>Ga0172382_10003392_pt1 | contig 25312 bp, 16 predicted proteins | sample Leawel138RmetaG_FD_122245 | JGI IMG/M metagenome (GOLD analysis project Ga0172382, IMG submission 122245) | Leachate microbial communities from a municipal landfill in Southern Ontario, Canada - Leachate well 138R metaG | ecosystem: Engineered > Solid waste > Landfill > Unclassified | place...
ACGATGGTATCGCTGCTCGATGCCGTGCGCTCGTTTATGAACCAAGTCGCTCCTTTTCCCGGCAGTCATGACTTGCTTGCATAGCCAGCCATGGGTGGTCAGGAATTCGGATCAGTTATTTAGATGGTGTGTTATGCATTGATATATCGCAATGGCGGGAATTTTCTGTCTGCGATGCAAAGGCCGACAGGCCAGGGACGAATCGCATCAGTATACCCCTGGTGCCAAGGGTCAAAGCCAAGAGGAAGGTACATCCGGAGGTTGTCGGTCTTCCACCCGACAGCGAGCAGATTGATGTGGAGTTCATCAGCAATGCCTACTCGGTGGGTGAACGTAAGGTAATCCAATGCAATGTCCGGGATATCAGCGCAAAAAACGGGCGCAGGAGATGCTCATTACGTCCTAATCCTGAAAGATGTCGATTTTCCCCGGCCCATCGCCGACATCGTCTTGCCACATCATGAGAGGATGGATGGAACCGGTTATCCGCAGGGACTCAAGGATGAGCCGATTCTGATCGAATCAAAAATAATGGCTGTGGCCGCAGTGGTGGAGGCGATCTTCTCGCATCGTCCATACCGTGCAGCGCTGGGGATAGACTCAGCGCTGGATGCATTCAAGCGGGGGCAAGGCAGCGCCTCTGAACCGTCGGTCGTCGATGCCGGTGTCAGACTTTTTGTGGAAAAGGGGTATGTCTTCGGTGCCCGGGATTTATGACCTGGATCCGCGTATCAGCGGCGCCCGCCTTGCGCTCATGCGTGCAGCATCTGCCTGATCTCCGCCACGCAGGAACCGCAGCCGGTGCCGGCCTTCGATGCGGCACCGATGGCGTCAACCGTTGCGGCCCCCGCCGCGATGGCGTCACGGATGGTGCCGGCACGCACGCCGTGGCAGGCGCAGATCATCGCCCCGCCGTGAACGGTGCCGTGCGGTGCGCGCCCGGTGAGCAGGCTGTGCCGCTGCTGGGTGTCCAGTACCTCCGCGGCGAACAGGGTTTCCAGCCAACTGCTGTCGGGCAGCTCCGGGGTCGGCGTGATGAACAGGCAGCTTTCCAGACGGCCGTTTACCAGGCGCGCCGCGCGGTAGCGGCCGGCGGCCTGGTCCTGGTATTCGATCCAGCCGACATCCTGCTGCGCGGCGCACAGCAGCGTGCGCGCCTGCGCTGGCCAGGCGTCCGGCGCGGCGGTGCCGGCCAGGCGATAACGCCAGGCGCCTTCGATGCGGTTACAGCTCCAGTAGGTGCTGTCCGGCTGCAGGCGGCGCCGGCTCAGCAGCAGGCCGTGCCAGGTGACGGGCAGCGGGGTGACGGCGGCGAGGCCGTGCTTGGACTCGGGCTGGCCCGAGTGCGGATCGGTGTGGGCGCTGATGAGGCTGTTGATGCGGCCTCGTGCGGTGTAACGATCATTCCAGTGCATGGGCACGAATATATCACCCGGCCGCTGCATCCCGGTCACCACCGCGCGCATGACCACAGTACCGTGCAGGCCATTGACCTGCACCAGGGTGCCGTCGTCGATGGCGCGGCGCGCGGCGTCCTGCGGATGCAGGGCGGCATACGGCTCGGGGTCATGGCTGGAAAGCCGCGCCGATTTTCCGCTGCGCGTCATGGTGTGCCACTGATCGCGCAGGCGGCCGGTGTTGAGGCGCAGCGGATGCTGCGCATCGGGCGCCATGCGCGGCGGCTGCGGCGTGACGGCGACAAAGCGGGCGCGGCCGTCGGCGGTGTGGAAACGGCCGTCGCCGAACAGGCGCGGCGTGCCGCGCGGTGCCGCGTGCGTGACCGGCCATTGCACGGGAGCGAGCCCGGCGTAGGCCGTGTCGTCGATATCGTGCAGCGCGCCGATGTCGAAGGCGCGCCGGCCATGATTTTCATGACCGGACAGCGCGGCGTGCTCGCGGAAGATGGCCGCCGGGCTGTCCCAGGCGAAGGCCGCGCCATGGCCGAGACGCTGTGCGACCTGGGCGACGCTCCACCAGTCGGGGCGTGCCGTGCCGGGGGCGGGCAGAAAGGCGCGCTGGCGCGAGATGCGCCGTTCGGAGTTGGTGACGGTACCGTCCTTCTCGCCCCAGGCCAGCGCGGGCAGACGGATGTGGGCGAGGCGCACGGTGTCGGTGTCGGCCATGCAGTCGGAGACGATCACCAGCGGACACTGCGCCAGCGCGGCGCGCACCCGATCCGCCTCGGGCAGGCTCACCACCGGATTGGTGCCCATGATCCAAATCGCCTTCACCCGGCCGTCCGCAACGGCGCGAAACAGATCGACCGCCTTGAGTCCCGGCCGCGCAGCAATGTGCGGTGACTGCCAGAAGTCTTGCACCAGCGCGCGCGATGCCGCGTCCTCGATATTCATGTGCGCGGCCAGCTGGTTGGCAAGTCCGCCGACCTCGCGTCCGCCCATGGCATTGGGCTGGCCGGTGAAGGAAAACGGCCCCATGCCGGGGCGGCCGATGCGCCCGGTGAGCAGGTGGCAGTTGATGATGGCGTTGACCTTGTCGGTGCCGCTGGATGACTGGTTGATGCCCTGCGAATAGACGGTGACCACGCGCTCGGTGCGGGCAAACAGGCGGTAGAACTCACGCACCGCAGACGGCTCCAGTGCACACTGCGCGGCCACGGCGTCGATGTCGGGGCTGCTCAGTCGTGCCGCGGAAAGCGCCGCTTCCATGCCGCTGGTGTGATGCGTGGTGAACAGGGCGTTCTCTTCGCTCTGCGCATGCAGATACGTCAACAGGCCGTTGAACAATACGGCGTCCGAGCCGGGCAGCAACGGCAGGTGCAGATCGGCGCCCTCGCAGCTTGCGGTGCGGCGCGGGTCAATGACCACCAGCTGCAGGTCCGGGTTTTCGCGCCGCGCCTGCGCGATGCGCTGGTACAGCACCGGGTGGCACCACGCCGCGTTGGAGCCGACCAGCACGACGAGCTTGGCGCGCTCCAGATCCTCGTAACTGCACGGCACGCTGTCGCTGCCGAAGGCACGCCTGTGGCCGGCGACGCTGGAGGCCATGCACAGGCGCGAATTGGTGTCGATATTGGCGCTGCCGATGTAGCCCTTCATCAGCTTGTTGGCGGCGTAGTAGTCCTCGGTCAGCAACTGGCCGGAGACGTAGAAGGCCACCGCATCGGGGCCGTGCTGCGCAATGGTGTCGCGCAGGCCGCCGGCCACCGCAGCGAGTGCCGTGTCCCAATCCGCCTGTGCACCGTACACCTGCGGCTGCAACAGGCGCCCATCCAGATCGACAGTCTCGCCCAGCGCCGCACCCTTGGAGCACAGCCGGCCATAGTTGGCCGGATGCTCCGGGTCGCCCTTGATGAAGGTCTTGCCGTCAGCGGTTTCCACGACCAGGCCGCAGCCGGTGCCGCAATAGGGGCAGGTGGTTTTGATGGGCATGTTCAGAATCCTTCACCGCAAAGACGCAAAGAATGCAAAGGACGCAATGTCTGCAGGTCTGGTTACGCTGCGCCAAGCCGACCTGCATTGGCGCCACTCAGATCGAGCAACACCAGGCCATCCTCGACGCGCACCGCGTAGCGCCGGGCGCAGCCCTTGTCCGGTGCCACCGCCTCGCCGCTTTCCAGGCTGATCTTCCAGTTGTGCAGCGGGCAGGCGACGTGATGGTCGAACACGATGCCTTCGGCCAGCGGACCGCCCTTGTGCGGGCAGCGGTTGGCGAGGGCGAACACGGCATCGCTCTGGGCGCGGAACACGGCGATCTCGCCGGCCGTCGTCTGCACCACGCGCGCACCCTGGCGCGGGATGTCTTCCAGATTGCCGATGGTGATCCAGTCGTTCATGGTTGCTTCCTCACTCGTTGATCGTAGGGCCGGTTTTAACCGGCCCTGCAGTCGCATGTCGGGTTACGCTGCGCTAACCCGACCTACATTGGTATTAACTTTCTATCGGCACAGCACGTCGTCGCGCACCGATTCGGCGATGGCGGCAGCCTCGGCGATGAGTGCAGCCGGTACCTTGAGTTCGGTGAGCGCCGCGGCGATGTTTTCCAGCACTGCATCGAAGTGGCTGTCGTTAAGGCCGAGCTTCTGCACCAGTGGCTGGTGAGCCTGGCGCATGCTGCGGCCGGGATAGCCGGGCATGCCGCCGAAGGCGTAGGTGAGAAACATCTTCTGGTGCTGACGCTGGCGCGCCATGTCGGTGTTGGTGAAAAAGTGCTGGATGCGGCCGTCGGCCAATACCTTGCCGTAGAAGATATCGACGGCGGCGTTGATGGCGGGTTCGCCACCGAGGCGTTCGTACAGTGACTGGGTCATGGTGTGCTCCTTGCGGTTGAGTGGGTTGGCTGAGGTCTTCGGGTTCACACCGCCGCCTGCAACGGCGACGGCAGGTGCCTGATGGGTGCGAAGTCGAGGCGGTGGGCCTCGACCGCGCGTTCGGCCCAGGGATCGTTCTGCGCGATACGCTGTGACTCGACGAAGCGCTGATACAGCGCGGCACGGTTGGCCGTGTCCTCCACCATCTGCTGCTTCACGTAGTCGAGGCCGACGCGCTCAATCCATGGCGCGGTGCGCTCCAGATAGCGTGCCTGTTCGCGGTACAGCTGCATGAAGGCGCCGCAGTATTCGAGCACCTCTTCCACCGTCTTCACCCGGCCCAGCAGGTCGGTGACGCGCACCTTGACGCCACCGTTGCCGCCGACGTGCAGTTCCCAGCCCGAGTCCACCGCCACCACGCCGAAGTCCTTGATGGTCGCTTCGGCGCAGTTGCGCGGGCAGCCGGATACCGCCATCTTGAATTTGTGCGGCGTCCACGAGCCCCAGGAGAATTTCTCCAGGTCGATACCCATCTGCACCGAATCCTGGGTGCCGAAGCGGCAGAACTGGCTGCCGATGCAGGTCTTCACCGTACGCAGCGCCTTGCCATAGGCGTGGCCCGAGACCAGGCCGGCAGCATTCAGATCGGCCCACATGGCCGGCAGCTGTTCCTTCTGCACGCCGACCAGGTCGATGCGCTGGCCGCCGGTGATCTTCAGCATCGGCACGGCGAATTTTTCCGCCGCGTCGGCGATGGCGCGCAGTTCGGCGGGCGTGGTGACGCCGCCCCAGATGCGCGGCACCACGGTGTAGCTGCGGTCCTTCTGGATATTGGCGTGCAGGCGCTCGTTGACGAAGCGCGAACGGTCGTCGTCCTGCGCCTCGGCCGGCCAGGTGCTGATCAGGTAGTAGTTGAGCGCCGGGCGGCAGCTGGGGCAGCCGTCGGGGGTGTGCCAGTTGAGCGCGCGCATCACCTGCGTCATCGCGGTGAGATGCTGCGTGCGGATCGCCGCGCGCACTGCATCGTGCGAGTGCTCGGTGCATCCGCACATGGGCCGCTGGTGATCGGCCGGCGCCGCATCGGAGCCGACCACCGAGGCGAGGATCTGCTCCACCAGGCCGGTGCAGCCGCCGCAGGAGGCCGACGCCTTGGTGTGCGCGCGCACCTCGTCCAGAGTAAACAGGCCCTTGCTGCGGATCGCGTGGACGATGTCGCCCTTGGTGACGCCGTTGCAGCCGCACACCTCGGCACTGTCGGCCATCATGGCCACCGGCGAGTGCTGGCCGTGGCCGGCATCGCCCAGGTGAGCCTGGCCGAACAGCAGCTGATCGCGGAAGGCGGAGACGTCGGCACCTTCGCGCATCAACTGGAAGTACCAGGCGCCGTCCAGGGTGTTGCCGTACAGCACCGCACCCTGGATGCGGTTGTCCTTCAGCACCACCTTCTTGTAGATACCGGCACCGGGGTCGCGGTAGACGATATGCTCGCTGTCCGGGCCGCCGAGGAAGTCGCCGGCGGAGAACACGTCGACGCCGCTCACCTTGAGCTTGGTGGAGGTGACCGAGCCGACATAACGGCCGATGCCGTATTTGGCGAGATGGTTGGCACACACCTTGGCCTGCTCGAACAGCGGCGCCACCAGGCCGTAGGTCTGGCCACGGTGCTGCGCGCATTCGCCTACTGCGTAGATGCGCGGGTCGTAGGTCTGCAGCGTGTCGCTGACCACGATGCCGCGCTCGCAGTGAATGCCGGCGGCCTGGGCCAGTTCGAAGTCCGGGCGGATGCCTGCGGCCATCACCACCAGGTCGGCGCTCACCTCGCGGCCGTCCTCGAACAGCACGCCCTGTACGCGCTGCCTGCCGATGAGCTCGCGGGTTTTGGCGCCCATGAGGAATTCGACGCCGCGCGACTCCAGTTCCTGCTGCAGCATCTTGCCGGCCGCGGAATCGAGCTGGCGATCCATCAGCGTGTCGGCGATGTGCACCACGCGCACGGTCATGCCGCGCTTCACCAGGCCGACGGCGGCCTCCAGGCCGAGCAGGCCGCCGCCGATAACTACCGCATGACGGTGCTGCTGCGCCGCATCCAGCATCACTGCCACATCGGCGATGTCGCGGAAACCGACCACGCCGGGCAGCTCATGGCCCGGCACCGGCAGGATGAACGGCCGGGAGCCGGTGGCGATGAGCAGGCGATCGTAGGCCACTGCCATGCCGTCGTCCGCCACCACCTGGCGGCGCAGGCGATCAATCCTGGTGACCTTGCTGCCCGCGTAGAGCGTGATGCCGTGTTCGGCATACCACACGGGGCGGTTGAGCAGAGTGTCGTCGAACGGCATCTCGCCGGACAGCACCGGCGAGAGCAGGATGCGGTTGTAATTGCCGTGCGGCTCGGCGCCGAACACCGTGATGTCGTATTGATCCGGCGCCAGCTTGAGCAGTTCCTCCACCGTGCGCATGCCGGCCATGCCGTTGCCGATGACTACCAGTTTCTCTTTCATGGGGGCGATCTCCTGCTTCAATTCACATCTGCGGCAAAGGGTTTGTGTTTCATGCCGAAGGCTGCATGCGTGTGGTGCTCGGGTTGAGGGCCGCGAGCTGGTCCGCATCGACGTTCATGTGCTGCACCGCGAAGCCGCGCAGATAGTCGAGCGGCTGCGAGGGGTCGAACAGGCGGCCGTCGAGGAAGCCGTCGGCCCCCATGGGCAGGCTGCTGCTGCCTTCGTACAGCTTCCAGCCGGCGTTGTGTTTGCCTTCCGTTTTGTAGTCGATGCCGGGACAGGGGAGGCCCAGTTCTGCCGCCGCCTGACGGTAGATGTCCGGGCGGTAGACCGCGCTGGCGACCGCCTGCAGTTCGATCGGCCGCTGCAACTGGCCCCAGCGCAGCATTTGCGTCAGGAACCATACGGCATGGGAGCGCCAGGGATAGTTGGCGGCATAACGGTGGAACACGTTGAAGTCGGGCAGGGCGCGCGGCATTTCATCGGCGGCGTACTGGAAGGTGCCGGTCATGGACATGCGCACCACATGCTCGGGCGCATTCACGTACACGCTGCGGGCGATGAGCGACGCTGCTTCGATGCGGTGGTCAGGTTCGTCCAGCCAATGGCAGGCCGCCAGCAGGGCCAGCAGCAGGGCATGGTGGGTGTTGGGATGTTGTTCGGCCCACTCCTGCGTCACGCCCAGTACCTTCTCGGGACTGTTGTTCCAGATTTCATATTTGGTGATCAGAGTGCGTCCGATGCCGGCCTGCACCGCCTGCGCATTCCACGGCTCGCCGACGCAGTAGCCGTCGATGTCGCCCTGTTCCAGGCGTCCCACCATCTGCGGCGGCGGCACCACCACCAGGCGCACGTCGTTGTCCGGATCGATGCCGGCGGCGGCCATCCAGTAGCGCAGTTCGTAGTTGTGGGTGGACTCCGGAAAAACCATGGCGAAGGTGAGCGGCGGCCGTCCGGCCCTGCGATCCTCCTCGATGACGGCCTTGAGTGCCCGCGCGCTCAGCGGCCGCTCGCGCAGCGCCGCCGCATCCGCCCGCTGCATGCGGTCATGCAGTGCGTTGGACACGGTGATGGCATTGCCGTTGAGGTCCAGGGTGAGCGCCGTGACCATGGGCTTGTGGATCGGTCCCAGGCCCAGGGTCATGGCCAGCGGCATCGGCGCCAGCATCTGGGCGCCGTCGAGGATGCCCAGCGCCACCTTGTCGCGGATGTTGGCCCACGAGGTTTCCTTGGACAGGGTGACGTCGAGACCATATTTCTCGAACAGGCCGTGTTCCTTGGCGATCACCAGGGGCGCGCAGTCGGTGAGCGGGATGAAGCCCAGGGTGAGCGTGGTCTTTTCCAGTGTCTGTACCTTGAACATGGTGTGCTCCTCATCCGGCAGCCAGCTTCAGTGCCGGCTTGCTGCGGGCCTGCAGCGGTACATCGGGCTGGGCATGGCGCTCATGCAGGAATTTGAGCACCGCGGCGCGGTAGTGGTTGTATTTTGGGTTGTCAGCCAGGGCCAGGCGATCGCGCGGCCGCGGCAGGTCGATGTGCAGGATCTCGCCCACGGTGGCGCTCGGTCCGTTGGTCATCATGACGATGCGATCGGACAGCAGCACGGCCTCGTCCACGTCGTGGGTAATCATGATCACGGTGTTGTTGAGACGCGCCTGGATTTCCATCAGCGAGTCCTGCATGTGGGTGCGGGTAAGAGAGTCCAGCGCACCGAAGGGCTCGTCCATCAGCAGCACCTTGGGCTCCATGGCCAGGGCGCGGGCGATGCCGACGCGCTGCTTCATTCCGCCGGAGATCTCGTCCGGGCGGCGCTCCAGGGCATGGGACATGTGCACTAGTTCCAGATTGTGCAGAGTCCAGTCGTGGCGCTGCTGCTTGTTCTTGCTGCCCTTGAATACCGTATCCACGGCGAGGCGCACGTTGTCGTACACGCTGAGCCAGGGCAGCAGCGAATGATTCTGGAACACCACGGCGCGATCCGGTCCCGGCTCTTTCACTTCGCGGTTTTCCAGCAGCACGCCGCCGCTGCTGGCCTGCAGCAGGCCGGCGACGATGTTGAGCACCGTGGACTTGCCGCAGCCGGAGTGGCCGATGAGCGAGACGAACTCGCCCTTGTCCACCTTGAGGGCGACATCCTTCAACACCTCCAGCGGACCGTGGTCGGTGGGGAAGGTGACGCCGACATGATCGATGTTCAGATAGGTCATGACTTGCTCCTTTCTCTGCAAACACAAGGCCAGTAATCCGCAAATAAACGCGAATCAACGCGAATCTTGATAACCCACGAGTATTTGCGTCCATTAGCGTTCATTTGCGGACTCCTTGTTGTTTGCTTGACGAATGCATCTCAGCGCAGGACCGCGTTGCGGTCCCAGCTCACGCGCCGTTGCAGCAGCAGCATGCCGCGGTCGAGGGCGAAGCCCACCAGACCAATCGCAAACACCGCCACCATGATGCGGGCCAGCGAATTGGAGCTGCCGTTCTGGAATTCGTCCCAGACGAACTTGCCGAGGCCGGGGTTCTGCGCCAGCATCTCGGCGGCGATAAGCACCATCCAGCCGATGCCGAGGGACAGACGCATGCCGGTGAACATCAGCGGGATGGCGGAGGGCAATACGATCTTCACTGTCTTGGTGAACCAGCCCAGGCGCAGCACGCGGCTGACGTTGAGCAGGTCCTTGCTCACCGACGACACGCCGACGGTGGTGTTGATGATGGTCGGCCACAGGCAGCACAGGGTGACGGTGATGGCCGAGTTGAGGAAGGACTTGGCGAACAGCGGGTCGTCGCTGACATACAGCGCGCTCACCACCATGGTGACTAGCGGCAGCCAGGCCAGCGGCGACACCGGCTTGAAGATCTGGATCAGCGGATTGAGCGCGGCGTACAGCGTGGCGCTCATGCCGCAGATGATGCCCACCGGGATGGCGATCAACGTGGCGAGGATGAAGCCGGTGGCCACGGTGAGCAGGCTGGTGCCGATCTGGTCGATGAAGGTGGGCTTGCCGGCGTAGGGACGCACGCGCACCTCGGCGGCGGGATTTTCCGCCAGTTTCTGCGCGTTGCGCTCGGCCTGGCGGGCATGGAACTCGTCAGCCTTGGCGCGTTCGGCCCGGTGTTCGTCGAGCAGCGATACCGTCTGCTGCCACACGGCAGCGGGGCCGGGCAATTCGCCCAGCGAGGTCTGGATGTTCTTCGCCGCCGCGGCCCACAGGCCGAGAAACAGGGTGATGGCGATGAACGGAATGAGCAGATTGCGCACCATGCCGACGACGCGCTGGGGAAACTGTGCGCCCTGCAGACAGGCCTGCAGCCGGTCCAGCGCGGGACTGCGGAAGGTGGTTCTCGGGTTGAACAGCGCTATGGTCATGATGGTGCCCTCGTTATCCTGCGCACGGCCTCCTGGAGCGGACTCCGGGAGGCCGCCCGGTGTCAGATCTGTTCCTTGTCCTTCAGGCCAATCCTGAACTGCTGCAGATAGGCGTTGGGCTTGCGGCCGTCGTAGCTGATGCCGTCGATGAAGGCATTGGACGGCGCGCGATAGCCGCTCTCCTGGTCGAGGTCCGGGAAGTCATTCGCCTGCATCTTGCCCTCGGCGATCAGCTCCTTCGCCGCGGCGGCGTAGACGTCGGGACGGAACACCTTCTTCGCCATGTCGTGATACCAGCTGTCCGGTTTCTCCTCGCTGATCTGGCCCCAGCGGCGCATCTGCGTCAGGTACCACACGGCGTCGGAGTAGTAGGGGTAGGTGGCGTGGTAGCGGAAGAACACGTTGAAGTCCGGCGCCGGGCGCACGTCGCCCTTCTCGAACTCGAACACGCCGGTCATGGAGTTGGCGATCACCGCATAGTCGGCGCCGACGTAGTGCGGCTGCGCGATGATCTTTGCCGCCTCCTTGCGGTTCCTGTTGTTCTCGTCATCCAGCCACTTGCCGGCGCGGATCAGCGCCTTCACCACCGCCTTGTGGGTGTTGGGATTCTTCTCCGCCCAGGTGTTGGAGACGCCGAACACCTTCTCCGACATGTTCTTGCGGATGTCGTAGTCGGTGACCACCGGGATGCCGATGCCGCGGAACACGGCCTGCTGGTTCCACGGCTCGCCCACGCAGTAGCCGTTGATGGTGCCGGCCTCCAGGGTCGCCGGCATCTGCGGCGGCGGCGTCACCGAGATCAGCACGTCGGCGTTGAGGTTGCCCGAGGTGTCGCCCTTGTGCGGCGCGTAGTAGCCGGGATGCAGGCCGCCGGCGGCGAGCCAGTAGCGCAGCTCGTAGTTGTGGGTGGAGACGGGGAATACCATGCCCATCTTGAACGGCTTGCCGTCGCGCTTGAATTTCTCCACCGCCGGCTTGAGGGCGGCGGCGGAGTTGGGGTGGGCCGGCTTGCCGCCGTCCATCTTCAATGCGGGCTTCATCTGCACCCACACGTCATTGGCCACAGTGCAGGCGTTGCCGTTCAGGTCCATGACGAAGGCGGTGACGATGTGCGCCTCGGTACCGTAGCCGATGGTGGCGCCGAGCGGCTGACCGGTGAGCATGTGTGCGCCGTCCAGCTCGCCGGTGATGACGCGATCCAGCAGCACCTTCCAGTTGGCCTGCGCCTCCAGCTCCACATACAGGCCTTCGTCCTCGAAGAAGCCCTTCTCCTTGGCGATGGCCAGCGGCACCATGTCGGTGAGCTTGATGAAGCCGAACTTGAGGTCTTCCTTCTCCAGCTTGGCCGCCTGCGCCGCACCGCCCAGCAGCAGGCTGGCGGCCAGCGCCAGGGCGGTACGTTGGATGAAGCGGCGGCGGGTGCCGGCGATCGGGTGTCTGTCCTGCGTCATTGCCTGTCTCCTCGTTTTGCGGAAATAAAAAAGGCGTCCATCCGTGCAGATCGAAATCCACACGCATGGACGCCTTTGTCCTATTCAGCTGTAGTGCCGTCACCCTTCGCGGCCCGCCGTTGGGTCTGTGCGTTCGGGTGAGACCGGCTTCGTTGCCGGTGCTTGTCGGGTGTTATGCAACCGTTGTGCCAACAGGGGCTGCGTTGGGCCAAGGCCGCGTCAGGCATGGGGTTGGGGTGTTATCGTCGGCGCTGCGGGCCCGGACTGCACGTCTGCGCTGCACCAACACGGAGCGCGTTGCCCGCTTTTAAGGCAAGGAAGGTAGGAGGGGAAAGGGACGAGATGCGAGGGCGGTGTGCGCTATGCGCTCCATTTATCGTTCCCACGCGCTGCGTGGGAACGAGGTAGATTCAAAACAACACGAGCGCAGCGAGATACCTTGTATCTCGTTCCTCGTACCTGGAACTGCCGGGCGTCAGCCCAGCAGCTCCATGATGGCGATGACGTTCTTCGCCACCTCGGGCAGTTTCTTGCCCTGGTCCATGGCCAGCTTGCGCAGGGCCTGGTAGGCCTCGGCCTCGTTCATGGCGCGGTGCTGCATCAACAGGCCCTTGGCCTGGTCGATCACCTTGCGCTCCTCCAGCGAGGTCTTGGTGCGCGCCAGTTCCTCGCGCAGGGCCTGGTATTCGCGGAAGCGGGCGATGGCCACCTCCATCACCGGGCGCACGCGCTTGCCGCTCAGGCCGTCCACCACGTAGGCGCTGACGCCGGCCTTGATGGCCTGGTTGATGGTGCCGCTGGCGTCATCCTCGGCGAACATCACGATGGGCCGCGGCTGCTCGCGGCTGATGGTGCGCATCTGCTCCAGGGTGTCGCGGTCGGGGGAGTCGAGGTCGATGATGATGACGTCGGGCTGGTGGCGGGCCACCTCGGCGCTGAGATTTTCTGCCCCATCCAGGCGGGCGATGACGCTGTAGCCGGCATCGGCCAGGGCCTGCTCCAGGATCGCTGCCCGGCCGCGGTCCTCGTCACACAACAGGACGCGCAGGGTGGGTTTGGATGGAGGTTGTGGCATAGGGCATTGTCCGAGCTCGGTTCTGGGGAATGCAGCAAGCGGCATGCCATTCGTGATTTGCCTATCCACCATGACGGCATACATAATGTGAACGCGGTCGTATATAGGCCGCAGTCTCTACAAGTCAGGGCGCGCACCCACATCGTGCCCGTCGCCATCGGAAGGCGCTATTCCTACAAAGGTTTCCGATGAGCAAAGTGGTTCTCCAATACCGTTACTGGCCGCTGCCGATCCTGATCTGGACGTTGGTGGTGCTGGCCTCCTTCCTGTGGAACCAGGGGGAGATGGAGCGCAAGGCCTTCCAGCTGGCCAACGACCGTGCCCAGTTCGTGTTCAAGATGGTGGAATCCGTGCGGCTATGGAATGCGCGTCATGGCGGCGTGTATGCCCCCATCGACGACTACACCGTGCCCAATCCCTACCTCGAAGTGCCGGAACGCGAGATCGCCACGCCGGCGGGTACCCGCCTCACCATGATCAACCCGGCCTACATGACCCGCCAGCTGACCGATGTGGTGGCGGAGCTGAGCCAGCTGCGCCTGCACCTCACCAGCCTCAAACCGCTCAATCCGAACAATGAACCCGACAGCTGGGAACGGGTTCAGCTGGAGAAGTTCGAGCATGGCATGGGCGAGGTGAGCGAACTGGTGGAGCAGGGTGAGGAGTCGGTATTCCGTTTCATTGCCCCGCTACGGGTACAACAGCCCTGCCTCAAGTGTCACCTGCACCAGGGCTACAAGCTGGGCGACATCCGCGGCGGAGTGAGCGTTTCCTTCGCGGCGGCACCGCTGCTGGCGCCGGAGACGGCGCAGTTGCGCAACATCGCCCTGACCCATCTGGCGGTGTGGCTGCTGCTGTCGGGCCTGACCCTGTTCGCCCTGTCGCGTTTCCGTCGCCAGATGCTGGCGCTCGAGGCGGCCAAGGCCCAGACCGAGGGGCTGGTGGAGCAGCGCACGGCGCAGTTGCGTGACGAGGTGGCGGAGCGCCAGCAGGCGGAGGCGCAGCTGCGCCTGTTCATCGAGTCCTCCGGCGAGGGCATCATCGGCATGAACCTGCAGGGGCTGTGCACCCTGGTCAACCCCGAGGCCCTGCGCCTGCTTGGCATGGAGCGGCCGGGGCAGTTGCAGGGCAAGCCGCTGCACGATCTGGTCCACCATAGCTATGCCGACGGCCGCCCGCACCCGCTGGACGAGTGTGCGCTGCATGCCACCCTGCGCCAGGGCAGTGTGGTGCACGATGACAGCGACGTGTTCTGGCGTGCCGACGGCAGCAGCTTTCCGGTGGAGTACCGTTCCCATCCGCTTTACAACGGCGACCGCCTGCTCGGTGCGGTGGTCACCTTCAGCGACATCTCCGCGCGCAAGGAGGCCGAGGCGCAGTTGCGCAAGCTGTCCAGTGCGGTGGAGCACAGCCCGGCCTCGGCCATCATCACCGACAGCGAGGGCACCATCGAATACGTCAACCCGCGCTTCGTGGCGATGACCGGCTACCAGCCGGAGGAGGTCATCGGCCAGAATCCGCGCATCTGGCAGTCGGGCATGACACCGCTCAAGACCTACCAGCGCCTGTGGGCCACCATCAAGGGCGGCGAGGTGTGGCACGGCGAGGTGCTCAACAAGGCCAAAGACGGACATCTGTTCTGGGAGAACGCGCGCATCTCTCCGATCAGGAACGATGCGGGTGTGATCACCCATTTCGTGGCGGTGAAGGAAGACATAACCGAGCGCAAGGCCCAAGAGGAGGCCATCTGGCGCCAGGCCCACCACGATGGCCTTACCGGTCTGCCCAACCGCGAACTGTTTGCCGCCCGCCTGGAGCATGCGTTGAATCAGGTGGATGTGGACGGCGGCGAGACCGCATTGCTGTATGTCGATCTGGATGGTTTCAAGCAGGTCAACGACAACTTCGGTCATGCCGCCGGCGATGCCCTGCTGCAACAGGTGGCGCGGCGGCTGCTTACCTGCGTGCGCGACAGCGATACCGTGGCCCGTCTCGGTGGTGACGAGTTTGCCATCGTGCTGGCGCAGGTGCATGGTGCGGCCGGTGCCGAGGTCGCCGCGCAGAAGGTGCTGCAGGTCCTGGTTGAGTCATTCCCGTTGGCGAAACAGGCCGCAACCCTGTCGGCATCGATCGGTATCGCACTGTACCCCACGGACGCTACCACTGCCGATGACCTGCTGCGTCGCGCCGACGGCGCCATGTATGGGGCCAAGGCGGCTGGACGTAACCGCTATTGCTTCTATAAAAACCCTGTCTGACGTATGCTTTTGCGGCACACCTTGTTTGGGCACCTACACTAATTCAAGAACAACGAGGGTTGCCGCGCGGTACCATTGCATCATGTTGATTCGTGCCACACATTGTTTCTGGTGCCGCTGTCTGGCCCTGCTCACCTTGCTGTTGTGGTTGGGCGGCGCTGCCGCCGCGCCGGTGGAGGTGAAGATCGGTGTGCTGGCTTGGCGCGGGCCAGAAAACACCATGCGCATGTGGGTGCCCACCGCCGAGTACCTGACCCGCCATATCGAGGGGCACCGCTTTAGCATCATCCCCCTGGGCTTCGACGACCTGCTGCCCGCAGCGCGTGATGGCACAGTAGACTTCGTACTGGCCAACTCATCCTATTACGTGGAGATGGAGCTGAGCTACGGTGCCAGCCGCATCGCCACCCTGCGCAACCGCGACGAAGGCCATTCCTACACCCACTTCGGCGGCGTGGTGTTCACCCGCGCCGAGCGCAGTGAGCTGCGCGACCTGGCCGACCTGGCGGGTAAATCCTTCATGGCGGTGGATGAGCTTTCCCTGGGGGGATTTCACGCTGCCTGGCGCGAGCTGAAAGAGGCCGGCATCGAACCCTACCGCGACTTCAAGCCGCTGCGCTTCGGCGGCACCCATGACGCGGTGGTCTACGCTGTGCGCGACGGTACCGTGGACGCCGGAACGGTGCGCAGCGACACCCTGGAACGCATGGCCGCGGAAAACAAAATCAATCTGGACGACTATCGCGTGATCCAGCCCACTAGCCACGCCGAATTCATCTTCATGAGCAGCACCCGGCTCTATCCGGAATGGCCCATGGCAAGGCTCAGACACACGCCGCAGGCATTGGGCCACAGCGTGGCACTGGCGCTGATGCAGATGCCGCCGGACAGCGAGGCGGCGCTGAGCGGCAACAACGCCGGCTGGACCATCCCCGCCGACTACCAGCCGGTGCATGACCTGCTGCGCGAACTGCGCCTCGGACCCTACCATGACCTGGGCCGTGTGCGGCCAGTCGATGTGTTGCGCCAGTACGGGATATGGCTGTCGCTGGCTGCGCTGCTCATCATGTTTTTGCTGGCGGGCATCGTCCATTTCGGTCGCATCAACCGTCGCTTGCGCCAAACGGACTCCGAACTGAACCAGGTGCGCGACGAACTCGAGCAGCGGGTCGACGAGCGCACCGCCGAGCTGCGCCAGGCGTTGGCGGAACTGGAGGACAGCCGGCGCCGCATCGAATTGTCGCAGCGCGACTGGCACGATGCCTTTGATGCCATCCCCCATCCCATTTTCATTCACGACAAGGAAATGCGCATCGTCCATGGCAACCCGGCCTACATCGCCCGTGCCGGTATGGATGCGGCACAGATTATCGGCAAGCGCTACTGGGAGGTATTCCCGCTTGGTGATGGGCCGTTGCCTTCCTGCCAGACCTTCCCTGACCGCCTGCAGCCCCACGGCGACGAGGTGCTGTTGCCCAGCGGTGAAGTATTCGTGTCGAAGTCCTTCGGCATCCGCCACATGGACGGCAGCATCCGCCATGCCATCCATATCCTGGAGGACGTCACCGCCGAGCGCCGCGCCGAGGCGCAGCGCCGTACCCTGAGCCATGCCGTGGCCCAGGCCGGCGAGGGCATCCTGGTCATCGACCCGGAGCGCATCATCACCTACTGCAATCCCGCCCTGTGTGGCCTGCTCGGCACCAGTCATGCCGAGCTCGAAGGCCGCAGTCTTTTCGAGCTGTTTCCCGCCGGGCAGCACGGGCAGGTGGACACCATCTTCACGCACGCCGCGCGGCCCGAGGGCTGGATGGGCGAGTCGATGCTGCTGGCACGCCTCGGGCGTGAGATGCCGGTATTCCTTACCGCCAGCGCCATCCGCGACGAGCACAACGTACACACCGGCTATGTGTTCACCCTGATGGACCTGAGTTCGGTGAAGGAGGCAGAGGCGGCGCTCAAATATCGCCTCGCCTTCGAATCATTGGTGGGCGGCATCGCCAGCCACTTTGTTACTGCCAGCCTCGATTCTGTCGAAGAGGAAATCGGCCATGCCTTGCGACAGATCGGCCAGTTTGTGGCGGCCGATCGCGCCTACATCTTTGGTCTCGACCTGGCGGATGGGCGCCTGGTGGATGTGCACGAGTGGTGTGTTGACGGTGTGGCGTCGCAGGCCCAGCGTCTGGCGACCCTGTCACTGTCCACACTGCCATGGCTGCTGGAACACCTCAAGCGCAATGAGTCTCTGATCATCACCGATGTCATGGCCCTGCCGCCGGAGGCGGGGGCCGAGCGCGACGAGTTTCTCGCCGAGGGCATCCGCTCCCTGTTGATGGTGCCCATGGCTTTTGGTGAAAGGGCGATGGGTTACATCGGTTTCGATGTGGTGAGCCAGCCACGCAACTGGGCGAAGGAAGACGTGCGCATGCTGCGTGCCGCCGGCGAAATCATTTCCAACGCCATGCAGCGCCTGCAGGCGGACCTGCGCGTGCGTCGTAGCGAGGCGCGGCTCAAGGAGGCACAGGAGCTTGCCCATCTGGGGAACTGGGACTGGGATATCGTGGCCGGTTCGCTGTACTGGTCCGATGAAATCTACCGCATCTTTGGCATCGAGCCGCAGGCCTTCGGTGCCACCTATGAAGCCTTCCTGGAATACATCTACCCCGATGATCGGGCCGCGGTAGAGACGGCGGTGAACAGCGCGCTGCGGCAGGAGTCGTCGTATGAAATCGATCACCGCATCGTCCTGATCGATGCGACGCAGAAGGTGGTGCACGAAAAGGGGCAGGTGGTGTTCGATGACGAGGGCAAACCTCTGCGCATGATCGGCACGGTGCAGGATGTTACCGAGATCCGCCAGGCCGAACGCGAACTGCAGCGCTTCAACCGCGCCCTGCGCACCCTGAGCCGCGGTAACGAAACCCTGGTCCGTGCCGAGAGCGAGGAGCAGCTGGTGCAGGACATCTGCACCGTACTGGTGGAGGTGGGCGGTTTCCGGCTGGCCTGGGTGGGTTACCCGCAGCCGGACGCGGAGAAGCGCATCCTGCCGGTGGCCTGGGCCGGCCACGACGTGGGCTACCTGGAGACCATGCGCTTCGGCTGGGGCGAGGATGAGTGGGGCAGCGGCCCCACCGGTATCGCGATACGTTCGGGGGAAACCTTCATCGCCCGTGACCTGTTCAATGAGCCGGCCTATGCGCCCTGGCGCGAGGAGGCGCAGAAGCGTGGTTATGCCTCGCTCATCGCCTTGCCGCTGCGTCACAGCAGTGACACCGTCGGTGTGCTTACCATCGATGCCGCCGAGCCCGACGCCTTCGATCAGGACGAGGTGGCCCTGCTCACCGAACTGTCCAATGACCTCGCCTTCGGCATCGTCAGCCAGCGCAACCGTGTACGGCAGCAGGAGGCCGAGCGCGAACTGGCCCATAGCGAGGAACGCTACCGTGCGCTGGCCGAGAGCGCCCAGGACCTGATCTACCGCTACCAGCTCTACCCGGAGCGTCGTTTCGAATACGTCAGTCCGTCGTCACTGGAGATGACCGGCTACACACCGGAGGAGCACTATGCCGATCCGGACCTGGGCGTGAAGCTGGTCCACCCCGATGATCGCCATCTGCTGCTGGCCATGTCGGAAGGTAAGCTGGAAGGTGATGGTATCGTCACGCTGCGCTGGATCAGGAAGGACGGCACGGAGATCTGGACCGAGCAACGCAACACCCTGCTGTACGACGAGACCGGCCGCCTGGTGGCGCTGGAGGGTATCGCCCGTGACATCACCGTGCGCAAGCAAATGGAGGTGGAGCGCAAGCGTATCGGCGAAAGCCTGCAGCGTTCCCTGGTGCAGACCATCCAGGCCATCGCCGTCACCATCGAAAAGCGCGACCCCTATACCGCCGGCCACCAGCAACGCGTGGCTGAGCTGGCCACCGCCATCGCCCACGAGATGGGCCTGCCGGAAGACCGCCAGGAAGGCCTGCGCCTGGGGGCGCTGATTCATGACATCGGCAAGATCTACGTGCCGGCCGAGTTCCTCAACCGCCCCGGCCACCTCAGCGACACCGAGTTTGAGATCATCCAGTCCCACCCGCTGATGGGACACGACATCGTCAAGGGCATCGAATTCCCCTGGCCGGTGGCCGACATGGTGGTGCAGCATCACGAGCGTCTGGATGGCTCCGGCTACCCCAAGGGCCTCAAGGGTGAAGATATCCTGCTCGAGGCGCGCATCCTTTCTGTCGCCGACGTGGTCGAGGCCATGGCCTCGCACCGCCCTTACCGCGCCGCCCTGCCGCTGGAGGATGCATTGGTAGAGATCGAGCGTTTCCGTGGTACCCGCTACGACCCGGTGGTGGTGGATGCCTGCCTCAAGCTGTTCCGCGAGGACGGATTTACCTGGCACGGTAGATAGGTTCCAAGCGGCAAGTTGAAAGCGCAAAGCCTTTTCTCGCCTGCTGCAACTTGCTGGTGCACCCGCACTGCAGCCTGCACCAATCTGATTCGTGCCCCGGGCCGTAATCCACCCCGGCCCCCCTCTGCCTCGTCCTGGTGCATTTCTTGCTCCGTCTACGGTATGCCCAATCTGGAGAGGTGCAACGCATCATGCTGAATCAGACCCTTGCCGTAGTCCTGGCCGGCGGTACCGGTACCCGTCTCAAGCCGCTCACGGCCGAGCGCGCCAAGCCGGCGGTACCCTTCGGCGGCAAGTACCGCATCATCGACTTCGTGCTGGCCAACTGCCTGCATTCCGGCCTGCGCCGGGTGCTGGTGCTGACCCAGTACAAGTCACACTCGCTGCAGAAGCACCTGCGCGACGGCTGGTCCATCTTCAACCCGGAACTGGGCGAGTACATCACCCCGGTGCCGCCGCAGATGCGTACCGGCGAGCGCTGGTACCAGGGCACCGCCGACGCCATCTACCAGAACCTGTACCTGGTGGAGCGCAGCGAGGCCGAGGCAGTACTGATCCTCTCCGCCGACCACATCTACCGCATGGATTACGAGGCCATGCTCAAGGCCCACAAGGCCCGTGGCGCTGATGTCACCGTGGCGGCGATGGAGGTCCCGCTGGCCGAGGCCTGCGCCTTCGGCGTGATGGCGGTGGACGCGGAGGATCGCATCACCGGCTTCGAGGAAAAGCCGGGGGCGCCCAAGCCCATTCCGGACCAGCCCGATGCGGCGCTGGTGTCCATGGGCATCTATGTGTTTTCCACCGCGTTGCTGCTGGACGAGCTGCGCCGCGACCACGCCGACGAGGCATCCAGCCACGACTTCGGCAAGGACATCCTGCCGCGCCTCATCGGCGCGAAGAAGGTGATGGCCTACCGTTTCGGCGGCGACACCGGCCGCGTCACCCCGGACCGCTACTGGCGCGATGTCGGCACCGTCGATGCCTACTACCAGGCCAACATGGACCTGCTCAAGCCGGTGCCGCCGCTGGACCTGTACCAGGCCGACTGGCCGATCCGCTCCTACCAGGCCCAGACCCCGCCGGCACGCACCGTGCCCGGCGCCTCCGGCACCGAAGGCATCTTCATCAACTCCATCGTCGCCGGCGGCGCCGTCATCGCCGGCGGCAGCGTGCAGCATTCGATCCTGTTCCCCCAGGTGTTCGTCGACGACGGCGCCTTCGTCGAGGACGCCATCCTGTTCCACGGCGTGCATGTCGGCGCCGGTGCGCGCCTGCGCCGCTGCATCATCGACAAGGATGTTGAGGTGCCGCCGCGCGCGCAGATCGGCTACGACAGCCAGCGCGACCGCGAGCGCTTCACCATCAGCGAGCAGGGCATCGTGGTGGTGCCCAAGGGCTACCGTTTCGCCTGAGCAGCCGCCTGCGCCCCCTCATCCAGCGGTCGAGGGGGGGCTTGCCGGCGGGTGCTGCTGCGCCGATGTTTAGCCGACGCCCCCCTATCTTATTGATATTCCGTTACTAATAGGTTAATCTCCGCGCCCGATCGACGGTTTCCCCGGCTGGAGCCCGCCCCCCGACAAGCGCGCTGTTTCCCGCCCCGCCTCCCGTAGCCCACGGAAATATCAGCAATTTTCCGCGATTTCGACTAATATGTGCCCCCTCAAAATTCAGACCCCCCGATAGTCATACCTCCAAGGAGAACCATGTGGCAGAAACAGATCTCGAGCTGCAATTAAAAGTTTGGAAAGACCTTGCCATCAGCAAGCAGGTGTTGATGCGCGCAGCGACCGATGCCCTCAAGCTGGACCCGAATTGCACCCAGGAAGAACTCAAGACTGCACTGGATAGCGCCATCAAGCGTTACATCGAGGCAGACATCAGCGTCAGCAAGGCGCAGGATCAGGCCAAGGTGGCCATCTCCACCATGGAAAAGAAGCTCGCCGACAGTGAAAAGGCACGCAACATCGCCGAAGCTGCGCGCGCCGAGACCCTCGCCAAGCTGGAGAAGTTCGAACAGCAGATCACCGCCGAGCGCGCCCAGCACGCCAATGAAGCGAAGAAGCTGAAAGATACCGTCGCCGAAAAGGATCGTGCGCTGAAGGCAGTCAACACCGCCCTGGCCGACACGCCGGAAAATGTGGTGAAGAAGCTGAAGGCCCTGAAGAAGGAAAAGATGGACGAGGCCGATGCCCGCAAGGAAGCCGTCGCCGCCAATGCCACCCTGCGCAAGGAAAAGCAGACCCTGGAACAGCAGGTGAAGGACATGCAGGCCGCGCAGGACAACGCCGCCAAGCTGGCCGAGAAGTACCGCGAGCTGCACACCCTGTGCAGCGACCTGCATACCCAGCTCAAGCCGCTGGTGGAAGACGCCACGAGCCTGGCCGCCGTGCCGATGCTCGACGTTACCGTGCTGGAAGGCATCGAAAAGGTCGGTGCCGAGGAAGAGAAGAAAGCAGGCAAGGGCAAGCGCTGATCAGCGCGGCTTCTAAAGTGAGCGCGCCTGACTGACGGGGGGCAGTCAGGCGCGGCTCAACTCCCAGGGGCAGCATGCCCCATCCATGCTGAACGCTGAATCTGGTGGACGCGCTGCGTGAATCGCCTGGTGTGGACCCACATGCCAGGCGTTGCGGGGAAGGCGGTATGGATATCCGCCATTACCCGATCTGGCGCTTCTCACTCATGCCCTGGCTCCCACTCTGGATATGCAACGACCTCCGCACCGTAATGCAGCCAAGGCACCTCATGTGAGGCCCAGATATGGAATTCCGGTACTTGCCTTGGGTCATCATCAAGCGTTGCTACGCGCAAGGTGAACATTTCACGTCCGTCCGTCTTCTTGATCAGCTGCGTCCCGCAATTGCTGCAAAAATACCGATGTTTTCCGGGCGATGACTCGAACGCCTTTAGCAGTTGCTCTCCACTAAGCCAATTGAAGTGTTCCGGCTTTACCGCGGCGGCAGTGTTGAACGCGGCCGCGTGGGCTTTCCGACAGGTTCTGCACGAACAGTGTTGAATCGCCGAGGCCAACTCTTGTACCTCATACTGGACCTGACCACAAAGGCAACTGCCTCTCATGTTTGTCTCCTTGCCGCCCACGGTGTAATCGGCCGAATTGGCCACTCTTCTCAGTATTTGTCCATCACCTTGCGCATGACGGACAGATGCATATTAAGTTAGTCAGCGGCTCTGCTGGGGCACTTTCTGGAGATTCCTCCATGTCCGACTCGAACTGCAGCGTCCGGCTCGGAGGATAGCCAGCGCTGAATCGGGCTCGACCTGATATTTACCTGCCCAATGTAGCCATTGCTACATATCGCTTACCTCCAGTTGCCTAGGATGGGCTCCGTCGCCATTCGTGCGTCCGTCAGGGAAAACCAGTTAGACGGTCCTTGTGGGCACCACGACAGTACGGCACCGGTCGACGGTCGTGCCGGATGGCGGCGCCCCCAACAACCGTTTCGGACCATGAGGTGAATCACCATGAAAACTATTGTGTCTGCCCTAGTTCTTGCATTTTCGCTCGGAGTTGCCGCAGTGCCCGCCAGTGCAGCGGACCTGCCGCCCCTGGACAAGGCGCGTACCGTCCTGCTAATCACCGACCCCCAGAACGATTTCCTGCGCGAGGACGGCAAGCTCTATGGTTTGCTGGCCGACAACTACAAACAGTTGGGGACCGTCGCCAACATCGAAAAACTGATGAAGACATCCAAGAAGAGTGGCGTCGCGATGGCCGTTGACCCCCTCGTCTACACCACCCTGGATGGCAACTGGTCGAATGCGGGCGCCCTGCAGCGCCAGTTGCTCGATATGAAGGCCTTGCACCGGACAAGCCTCAATGACCCGAAGGGATTCGAAGGCTCTGGCGCTGATTTCTATGCGCCCTACAAACCCTATATCTACGATGGCAAGACCATTGTGGTTGCACCGCACAAGATGTATGGCCCGGAGAGCAATGATCTGATCTACCAGCTGCGCAGCCGTGGCATGGACACGATCATTCTCGGCGGCATGGTAGCGAACCTGTGCGTCGATTCACACATGCGCGCCCTGATGGAGAATGGATTCAAGGTCTACGTGGTCAAGGATGCCGTGGCTGCGCCGGGCGATGACGCCTACAAGGCGGCGCTGGTCAACTACGGCATGATTGCCAATGGCGTCTGGACTACCGAGGAAGCGGTCCAGGCAATGAGTCACTAAGTGCGGACGGCCATTCCCGTCGCCGGGGATGGCCGTCGTCCTACCGGCCCCGGAGAGAAGCTCGGGCGGACACCAAGAGATTGCCATACCTCTTTCCCCGGCTCCGTAAATTGAATTAATCTTTTCCCGCGGTTCAGGACACTCAGTCAAGCCAGATGCCGCAGCTCGACGGTTCCGGGGAAAGATTGCCTCCAGCGCGCCGCTCCCGCCGGTGTTATCAACAGGAGTAAAAAGTGGACGACTACACAAAAGGGATGGAGACGCTCACGCGACTACTTGGTGTGGGGCAAGCCGATAAAGTTGTTGCACGCTTTAGGGGGCTAAGTCCCGCGTTCGAAAAGGAAGCAGTATCTGTGGTGTTCGGTCGCACGTGGTCCAGAGCAACTATCGATCCGAAGACACGGGCACTTTGCAGTGTTGGCATCCTTGCTGCGCTCGGGCGCCATGGTGCCTTGCGGATTGTGTTAGGCATCGCCATAAGCAACGGCGCCACAGTTGAAGGATTATAGAAGCGCTGCTCCAGGTGGCAATTTATGCCGGCTATCCAGCAGCGTTTGACGCCCTGCCGATACTGCAAGCAGTGCTTGAAGAGAGCGGCATTGCGCAGGACGCAGCAGGAAATATCGAAGGCTAACTCGGTGGAGGTAAGCCCGCGGCTTTGCCGGGGCTGTCACCGGTGTTCGACCTATACGACGGTCGGCCATGAATCTTCGAAATCGACCAAGAGACGAAGATTGACTCATGAACGAGTGGCCGAGCCAGAGTCATACAAGGTGGGCTGTCAGCGCCATGTGGTATTCATCCCGCAACGGCGATGGGCTGGGTTAAAGCAAGTGTTTGCCATCGAACACCTCCGCCTCCAGTGCGAAGGTATCCACGCCGTCGACGCAGCCGAGGTTGGCGCGGAAGTGGCCGCGCTTGCGCGCGGTTTCGTGGAAGGTGTAGATGCCGCAGTGCCTGCAGAAGTAATGCTTCGCCGTCCCGGCGCCGAACTGGTACAGACCGAGCGCACCGTCCTCCGCATCGATTTTGAACAGCTCCGGTGCAATCGGCTCAGGTGACATCATCGCGCCCTTGCGTGCGCAGATGGAGCAGTTGCAGCGCAGGCCTTTGGTGATCGGCGGGCAGTCGAAGGAGAACTTTACTTTGCCGCAGTGGCAGGAGGCGGTGTAGTGGGGCATGGGGGCGTCCTTGTTTTTAGGGTATCAAGCCGCTATGCACTGTCGATTTTGCTTATATATGCGTCGACGATCGCCCAAGTTAAGTTGAATAGCTCTACCCTGTCGATGGCCTCGTCGACACCGGGTTCGCCATGCCGAAGTGGGTCGGCTGCAAACTTAATTTTTCGGATAGTTTTCTCATCGAATCCCGTCATCTCTCGAAATGCCTGCCATTGACTGAGCCTGGACGGCGAAGGAGCCCCCGGTAGCCGGGCCTTGGCGGGCGCAGCAGCCAAGGTGTGCCGGCGTAGAGTCATTTGTGTCCAGGGCCTCAACGAGGCCCGTGGGACGCAGGACGTGCCGGGGCCGCGCGAAGCGCATGTTTGTCCTGAGTCCGAATGTCGCCGGGTCAACTCGGATGTTACGCGGCGACTTCATGAGGGCCAGGACACGCTTGTGTTGTGCTTTGCTGGAATTTCTAATGTTTTTGAGAGATGCGCAATGATGGCGTAATGATTCAATGGCTCTATAGCAGTAAAATCCCGTGTCATCAGCGCGTTTTATTGCAGAGACGAGATCATCGAAACACCGATGTAAATATATACCGGTTTTGCCAACGGTTTTTTCT
>Ga0172382_10003394_pt1 | contig 25304 bp, 17 predicted proteins | sample Leawel138RmetaG_FD_122245 | JGI IMG/M metagenome (GOLD analysis project Ga0172382, IMG submission 122245) | Leachate microbial communities from a municipal landfill in Southern Ontario, Canada - Leachate well 138R metaG | ecosystem: Engineered > Solid waste > Landfill > Unclassified | place...
CGTTCCCGATTGCGTCCCGCATGTCGACCAGGAGCACGCTCATGCCATCGGTGGGCCTGGCGACCTCGTCGCGGGCCTTCGTCCGTACGAGGAGGACCATCAGGTCGGAGTGTTCCGCCCGGCTGATCCAGATCTTCTGACCATTGACGACGTACTTGTCGCCGACGCGCCGTGCAAAGGTAGTGATGCGCGTCGTGTCCGTGCCGGCCGACGGCTCGGTGACGCCGAATGCCTGGAGCCGCAGCTCGCCGCTTGCGACGAGCGGCAGGTAACGCTGCTTCTGTTCATCGCTGCCGTGCTTGAGGATGGTGCCCATCGTGTACATCTGGGCGTGGCAGGCGCCTCCGTTGCAGCCGGCGCGATGGACTTCCTCGAGAATGGCGGTGGCGGCGCCCAGTCCGAGTCCAGACCCGCCGTACATTTCCGGAATGAGGACCGACAGGAAGCCGGCTCCGGTCAGCGCCTGCACGAATTCCTTCGGGTACGCCCGCTCGCGGTCCAGGGCCTGCCAGTACGATCCGGGAAAATCTTCACAAAGACGCCGGACCGCGTTCCTTATCTCTCGATGATCGTCGTTCTCTTCCGCGTGCATGCTCGACACTGTCATATAGCCGTTGATTCCCAGACTCGTGGAGATCGCTTGGTCAGATCGCCGCAGGGTCCGCTCTTGTGGCAGGGTTCGACGGGCCGCCCCGTCATTCCCACGATTCGAGCAGGTCGCCGATCGCCTCCTTGACGATGTACATCGCGTCCATGCCGGCCATGTAGCCGGTGCCGAGCGTCAACGCGTTGATGACGTGGTCGCGGGTCAGGCCCCAGGCTTTGCCCAGCAGCGTGGCTTCGCGGATGCCGTCGCGGAAGCCCCGGTTCATGTTGTAGTGGATGAGGATGTAAGGGACGATCTGCTTGGGCAGCGCCCCGGTGGCCAGTGCGCCTTCGAACTTGCCGCGGTGCTGCTTCACGAAGCTCGGGTTGAACTTCATCAGCAACGCAATGGACTCGGGTACATGGCCGATGGTTCGCACGTACCAGTCCTTGAGCAGCTGCTGCTCGGCGGCAGTGAATTCCGGGTTGTCGAAATCGATCCCACTGTGGAATGCGGCTGGATCGGGCTCCCAGCCCTTGGGCCAGACGAGCGAGTTGGTCGACTCACGATAGCTGTTCATGTAGTCGAAGGCCTGCTTGTAGACCTCATGGAACCCGGACGGACCCGAGTGCATGAAGGCGAGGCCGAAGATCTCGTTGACCTGGGCTTTGGATGCACCGCTCTCCTGGCAAGCCATGACTTCGTGCAGCACGCCACCGGGCACGCGATTGCAGGCATACCAGTGCAGCATCGTCAGCGTGGTCACGCTCATCGCGATCTCGCCGTTGGCGGGAACCGCGTGCAGAAACTGCATCTGCCGCATGTGGTACTTGAGCATGTCCGGCCGGTTCTCCAGAAGGAAGGCGTAGGCCGTCAGCGGGTAGGCGAGCTTCCCCGAACGCCGGATCATCCTGTCGGCCCAGAACTCTGCCTTCTCGCGGTCCGTGGTCTGGTTGACGTTGGTGAGATCGAGTCCGCGCGAGTAACGAAAACCGTACTTAGCATCTGCCATTGTCAGTCCCTCGCGGTTCGCGTGACCTGATCGGACATGCGCCGCTCAACTTTGGAAATCGCCCGTCGAGAACAGCCGGAACCTGGAATGTGATCCAATCGGGACGCATCCGGGCCTACGACTTGCCGCGCGGCGTGCCGAGCAACACGAAGCAGATGGTGCAGGGTTCCGACCCTCGGTTTTTCCAGGCGTGCATGGCCCCATTCTGGATAAGGACGTCGCCGCGCTTTAGGGTCTGCTCGGAGCCGTCACCTTGGATCAGGGTCATCTCGCCGGAAAGCACGAGACCGAGATCGATCGAATCGGTCGAATGCATGCCGGTGTCGTAATCGTGTTCGCCGCCGCTGACCACGGCGCTCGCCAGCTTCTTGTATTCCGGGTTTGGCGGGATCGGCGGGAGGACGCCCTTGGCACCGAAGCCGGGCGGGAACGTGACGGTGTTGATTCTCATCCCGCCGGGCCGGGGGAAGACACTGTTCGGCTCGTACGGCCCTTTCGGACAGAAGGGCAGCGTCGGCATCTGCTCCCAGCCCCATATCGGGTACCATTTCGCGCCGCCGCCCATTTCCAGCGGGGCGACTTCCTCGACATGGGTGTAGATGTGCCTGTCATCCGACGTCTGTCCGGTCACGACTCTTCTCATCAGGAGCATGGCAGTCCTCTCTTTAGCCATGGGCGGAGCGTTTCCCGCGTTGCGTTCGTCCGCGTCGATTTCGAGTTCGAGCAAAATGCTGCTGCGGCCCCATGAAGCCTGCATCGGCAGCATACGTAGAGATTGTCCATTGCGAACCTAACCTTGGGTAGGTTGGGAGGCGATCGAGCCGACGCCGGTGCGGCAGCGCCGATCTTTGGATAGGTGTCGGAGTCGATCCAAGGCGCGTAATTTCGCCGCACCGACGGGCCTTCGCAGGGTGACCGTACGGCGCAGTCACCATCGAGTGGGAGGAGGCCATGCACGGCACCGTCGAGCCGGCGCTTGCGAGCGCGGCGGGACAACAGCGCTCGCCGCTGCTCACGCTGTGGGACTGGTCGCGTGTCGGCGTACTGATGCTGCTCTACGTCCTGTCGCTAGCCGACCGGCAGGTGATCTCGCTGGTGATCGATCCGATCAAGGCAGATCTCGGAATAACCGATCTGCAGATGGGCCTGATGCAAGGGCTCGCCTTTTCGGTGATCTACGTGATCGCAGGTCTGCCGCTGGGCTACGCGACCGACCGACTCCAGCCGCGCTACATCATTCTGGGTGGGGTGCTGTTCTGGTCGTTGTGCACGATCGGATGCGGCCTCGCCACGAGCTTCGCAGTCCTGTTCATGTTCCGCATCGGGGTGGCGGTGGGTGAATCCTCGCTGACGCCGGCGGCGCACGCGACGATGGCGCGCAGCTTCCCACCGGACCGGCTGGGGCTGCCCATGTCGCTCTATATGTTGAGTTGGCAACTGGGCGCAGGGCTGGCGTTCGTCACCAGCGGCTACGTGATCCATTCCCTGTCGGGAGGGGGCGGCCAGGTGTTGCCGGTGTTCGGCGAGGTCCGTTCCTGGCAAGTTCCCTTCATATCTCTGGGCGTTCCGGGCGCGGCCCTCGCCCTGCTCGCCTTGCTCCTGCCCAGGTTTGCGCCACGCAAGAGCAGGATCGATGCCCCTGGGACCGGTTCCATCTTCTCCGATTTCGTGCGCCGTCGCGCCCGATTCCTGCTTTGCCACTATTTCGCGTTCGCGCTGATCGCAGTCTGCGGCAATGCGCTGATGGTCTGGGGCCCGGCATTCTACATGCGCGTGTGGAGGCTGCCTGTGCACGAAGTCGGGCTGCTGTTCGGTGCGATGTTGGCGATCGTCGGCACGACCGCGATGGTCGGAGTCGGCTGGCTTGCAGACCGCCTGTACCGCCATGGGATGGTCGATGCGCACATCCGGGTCCCGCTGATCGCCAGTGCCCTCGGCCTGCCTTGCTTCGTGGCCGGATGGCTGGCTCCTGACCTCCTTCTCAGCGTCGTACTGATCACGATCGGCGCCGCAGCGATCAATTCCTGGGGCGGCCCCGGCGCAGCCGCGCTGCAACTCATCGCCCCGCACGAACTGCGAGGGCGGCTCACCGCCGGCTTCATAGTGGTCAATTCCCTCGTCGGCGGCGCGATTGGCGCGCTGGGTCCGGCATGGCTGACCGAGAAGGTTTTTGCTGACCCGCAGAGCCTCGGCCAATCGCTGGCAATCGTCAGCGCGGTGGTGATGGCGCTAGCACTCGTGCTTCTGGCAGCGGCACTGCCGCTGCTGCGACGGATTGTACGTGAAGACCGCGAGGCGCTGGTGGATCGTGCTGCGAACGAAGCCGTGACGATGCGGGCATTTGGGATTCCAGTTACTCAGACCGCTCAAACGGGAGCACGAGTCTAATGAAGCTTCTCCGGCAGCAGTGTCATATCGGCGGCAAGTGGTGCGATTCCGACAGCGGGAAGACCATGGGTGTCACCGATCCTGGCAACGGAGATTTCCTCGGCACGGTCCCCCACATGGGCCGCGTGGAAACCGTGCGTGCGATCGAGGCCGCCGAGCGCGCACTTCCCGCCTGGCGCTCACGCACCGCCGGGGACCGGGCGCGGATCCTGCGGCGGCTGTTCGAGATGATCGTGGCGAACCAGGACCATCTGGCCGAGTTGCTGAGCCGCGAACAGGGCAAGCCCTTCGCCGAGGCACGCGGCGAGATTGCTTACGCGGCCAGTTACGTCGAGTGGTTCGCCGAGGAGGGCAAACGGGCTTATGGCGAAGTCATTCCGAGTCACGCAACCGATCGCCGAATCGTCACGCTGAAGCAGGGGATCGGGGTCGTCGGCGCGATCACGCCCTGGAATTTCCCGAGCGCCCTGGTCACCCGCAAGCTTGCGCCCGCGCTGGCTGCCGGATGTACGATGGTCCTGAAACCCGCGTCCGCCACGCCGTACTCAGCGCTTGCTCTGGCCGCGCTTCTTGAAGAGGCTGGCCTTCCACCAGGCGTGTTCAACGTCGTCACCGGCAGTGCGCGCGAGATTGGCGGCGAACTCACTCGCAATCCTGTCGTCCGGAAGATCAGTTTTACCGGCTCGACCGAAATTGGCATCCAGTTGCTGCGCGAATGTGCGGAGACCGTCAAGAAGGTCTCGATGGAACTGGGCGGCAATGCGCCGTTCATCGTCTTTGATGACGCGGATGTCGATGCGGCAGTGGCAGGGGCAGTGGTCTCGAAATTCCGTAATGGTGGGCAGACTTGCGTCTGCGCCAACCGCTTCTACGTTCAGGACGGCGTCTACGACGATTTCGTGAGCAAGCTGGTTGCGCGCGTCCGTGAGATGAAGCTCGGTTACGGCATGGACGAAGGTGTGACCTTGGGCCCGCTGATCGACGAGGCGGCCGTGGGCAAGGTGGAAGAGCATGTGGCGGATGCGGTTTCCGGCGGCGCCATCGTGATGGCGGGAGGGCGTCGCAGCGGTCTGGGCGGAACTTTCTTCGAACCGACGGTCGTCGCGCGCGTCAAGCCAGGAATGAAAGTCGCGCGGGAGGAGACGTTTGGTCCGCTTGCCGCGGTGATCCCCTTCACCACCGAGGAGGAAGTGATCGCGCTGGCCAACGATTCCGAATTCGGTCTCGCCAGCTATTTCTACGCGCGCGATCTGGGACGCGTCTGGCGCGTGGCCGAGGGGCTCGAAGCCGGCATGGTCGGCATCAATACCGGTTTGATCTCCACGGAGGTCGCGCCATTCGGCGGCGTCAAGCAATCGGGTCTCGGCCGCGAGGGTTCACGTCACGGGCTCGACGATTACATGGAGATCAAGTATCTCTGCATGGGGATCTGACCGAGCGGCGGAGGGCCGTCGTGAGAGCTGAAGGCTCCGAAGGATTTGTCATATGGCGCAGTTAGCGGCTGTTGGGGCTTACCACGTCCCCGCAAGCTTGAACGAATGCCTCGACCTGCTGGCGGGCAGTGGCGATACGGCCGTCATTCTGGCAGGGGGGCAGGCGATCCTTCCCTTGCTCAGGAATCGTTCGCTCCGCCCCGATGTGCTGGTAGACCTCTCCGGCATAGCCGAACTGCACCGACGGGAAGCAGGAGCGGGCGGCTCGCTCGTGCTGGGTGCGATGTGCCGCCATCGTGATATCTACGAGGACCGGAAGATCTCAGCGGGCTGGTCCGCGTTGGCGGACGCCGCCGCCGGGGTTGGCGATCTCCAGGTCCAGAACCGCGGAACCATAGGCGGCAACCTGGTCTTCGGCACGGTTCTGACGGACATGAAGCAGGTCGTCATGTGCCTTGACGCACGGCTGCGGATCGTCGGTGGCCCCGAGCCCCGCGAAGTTTCGGCCCGAGAGATCTTCGGCGATGCGGGTCGTTCACTGCTCGAGCCGGGCGAATTACTCGAGAGCATCGCCTTTCCGGCGCTAGCTGAAGGGTCGGGAAGTGCGTACCGGAAGTTTGGCATCACGACGAACGGGCGCCCCGTGATCGGCGTCGCTGCAGCCCTGACATTCGATGCCGACCGCGTCTGCACGGCCGCGACCATCGTAGTAGGCGGCCTGGTGCCGGCGCCGCACGACGCCAGGATCGCGGCGCAGGTGCTTATCGGCCAGCACGTCGACGAAGATGTCATCGTCCGCGCCGCCCAGGCTGCGGCGGCAGACATCAAACCACAGTCCGATGCGCGGGCGTCGGCTGCCTACCGGCGGCAGCTCGTTCGCGCGATCGGCCAGGAAGTGCTGCTGCAAGCCTGGAAGCGTGCAACGGAGGCTCGTTAGCGCCATGCAAAAAGCCGTTTCGGTGACCGTCAACGGTCGCGTCCACCACAGGACCATTCCGATCAGGATGTTGCTGGTCGACTTCCTGCGCGATGAACTCAACCTGACCGGAACGCATGTCGGGTGCACTTCTGAGGGGCGTTGCGGCGCGTGCACGGTCATCGTGGACGGAAACGCGATGAAGTCCTGCATGATGCTCGCGGTGCAAGCCGATGGGCGGAGCGTGGTGACGGTCGAAGGACTGGAGCGTTTTGCGAGCCAGCCCGACCCGCTTCATCCCATTCAGCAGGCGTTCTGGGAGCGCCATGCGCTGCAGTGCGGGTACTGCACGCCCGGAATGATGATGACGATCTTCGACATCCTGGCGACCAACGTACGTGAAGGATGCCCGGAACTGACCGGGGAGAAGATTCGCCGCCTGCTGGTCGGGAACATCTGTCGCTGCACGGGGTACAGCCACATCGTCGAGGCCGTGCAGACCGCAGCCGAGCGTCTGCGGGCCATGCCGCCGGAAGAGCGCGGCGCCTGGTTCGATGCTGCAAAGCTCGAGGAGGCGTGCTCGTGACGACGAGGTCGACGGCGCCCGAAGGCATGACCGGGCCATGGGTCGGTCGGCCCATGAAACGCAAGGAGGACTTGCGGCTCATTCGGGGTCAGGGCCAATACCTGGCCGACATGAAGGTCCCCGGGATGCTTCTTGCCGGCTTCGTGAGGAGCAAGTACGCCCATGCGCGGCTCAAGTCGATCGACGTCAGCCGTGCCCGTGCGATCGAGGGTGTCGTCGCGGTGTTCACCGGCGCCGATCTGCTCAAGATCGGAATGCGGGAGCTGCTGATCCCGCAACTCGTCAACGAACTGCCGGGTGAGTTGCGCATACCCCCTTCGATGCCGGTGGCCGTGGACAAGGTCTACTTCCACGGCGAGCCGCTCGCGGTGATCCTCGCCGAGAACAAGTATGCGCTGGAAGACGCCGCCGAGGTCGTCGTGGTCGACTACGAGCCGCTGCCCGTGGTCGCCAGCGTGGAGCAGGCGATGGCGCCCCATGCTCCGCTCGTCTACGAGGGATGGCCCGATAACTGTCTCTATCGCGAGAAGATGGGAGGCGATGCGTCGGACGCCTTCGCGAAGGCCGAAATCATCGTCAAGGAGCGGTTTGAGGTTCCGCGAACCGGCGCCAGCCCGATGGAACTGCGTGGCGTCCTCACGCAGTGGGACGACCATCGCGGCCTGACCCACTGGACCACCACACAGCGGCCACATTTGCTGCGCCAGGCGATATCGCAAGTGCTGGGATGGCCGGAAGACATGGTGCGCGTGATTGCACCGATGGACCAGGGCGGCTCGTTCGGCACCAAGGCGCCTCACTCGCGCGAGGATTTCGTGCTTGCGCTCGTCGCGCGCCACGTGAAACGCCCGGTGCGCTGGACCGAATCACGCGAGGAAAGTTTCCGCGCCGGGATCGGCCAGGAACGGGCGCAGATTCACGAGATGGAGATCGCTGCGCGCAGTGACGGCAAGATTCTTGGCTTACGCGATCGCTGCATCACCGATATCGGCCACGGCCAGCAGCCGGTCTTCATGGGCATCATGTACCCCCGCGCCGGCTGCTTCATGATGACGAGCATCTACGATATCCCGAAGGCGGAGATCGAGATCCTCGGCGTCGTCACCAACAAACCGTGCCTCACACCTTCGCGCGCCTTCGGGTCGTTCCCGGTACGTCTGGCGATGGACGGCGCAATCAATTGCGTCGCCCGGGCGCTAGGGCTCGATCCCATCGAAGTGTTCCGCAAGAACCTGGTTACCAGGTTTCCCTATGCCACCGCCACCGGGAACTTCCTCGACAGCGGCGACTTCGTCGGCGGCTTCGACCGACTCACGGAAATCATCGACGTGGCGTCGGTACGGCGCATGCAGGCGGATCTGCGCGAACAGGGCCGCTACATCGGCCTCGGTTTCGGCGGCGAGGCCGAACGGTCCGGCGTGTCGTCGGCGGCCTACGTGCCTCGGCAGCGCAAGCCGGGCTACGGCGTCGCGACAGTCAAGGTGCTCAGTTCCGGAAAGATCCACGTCCTGATCGGTGATCCGCCCTCAGGCCAGAGCCACGAGACTGCGGTTTCACAGGTGCTCGCCGACGAATTCGGAGTCACACCAGACGATGTCCGGCTCGACTACGGGGATACGCTGAGCACACCCTACAGCATGGGCACCGTCGGCAATCGAATGGCTTCCTACACGGTCAGCGCGGCGGCGCTTGCTGCGCGCGAACTGAAGAAGAAGATGGCGACTGTCGCCGCACATGATCTCGGTGTCGGCGCACCCGACGAGTTCGCTTTCGAGAACGGGGAGATCGTCTGGTCCAGGGACGCCGGTGTTCGGATCGGAATTCGGTCCGTTGCCGAACGCCTCATCGAACGGCCGATCAAACTGCCGAAGGACGTTCAACCAGGGCTCGAGCACACAGCTTATTTCGAGCCGAAAGACGTACTCAACATGACCGGCGCGAGCTTCCATGCCGCGGTCGTCGAGGTCATCCCGGAAACGGGCGTCATAAAGATCCTGCGATATGTCGTCGTCGACGACTGTGGCAAGCCGATCAATCCGCTGGTAGTCGAGGGCCAGGTCCAGGGCGGCGTGATCCTGGGAATCGGCAACACCATCTTCGAGGAATTCGTCTACAACGAGCGCGGCGAGTTGCAGAACACCACGCTCGAAGGCTACATGATGCCGTGCGCGGCGGACATGCCGCACGTGGAGACTTACGACCACAGCGTTCCCACGCCGAACAATCCGCTGGGCACCAAGGGCAAGGGCGAAGGTGCCCCGGCGCCGGTTTCCGGCGCACTGGTCAATGCGGTCGAAGATGCGTTGCGCCCGCTGGGCGTCAGGATCACCAAGTTGCCGCTGAAGCCTGAACGCGTGCGTGCAGCAATCGCCGCTGCGCTTTCGTCCGAGGCGGAACCCGAACCCGCTGACTGGATAGAGCCGGTGGTGCGCGAGTTCGAGGGAGAGGGTGAGGGTTACGACATTCTCGCCGAGATGTACCGGTTCCACGATGGCATCCAGATCTCACTGCAGCCGATCTGGCACCCGTACGTCGGCCAGATTCGTGGTTGGCTGAGGGACTACGGCCAGTTGCTCGACCGGGCGGCTCGATCACCGCGCGTGCTGGATGTGCTGGGGCGGATGTTCAGTGGCGAACTCGAGTGCGCGTTTGATCCGAGTACAGATGCCGCACTGACAGTGCAATGGGAACGCTTGCAGGCGCTGCCGCGTCCCGAAGGCGGCCACGCCTATCTCGACTATATTCTGCCGGCTCTGGAGTCGCATGAAGCGCTGCTGATCGCCTTCAGCAATGCGCCCGCCGACGGCGCGGTGCAATAGCACGACGCAAACGTCAAGACACTCGGGGCCGGCCCCAGCAGCCACGCTGCCAGCCGTCGTGGAGGAGCACGTCGGTCGGGTTGACGCCGGCTGTCCGGACCACTGCCGCCTTCATGCCCTTCTGTCGTCACGTTGGCCATGGCCGGGACCCGCGATGGGACGACAGGGCGGAAGCATGATCCATGCGCCACTCTCGTGGAAATTGGTCGTGCGGCGCCCAGGTCGTCCGCGCAAACAAGCCCGCCGTGGATGAGCAGCTCTGGACTGGTCGGCCTGTCAATTGATAGGTGTGCGGCAGGATCGCCACAAGGAACACTTCACAGCACGCGCGAAAGAATCAGACAGGGCGATCGAGCAAGTGACGACGCGGCAATCGAAACCGTCAGAGTGATCAGGAGGGGAGCTTGGATCGGGATCACACGCCGGAGCAGCCCCAGCGAGCCAAGGCATCCCCCGTCGCCCGAATCGAACTTCCGTACCCCGCCCCGGCGGTGGGCTGGTATGCGACCTTCATTCTGGCGTTCCTTTACTGGTTGTCCGTTCTGGACCGGTTCATCATCTCCCTGCTGGTGGACCCCATCAAGACCGATATGGGGATTTCCGATGTGGAATTCGGCATGCTCCACGGCCTGGCCTTTTCGATCACATTCCCGATTTTCGGATTATTTGCCGGCGTCCTCGCTGATCGCTTCAGCCGCCGTTGGGTGATCTATCTGAGCGTCACCATCTGGTCGGTGGGTACTGTTGCCTGCGGTCTGGTACAGCATTTCTGGCAGCTATTGCTGGCGAGAGTGGGCGTGGGCGCCGGCGAGGCGGGGCTCAACCCCAGCGCTACGTCGATGCTGACTGACCTGTTTCCCCGGGAGCGCCTGACCTCAGCCATGGCGGTGTACGCCATCGGTTCAACGGTCGGCTCGGGGACCGCCTTCCTGGTGGGCGGGTACATCGTCGACCTGGTGTCCGAAATGGGATCCCTGTCGGCGCCGCTCCTCGGCGATCTACGGCCGTGGCAATCCGTTTTTCTGATCGTCGGCCTCCCAGGTGTTCTCCTTGCACTCCTTATTTTCACACTGCCGGAACCCTTGCGCAGGAACCGGAGAAAACTGCTTCAGCAAAACGGTTTTTGGAAGTCCGGTGCGAAGAGCTATGTGGAGCTGATCAAATTTATGCGCGTTCGCTGGAAGTTCTTCCTGCCGCACTACCTTGGCTTTGGTATCGCCTCCATGATGATCAGCGGCGGCGGTGTCTGGTATCCCGCCCACATGAGTCGGACCTACGGCTGGAGTGCGAGCGAAATCGGACTCCATCTTGGCATCACCCTGACGGTTGTGGGCATCGTCGGCAAGCTGGTCTGCGGATACTGTGTCGACGCGATCAACCGCCGCGGTCACCAGGACGCGCAGCTTCTCTGGTACGGCAGCTGCCTGTTGGTGGCGACTCCGGTTGCGATTCTTGCCATGTCCAGCGGCAATCCGTGGATATTCGTCGGTGGTGTGGGAGTGTTCATGTTCCTGCTCGCGCCCATGGTCGCCTGCTGCTTTGCGGCGTTGAACCTAGTGACTCCGAACGAGTTGCGGGGCGCGGGGGTTGCCTTCTATACCGCTACCGCTGGAATCGCCGCCATCTCCGCAGGCCCCATTCTCGTGGCTTTGGTGGGCGACACATTCTTCGCTGGGCCGTCCTCGCTGGGCATGGGTTTGGCTGCGGTATTCGGCGTCGCCTGCCCCATCGCCAGCATGCTCCTGTTTTCCGGTCGGCGCGCCATGCGGGAAGCCGTTCTCGGCGATGGTTGAATCGTCAACGGGCCATCGCGAAACCACAGGAGAGCGAAACGTCGTGGTGATTCACAACGGCAATCAGAAATGCAGGCCCACGGGACGTGCCGGACACGCCGCACCGTGAGCGCTCGCTGGATCGGTTGGGCAGCAGGGCCGGTCACCATGAGCGAAAGCGCGAGACGAAAGCTCACGAGGTGAGCTGAGGATTTCGACGCTCAGGCGTCAGTCGTTCGTGACGCGATCATTGAGCGCTCCCGACGGCGCGAGGCCTCGGTCGCGGCATATCCGGACGAACGACCCCTCAAGAGAGTCATCCGGGAAATCCGGCGTCGCACGCGCGCGGGTGTGCGTCAGCATGGATGCTGATCGCGGTGCGGTTCGGGTACATCGCGGCGACCATGTGAATGAGCGGCGCGTTGCGCCAGCCATTCGATAGGTGCGGGCCAAGTCGCGCGCAAAATAGGCTTCGTGGGACGACTTGGTAATCGCATCGCAATCACCAACCGAACCAGAGCAGGGAAAAAATCATGCTAACCACTTTCCAGTGGCGCCACGCTGCTCAGGCTGCAATGCTCAAAGCAAGCTTTCTGGCGGCTTCTCAGGCGGGATATGCGCAGGCGCCCGAAGATTACGAAGAGAACACGATTGCCACGGAAGAGATCGTGGTGACTGCGCAACGCCGGCATGAAAACCTGTCAGACGTGCCGATGAGTATCACGGCAGTATCTGCGGAGACCCTGGCCAAGGCAGGCATAAGCAGTACATTGGATCTTGCAACCGTAGTCCCCAGTCTCACGATGACCAAGTATGGCAACGGCCTCCAGCCCTCAATGCGAGGAATCTCCTCACAAAACAGCTCGGCCGGGGATACTTCCAGTGTGGCGATCTACCTAGACGGTATTTACCAGACAAGCATCACCGGGACGATCATGGATCTGCCCGACGTTGCGCAGATTCAGGCGCTCAAGGGGCCGCAGGGCGCACTCTATGGCCAGAATGCTACGGCTGGAGCACTCATCATTACCACCAAGGCTCCTGCGTCGGAGCCTGAAGGCGAATTCAGGGTAAGTTACGGCAACTACGATGATGTTTCCCTCGGAACCTATCTAAGTGGTCCGCTCGGTGAGAAGGTGTCTGCCAGCCTTTCTGCCAGTTATCAGGATCGGGAAGGCTTTCGCAAGCACGTCGTATCGGGTGCGCGCGATTCCGGAGTCGATTCCAGGATCGTTCGTGGGAAACTGTTGATCCGGCCAACGGATGAGACGGACATCACGTTGACAGCCTACTACTCCAAGCGAAAAGACTCTTCGACGTACGCTGGGTTGGCATTGAACGGCAACTCACTCGGGTACGGGTCTTTTCTCGATGCGCCGAAAGTCAGCGATGCTGAGCAGTTCGGATCGAATCCAGACGTTGGAACCGTCACGGAAAGTCGGGGAGTCAGTGTCAACGCAGGGTTCGAAACGGATCTAGGAACTTTCAGCATCATTGCCTCCTACACGAAACACGACGGCTCAGGTCGTCACGACCCTGACGCATCGCCGGTCAATTACACGACCTATGAATTCAAGGCAATTGACGAAGAAAGCCTGGTGGCGGAAGTGAATTTCGTCTCCCGTCAATTTGGGGTTGCTAGCTTCATTGCGGGCGGGCTCTACATCGATTCGGATGACAGGTTCAATCCCTCCGTATCGGCGCTCTGGTCTCCCAGGACCGTCTATCCCGATGACACACCGCCCAGCGTGCTTCTCCCAATCTATCTCGTGAAGAAAAAGGAAATCTTCGCCGGCTACGCAGACGTCTCCGTGGAAGTCACCAATAGTCTGTCAGTAAGCGCGGGCGGCCGCTGGACTCGGGAAGAGCAGGAAGGCTTCCGTGGCGCAACTGCGGATGGCCTGGTTGCGTCCATGTTCAATGGGAAGAGTTGGACCGACTTTTCTCCGCGTGTGACGGCTAGGTACGGTGTGTCGTCAGGTGCAAACCTGTACGCCAGTTATAGTGAAGGCTTCAGGGGCGGCCAGATTCAGACAGCAACCATTCTGAACGCGCCAAGCGTCCCGCCAATCGAACCGGAAACGGCTCGATCGTACGAAATCGGCTACAAAGGCCGCGTCGCGGAGAATTTGAGTCTCAATGTCGCAGCCTATGCCTACGAGGTCGAGAATCTTCAGTTACTGGTGCACAACCCGATAGAGGGAAGCCGGCTGCAGAATGCGGCAAAAGCGAGCGGGAATGGAGTCGACTTCGACATCACCTGGGCGGCGACGCCGGCGTTGACACTGGCCGCGGGCATTGCGTATCTGGATACACAGTACGATGACTTTCCGAATGGTGCGTCCTACTCACCGAATCCAAGCGGTACCGGCAACACGCTGACGACCAAGGATTTCAAGGGTCAACGCACCCTTCGAGCCCCTAAATGGACGGGAAATGTCTCCGCGAACTATGAAAGAGCGCTTGACGCCGGTTTACTTGGAGCATCTGCAACCCTCTACTTCACCGATGATTTTGGCCTGGAGCCGGATAACAGGGTTATGCAGGAAAGTCATGAGTTGCTCAACGCTGAGCTCTCATTCAGCCCTGCCGCTGCATCGAACGTGCGACTCGTACTCTGGGGCAAGAACCTTACCGACAAAGAGTACCTGACGAATGCCGTGGTATCGGCGATCTCGGATTTCGTAACCTATGGAGATCCGCGGACATTTGGCATACGAGCGGAATACGCCTTCTAGGCGGCCTATGAGCCTGCAGGCTTTGGGCACGTTGCCGAGTGTTCCCCGGGGCAACTGCAGCAGGCAGAACTTTCTCTCGGTGCTTTGAGAGAGCGCAGTCATCCGGGATCTTCTGGTGGGTGACGGTTTCGCGATCGCCACTTTGCTCCGGAGATCCGGGTGGCTGCGGCATCCGTTCGGTGCGATGCCGGACTGAACTCAGCCGACCGTCGGAAAGTATCGAGCTGTTCAGATTGAACACTCGTGAGCCGCGGCAATAGCCGCCGCGCCTCTTTGGCGATGAAGCCATCGACGTCGCCGGGCTCACCGAGGTCCTCTCCACACTTATGAGCACGCGTGGGTATCCACGCTTCTAAGTCAAACGATGCCCCGAATTGTCGCCAGCGCAGGCTGACGGGAACGGACATCGACGTCGTTGTCCTTGATGCCGGCAGGCCGTGGCGGAACGGCTCGCCGAATTCTGCAATGGGAAATTTCGGTTGAGCTCACGCCTCTGCAGTCCGACCGCATCTCCGAAGTGATCCTGGTCCATGGAAAGACGGATAGAAACTCCTTTGCCCATAGGGCCCCACGAAAATCAATTTGCCTTGCCCGGTCTCGATGTCAGGTAGACCTGGGCGAGACCGTTCTGGATGGAAACTCATCGGCCTATCAATCGATAGGTGTGCGTAAGGACGCCGTCAGGGACATTTCACCGCATGCGGGGAACAGTAAGCCGAGCCGGTTGGGCAAGTGACGATGCAGCGATCGAAACCGCAGCCGACCGCCGTCACGCCACCGCAGCCTGGCTCTAGGCGCCGGAGCTCAGTTGACAGTCTTTTCGAATCATCGCTGCCCGATGCCGAAGCCGCCGGTGCGCGCTGACCTCGCACGGGTGTTCCTCTACATTCCGGCGCACGACGAGCGGAAGGTCGCGAAGGCGCTTGCGGGCTCCGGCGCGGACGCCCTGATTCTCGACCTCGAAGACGGCGTGCCGCCGTCGGAGCGAGAGAAGGCGAGGCGGCAAGTGACCGCGCAGCCACCGCAGTCGCACACCCCGATCCTGGTCCGGGTGAACGCCGTCGGCTCGCAGGCCCATGCCGCCGATCTGGCGGCGGTCTGCGCTGCACGTGGTGTGAAAGGCGTCGTTCTCGCCAAAGCCGATGCCGCGGGCGTGAGGGCTCTCGCGCCGCTGCTGCCGGAAGGACTGGGGCTGTGGCCGCTGATCGAGTCCGCTGCCGGGATTGCCTCGCTCCCGTCGCTGCCGAACGGGCCGCCGCTCGCTGGCCTGTTGCTCGGCGCCGGCGATCTCCTGGCCGACCTCGGAGCGAGGTGGACGCGCGACGAGCTGCCTCTACTCCACGCGAGGTCGCAGCTCGTCCTGACAGCATCGGCGTGCGGGATCCCGGCAATCGACACGCCCGACGCGGAGTTCCGCGACCTCGAACTGCTCGCTGAGCGTTCGATGCGGGCACGCGATCTCGGGTTCGCCGGAAAGGCCGCCATCCACCCGGCGCAGCTCGACGTTATCCGCTCGGCGTTCATGCCAGGGGAAGACGAGATCCGGTGGGCGAGAGGCGTCTTGGCGAACGCCGCTGGCGGCGGCGCATGGACTTCGGGTTCCGAAGTCCAGGATGCCGCGACGGTGCGTCGTGCCAGGCGAATCCTGGAAGGAGTCGAATGAACAAGCAAACACATGACGGCTGGAAGGCGCACGGACACGTCCTCGAGGACTTCGAGGTCGGTGACGTCTACCGACACTGGCCAGGGCACACGATCACGGCAGCTGAGAACCAGTTGTTCACCCTGCTCACTGGCAACCCGAGCGCGGCTCACCTCGACGTCGAGTTCGCGCGCGAGGTCGGGCATCCGGACGTGCTCGTAAACGGCGGCCTGGTGCTCTCGATCGTGCATGGGCTGTCCGTGCGGGACATTTCCAGCTCGCCAGCCGCGATCGCGCAGCTGAGCTGGGACAACATCCGCATTCACCGGCCGACTTTCCCTGGCGACACGCTTTACGCCGAAACGGAGATTCTCGAAACGAGGCCGTCGAGCTCGAAGGCCGATCGCGGCGTCGTGCGCGTGAGAACGCGCGGTCTCAACCAGCACGGCCACCTCGTCGTCGAGTACGAGCGCGCGGTCCTCGTTCATCGCCGCGGACACGTTCCGATTCCAGCCGCATTTCGCAAATCACGCGAAGGAGTGAAGTCATGACATCGGGTAGCGCGCCGACTCCGGCGATCGATTACGAGGAACTGCGGCGGCTTGCGCGCGAGTTCGCCGAGCACGAGATCATGCCGATCGCCGATGAGATCGACCGGAAAGACCTCGATCTACCGGAGTCGCTTCTCGAGAAAATGGCCGCGACGGGCTACTTCGGCCCGCAGATCCCGGAGCAATGGGGCGGCGCGGGGCTCGACACCCGCAGCATCGCGATCATCACAGAGGAACTGTGTCGCGGCTTGCTGTCCGCCGGCAGTGTTCTCGGCCGCAATTTCCTGATGGCCGACCTGCTCTGGCACGACGGCACCGAGGAGCAGCGGAAGCGGTATCTCACCGCCATCGCGACCGGCAAGATCCAGACGGCCTGGTCCGGGACCGAGCCACAGGCCGGGTCCGACAGCGCGAACGTCCAGCTGCGCGCGGAGCGCAGGGGCGACACGTACTACCTCACGGGCACGAAGATGTGGTGCACGTTCGCGCACCGCGCGAACGTCCTGTTTGTCTATGCGCGGACGGATCCGAACGCGAAGCCAAAGCATCGCGGCATCTCGTGTTTCATGGTCGAGAAGACGCCCGGACTGGAGTTCGCGCCCCCGACGCTGACCGGATCGCACATCCCGACGAGCGGCTACCACGGGTTAAAGAGCTTCATGCTCCATTTCGACAACCACCCCGTGCCTGCCGAGAACCTGCTCGGCGGGGTCGAGAACAAGGGCTTTTATCAGCTCATGAAGGGATACGAACTCGCGCGCACCGCATTCTCCGCCCGCTGTGTCGGCCTCGCGCAGGCAGCATACGAGGCAGCGCTCGAGTATTCGAAGAGTCGCGTGCAGTTCGGCAAGCCGATCATGGACTTCCAGGTGACCCGCTTCAAACTGGCCGAAATGGCGACGGACATCACGGCCGCACGGCAACTCGTGCTCCACGTCGCGTCCCAGCGCGACTCCGGCCGACGTTGCGACCTCGAGGCGGGCATGGCGAAAGTGTTCTGCAGCGAAGTGGCGCGCAAGCACACCTGGACCGCGCTCCAGTTGCACGGCGGCCTCGGTTTCTCGACGGAGACGAAGGTCAACCGCTATTGGCGCGACGCCGCGCTGCTGCCGATCGGCGAAGGGACGAACGACATCCAGAAGGAGGTCATCGCCAAGGGTCTCATCGGTGAGGACAGGCGTTCATGAACGGTCACGTTCGCACGCTGGCCGGCGTCACCGTCGTCGATCTGACGCAGGGGGTGGCAGGGCCACTCACGACACGGAATCTCGCGAGCATGGGCGCACGCGTGATCAAGGTCGAGCGTCCGGGCGTCGGTGACATCATTCGTCACTGGGATACGCTCGTCTCAGGGCACTCCTCGGGCCACGTGTGGGTGAACCCGGGCAAGGAGAGCATCGAAGTCGATCTTGCCTCGGAACGCGGTCGCGGGATCATCCATCGACTCCTCGACAAGCCCAACGTCGTCCTGATCCACAACTTCGTTCCGGGAACGATCGAGAAATTCAAGCTCGATTACGACACTGTTCGTGTCGGGCGTCCGGGCCTGATCTATTGTTCGATTTCGGGTTACGGTGAACGTGGTGAGTATCGCAGCCGGAACGCAATCGACCTGATCATCCAGGGTGAGACGGGCATCCTGCTCACGAACGGTACTCAGGAGCAGCCGGCGAAGTTGTCGCTTTCAGTGTGCGATATTGCGGGATCCTGCAACGCCACGATCGGCATCCTCGAAGCGCTGATCCACCGCGAGCGGACCGGGGAAGGCCAGAAGATCGAGATCTCGCTGCTGGAAAGCATTCTCAGCTGGTCGGGGTACTTCCCATACATGGTGTGGTACCAGGACACACTGCCGAAACGCGTGGGCTTGCACCATCACACAATGGCACCGTATGGCCCCTATCGGAGCAGCGACGATCGGCAGGTGATTCTCGCGGCGGGCAGCGGCGAGCGCAATCTGTGGGTGCGATTCTGCACTGCGCTCGGCCATCCCGAGCTCATCGACGATCCCCGCTACGACTCGAACGGGGCGCGGCTCGAGCATCGTGCCGATCTTGATGCCATCGTCTCGAAGGCGATCGGCTCCCGGCCGGCTGAGAAGTGGATCGACATCTTCACCGCCCACGACGTTCCCTGCGGTTTGGTGCGCGATCTACGCGAGGGGCTCGATCATCCTGCGATGCGGGAGGTCGGGGCCGTTCGGGAGATCGGTTCGAGCATCGGCCCGGTTCGGCTTCTCAATTCGCCGATCCATTCGACAGTTGCCAACCACACCATCGAGCGTGGTCCGGCAGTACTTGGTGAGCACACGGCTGCGATCCTCGAGGAGATCGGGCTCAGTGGCGCCGGAGGAGCATCATGATGATCAATCGTTCGACCAGCAACCCTGCGGGCAAGTGGCGTGTGGTCACGGGCGTGATCGGTTCCGATCCACATTCCGTCGGCAATCGTCTCGTGGCGCGGGTGCTCGAGGAGGCGGGGTACGAGGTTTTCAACCTCGGCGCGATGGTTCCGCCCGACGAGTTCATCGCGAGTGCGCGCGAGGCGGCTGCGCACGCGATCCTGATTTCCTCGCTGTCCGGCTTCGGCGAGGTGTACGCACGCGAGATGCGTGCTCGTTGCGATGAGGCGGGACTTCCGCACGTCGTGCTGTACATGGGCGGCAACGTCGTCAACGGGAGGGCGGACTGGCAGGAGGTCGAAGCGACTTTCAAGCAATACGGCTTCGATCATGTATATCCGCCCCAGACGCGACCCGAGGTGTTCCTGCCCCACTTGGCCGCTGATCTCAAAAGCCGGTTCAGTTCTGCGAAGGATCCGGTGCCGGCGTCATGACGGAGTTCGTCTGCGTGGACATCGGCAGCACGTTCACGAAAGTCATCCGAATCGGCACGGACGGCGAGATGACGCTCCTGCGAACGCGCACCTGCACCGGCGATCCCATCTGGGTGCAGGAGGTAGTGGCGTTGATCGGAGCTGTACCGCGTGAGCGCGTCTTCGTCTCGAGCAGCGCCGGAGGCGGTCTTCGGCTTGCGGCCGCCGGGCTCACGCGTCAGTTGACGACAGAGGCGGCGCGCACCGCTGCGCTGAGCGCTGGCGCACGTCTCGTCGGGACGTTTGCCGGCGGGCTTGCAGCCTCGGATGTCGAGGCGATGTCCGTGACGCGTCCGGATGTCGTGCTCCTCGCTGGCGGCGTGGACGGAGGTGACCGCGAAACGGTGATTGAGAGCGCACGTACGCTCGCGAGGGCCGGTCTTCGCCTCCCCGTCGTCTTTGCGGGAAACCGGCTGGCGGCGGCCGACGTCGACGCCGTGCTCGGCGCGAGTGGTTGCCAGGTGATCATCGCCGACAATGTGATGCCGGAATTCGGTCAGCTTGCCATCGACTCCGCCCGCAACGCGATTGCGTCGGTCTACATGACGCAAATCGTCGCTGCCAAAGGCATTGCTCCGATCGCAGTGCGTTCGGCTCACCCAGCCGTACCGACGCCGTCGGCCGTCCTCAATGCGACGCAGGCGCTCGTACAGCAGCATTCGTTCGAGAGCGTCATGGTCGTGGATCCCGGTGGTGCGACGGTTGACGTGCACTCGTTCGCCCTGCAGGAGTCACGTCCCGACGAATTCCGTGCCGGCCTGCGGCCGCCTGACCTCACGCGGACGGTGGAGGGGGACTTGGGCCTGAAGTGGAACGCGGCCGCTGTCGTCGAAACCAGCCGCAGCGATTTCGGTTGCGACGATGCCGCCGAAGCGCGACGGCTGGAGAATGACGAGGAGGCGCTGCCTGAAGGCCCTTTCGCCGAACGACTGCTCGGGCAGGCGGTGAGCGTGGCGGTACGACGCCATTGCGGACGACCCCTGCCGCACCTTGGGGCGCTTGGCGTCGGCTGGGCCTTCGAAGGCAAGGACTGTCGGGCCGTTCGTCACATTGTCGGAACCGGAGGGCCGTTTCGGGTTTCAACCGATCCCCACCGGGTACTTGAGAACGCGCTCACGCCAGGGGAAGCGCTGGCCCCGCGAGGTGCTCGGCTCTGGGTGGATCGCGAGTACGGGCTGATCGCAGCGGGGTTGCTTGCAAACCACCATCCGGAGGTTGCTGCGCGTGTGCTCGAGCGCGCGCTCACGTCGGCGGGGGTGGGGATCATCTGATGGCAAACGTGATTGGCATCGACGTGGGCGGGACGTTCACTGACTGCGTCCTCTACGACAGCGATTCGGGGACCATTGAGGTCCGGAAGGTCCCCACGACTCCGGGCGACGAGGCGCGTGGACTTCTAAACGGCATCGGCGCACTCGACGTGACCCCTCGGGACGTCGAACTCGTCGTGCACGGATTCACGACGGCAACCAATGCCGTCATCCAGCGCAAGGGTGCCGTCGTCGGCCTGATCACCACGGCCGGCTTTCGCGACATCCTCGAGCTCCGTCGCCGTGACCGGCCGCAAACATGGGGCATGAGGGATTCGTTTGTGCCGCTCGTGCCGCGCCGCCTGCGCCTGGAGATCGCAGAGCGCATGTCACATACGGGAAAGCCACTGGTGGCACCCCGGCGCGACGAGGTCGAACGAGTGGTTGCGGATCTGCTCAAACTCGGTGTCGAGGCCGTTGCCGTGAGCTTTCTCCATGCGTACACGAACCCTGCGCACGAGCAGCAGGTCGCGGCGTGGGTGCGCGAGCTGTGGCCAAATGAGTACGTCGTGGCGGGCTCGGAGGTACTCGGTGAATGGCGCGAATTCGAGCGAACGAGTACGGCAGTCGTCAACGCTTACGTCCAGCCTGTCGTCTCGAGCTACCTGCTCAACCTACGGCGACGGCTCGACGACGCCTCCGTCGAGGCACCCCTGCTGCTCGTGCGCTCGAACGGCGGTCTGATGCCAGCCGAAGACGCCGCGCGCGCGGCCGTGCACACGATCCTCTCCGGGCCGGCGGTCGGAGTGTCCGCGGCGGCTGCGCTGGCGCGCGCGCATGGCATCGACGCTGCGATCAGCTATGACATGGGCGGCACGAGTCTGGATGTCAGCCTCATCCTCGACGGCCGCGTGCAGCTCACGAACCGCCGCAGCATCGAGTTCGGGCTGCCCGTTCACGTGCCGCAAGCGGATATCGATGCGATCGGCGCTGGCGGTGGGTCGATCGCGTGGATCGACTCCGGTGGCTTCCTGCGAGTCGGCCCGCAGTCCGCAGGGGCCGAGCCCGGCCCTGCGGCTTACTGCCGCGGGGGCACGGAGCCGACCGTCACCGACGCCCACATCGCCCTTGGCATCATCGATCCAGAGCTGGCCATTGGCAGTTCGGCCGGAGTGCGGCTCAACCGCGACGCATCACTGAGCGCACTCGAGCAACTCGGCCGGCGGTTGCAGTTTGATGCGCTGGCCACGGCGGAGGCCGTCCTCGAGGTCGCGAACACGAAGATGGTCGGAGCGCTGCGCGCGATCTCGGTGCAGCGTGGCCACGATCCTCGCCGGTTCGTGCTGATCCCGTTCGGAGGCGGCGGTGGCATACATGCGTGTGCGTTGACCCGAATGCTCGGCGCAGCCGGCGCAATCGTACCGCCATTCCCCGGTGTCATGTCTGCGATCGGATGCGTCTTCGCGGATCTCCAGCACGAAACCTCGCACACGATCAACCGCCCTGTCGAGTCCCTCGGCGACCATGATCTCGCCGACTGGATCGCCGCGCACGTGAGAGAAGGAGCGGAGTTTCTCGGCGCCGACGCCGGCGATCTGACGGTGTTGCCGCGCGTCGAGATGAACTACCAAGGGCAGACCCACACCATCACCGTCCCCTTGAGCACCCGGCCCACGCGCGAGGAGGTGGCGAAGAAGTTCGAGGAGCGATACCGCCTGCGCTTCGGACGAACGCTTGCGCACATTCCCGCGATCGTCGAGGCGCTGCAGACGACAGTCGTTCTCGAGCGCTCGCTCGACCAGCCCGCCGCACCCAGGTGGGAGGAGTTCACGAGTCCGTTCCAGCGGCGCCGAACTGTTCACTTCGGGGGAACTGATGTGGCGACGGAAGTACGGCATCGGAGCGAAATCTCGAGCCCGCTCGAGGGGCCGCTGATCATCGTGCAGAGCGACTCGACGATTTTCATCGAACCTGGATTTCGCTGCCGGCCGTTGATGGGCGGTACCTTGATGGTGGAGCGGTCATGAGCATCGACTCGGTGACACTGGCAGTCGTCCGGGGCGCGTTCGAGGAACTCGTCCGCGAGATGGACGATACGCTGGTCTCGTCCGCGTTCTCGCCGATCATCTCGGAGGGACGCGACTGTGCGCATGCGCTCTTCGACCCGGGTGGAGACTTGATCGTCCAGGGTGAGCAGAGTCTTCCCCTGTTCGTTGCTTCCATGCAGGCGGTCTGCCGGCACGTCGTGCAGACGACCGGGCTCGGGAGAGGCGACGTGATGCTCTGTAACCACCCAGACGTGGGTGGTACGCACGTGCAGGACATGAAGATGATCATGCCGCTCTACGTCGGCGATCGTCTCTGCTTTTACCTGGGGTCGGCAGGCCATTGGAGCGATGTCGGGGGAGCGGTTCCCGGCGGGTGGCATCCGGAAGCCAGGTCGGTCTTTGCAGAAGGCCTCGTCGTCGATGGCCTCCGGCTGGTGAAGGGCGGTGTCGTCGACGAGGAGGTCATCGGCATGTTCCTCACCAATGCACGCGTGCCGGTGCCCCTCGAGGGCGACATCAATGCGCATCTCGCGGCTTTGAACGTCGGCCAGCGCCGCCTCGACGAACTCGTCGGGCGCTACGGTGTCGAGACACTGCTCGACGTCGCCTCGGAGATGAAGTGCCGCTCGGAGCAGGCGATGCGAGCCCGGATCCGTGAACTCCCCGATCGTACAGTCGCGTTCTCCGCGGTCCTGGACAACGACGGCGTCAACGATGCGCCGATCACGATCGCATGTGACCTGAGCGTACGAGGCGATTCGCTCGTGATCGATCTCACGCGTTCGTCCGATCAGTCGGAGGGTCCGATCAACCTTCCGCGACCCGGCACGCTGACCGCCTGCATGGTTGCAGTCAAACACTGGTGGCCGGAGATTCCGATCAACGCTGGCTGCTTCACGCCGGTCGAAATCGTGACGCGGCCGGGAAGCGTTCTGGACTCGCGCTTCCCAGCTCCCGTCGCCGGGTATTCGGAGGTGCTGCTGAGAGTCGTTGACGTCGTCTTCGCGTGTCTCGGGCAGATCGATTCTGCGCACTCGATCGGTTGTTCGTTCGGAACGACGAGCGGAATCAGCATCAGCAGCAGTGGGCCGGACGGTATCGAACTCGGTGCGTGGTATCTCGACGGTGGCTACGGCGGATCCGAGTTCGGCGACGGCCTGAGCGGCGGAACTCCTGCGCACAGCATGGCGCGCCTGCCACCCGTTGAGATATTCGAGCACCGACTGCCCGTGCGGATTCTGCAGCGGGCGATCCGGCCCGACTCCGGCGGCGACGGAACGCACCGCGGTGGGTGCGGGACGATGTACGAGTTCGAATTCACGCGAAACTGCTCGATCGCGTTTCTTGGTGACCGTTCGCGGCAGGGGCCATTCGGCACAAATGGTGGCCTGGCAGGCGCGCCCGCGTCCTGGTCATTCATCGTCGGTGGGCGCGAATGGAGACCGCCAATGGGTGCAAAAGGAACGGTTGCCGTCGCCGCAGGCGATCGCATGTGCGTGATGAGTCCAGGTGGGGGCGGCTGGGGCCCGCCAGAGAAACGCAGCCGCCAGCGGCGCGATGAAGACATTGTCGGAGGATACGTGAAAGGAGCAGCCAAATGACCCGCCGAATTGACAACAGACGGCTCGATGACGAGGAGTTTGCGGCGATTCGCAAGGAGGTGCTCGCGTCCTGGACGGCAAAGCCGCCGGTAGATCTCCAGGAGGGGCTGGCGTATCAGGCGAAGTTGGCGCCGCATCGGCGACTCACGACGCTTTATGCGGATGCTGACGCGAACGGCTACACCCTTCTCAACCCGTACGGTGGTCTCGCGCCGTTCGATGCGTACCTCGAGCTGCTGCATGGGCTGGAGAAGGACGGGACCGTCGATTTTCTTCCCATGTCGATCGACAGTCACACGCGGACGAACGAATACGAAGCGGCCGAGCGTGCCGTGCGCGAGTCCGAAGAGCGCGGGCGTTCGATGCTGAACGGCTTTCCGATCATTCACTACGGTGTCGAGGGTTGTCGCAAGGTCGTCGAGTCCGTCGAACTGCCCGTGATTGCGCGTCTCAGCGCGATCGATGCGCGTCTCGTCGCCGAGACCGCATTTGCCGGTGGTTGCACCGCCTTGACTGGCTCGCCGATGGCAAGCTTTACGTGCTACAGCCGCGACACTCCCTTCGAGGTCGTTGTCCGCAACTGGCAGTATGTCGAGCGGCTGGTCGGCATCTACAACGAACACGGCCTGCCGTTGATGCGCGACCAACCCGAATTCAACATCGGCGTGGCGCATCCACCGTCGCTCTCGATCGTGATGGCGATCCTCAACGCGCTCATCGCGGCCGCACAGGGTGCGCCCCATATCGCGCCGGCACACCAGCAGCAGGGGAGCATTCTCCAGAACGTCGCCTCCGCGCTCGTGGAACGCCGCCTCGTCCGTGAGTATCTCGACCGGTTCGGGTTCGGCTCCTGTCGGAACTCGTCGATTCTCGTGACCTGGGTTGGGCAGTTTCCGGTCGACCCGTACCGCGCACTTGCGATCCTGTGCCAGGGTGCCACGGTTGCGTCGCTGGCGGGAGTCACGAACCTCGTCTGCAAGTCCTACGACGAAGGCGTCGGCCTTGCGCGCCCGCAAGCCAATCGGGAATCGATGCAGGCGGTGCGCCAGACGCTCGATATGCTCCGCTTGCAGCGGTATCCGATCAAC
>Ga0172382_10003395_pt1 | contig 25294 bp, 22 predicted proteins | sample Leawel138RmetaG_FD_122245 | JGI IMG/M metagenome (GOLD analysis project Ga0172382, IMG submission 122245) | Leachate microbial communities from a municipal landfill in Southern Ontario, Canada - Leachate well 138R metaG | ecosystem: Engineered > Solid waste > Landfill > Unclassified | place...
ATCCTCGAGCTCATCGTAATAATCAGTCGGGAAGTTTGACATCCGTTCGATCAGCTCAATCATAAAGCCAACAGTTCTGGCGGCATTCTCGAAGGAAAGCCGTTCGTTGATTCCATGAACCGACTTGTTTTCCTCACTGCTGAGCACGAATGGCGAGAACCGGAAAACGTGATCGCTGATTTGCATATAATGGCGGGCATCGGTCGCGCCGCTCATCAAATAGGGAGCTGCCAAGGCGCCGGGAATAGTGGCTTTGATCAGATCGAGCAGAATATGGAATTGGGGTGAATCCACCTCGGAAACTGGGGTCGGATCCCAGGAATGATCACCATAAAGACTTTCATCGTGGGCGGGCAGCACTTCGACCACCTCATCTCCCACCAGTTCGTTCACGTGCTTGTAGACATCGATCAATGTATCGCCTGGCATCAGGCGCAGATTAATGGTGGCCTCAGCGATTGCCGGTAGAACATTTTCGGTATGCCCACCTTTGATGATCGTCGGCGCGATGGTTGTGCGCGTGTTGGCATTGGATAATGGCGCGGCAGCAAAACGCTTCTTAACAAAACCACCAAAGAGCCAGCGATTCGCCAATGCCATTTTCTGGAGTGGGGAAAGCTCGCTGGCCAGAAAACTCATCATAAACTCGACAAACTCCAGGTCCTGTGGGAAAGGGTTATTTTCTAAGGTGGCAATCGCCAAGGCTAAAGCACCGATTGAGGTTACCTGAGCGGGGGCAGAGGCATGCCCGGCGGCAGTCTGAGCGCGCAATACCAAAGAAAGATGCCCTTTTTCCGCCACCCCAATCAGCCCGACCGGCTTGTCAATTCCCGGAACCGAGCCCTGTGTAACAATGCCGCCTTCATCCAGCAGGAAAGACAGACGCACGTTGCGTTCTTTCAAAGTATTCACGATTTGGGCAGCCCCGCGGGCACCGGACACTTCCTCATCATCCCCAAAGGCAAGATAGATAGTTCGTTCTGGTTGGAAACCAATTTTCAATAAATAATTAACCGCCTCGAGTATGCCAATCATCACGCCCTTGCAGTCAATCGCGCCGCGACCCCAGACGTAACCATCGGCGACCGTGCCGCTGAAGGGAGGGTAGATCCAACCCGAGTCTGGCGCTTCATTGGCTGGGACGACATCCATGTGCGCGGTCAGAGCGATAGGGTCGAGATCAGGGTTATTTCCCTGCCAGGTATAGAGCAGTGAATAGTCACCAATGACTTCGCGTGTGAGGTATTCTTCCACTTCGGGATAAAGCATGCTGATCAGGTTGTGAAGACCCTGGAAAGGCAGTGGATCGACCTTGTCTGTGTCAATGTCGTTGATTGTTTTCATCTGGATAGCCAGCCCGATATGTTTGGCGACTTCTTCACCATCGATCTCCGCAAGCACGATCGGGTCGGGATCATCAGTTTGAATCGGATATTGGAAAGTTCTAACCAGGATTACGATGACACCAATCAGTAAGATCAAACGCACCAGAATATAAAACAAGGTTAAAAGGTCCATAGAGTCCTCCAGTGGATAACGAGTGGGTGTTCACCCAGTTGTGATTATTGTAACGGAAAAATTGAAGTGCATGTGGTCGAAGCGAGACTTCCTGCCGTCGAGGGCTCCAAGTGGTGAGAGTTCAGGTCGTGCCTGTCCGAAGCCCTGCGCCTCTTCTAAACCATTTCTAAATAAATCTTTCATACGCTAATCACCTATAATTAGGTACAGATGAGCGAGACTATCCTGGTCGTGGATGACCAGACCAATGTACGAAAATTACTCAGAGACTATCTGGGCAGCCAGGGGTATCGTGTGGTGACGGCCAATGACGGTCAAAGCGCTCTTTTTACCGCCCGCTATGAGCACCCAGATTTGGTTCTGCTGGATGTGATGATGCCAGGTATGGATGGGTATCAATTTTTGAGCGCGTTTCGCAAAGAAAGCCAGACGCCTGTGATTATTATCACCGCCAAAGAAGAGGAAACGGATGCCGTCCTGGGTCTGGAACTGGGAGCGGATGATTATGTAATTAAACCTTTTCGCATGCGTGAGTTATTGGCGCGCGTACGCGCTGCTCTTCGCCGCCAGGGCGGACCGCCCACAGAGCAGGAGTTTTTACGCGTAGGTGAAATTCTGCTGGATCGTGGTTCTCACCTCGTCTCTGTGAACGAGAAGACCATCAACCTTACGCCGCTTGAATTTGATCTGCTGGAGACCCTGATGCGCGCTCCTGGCAGGGTATTTACGCGAACTGAGCTGGTTGACCGGCTTTTGGAGAGCGGCTTTACCGGTCTGGAAAGCACTTTGAATGTGCACATGCGCAATTTAAGACGAAAAATCGAAAAAAACCCCTCCAAACCAGAATACCTCGAGACTGTTTTTGGCGTTGGCTATCGTATGGTTGAAAAAGGAAAGAAGTGAAAAGTTCTATCAGTTACAAGCTCGCGCTCGCCTTTATTCTGGCGGCAGTCCTGACTGCTTCTGTGCTGGCTGTAGTGTTTCTCTCAACCAACAGAACCAGTTTTGAGCAATATGTTTTTGACCAGCAGTTTTACACCAGGCTGGCTGCCCTCGAAGAATATTATGCCGTCAATCATACCTGGCAAGGCGTGGAAAGGGTTCTGACGACCACCGCTGGCGGTATGATGGGTGGCTTTGGCGGCATGCATGGCAATCAGGGTATGGGTCAGGGTGGCCTGCGTCAGACCGAGGGACCTCCCGCAACCGTGCCGCCCCTGCAAACAGGACACATGACCGGTCGCCAATATGCTCTGGCAGATGCCGACGGCAGGGTTTTGTTTGGCATCGCGGGGTTGTATGAGGAAGGTCAACTGTTGTCTTCGGAAACGCTGTCACAGGGGGCTGCCATCCAGGTGGAGGGACGAAGAGTGGGAACACTGTTAGCCCCCCGGCGCAACATCGTCTATACCCAGGCAGAACAACTTTTTCTGGATCGTTCGAAAACCAGTTTATTGCTGGCTTTGGGGCTGACGGTCTTGGTCGCGGCACTGGCCGGCATTCTGCTCTCGCGGAGTTTGACCCGACCTGTAATCGAATTGACCGCAGCAGCACAGAACCTGGCGGCAGGCGACTTGACCCAAAGGGTGGATGTGCGCTCTCAGGACGAATTGGGGCAACTGAGCCAGGCTTTCAACCAGATGAGTGCCGAAATTGAGCACAGCGATCACCTCCGAAAACAACTCACGGCCGATATTGCCCACGATTTGCGCACCCCGCTGACCGTCATCGGAGGGTATATCGAAGCCATGCGCGACGGCGATCTCGAACCTACAGCCGAACGGCTGGGCATGCTCTACGCTGAAGTCAACCGGCTCAATCACCTGGTTGGAGACCTGCGCCTGCTCAGCCAGTCTGAGGCGGGAGCCCTGGCGATCAATCCAGAGCATATTGACGCGGCAGAACTGCTCGAACGTTCGCGGGAACTTTTTGACTTGCGCGCCCGGGAGCGCGGTATCCGCCTGAGCCTGGAAGCCGACCAGAATCTGCCGCTGGTATTAGGGGATGAAACGCGGCTGATTCAGGTGATGGAAAACCTGGTCGAAAACGCCATCAGGCATACGCCAGAGGGCGGTCAGGTGCGCTTGAGCGCGAGGGCAGACCGCCAGGGTGGCGATCAATCAAGACCGTGCGTTCGCTTTAGCGTCAGTGACAATGGTGAGGGCATCCCCAGTGAAGAAATCCTATATGTATTTGAGCAATTCCACCGGGTGGATAAAAGCCGACACACGGATGAGAGTCAGAGTGGGCTGGGGCTGGCGATCGTCAAGGCCATTGTTGAGGCGCATGGCGGCCGTGTCTGGGTGGAATCCACAGTGGGTCAGGGAGCGGCTTTTCACTTTTGTATCCCGGCAGCAGACGTTTTGCTTGACAGTAACCTGACGAACGTGTAAAATCTTTTTCTCAATGCCGAGTTAGCTCAGTTGGTAGAGCATTCGACTGAAAATTGAAGGGTCCACAGTTCGAGTCTGTGACTCGGCACAAACCAACCGCTGCAATTGAAGCGGTTGGTTGTTTAAATTATTGGGTCGTAATAGTTGCTCCAGCGGCAGGGTCAGTCGTATTCTTCTTCGATGTCTTCGTCTCCGTTGAACTCCTCCTCCTCGAACTCGTCCCCTTCCATCCCAAGCAGATCTGTTAATTCAGAGTAGTCATACTCTTCGGTCTCGATCAGTTCGTCTAACTTTTCGTCGATATTCTCGAGAGCATCGGCGATCCGTTCGACAGACTCGCGCAACAAACTGAGTTCATTGAGTAAAGAATTATTCAGTTCCATGACAATCTCCTTTTTGTTTAATAATATCAATAAAGGTTAAAAATCAAGCCCTGCGTTTAAGGTTAAAAGTGCAAGTTTGAGACCAAAACAAGAGCATGATCGATTTGTAAGGCAGCGGCAGGGCTTTGACACTCCCGAGAAACTGAATTAAGCGTTCCTGACTCGGCTATAATAAAGACATCGTCAAAATGAGGAGTGTGAATTATGAAAATTGGTCTTCTAACCGCGGGCAGTGACAGCCCTGGTGTCAATGCCGCTATTCGGGGGTTTGGTAAAGCTGTTTCCAATCTGTACGATGTGGAATTGATCGGGTTCAGGGATGGGTATATGGGGTTGATTGAAAACCAATATATCGATCTTCTGGAAGAGGGCATGCTTTCCGGTATTCTGACTGCCGGCAGCACCATTCTCGGCACCAGCCGAGAGGTACCTCATGCGATGAGTGAGGGCGACGAGCAGGTAGACCGGACACAAGAGGCTGTTGATTCTTATAAGAAGAATAATCTCGACGCCCTGGTTTGCATCGGCGATAAATCCAGCCAGATGGCTGCCTACAAGCTCAGCCAGGCTGGTCTGAACATCGTCACCATGCCCCGTTCGGCTGAGAACGACGTTCCCTGTACGGACAAATGTATCGGTTTTGACAGCGCGCGCGAAATCGCGACGCAGGCTATCGACCGCCTTCATACCACCGCGAACGCGACGCACCGCATCATGATCGTCGAACTGCTGGGCAATTCTTCGGGGTGGCTCACCCTGGGCGCGGGTATGGCAGCCGGCGCCGATGTGATTTTGGTTCCTGAAATACCCTACCATTTTGATGTCATTATCGAAGCGATCATGCAGCGTAAAAAAGCAGGGCGCATTTTCTCTCTCGTGGCTGTGGCTGAAAAAGCAAGACCTCGCGAACTGGTCGATTTCATGGAAATGGCTGCCCAGAAAAAGGGCGGCACAGTTGAAGAGAAGGAAAAGACCTTCGAGAAGATCGAAAACAATTACTCGGCACAGACACTCCTGCTGGCGAACCGTTTGGGTTCAGCCACAGGGATCGATACGCACATAACCATCCTCGGTTCACTCGTGCGAGGTGGCGTGCCCACCGCGGCTGATCGTCTTCTGGCTACGCAGCTGGCTGAGTGGAGCGTTAAACTCGTCATGGATGGCGCTTTTGGCAGGATGGCCTGCCGGCAGGATGGCTCCATGAGCAGTGTCCCGCTGGAAAGGATTGCCGGGAAGAACAAACCACTTCCGATGGATCACGGTTGGCTCCGCGGCGCTATCCAGGTGGATACCTGCCTTGGCGTTGATCCCAGCCTGATCACCGCTGCTTAAGATTGGCCGAACATCAATATAAACAATGACCCGGCATTTCCGGGTCATTGTCATATAAGATAAAGCACAGACGGATTATAAGTCGAGCTTATAGCCAACCCCACGCACAGTTTTAATCAGACGGGGATGGGCGCTGTCTTCTTCGAGGGCTTTTCTGAGCCAGCTGATATGCACGTCGAGTGTTCGCGTGTCTTCGGTGTAGTCCGTTTCCCAGACCTTCCTGAATATTTCCTCACGGGGCAGCGCCTGCGACGGGTCTTTCATCAGAACCAGCAAAAGAGCGCTCAGCCGAGGGGTCAGGTAAGCACTTCTATCCAGATAAGTCACCATGCGGGTCTTGATATTCAACATCAATTGTCCCCGGATCAAAATATCTTTATTATGAGTTTGGTCAAAAGAGCGCAGACGGTTGACCAGTTTCTGAACAGTAAAGGGTAGGTGCATAACCACATCCACCGTCTCGGCGTCCGAAACAGGCTCGTCTTCGGCAACAATCAGGATAATCGGTACGTTGGGCATGCGGTTGTGATACCACGAGCAGATCCGCAAGCCATTGGTGCGTAAGGATGCCGCGTTGATAATGATCACATCTGGACGAAAATCGCTCAACCTTATCAGCCCCTTACCACCGTTGTCAACCTGCAGGACGTGATAGCCCTTTCGCAGCAGGGCATTCTCGAAGCAAATACCTGATTTTCGATGCTTCTCGACGAGTAATAAACTCTGCTGCTGTGGTTCTTGCAAAGCAACCTCTTTCGGAGACTAAATTCCACACCCGCCAAACTTGATTAAGTCGACAGATATCCCTCAGACAGGTAGTGGCGCCGCGATTGTGTGCTTATTATATCCGATACTTTCAGGTTATTCGCGCAGTTCCATAAGCAGGTGTGCTCCCCGGCAGAGGTAATATTTTAAGGTGGGGTCAGAGCAAACATGTTAGAATCAGAAGCATACATAAATCAAGAAATAGCTGGTGAAATATGGGAAAAATGGTTGAGTGCCAAATTGACAGTGTCAGAGTCAGTCTGACTAACCAGGATCGCGTGATTGTCTTAAAAGACAAGACCAGTGAGCGTTACGTGCCGATTTGGATCGGTCCATTTGAAGCGGAATCCATCACGATTGCCCTTCAAAATATCGCCGTCGCGAGACCGCTCACGCACGACCTGGTGCTATCGGTATTACATCAATTGGAGGCCCGCTTATTGCGTGTTGAGATCACCGGGCTGGTAACAGATACTTACTACGCCAATCTGGTGATTGAAACAGATAAGACTGTCTATGTCGATTGCCGCCCGTCTGACGCGGTGGCTCTGGTAGCCCGCACCGGTGTGCCGATTTTTGTGGACGATGAAATTCTCGCCGAAGTGGGCATCAAGCCGGAAGAGAATATGGCATTTGGGTTCGATGAAGAGGATGCCGAGGAGGACGATTTGCCCGGTGATATCTCTGCCTTTGAAAGCTTTTTGGATGACCTGCAGAAAGGCAAGGACCGGGATGATCTTCTTGATGAGGGGCCTCCCCAGGACCCCGAATCGGATCAAGAATAATCTGAAAAGGTCAGCCCTTAGGAGCAATAGTGGACGATTATTATCAAGATTCTGCTGAAACCGTCTCGATTAGCGAGAACAAACTCAACGATCGCGAAATGGAAGAAGCCTTGATCGGGGCTGTTTTGATCAATCCTGATGTGCTGATCGATGTGGTCTCTTTCCTCGATCCTACCGATTTCTACCAACCCCGTCATCAATGGATCTGGGAAGCCTTTATCACGCTTGACCAGCAAAAACATTACATCGATGTCCTTACCGTCCAGGAGGTGCTCGAATCGCGCGGGAGGCTCGAGGAGACTGGTGGGTTGGAATACTTACTCCAGCTCAGTAACCGGGTTCCTTCCTCTCTGCACGCGGTTTCGTACGCTCGCAACATCAGCGAGTTAACCACAAGACGCAAGCTGGTCAAGGCTGCCACCGATATCGCTCAATTGGCTTACCATAAAGAGATGGAACTGGACGTGGTGATCGACAAGTCTGAGAGCACCATCTTTAATGTCAGTCAAAATCGCTATAAACGCGACCTGGTTCCAATCGGGAACGTTGCCAGCAATTACCTGCAGAGAGTAACCGAAGCCAGCGCCAGCGATGAGGCCATCGGCGGGCTAAAGACGGGTCTCAAAGCCGTGGACGACGTGTTGGATGGGTTACACAAATCCGACTTCATTCTGGTGGCAGGCCGGCCTGGCACGGGTAAAACCGGCTTTTTAATTGGTATTGCCATGCAGGCGGGCATGATCCTCCGCCGTAACGTGGCCATGTTTTCGCTTGAAATGTCATCCGAACAGCTTTTGCAGCGTATGTTAGCACAGGAAACCCGGATCGAGTCAAAAAAGTTACGTTCGGGCCGCTTCACAGACGAAGAAGCTGACCGTTTCACGCGGGCAATTGCCAAATTTGAGCATGTGAACATATTTATTGATGATACTCCGGGCATTACACCGCTGCAGTTAAGCGCTAAATGCCGCCGCATGAAGGAAGAACACACCCTCGACCTGGTCATTGTCGACTACCTGCAGTTGATGTCAGGCGACCGACGCTCGGAAAACCGGGTTCAGGAGGTTTCTTACATCTCCAGACAGTTGAAAATTTTGGCTCGTGAATTAGACGTGCCGGTTTTGGCGGCGGCGCAGCTTTCCAGGGCGGTCGAACAACGCGACGATAAACAGCCGATTCTTTCCGACCTGCGCGAATCCGGTTCCCTGGAGCAGGATGCGGATATTGTGATCTTTATCAACCGCCCCCACATGCACGACAAGAATGACAGTCGCCGCAACCTCGCGACACTGGCTATTGCCAAACACCGAAATGGTCCGGTTAAATCAGGTATCGACCTTGTCTTCCTGGAGCAGATTGCCCAATTCAAAGACCTGGCGTATGTGAGCTGAGCGACCTATGACAACAAGTCAGGAATCAAGATTTTCGGAGAGCGTTAATCAGGTCAATTTGCCGGCCAATTTTTTAGCCTGTGTCAGTGAGATAAGCCCGGACGCCCTGCTGGTTTTGATCGCTTATTTTCAAATGTTGAGCCTGCAAGAACAGGAAAGTCAGCTTGCCCTGGCACATGATCTGCAGATCAGCCTTCCAGCCGACATCCGCTCAGAAGACGAGCGTTTTGACGCTGCCCTGCTGGAACTGCATAATGCCCGCTTACTTTACTCGCTGACCGACCCTCAAAACCCGTTGAAAACTTATTTGATTGCCGGCACACCGCAGGGAACCAGCATCTATCGGCAGCTTTGTATAGCGCCAGATCGTTTCGACGACTACATCCAGGCAAAGATTGTGGCAGACACCAGCCAGCCCAATTTGTTTAAACTCTATGAAGACAATTTCGGCGCGCTGACCCCGATGATCGCGGAGGTTTTGAAGGCCGACCTGCAAACTTACCCCGCGGAGTGGATTGAGGCTGCCATGAGAGAAGCGGTCGACTACAATGCACGTAACTGGAAATATGTGCAGGCGATTCTGCGCAACTGGCAAGAAAAAGGACGCAAGCAAACCAATGAAGAAGGTAAACAAGATCTTGACAAATTTCGGCAGTACTACCTCCAACAAAAAAGAAACCAAAACGGAGGCTAAATCTGCCTCTGAGCCCGAGAAAATCTTCTATGGTCCCGGTGACCCTGAGTGCCCACTTTGCCATGGGATCGGCTTTGTGGGCTATGACGTGCCTTTGGAGGACCCGCGCTTTGGCAAGAGTGAAATTTGTGTCTGCCGACTGAAAACAGTTCAGGCGTATCAGCAGGATTATCTTTACAAGCTCAGCAACCTGGGTATGCTGGCCGAACTTACCTTCAGTAATTTTTTGCCCAGAGGCAGGGTTGGGCTTGGGAAAACGCAGGCAGACTCGCTTGAACAGGCATTTAACTCAGCCCAAAATTTCGCAGGCACGCAAAAAGGCTGGCTCCTGTTGACCGGCAGCTACGGTTCGGGTAAGACCCATCTCGCCGCCGCGATTGCGAACCAGGCTGTTTCAATGGGCACGCCCACAATATTTTTGACCGTGCCCGACCTGTTGGACTGGCTGCGCTCTTCTTTTTCTAAGTCAGGAGATTCTGGCTACGAGCACCGTTTCGACGAGATTCGCGGCGCGCCGCTGCTGGTGATGGATGACTTTGGCACGCAGAGTTCCACCGCCTGGGCGGAAGAGAAATTATTTCAGATCATCAATTCGCGCTACATCAACCGGCTCCCCACGGTTATCACCAGCAATCAACAACTAAACGAATTTGAAGGACGCATCCACTCGCGCCTGCTTGACCCCGATCTGGTGGCGCATGTGCACATCCTCGCGCCCGACTACCGCAACCCAACAGATGAGTTTGGGCATCCGGAGCTTTCCAGCCTGCATTTGCACGCCCGGCAGACCTTTGGGGTCTTCAGCTTTCGCAAGGATGAGGGTCTGCGCAAGGAAGATATCAATTCCTTAAAAGAAGCCTTTGAAGCCGCTAAGACCTTTGCTGAAAACCCAAAAGGCTGGCTGAGCCTGCATGGCGGCTATGGCAGCGGTAAGACCCACCTGGCGGCTGCAATCGGCAATTACCAAACTGCCCGAGGCGCCCCGCCCCTTTTCATTGTCGTTCCTGACCTGCTGGACTATTTGCGGGCGGCTTACGCGCCCGACAGCGGCATCAGCCTGGATAAGCGTTTCTATGAGGTGCGCACTGCCCACCTGTTGATTTTGGATGACCTCAGCACCAAGTCAGCCACACCCTGGGCAAAGGAAAAGCTTTATCAGCTTTTCAACTATCGTTACAACGCTGAACTCCCCACGGTGATTACCTCATCTTCCGTGGCAGACGAATTAGACCAGCGGCTCTACAGCCGTTTGTCTGACCGCCGCCTGTGCCGCATCCAGATGATCACTGTGCCCGGATTCACTGGAAAGTAGAGATACCGCCCCTGGTTCACGCCTGAGGTTGATAGCCGCGGTTTGCAGCCTGGTTGGCGGGCAAGAGGCAGTTGTCCCGCGCTGCGTGTACTCTGTCAACAACAAGCATTGTGGTCAAGATAGCCGCTTTCTGGTAATGCCATCACTGTAAAAAACACAGAGTACCCTTGCGGACTTGTGAAGCGACCCTCAACCGCTTTTTGGGTATAATGGAAGATTGTGTATACACATGCCATGCGCGGCCGCAGTGCCGCATAACAGGAGAAGATAAATGACGACGAAAATTATCCGAGAGTATCCCAATAGCTTCAACCTCCCTTACCGCATCAAGAGACTGGGGAATATCGCCCACAACCTTTGGTGGGTTGGAAACCCTGAAGTAGCCCGGCTTTTCAAAACAATCGATCCTCTCAAGTGGAGATTATCCAATCACAACCCCATCGTCCTGCTGCGCAGTGTGAGCCGCGCGAAGTTTGATGATCTGATCAAAGATCGTTATTTCCTCGATAGTTACGACAACATCGTGCAGGAATTTGACGCTTATATGAACCGTCAGGACACCTGGTTCAATCAGAAATACCCGGATAATTCCGGTGACCAGATTGGTTATTTTTCATTTGAATACGGACTGCATGAATCGCTAATGGTCTACGCGGGCGGTCTGGGCATTCTTTCGGGCGATCATCTCAAAGAGGCCAGTGACCTGGGGCTCCCGCTTGTGGCAGTTGGCTTTCTTTACACCTACGGTTATTTCTCTCAGCACATCAGCGAGGACGGCTGGCAGGAAGCGCATAATGTGGAAATCAAGTTCAGTGATATGCCGATCGTTAATCTCTACGATGAAAACAACCAGCCAATCAAAATCTCGATCGAACTGCCTGGCCGCACGCTGTGGGCCAGACTCTATGAACTGCACGTTGGGCGCGTGCGTTTGGTATTGTTGCATACCAATATTCCCGAAAACAACCCACAGGATCGGGAATTGACCGACAAGCTCTACATCAGCGATCCCGAGCTGCGTATCTCTCAGGAGATGTTGTTAGGGATCGGAGGGCTGCGTGCGCTGCAACGGCTGGGTCACAATCCGGTGATCTTCCACATGAACGAAGGTCACTCCGCTTTCCTTTCTCTGGAACGAATGAATCAACTGATTGCCCAGGGGCATTCGCTGGAAGAATCCAAAGAGCTGGTCAGGCGTTCGAGCGTCTTTACAACGCACACACCCGTCCCGGCCGGGAACGATGAATTCCCGACCTGGTTGATCGACAAGTATTTTGCCAATTACTGGGGAAAGTTGAACCTTGACCGTGATCAGTTTATGAACCTGGCGAAAATACGAACCGATTGGTCAGATGAAGTATTCAGCATGCCGGTTCTGGCACTGAGGCTCTCTGACTATCGCAACGGCGTTTCGAGGCTTCATGGCGATGTTTCCCGCAGGATGTGGCAGTATCTTTGGCCCGAAAAAACCAGCGATGAAGTTCCCATCAGTTACATCACCAATGGAGTACACACCGGCACCTGGCTCGCACGCAGGCTTTCCGATTTGTATGATAAGTATCTCGGGGTCGACTGGAAAGAGCACCAGGATGAACCCAGCATGTGGGAGCGCATCGAAGCTATCCCGGACAGCGAACTTTGGCAGGTGCGCATTCACCTGAAGCGCAAGCTGGTCAGTTATATGGTCGCGCGCGCCCGAAGAGAGTGGGCAAATAACCACACCCATCCGGTTCAGACTGTGGCCAGCGGCGTGCTGCTTGACCCGTTGATGCTGACGGTTGGCTTTGCCCGAAGGTTTGCTACCTATAAACGGGCTAACCTGGTCTTCAGAGACTATGAACGCCTGATGAGGATCGTCACCAACGAGGAACAACCGGTGCAAATCATTTTCGCCGGCAAAGCCCACCCGGCAGACGAGCCTGGCAAGCGCCTGATCCAGGAAGTTTATCGCCATGTTAAGAACGCCCGCAACGGCGGTCGCCTGGTCTTTCTGGACGACTATGACATGGATATGGCCCGGCACCTGGTTCAGGGGGTCGATATCTGGCTCAACACGCCCAGGCGACCACGCGAGGCTTCTGGCACCAGCGGTATGAAGGCGGGCATGAATGGAACGCTCAACTTCTCGGTGCTGGATGGCTGGTGGGCAGAAGGTTACAACGGCAAAAACGGCTGGGCCATCGGCGATGAGACCGTTTATGACAACCTCGATTTGCAGGACGAAGCCGATGCCCGCAGTTTCTACGACACGCTCGAAAACGAAATTGTGCCGTTATATTACACCAAGCGTTCTGCTGACGGGCTGCCCGGCGACTGGATCGAACGGATCAAAGAATGCATCCGTACGGTAACGCCGGCATTTTCAATGACTCGCATGGTCAAGGAATATACCACCCAGCTTTACCAACCCGCTTTACTGGCTTCAAAAGAAGAACAGAAAAGCGAGCTGAAAGAGGGTTGAGCCCTAAGCCTGAATGTACTTATCAGGGCAAGCACGGCAGGGGAAGATGAACAAGACGTCTGCAGGAGCGAAGCTCCCGCAGACGATTAACTAATAAATGGAAGAGATTTGTCATGACTGAGTTTTTTACCTGGCCTGTTATCGGCACAACATTTCTGATATTTTTCGTCAGAGTGCTTTCGATCACGATGGACACTTTACGTTTCATGCTCACCATGCGCGGCAAAAGAGGCATTGCCTGGTTGTTGGGCTTCTTTGAGTCTGTATTGTTCGTGCTCACCGTCGGGGTAGTTTTAAATGATATGTCTAATTTCCTTTATATCATCGGATATGCGGCAGGTTTCGCCACAGGCAACGTGATTGGAATTTATATCGAGAGAAAACTGGCGCTGGGCTTCTCGCATATCAGCGTCATCAGCAAAACCTCTGGCAACAATGTGGCCAGAGCCCTGCGGGAAAACGATTTTGCTGTCACCGAGATCCCTGCCCAGGGGATGGACGGACCCGTTTGCATCAGCGACCTGTTCGTTCGCCGCAAGGACGTCGCTGTTGTTGAGAAGATCGTTCAGGAGACGGATCCGGATACGTTCATGACGATTGAAGACGTCACCCCGCTGCGTGCTGGTTATTGGGGGAGGCAAAATGTCAGAAGATAATACCACCAAGAGAGCCCTCATCTTCGACTTTGACGGACTGATTCTCGACACGGAAACCGCCGAGGTGGAAATCTGGCATGATCTTTATTCAAAGGCAGGTTTGAGCTTTGATATGACGGCCTATAAAGAACTGATCGGCTCCAGTGGTCATGGCGATTATGATCCCGCTCAGGCTCTGGTCGACCGCCAAGGGGAGACCCGCACTTTTCAAGAAGTCCGCAGGGACTTTCGAGAGATCGCATATAAGTATGCTGAAGACCAGGAACCAATGGAGGGCGTGGTTGATCTGATCCGCAAGGCCAAGGCTAAAAATTACTTGCTGGCTGTGGGGTCCAGCGCTTCTTATCGATGGGTGGGAACGCATCTGCGCCGTTTGGGCTTGCTGGAAGAATTTGATGTCATCGTTACCTCTGACGACGTGGAAAGTGCCAAGCCGAGCCCTGACATCTTTTTGAAAGTGATCGAAAAACTGGGCATTTCGGCGGACCAGGCTTTGGTCCTTGAAGATTCACTCAACGGCGTTCTGGCAGCCAACCACGCCGGAATCCGGGTGATTGCCGTCCCCAACCCCATCACCATCGATCAGGATTTCTCCCTCGCCACGGCGGTGCTGCCCTCTTTGGCCATGCTGGATCCTGATAAGTTCTTTTAACCAGGGGGCACAAATCGAAACGGACGGTCAGCCCACAGCGCGGCGATAGAGACGCTCGTGGCCCAGTTCGATTGTATTCCAGATTGCCGGGCCTTTCTGGGGTGTACTGGACTATAATTTGGACACCTGAATGAAAGAAAGGAAGAATACTCCATGCAAATCGACACTTCTGAATTTTATTTCGGCAACAGCTATGACCTGCAGACTCAGGCAATCGCCCCCGATAAACTCACCTACTACGATCCCCAAGACTTAACCACCCACGCGGTCATCACCGGTATGACCGGTTCTGGCAAGACCGGTATGGGCATCATCATGTTGGAAGAAGCGGCCTTGAAAGGTATTCCAGCCATCCTGATCGACCCCAAGGGCGACCTTACCAACCACCTTTTGCATTTTCCTGAATTCTCGCCCGCCGATTTTGCGCCGTGGGTGGATGCGGATGCTGCCGCGCGTGAGGGCCAAACCGTCGAACAGGCTGCCGAGTCTGCAGCCGCAACCTGGAAGAAAGGCACTGAACGCTCCGGGATCGACAAGGCCCGTATGGAGAAGTTGGCACACAGCGTTGATTATGCTATCTACACGCCCGGTTCCGATTCTGCCATCCCGGTCAGCATCCTGTCTTCGCTAAAAGCCCCGGTTATCGCGTGGGAGGATAACAAAGAAATGCTGCGCGAGTCGATCAGCAGCACGGTCACCGCCCTGCTGGAGCTGGTGGGGTTCAAAAATATTGACCCCGTCCGTTCGCGCGAACACATCCTGCTGGCAAATATTTTTGAAAACGCCTGGAGCAAAGGAGAGGACCTCGACCTCGAAAGTCTGATTCTTCAGGTGCAAAACCCGCCTTTTGAGAAGCTGGGTGTTTTCTCGGTCTCCAAGTTTTATCCCGAGCCAGAACGTTTTAACCTGGCGATGCTGTTGAACAATTTCATTGCTGCGCCGTCGTTTGAAAGTTGGCTCAAGGGGCAACCGCTGGATATTCAAAGCATTTTGTATGCACCCGACGGCAAACCCAGGCACAGCGTCTTCTACCTGGCACACCTGGCTGATGCGGAACGTATGTTTTTTGTCACACTGCTCTACTCCGCCATCGAAACCTGGATGCGCACGCAATCTGGTACCAGCGACTTGCGCGCACTGGTCTATTTCGACGAGATCGTAGGCTATCTGCCGCCGGTGGCCAACCCGCCCAGCAAACCGATAATCCTGCGTTTGCTCAAGCAGGCGCGCGCCTTTGGTGTCGGGCTGGTGCTTTCCACGCAAAACCCGATCGATCTGGATTATAAAGCCCTCTCCAACGCCGGCACCTGGATCATTGGCAAACTGCAGACCGATCAGGACAAACAGCGACTGCTCGACGGTCTTGCCAATGTGGCAGGAACGTTTAACCGTTCATATTTTGACAACACTATCAGTTCGCTGGGTAAACGCGTTTTCCTGCTGCACAACGTACACTCCAAGGAACCCGAGATTTTTACCACCCGCTGGGCAATGAACTACCTGCCGGGTCCGATCACCCGCAACAAACTCAAGGATCTAAACCGCCTGGTTGGGGCTGACGAGCGCATGCTTGCAGCGGTTCAAAGCGGAGCTGATCAGACGCTTACCGCAGGAGACCTTCTCGGCGGAAAAAACGGGGACCTGCCAGGCAGAACGACCGAACCGGTGTTAGGTTCCAAGGTGGATATCTTTTACCTGCCCGTGAAACTGGGACTGGGAGAGGCCTACAAGCGGGCTGCAGAACGCGGAGTCGCGCCAACCATCCAGCCTCGCTACCACTACCGACCAGTGCTGGTTGGGCAGGCACAAATCTGGTTCACTAACCGCACTTACAATGTCAATACCCAAAAGCGGGTGACGGTTCTGATTCCAGAGTTGGAAGGCCGGGGTATGGTGCAATGGAAGGATTACCAGGTCGATGAAATTCATCCCAGCGATTTTGACTCGCGACCACTGCCAGAAGCGACCTTCGCTGACCTCCAGTATCCTTTCGATGATGAGAAAACTGTGGCGAGCCTGGAAAGCGATTTCGCCGATTGGCTCTATCGCAATTATCAGCTGACTCTCTACCAAAACCCCAATTTAAAGTTGGTCTCAGAGGTCGGCGAGAGCAAAGAAGATTTTGTTGCCCGAATCCAGCAGGCTGGCGAATCCGGTTCCGCGGAAGAAATCGAGAAGATTCAGGAGAAATTTGCCAGGCAAAGAAAGTCGATTGAAAACAAATTAGAAAAAGAGCAATTAACCCTCGATAAGAATCAGCAGACTCTCAATCATCGCCGCCTGGAAGAAGCCGGCAGTGGTCTTCAGACGGTTATTGGCTTGTTTGGCGGAAGTAAACGCAGCATCAACACTTCGCTGACCAAACGCCGCCTGACTGCCACAGCAAAAGCCAATGTTGAAAAATCGGAAGCCATGATTGAGCGATATACCGCCGAACTGGCGGAGTTGGACGCCAAGTTGCAAGAGGAAATCGATGATTTTGAGCACAAGGCGCAAGCAGGCTCTCCAAAGATCGAAGAAATATTCATCAAACCCTATAAGAAAGATGTGGTGGTGGAGTTTTTTGGTCTGGGATGGGCTCCGGTTTATGCCTTCAAAAACGGCAATCGCTGGCTCGAGATAGACGCCTTTTGAGCATCGGTCTGTAAATAGAAACCGGGTTGAATTGCTCAACCCGGTCTTTTTTTAAGTAGTTCGATGTAATGGCTTAATCCGGGCTGACCGAGGTGATGTTGCCAAGCTTGTTGACCTCAATCACCCAGCGGCTGCCTGGGATGGCTTGTTGGAACAGGTCGTAATCGCTGGAGGTGTATTGGTATTCATCGTCATCCGTCTTAAATGTGATCGTATACTGTTCGGTTGAATCGCCCAAGCGCTGATCGGTAGTCAGGTTTGTGCTGGGCCAGATCGCGTTGGTTCCATAACCATCATCGACCAGGGTATTGACCACCACCCATTCCATGGTGTCATAAGTGCAATATTCCTCATAGACTTCATAATAGCAATCCTGCACCACTTCTCCCACGCCTGTGCCAGTATCAATGGTGTAGGGCTCGCCACAGACTTCCTGAGAATTTGGTTTGGGGGTCTCTGAATCGTAGCGGTGCCGCAATTGGCAATCGTAGGGTTGGGCAGTGAAAGGTATTTCTTTTTTCCAGTCGCTCGCCTGAACCATCTGATAGGCCTCGACCGCGACCTGGCGGCGCCAGTATGCCTGGGCAACCGTGGCATCCATCGTGTCAGTCTGGCGCGCCCGAGATAAATAGATCGCACCAAAAACGCAGCAAGACAGCAGCACAAGCGCGATGACGATCAGCGCCCACTTGGGTAGCGGCTTTCGCTTTTCTGTTTGCGGAGGCATAACGGGTGATGGCTGAACAGGCTCGGCTTCAAGAGCAACCCCAGCCGGTCTCGAGGTTGCTCCGACCGTCAGGTCGCCGCCACATTTTACGCAAATCTTGGCATCAGCCAGATTACGCGTGCCGCAATAGGGGCAATGCTTATCCGGCCCACTTTGTGCCATGCGGATCAAGGCTTCGTCTTTAATGAAGTTGAAGGTGTTGGGGTCCACCTGTTCGAATTTGACGTCAATCGGTTGAGGCGCGCCGCAAGACGTGCACGATCGAATCGCCCCAGGGTTGCGTGTTCCACAACTGTCACAAGTCCAGACTAATTCGATGTACCCAAGTACTTTCCTTGCCATTTTCGACTCCCAAGAGGTATTTCAATGATGGATTAAGTATAACAGAGGCTGAAACCGTGATGAGGCCTCAGCTCAAAAAATACTGCAAAAAAAAGGAAAGGTCTTGTTTCGTTCGCGTTAGTCGGTTTGAGCGGGTACGATCGTCTCCTGGACTGCCCGGAGGGTGAGGATCGTGATCAGAGGAATACTCCCGAAGGCAAGCGGTATGTACAGGTAGAAAGACAGCACCAACAACGCCAGCACCACCAGAGAGATGATCACAACATACAAGGGATTTTTAATCAGAATGACCAGCCCATTCTTCCAGGCCACTTTGAGTGTTTTTTCCTCCTGCAGGAAAAAACAGGAAAGGCTGAAAACCTGCCAGATGATCCAGAACATACCGATGATAATGGTCACCACCGTCAGGAAAGGGGCGATTTCCAACAGAGAGTTGTAGTAAAACCAAACATTAGTCACCAATACCAGGGTCACAACCAGGTTGACAGCACCCCATAAAAGGCTCTTGAGGAAGTAGTGGCGAAAGCCTTTCCAAAATCCGACCAGTCCGCTGCGTTCCCGATGCGTGAGATCAAGCGTTTCCTGGTAAATACCGAACAATGCCGCGGGCAACAAAATGATTGTCAGGCTCAACAAAACCGCAATCAGTGAAACCACAACCTGATTGCCCCAATCCTTCCACCAGAGCTTAATGGAATCTACAATCACATCAAAAGCTTGTGCCGCGCGCATACCTACCTCTGGGACGAATTATAATGCTATTGAGAGTAGAGGTAGCAGTGCCTGATATTGAAAATTGCCTGGTCGTCATTATCGACGTGCAGGGCAACCTGGCAAAAGTGGTCGCGGAAGCTGAACTTGCCAACCAGAACGTGAAAAAACTGGTCCAGGGAAGTCTGGAGCTGGGTTTGCCGGTCTTCCTGACGGCGCAAGCGCCTGAAAAAATCGGGCACACCACCGACATAATCCGTTCGTTACTGCCGGAACAGGTTGAATATCCTCGCATCTCCTTCAGCATCTGGGCAGACCAGGCGCTCCGCGAAGCGATTCAGCATTCAGGCAGGAAGCAAGTGCTTTTATGCGGTTTTGAGAGTCACATCTGTCTCTATCAGAGCGCGATCGATTTGCTAAAAGAGGGGTATGAAGTCTGGATAGTCGCGGATGCAGTTTCGTCACGCTCCCTAGCCAACAAAGAGGTTGCGCTTGGCGAGCTGAGGGCCCAGGGGGTGCATCTGACCAGCGTGGAAATGGCACTTTTCGCCTTGCTTCGGGACGCGCAGCACCCCTCTTTCAGAATGATTTCAAAAATCATTCGCTAAATCTGGGCGGCGCGTTCATACAGAGTATTAATACCTGACGATTATTATTATAAATAACTAAACTTTGGAGCACAAATGACAAATGAAATTAACCCTGTAAAAAATAAGAAAAAATCCCGTTGGTGGGTAACCGTATTAATCCTGGTAGCGATTGCTGCTGCAATCTTCCTGTTCATTAATTATCGCCAACAACAAGCCTTACAGGCAACTATTGCTGATCTGCGAACGGTGCCACTCACGAGAGAAACCCTGCTGAGCACAATCAGCGGCACTGGAAACGTACAACCGCGTCAATCCGTTGTACTGGTCTGGCAGAGCGGTGGTACGGTCGCGCATAGTGATGTTGCCCCAGGTGACCCAGTACAGGCTGGACAGGTTTTGCTGAGCCTGGACCAAGAAGACCTGCCGGCTGATATACTCCAGGCTTCCCTGAATAAAATTAACGCCGAACAGGCACTGGAGAATCTGCAGGACAATACGAAGCTGCAGCGGGCGAATTTGGAAAACAATATTCAGACCGCCCGTAGTGCCAGAACTGAACTTGAGACCCAGCTTTTGAACCTGGAGTCCAGGGAATGTGAAAGCTGGAGGTTGGACAACCTGCGCAGTGATTATGACGTGGCTCTGGAAGACTACCAGAACTGGCCAACGGAATCAGGCTGGTTCCGGGTGCTGGCTGCTAAAACGGCCATGGATTACTGCGACCCTGACGTTATCTCCCAACAAATCGATGGCTTGCAAAGCCAGATCGATTTGCAAAACCGGAATGAAGACTTATGGCAAGCTGACCTGGCAGCTTTGAAAAATGGACCCGATGCGGTGGAAGTAGAAAAACTCGAGCTCCAGCTCAGGCTGGCTGAAAAACAGTTGGAAAACCAATACATCAGAGCACCCTTTGCTGGCACTGTTCTCAGTCTCAACCAGGACCCAGGTGATCAGGTGACCCCGGGCACGGTCGCTGCCCAGGTCGCTGACATGGGTGAATTGTATGTCGAAGTTCCGATTTCTGAGGTAGACATTCCTGCGATAGAAATTGACCAACCGGCTGTCCTGACATTTGACGCATACTATGAGGAGGAATTCAATGGTACTGTCACCGCCATCTCGCAAAGCGGAGACCGGGCTACAGGCGTTGTAAATTATATAGTCACGGTAAGGATGGATGGCGATTCAGACAGAATCAAACCCGGAATGACCGCTTCGGTAAGCATCCTGACAGACGAAAAGCCAGACGCGCTGGTTGTATATTCACAATCAGTCTTTTCTCGTAATGGGATAGATTATGTTTATGTGCTGCGTGATGGCAATCTCGAAATGGTTCGGGTTACGGTGGGAGCCTACTCCAACCGTATGGTCGAAATTCTCGAAACAGATATTGCTGAAGGTGAATTGATCGTAGAAAACCCCCCGCTTGATATTCTCTCAAGTTTCGGGATGGGACAGGGGAATCCGTTCCGTGACTGAAAGCAACCATCATCCCGTTATTAAAGTCCGCGACCTCACCAAGGTCTACAAGCTTGGTGAAATCGACGTTCACGCTCTCAGAGGCATCGATCTGGATATTTACCCGGGTGAGATGGTCGCGATTATGGGTCAGAGTGGCTCAGGAAAATCGACCTTAATGAATATGATCGGCTGTCTGGATTCTCCCAGCGAGGGTGAATATTATCTGGACGGCGAGTTGGTATCTGATCTGGTAGACGATCAATTGGCCATCGTGCGAAACAGGAAAATTGGTTTCATTTTTCAGAAATACAACCTGCTGGCCCGCGCGAGCGCGATTGAGAATGTTGAATTGCCACTGCGTTACAGCGATGACCCTACCAACATGACCGAGCGATCTAAAGAAATGCTCAGACTGGTTGGTCTGGGCGACAGAATGGATCATAAACCTAATGAACTCTCCGGAGGGCAGCAGCAGCGCGTTGCGGTTGCCCGCGCTTTGGTCAATAACCCTGCCATCGTGCTGGCAGACGAACCCACTGGCAATCTTGACTCGGTCTCAGGTCAGGAGGTCATGGATCTGCTGCTTAAGCTGCACCGCGAAAAACAGACCACCATCGTGGTCGTCACCCATGATAAGGGGATTGCCAGTCAGGCTCAGCGGATCATTCACCTGTTTGATGGCAAAGTTGTCGACGAGGAGGTGAACTGATGCCATTATTGAGAGTACTTAAAGAAGCACTGACCAGCGTTTTTTCCAATAAAATGCGCTCGTTTTTGACGGTTTTGGGGATTGTGATCGGGGTTGGCGCGGTAATTGGCTTGTTGGCTATCGGTGAGGGCGCGTCGGCAAGTATCCTGGGTCAAATTGAATCGATTGGTACCAACTCTATCTATGTGATGAGAAGCAGCCGAGACGATGTTAGCAACCCGAAACCACTCACGCTTACTGACGCGGAAGCGCTCTCGAACCGTTCGCGTGCGCCCCATATTATACGAGCCACGCCTGTTCTAACAGGGCAAACCACTTTTTCGTTAGGCGATATTAGCCTGCAAACCATGGTTTTTGGCAGTTATTCTGATTATGCTGAAATTACGGGGGTCGAAATAGCTGAGGGCAGTTACATCAACCCTTCGGATGTCGATAGCCGCGCGGCTGTGATTGTGGTTGGCCCGGACCTGGCGGAAGAATTGTTTGGGCGCAGCACTGGCGTGGTGGGCAGCATGGTTCGGATCAACAACTTCCCCTATCGTGTCATTGGTGTCACCAAAGCTGTGGGCGGAAACCAATTCAATAACCCCGACATGCAGGCTTATATGCCCATCACCACCATTCAATACCGGGTGATCCGGCAGGCCGTCCCCGAGGCTGTCAATTACATCATAGTTCAGGCACAGGATTCCCAGTCGATCAATCTGGCAATCGAAGAAGCCCAACGCGTCCTGCGGGAAACCCACCGCTTGACACCCCGACAGCCCAACGATTTCAACTTGACAAACCAGGAGGACATCCTGGACATTGCCAATTCGATCACCAGTATTCTGACTATATTCCTGGCGGGAGTCGCCGGGATTTCACTGTTGGTCGGCGGGATCGGAATCATGAACATCATGCTGGTGACAGTGACAGAACGGACCAATGAGATAGGACTGCGGAAAGCCCTGGGCGCCAGAAAAGCGGACATCATGCTCCAGTTTCTGTCCGAATCTGCTCTGCTGAGCCTGATCGGAGGCATCTTTGGGATCATCTTTGGCTGGTTGTTGGCCCTGGTGGTCGGCAACATTGCCAAAAACACCGGCACCCCGCTGATACCGGTCGTACAGCTGGAAGCGATATTATTGGCGACAGTTTTCTCTACCCTGGTCGGGGTCTTTTTCGGCTGGTACCCAGCCAGACACGCCGCCAGCCTCGAACCCGTCGACGCGCTTCGGTATGAATAAGGGCTGCAGATAACGGGTGATTAGCCTGTAAGCCAACCAAAAACGCCTGCTCGAGCAGGCGTTTTTGGATGAAGGGTCAAGGGCTAACCACCGACTCCGAGAACCAGCGCCAGCAGCACCCCACCGGCAATCACACTGCCAAGTTGACCGGCAGTATTGGAGCCCATGGCGTGCATGAGAATGAAGTTGGTGGGGTCTTCCTCCAGCGCCATCTTGGCTGAAAGCCGTCCGGCCATCGGGAAGGCGGAGATGCCGCAGGCACCGATCAGGGGGTTGACCTTGCCTTTAGTGACCACAGCCATCAGTTTGCCAAAGAGCAAGCCGGCTATGGTATCGATCACAAAGGCCAGCAAGCCCAAAGCCAGGATCAAGAGCGTGTCCAGGTTCAGAAAGCTTTGGGCGGTCATGGTGGAGCCAATCGCCAAACCCAGGAAGAGGGTGGCGATATTGATAAGTTCATTTTGTACTGTTTTGCTCAGCCGGTCAACAACCAATGCCTCCCGCAGCAGGTTGCCAAGCATCAGAGCCGCCATTAGCGGGGCCGCGTCCGGCGCGACCAGGGCAACCAACAGGGTCACCAGAATCGGGAAAAGAACCAGGGTAAGACGCGAAACCGGTTTGGGGGAGTATTCCATGCGGATCAAGCGCTCTTTGCGCGTGGTCATCAGCTTCATGATGGGCGGCTGGATGATTGGGATCAGGCTCATGTAAGAGTAAGCCGCCACCGCGATGGGCGCGATGAGGCTGGGCGCCAACCTCTCGCCCACGAATATGGCGGTTGGGCCGTCGATGGCGCCAATGCTGCCGATAGCCGCGGCCTCGTTGAGGGGGAAACCGAGCAAAATCGCCAAAAGCAGGGTGAAGTAAATTCCAAATTGCCCGGCAGCGCCCAGCAAAACCAGGCTGGGCTGCGAAAGCAGGGGGCTGAAGTCGATCATGGCGCCGACACCCACAAAAATCAACAGGGGGAAAAGTTCGGTTTTGATACCAGCATCGTAAATAACTTTCATGAAGCCTACCTGGTTGGACATGCCCAGGTTGGCCAGCAAGCAGCCAAAACCAATCGGCAGAAGCAGGACAGGCTCATATTCTTTCCAAATCGCCAGGTAGATTAACGCCAACCCGACCAATAACATGATGCCATTTCCCCAGGTAAAGCCAGCGAAACCCTTGCCTAACTCTTGTAGCAGTTGGGTGAAATCCATTAACCCCCTCCTACCCTTCGAAAGTTATGATTGGCTGGTTGTGTCTCACCTGTTCACCAGCGCTCACGTGGATAGAAGCGATGACGCCATCTCGGTCGGTCTTGATAGAATTTTTCATCTTCATTGCTTCCAGCACATACAGTTCCTGCCCTTTGGACACCGCCTGGCCCTCTTTAACCTCGATGGCGATGATCACACCCGGCAGGGGTGAGGTGATCGTCAGGTTGCCGGCGGCGGAGGGCGCAGGGACAGGTGGCGCAGCGACTGCTGCTGTCGGAACGCTGCTTTGCGCGGTCGGGGTGGGCTCCTGCTGATCTTCAGGCCAGACTTCATAAGGTTGCCCATTTACCTCAGCGATGACCGGTCTTGTGTTCAGATCATCAATTTTCACCTGATATTGTTTGCCTTCAATGTTGAGAATAACTTTCATCGGTTCCGTCCTCTGATGGTTTGGGTGTAAAGCTGTTGGGTTCGACCCGCGTTCAACCAGGCATTTTCAGCGCTTGGTCTTGAAGCTGGTTGGAATACAGAGGCCGAAACGTGGGATTGCAAGGCATAAGCGACGGCGATCGCAGCCGCCAAGGCCGCGTTGGGGTCACCAGCTGGTGCCTGGTTGAGCTCCTTGGGGTCAGCCTCAGTATCGGGCTCTTCCTCTTTGGTTTCTGGTCTGTTAGTCAGTTTGACCAGCAGCGCCATAATGCCCCAGAGTGCCAGAATCATCAGGAAGACCAGCCCCATGCCGATCGCGGTGATCAGCAAACCTTGATTAAAAGTTGTCATCATCACCGCCTATACCGGCATGTTGCCGTGCTTGCGGCCAGGATTTACTTCGACCTTGTTCTCAAGCGCCTGGAGGGCTTCAATGAGTTTCTGGCGTGTCTCTGCCGGTTCGATGACCTCATCAATGTAGCCAGCCCTGGCTGCCACATAGGGGTTGAGGTAATCTTCCTGGTATTGCTGGGTAAGACGTTCACGTTCTACCTGTGGGTCGTCGGCGGCTTTGATCTGGCGGCCGTGAAGAATATTGGCGGCACCTTCAGCGCCCATCACTGCAATCTCAGCTGTGGGCCAGGCATAGGTGATATCTGTGCCCAGATATTTGCTGCTCATGACCACGTACGCGCCGCCATAAGCCTTGCGGGTGACAAGACTGACCTTGGGCACCGTTGCTTCCGCGTACGCGTACAGCACCTTGGCGCCATGTCGGATCACGCCGCCATGTTCCTGTTGAACACCGGGCAAAAAGCCAGGTGAATCGATAAAGGTAACCACTGGCAAATTGAAGGCATCGCACATGCGCACCAGCCGGCTGATTTTATCGGCCGAGTTGATATCCATCAC
>Ga0172382_10003396_pt1 | contig 25289 bp, 36 predicted proteins | sample Leawel138RmetaG_FD_122245 | JGI IMG/M metagenome (GOLD analysis project Ga0172382, IMG submission 122245) | Leachate microbial communities from a municipal landfill in Southern Ontario, Canada - Leachate well 138R metaG | ecosystem: Engineered > Solid waste > Landfill > Unclassified | place...
TCACCGGCGATTTTGAATTGGAGGATCTGGGCTTCATCTTCGTTCCTTCGTCACTACGACGAAGCCCAGATCCTCCTTAAATCACAACCTCAAATCTGTGCCATTGGTGCTGACGGCGGACAGTCGAGGATCTCAGCAGCAATATCTGCCATCGCAGGCAGCCGGTACGAGGTGGAATGTTCAGCCGACCCTCCTAGGCCCGGCATGTCGAAGGTGACGACCTCTCTTCGGCCAAGCCTTTCCAGAAAGGGCGCGAGCAACTCGACGTTCGCTCCTATTCCGCTGAAGAACAGGAGCGGCCTTGAGGGTCCCGACCCATCCATCGGAAAACGCGCGACGCGGAATTTCTGTCCGCGCACGACATGGTCAGCGAACTGCGCCCTGCGGGGCAGTGGAAGCGGTTTCGGCATGAGGTCTCCTGGGAGCCCAAAAATGGGAAGTAAGCCGATCGTCGGCCTGTGCTAAACTTGCTGCACTGCAGCATAGTTCCTGCGTGAAGAATGTTAGGCTTCGTTCGCTTGCCCGTCAGGGTTCAGGCGAGGCGGCGCGTCAGCGCGCTTCGAGGCCACCAAGCCAGATCTGTCGCTGTGCGCGAAGGGCATCCCCGTTCGCCAAATCCGTCCATGCGGCTTGCGCAAGAAGAAATTTGTCGCGCTCGTTGGCAAGCGCAGCGCTCGCGGCGAACTTGCCGCAGGCGGCGGCCTGCTCGAGGCAGAAGGCTTTGTCAGTGTTCATGGGCACCGCAGCGCTTCCTTGGCAGCTGTGCCCGGGCCGGCGTCGCTCAGCTCATGGCCATTCATTATCGTGCTTCTATTGAACAACCGCGTCAGGACCGGCGTGCCTTGCGAGCAGCATACCGGGCATCGCGGGCCGCCTTGCGTTCGGCCTCGGGAAGTTCCGAGGGCTTTGCGGTCTCGGCCGCCGGTGTGGCTCGTTCGAGACGCGCGGCTTTCTTCGCTTCACGCTCGGCCAAGGCGAGCCGGCTCTTCTCGGCTATGGCTGCGTCCCGCGCGGCCGCGCGAGCTAGCCGCTCGGCATTTATGGTGGGATCAGCTGCCGGCTTTTCCTTCAGCCGCGCGAGCGACTTCGCTCGCGCCGTCGACGCGGCCGCCACCCTGTCGTGAAAGTCTGGTTCTCTATATGCCGTCATGGCCAATACCTTGCGCCGAGCATCGAAACGAAAACGGGGCATCCACTGGATGCCCCGTCGCTATCGGCTCAGGCCGACTGCAGATTGACGGCCGAAGTCTTGCCCCGGCGATCGGTCTCGAGTTCGTAGGAGACGCGCTGATCCTTATCGAGCGTGCCCATCCCGGCGCGTTCGACCGCCGAAATATGCACGAAGGCGTCTGGCCCACCCGTCTCGGGCGCGATGAAGCCGTAGCCCTTGTCGGAGTTGAAGAATTTTACAGTTCCGGTGGTCATGGGTATATCCTTTGTCCCATAGAGTAAACGGGCATGCGCCAATAACGGCGCATCCCGGCTTCGCTGAGGCTAGTAAGGGAGACAAAGGGAGGCCACGCCACCCGAGGTTCCGTCGCAGGCGACGTCAGCTTTCAGTATATAGGAACGATACTGCAGATTGTAAGGCGAAAATCTATTCTGCCGGCATCGTTCTTTGCATTCGTGGTTGGTTTATCATCAAGCCGCGCGAACCTTCATTTCGCCCGTGCCGGCTTGGAAGACGCGAGCACCGCCATCGTAATCCATCTTCTCTGCGCCCTCGAGCCAGATGAACGCCGGTTCATCGCAGGCCCGCGAACCGCACACCAGTGCGGAATCCGGGAAGCCCAGCGGTTCGACTGCCGCGATGAACTCTGCGTCGCCGCCATGCGGCGCATGCATCCGGCATCGTACGATCGCCATGTGCGGGCTCCTCGATCAGGGCTGCCGTTCCGCCGGCTTTTCCACCACGCCCTTCTTGGAAGGGTTGGAGGCGTTCTGTTTAGGCGGAGCGGCCTTCTTCGGCTTGCGTGGCTCTTTGCTGCTTCGGCGCTGGCTTTTCGCCATTGGACAGTTCCTTCGATTATGTGTTGTGCGCGGCGTCGCGCCTGGCTTGCGCAACGGCATCGTCGAGGCTGGAGTACCGCCAGTCACGATAATGATACTGGTATGCTGGCGCTTTGGTGATGCCGAAGCGCTCGAGCAGTTCGGCTTCTTCAGAGGGGTCTAGCGGCATGGGAGTCCGTCCGGCGCTTTGTGCTCGCGATCCGCTTCGGTGAAGATCGCGGCGAGCCCAGCTTCGAGGCGCAGCGCGCTGACGGCGGCGAGGCACTGGGCTTCATTGCGGTACCCACCGCAGTCGGCAACGACAGCACCTGACGCACCGGTGAGCCGCCAATGCCAATCTCCTCCGCCGAATAGGGTCGACGTGAGCCTCACATGGTCGGCACGGTAAATGTCGAACCGCGATTGCGTGTCTTTCGACCTGCGCTTTGCGGGCCGGGCGGCGGAGATCCTCGTCTCAGTCTCGTCCTCGTTAGTGGCGACGGCAGCGTTGAAGCCCCTTGCCGGAGCGAAGTCCAGGTTCATGGTGGCACTCTTTCGTCGATCAATAAGGCCGCGGCACGATCACCAAGGCCCCCTTGCGCCATAGAATGGGAACCGCTGGACAACGCCCGCGATCACATGATCCTGCAGGCGCAGCCGCATCTCGTCGGCACCGTCCCTTGTCACGCAGACCAGATGGGTTCCGCCCGACTTGAGCGGTTCGATCGAGCTGATGGAAATGCCGCTTTCCGCGCACCTTGCTTGGACGTCGGCTTCCGGCAGGGCCAGGTTGACGGCGCGGCTCACTGTTCGGGCCTGAAGGGGGCCATCTGGCGAATGGCGCTCTCTACCGTAAGGTATCCCGCAGCGTCAGCAGTCGCCAGATCCAGGGGCCTCGCACCTAGCGAGGCATGGTGCGCATTGAGGAAGGTTATCGCCTCCTCTCGCCCCAGCAACCGGAAGGCAAGGTGCGTGATCCGACCTTGCCTTCCGACCTGATCCGGCAGCAGTCGCACCTCCGTTGATCGGCGGAAATATGTCCGGCGCTTGGGTGCAGCGGGCGCTTTTGCGACCTCGTTCACGCTGACAGCTCCGGAGTAGCCCCGACCGCAGTCGAGGCCGCGCGCCAACTCCTCGAGGCGGCTGCCCCTGTGGAAAGCTGATGGTATTGGATTTGCTCTCCAATCAGCGCTGCATCGGCCAGATGCCTGGCGCGAGCTCGGCAGTCTGTAGCGGCGCTTGCCCGGATGAGCGCAACCTGGTGTTCGGAATAGAAGTGATTGAGATCCATGGCTCAGCTCCACTGCGTAAGCGGGAGCGCGATGGTCTCTCAGCCGAGGGTGCCTACGGTTGTCTGCCCCCGATGGTCTCAAGGTGGGAACTCTTTGGAGAATTTCAATGGCGGCCGCAGCCACACTTAGCACATGCCGGTCAATCCATCGTGAGAATACCGCCTGTGCGCCACGCCAACATATATTATTCGAGGCTGGCTGCCGCTCGTCGCCGGTCCAATCCGAACCAGAGCCAAGTATGCCGAAGCCGACCCCGGTCTGGCCATAGCAATCGGCGCCGTGCTCGACGGTATTCCAGCGGCCATCGTGATTGGGCCAGCCTTCTGCAGCGCGGCCTGCCAGCTGAGCCCCAGGATCAGGCGTGACGAGGCCGGCGGAAGGGCTCAGCCGCCACGTCCAACGACGTCCACCCTTTTGCACGAATTTAGATCGTGCTAATGATACTCTTGGCGAGTTCTTAAGTCCATGATTTGACTGCAAAATCAATCGCTTAGTTGCCCAGCGATCAAGCTCTTCTGCCCCATCGTCCAGTGACGTCCAAGCGGGTCCAGCAGCATCCTGATATCAAGAGCTTGGAACGGCGTAGCCCAGTCCAACGACGACCTTCTGAGGCACCTCAATCCCAGCTCGTTTGGCGTCCAGACCCAGCGCCGTATGGCGGCAGGCGACCCGGAGTCGGCCGCTCAGCGCTGCCGTCGCGAACGTCCGCTCGCGGCGGAAGCTGCCGTTCGGAGTAATCAAAGGGGATGATCGGCAGAGTGCCGCATCCCCATAATGCTCGGGCTAGCCGCTGACCCCGAGAACCGCCATTATGGCTGTCTGGCTGTCTGGCTGTCTGGCTGTCTGGCCGGGACGAGGCAGTCATTCTGCGGTAGTGTGTGCCAACTAATGATGGCTGGGGCCGAGGCGGCGGGCGTCACCAGCATGACGGCGGGGCGGCTGAAACCTTGGTGTCAAAACCGTTCGGTTTTAACCACCATCAAGCCAGCGGTTCGGATGATTTCGCCCGTCTCGTCGATACGAAAGGTGCCGTCAGGGAGGCGCGTCACCGCCAGGCCGGCCTTCAAAATGAAATCGATTTCCCCGCCATTTTCCATTTCAACAATCGTATGGTTAGCGCCGTCCTCGCTCACGGCGGCCAGCCGCCCGGTTACGCGCCACGGCATTGTCAAATTCCTTTTTGCCAATTGTATGTTTATCGAAGGGCATGGGAAGGGAGGCCGGCTTCCGGTAGGAGGCCTAGGTTCATCGCGGCCAGCGTCCCTGGATGAGGCGGACGAACCTGCAATTTAGCGGGCGCAGTCCGGTTCCGGTTGATAATACTTGCCGGTGGACGGCGGGCGCTGTCGCGATATCGTCCGCCTCGGGGAGAGCCCGCTCAAGCGGCTTGGCGCTCGGCCTTGTGCCCCGAGCGGGCCGCCATCTGGTCCTTGACCGCCAGCTTCAGCTTCTTGAGCCGGCCGATCAGGAATTGGCGCGGAAGGGGATGCTTCTCCTCCTCGCGGATTTCGGCTTCGAGGCGCGCATGTTCGCGCTCGAGGTAGCGCAGATAGTGGTCGTTCATCGTCGAGTTCCTCATGTTCGATGATGGGGCCCGACTGCAGCCGGGCCCTTGGTGTGTCAGTACTCCATCTCCGGCATCGCGGCCTTCGCGCCCTTGTCATCCTTGGGCGCTTCGGCGACGAGCGCCTCGGTCGTGATGAGCAGCGAGGCCACCGAAGCGGCATCCTGCAGCGCGGTGCGGACCACCTTGGCGGGATCGATCACGCCGGAGGCGACCAGATCTTCATACTGGCCGGTGGCAGCGTTGAAGCCCCAGTTGTAGTCGTCGTTCTCCAGGAGCTTGCCGACGATGAAGGCGCCGTCCTCACCGGCGTTGTCGGCAATCTGCTGGGCTGGAGCGCGTAAGGCGCGGCGGACAATGTCGATGCCTGACTGCTGGTCGTCGTTCGCCGCCTTGAGGCCGTCGAGCGCCTTGAGCGCGCGCAGCAGCGGAATGCCGCCGCCGGGCAATATGCCCTCCTCGACCGCGGCCCTGGTGGCGTGGAGCGCGTCATCGACACGGTCCTTCTTCTCCTTTACCTCGACCTCGGTCGCTCCGCCGACGCGGATCACCGCCACACCGCCCGCGAGCTTGGCCACGCGTTCCTGCAACTTCTCGCGATCGTAGTCGCTCGTCGTGGTCTCGATCTGCGCCCTGATCTGCGCGACGCGAGCGTCGATGTCCGAACGCGCGCCGGCGCCATCGACGATAGTCGTGTTGTCCTTGTCGATGATGACCTTCTTGGCGCGGCCCAGCATGCCGATCGTGACGTTCTCGAGCTTGGTGCCGAGTTCCTCGCTGACGACATTGCCGGCGGTGAGGATCGCGATGTCTTCCAGCATCGCCTTACGGCGATCGCCGAAGCCAGGCGCCTTGACCGCCGCGACCTTGAGGCCGCCGCGCAGCTTGTTGACGACGAGGGTTGCGAGCGCCTCGCCCTCGACGTCCTCGGCGATGATGAGCAGCGGCCGGCCCGACTGCACTACCTGCTCGAGCAGCGGGATCATGGCCTGCAGGTTCGAGAGCTTCTTCTCGTGGATGAGGATGTAGGGGTCTTCGAGCTCAACCTTGAGCTTTTCGGTGTCGGTCACGAAGTATGGCGAGAGATAACCGCGGTCGAACTGCATGCCCTCGACCGTCTCGAGCTCGGTCGCGAGGCTCTTGGCCTCCTCGACCGTGATCACGCCCTCGTTGCCGACCTTGTCCATCGCTTCGGCGAGGATGCGGCCGACTTCCTCGTCGCCGTTGGCCGAGATCGTGGCGACCTGTGCGATCTCGCTGTTGGCGCTGACCTTCCTGGCGCGGCCTTCGAGGTCCTTGACCACGGCGTCGACGGCAAGATCGATGCCGCGCTTGAGGTCCATGGGGTTCATTCCGGCGGCCACGGCTTTCGAACCTTCGCGCACGATCGCCTGGGCAAGCACGGTCGCGGTGGTAGTACCATCGCCGGCCTTGTCGTTCTGCTTCGATGCCACTTCGCGAAGCATCTGGGCGCCCATGTTCTCGAACTTGTCCTTGAGCTCGATTTCCTTGGCGACGGTGACGCCGTCCTTGGTGATCCGCGGCGCGCCGAACGATTTCTCGATGACCACGTTGCGGCCCTTGGGCCCCAGGGTCACCTTCACTGCGTTGGCGAGCGTATCCACGCCGCGCAGCATGCGATCACGCGCGTCCGACGCAAACTTCACTTCCTTGGCAGCCATTGCCTCGTCTCCTTTCTTCGATGTCCTTCCTGATGGTTAGAGGATGCAGAACCGCTGTCAGGCGGCCTGCTTGAGCTGGGCGGCGGCCTCGATCACGCCGAGAATGTCGCTCTCCTTCATGATGAGCAGATCCTCGCCGTCGATCTTGACCTCGGTTCCCGACCATTTGCCGAAAAGCACGCGGTCGCCTGCCTTGACGGCGAGTTCGACGAGCTTGCCATTATCGTCGCGCAGTCCCGCGCCGACGGCGACCACTTCGCCTTCCTGTGGCTTTTCCTTGGCGGAGTCGGGGATGATGATACCGCCCGAGGTCTTCTCCTCGGCTTCGATGCGGCGGACGACCACACGGTCGTGCAAGGGGCGGAAATGCATGCATAACCTCCAGATGCAAAACTGAGATGTGATAGGCCCAGCGTTCATTCGAACGACAGGTGACGCGGAATTAGGAAAGGTCATTTTTTGCGTCAAGATGGCGAGCGAAAAATCTTGGCACTCGCAAGTTCTGAGTGCCAAAGTCGGCGTTATAGGCTTGTTTGTTGGGCCAATTTCCCTCTTGACGCGACTCGCCTGCGTTCCAAAATTTGCGGCGTGGGCCCGCTGCGCCCGCAGATGAGAAAGGAGCGACATCAAGGAAGGAGGCACAGCCATGTCGCAGCCATTTTCCCGTTTTCTTCACCCCTTCGACGTCGCGGATCATCCGAGCCTGGAGCCGGAAGTGAAGCGTGCCATTCTGGCGTCCTGGGCGTCCGACCGCGCCGCGGTCCGTGATCAGCCGGCCCTGCGCAAGCCCCCCGGGGCTAAGCGGGCAGTGCCGATCGATGATATCTTTGCCGCCATGCATGCGCTCGACAGGCCTGCAGAAGGTCCCCGCGCTTCGCCATGAGCCGGCGGGATTTCATCGCGCAGCTGGAGGGCCATCGGCTGACGACGGCACAAATCCACTACTACCGTCCCGATGCGCCCTCGCTGCTGCAACTGTTCGTCTGGCAGGAGTACGATCTCGCGCCCGACTTTCCAGTGTTGTTCGAGTTTCTCGAGCATTGGCGGCGCGAGATCGAGGCCGCGCTTCACTCGGTGTGCATTTCGCATGAGGGAATGATCCGCCCCACCGAGTGGCGCGCGGTCGATGGCGTGATCGATATCAAGTGAAGCGGAATCTGCTCAATCGGTGGCGCAAGCCGAAGCAGGACGACGTGCCGGTACGCCTGCCGTTTAGCGACATCATGGAGTTCGCGATTGCGCTTCTGTCGATCTCGCCGCGCGAACTGCGAGCGCTAGGGTGGACCTTTGCTCAACGAAAGCGACTGCTGGATCACATGCTGGCCTGTGGCCGAGCCGCCGAAGGCATCGAGCCGAACAAGCTGGCCACCAAACAGATCGAGCTGCGCTTACCGAAGAAGGACCTTGGCCGCTTGCAGCATTTCGCGGTGCGCGAATTGCCCAAGGCGGCGAGCAACGCAGCGGTCATCGACCGCGTGCTCACCGCCCTCGACGAAGCATGGCATCGACACGAGCGTCCATCGCACGCTGCAAGCTCTGACAAGCAATCCTCGCCTACCTGAAGCGCGCCCCAAGCTATGCAGATTTGCGGACATCCTCACCGTTGGCTACCGTGCTGGCACAAGGGAAATTGCCGCAGCACAGGGCATGCGGGCCCGTGGGCCAGCAGCAAAGCACGGGACCCAAGCCATCGGGCATAGCGGGACGGATTTGGCCTGGGGATGGCGCCGTCCGGCATTCGAATATGAGACCCTGCCTCTGACAATATCGCTCGGCCGAGACGCGGTCGGGAAAGCGCAACTCGATCGTCGCGAGGGGATCGCCTCCGCCGGTCCAACCCATCAGTGGGTCCGCAACCGGGCCCCAGCGCGGCGCGAAGCTGACCCGCCATTGCGTTTGGCGTCGGCCGCCGTTTGTCGCCGGGGCCAGCGGCTCGATGATCGCCTTGGCGCCGTGCGGGAACGAGGTCGCACCCGCGCTGGCAACCGCCTGGTTGTCGTTGGCCGAAGGCCCGGACTCGAAAGTCCGGGCTCGGCCCTCAGCGGGCGCCGCCATTGACGGGAATCCGGCGGATGTTCTGTTCCGCCGCCTCCGTCCTGGGCAACGTCACCGTGAGGACGCCGTTCTTGAAGGTGGCCGCAACCTTGTCGCGTTCGATGCCTCTGGGCAGGCCGATGCGGCGCTCGAAGCGGCCATAGCTGCGCTCCGAGTAGCCGCGATCCTTGTCCTCGACTTCGGACTTCTTTTCGCCGCGCAGGGTCAAGGCCCCATCCTCGACGAAAATCTCCACGTCCTTCTCGTCGAGGCCCGGCAGTTCCGCGGTCACGCGGATCTCCTTGTCGGTCTCGCCCAGCTCAAGATGCGGCCATCCTGACATACGGTCGAAGCCGGCGAAGGCGGGCATGCCAAAGTTGCGAAAAACATCGTCGAACAGACGGTTCACATCGCGATGGAGCGACTGCAACGGATGGGTGTCCCTTTCCCGTTCGGCGCTCACCGGAACGGGCAGCCGGTTTTCCTGCCGGCTCCAGGGAATGAGATCACGAATAGCCATGATGACATCTCCTTTTCTGGCTGGATGAAGGCTGAACCTGCCGGACGCCGCGTGCGGGGGGTGTCGGGAGGCGGCGCCGGCAGGCCGGTGGACGCGGCTCAGGCAGGCTCGCTCGCCTTTCCTTTCACCTCGCCCAGTCGCTTGCTGTCGGACGCATTGCCGCCGATCTCGATGCGGCGCGGCTTCATCGCCTCCGGCACGACGCGCGTCAGTTCGATCGACAGGAGGCCGTGCTCGAAGTTCGCGTTGCCGACCTCGATGAAATCGGCGAGCTGGAAGCGCCGCTCGAATGCGCGAGCCGCGATGCCGCGATGCAGGTATTCGCCCTTACCGGCGTCGTCGGCGCGCTTGCCGGTCACAGAGAGCAGGTTCTGGTGCGCGACGATCTCAATATCCTCGGGCTTGAAGCCGGCGACAGCGACTGTGATGCGGAAATTGTCGTCGTCGATCTTCTGGATGTCGAACGGCGGATAGCCATCGTCCTCGCGCGCACCCGCTTCGAGCAGGTTGAACAGCCGGTCGAAACCGACCGTCGATCGCCGATAGGGGGTAAAGTCAAAGTTCGGTCTCATCTCCAAATCCTCCAAACGAAGCAATTTGGGCATGAGATGCGCCGGTAACCAAGAGCCGGCGCTCTCGATGTCCAACCGGACCCGGTTTGGCGTCCGGTATCATTGAGCTAATTTTAGTCGCGCGGCTTTCAAGATGTTTCCGCCAAAAAAATGAGCAGGGAGCGGACACTGCGCTACCGAGGCCGGTAAGTGGGTAGGAACCTGATCTCGCTTCGCAAATTTACCCGGCGATTCAGCCCGAGAAAGGAGGTTCAAGGCTATGGAATGGAAGATAGTGCGCGAGGACAACGGCAGTATCGCGGTAAAGAACGGCGACCTCGATAGCGAATTTGCAGCGCTGACCTGGGCGCGGCATTGGCTCGAGAATAATGCCGATCACGACCGCTATCGGCTTCAGCCCGAGGCAGACGATAGGCCGATGTTAATGATCCGCACCGTTACCGGACAATGGTACGGGATGCTTGTTGCCGCCGAAGCAGTCGCCGCTTAACTGGCTGCGCCTTGCGGCGCCATTATATCGGATGGTCTGGGAACGATTTGCTGCTGGTGTTTCAGAGCCAGCAGCTTCACGAGAGACAGATGCAAGGATGATTCGCCACTCACCCGCGATGAGGGTGCTGCTGACTGTTTGAGCGCCGCGAACGTCTGCTCCATCGGGAACCCGCCATTCACAGCAGGATGACGAATGGCGGCTTCGTCCCAAAAGACGGGGGTGGAGGCTCCTCGCCATGGGACGAGGAGCCGCAAGTTCAGATTTCGGTGTTTTCGGCGAGGGCCAGCGCATCTTCAACGTCAATCCCGAGATAGCGCACCGTGTTCTCGATTTTGCTATGGCCGAGCAGAATCTGGACAGCACGAAGGTTACCGGTTGCCCGGTAGATGATCGAGGCCTTCGTTCGGCGAAGTGAGTGCGTGCCATACTCGCTTCGCATCAGACCGACTCCTGTCACCCATTCATCGACAAGCCGCGCATATTGGCGAGTACTGAGATGCCCATTGTGATCGACGCGACTGGGAAAGACGTAATCGCCGACAGTTCCTCCCCGTCGTTCGAGCCATGCCAGCAGGCTGGTTCGAGCATCTGGGAGCAGCTCGAACTGGACAGCGCGTCCTGTTTTCTGCTGCATCACAATCGCCCGCGTTCGAATCTGCCCGCCGCTGACAAGGTCACCGATTTTCATCTGAACGAGATCACAACCCCGAAGCTTGCTGTCGATTGCCAGGTCGAACAGTGCCCGATCTCGCAAGCGGCGGCGCTGATTGAGGTAAAATCGGATCTCCCATATCTGCTTTGGTTTTAATGCGCGCTTCGCGCCGACGGTTCTGCCGGCATTCCAGACTTGACGCCTGGTGGCGGTGGGTTCGGTTTCAGACATCTCCATGATCGTTCTCCAATGGCCTGAGTGGCCGCCTGAAGAACGATTATCGGCCTGAAGGGAGAAAGCTGGGAGTTGTTCTCGGCCAATGCAGGCCATTCAGCAAAATTTCGATCGATCCTAAGACCGGTTGCTGGGTTCGACTGTTCACATTCGCGCACTCTGGGACGGTCCTTGGTGTGACAGCCGTGTCTGAAGCGATTTCGCATCGTCGATCGCTCCCAGTTCGTATGCGGTCCAGTCAATAGTCGTATCGACCGAGTGGTTGGTCAGGGCGCGCTGTCTTCGCGAAAGCGATCCATCTGGTGCATCCGCTCGTGCAGGATCGTCACGATGCCGACCGTGCCATCGGCAAACTGGCGCCAATAGATGTAATGATGCGCGTGCCGGCAGTAAAAGCCATCCACACCGAACTCGGCCGGCACCGCGCGCCAGAGCTGATCGCGGCGCACGATACGGTCGAAGCACCCGAAAAGCTCCCGCACATAGGTTGCCGCCTGCGTTTCGCCCCAGGTGTCGCGGGTATAGACGTAGATCTCGTCGAGGCGTTGCCCGGCAATTGCCGAGACCGTGAAGCCGGTCATATCAGCCCTGATGGTTGCGCGCGATCACCGCGTCCGCATCGAGCGGCGCATAGCTGGATTGGGGCGCGGCGAAGGCCCGGGTCAACTCGGCCTTGAGCCGCTTGAACTGCTCGGCTTCGGTTCGCTCCTTGTCGCGGCGGATCAGGTCGCGGACATATTCGCTGACATTCTCATAGGCACCTTGGTCGCCGACATTGGTAGCGACGAAATCGCCCAGCGCGCCGCCGATACGAACATTGAGGGTCATGGGCTTATTCATGCGTCTCAATATAGTGGAAGGATGTGGACATGCAAGCTGCTTCGCATGGGCGAGGCGGCCTGTCGATCAGTGGATCAACCGTGCAGCAGCGGCTGGGCGGGGCGCGACCAGACCAGACCCGGTCGCTCGATTAGCCACCGCGAATGTCTTTTCCTGGCAAGATCAGACGCGATTTGGCCGGTGCGGTCACTCTCGGATGCCGCCGCGACTGCTCTTCGCGATCAATGTATCTCAGCGCTACGCCCTCAGTCTCGCGAAGGCGTGTCATTCAGCTTCGATTGTAGCGCTGCGACACTTTCAATCACGGCGTCAAAATCGGGAGCTACGCCGAAGATCATGGTGCTCATCGCCGCATAGTCCCGCCGCAGGTCATCATACATGGCCCCGTCAGGGCACAACGCAAAGCTGGACGCTACCGCAGATGCCAGGTCGAAGTCCGGCCGGTTGAAGAACATGCGCGCGTGCGCAACGCAATCGGCACCAAGCGCAGGGTTTGCCAGAGTCTTTTGGCCTACGTCGGACGCCATGAGCATGTGGATGTCGTAATAATGGCGCGATACGCGCTGGCCGCCGCCGCGCAGCTCGCCGCGGATGTCAAACCAGCGGCGCAGCCCGTGCAGTATCACGACCTTGTCCCAGAAGGTTCGCTCGGCATCGACGATGGTGACGTTCGGCACGGTCAGGTCGAGGTCGGGGGCGTCTTCGTGGACGTAGGGGCGAATGGAATGGAGCGCGTTGGGATCGAGCGCGGATTTAGCACCCGACTCAATCTTCACCGCCTTGTCGATATAGCCATCGGCAGGTGTCGCGGTCGGATAGAGAACCAGCAGCGTCTGGCTGTCCCCATCATGCGGTGTGACGCGGAGCCAGTGGGCCGGTAGGCCGATCCGTTCGGCGGTCGCTGCGGCGATCGAGGACAACTGCTCCAGCAGCGGTCCGTTGATATAGGCCTCGCAGGCCGCCTTGATCGCATCGAGCGCGGCATCGCGCTTCTTCCGGCTCAGCGCCTGCAACTCCTAGACGCTAGCAGATTCGCCGAGGTCGTCGCGTAGAGGAAAAGCCTGCGCACCTTGATCGAAGCGCATTGCTCCAGCAGTCCTTTGGTCGTACCAAGGTCATGCCTTCGACGATCATCCCGGCCTCGACGAGGCCGAATGTCTTTGGGGCAAGGTGCAGCAATTCAAGCACAGCGCGTTCGGCGGTCGACGTCCTCAGAGCAAAGCGTTCGGATCCTCGCTGCTCGGTCAGCCCGACATCGGGCGGCAGGAGCTTGGTCTGGACATGCCGCACGTCATCTCGCCAGTGGGTTCTGAACCACAGCGGCAGTGCGACGTTGAGTGGCGAGAAGAGATAGGCCTTGGTTTTACCGAAACGGACGTAATGGCTGTGGCCCGACATCTCGAGCGCGGTCAGGGCCCCTACATGGACGGGCAGCCGTAGCTGGCCCTGCAGGCTGTACAGCGCGCCCCGCCAGGTCACGGTCTCCATTGGCCGCTTGAAGGCCCCACGACCGAGCGGCGTAAGCCAGCGCGAGGAGGTGTAGTTCTGCAGGTCTTGCGGGGATATCCCGAGGGTCTTGAGATATGCGGTGGTCGCGACGCTGTGCGGCTCCCATGCATCGAGCAAGGATCTCAATTTTTGTAACCGAGGTAAGCTCATTATATATTTTTGGCATATAATCCGATGCCATTCAAACGCCGGACGTGAATAGGATGGGGCGATCGCGTTCGTCTGGGTGTCGGCCTGGTTGGAAATTTTGTCTGAAATATGACTACAAATTTCGGACAAGGAGCTTGCGCTCCGTCCGAAAAACATATACAAATTTCGGACATATGAGCGAGTCGTTGGACCTGAAGACCCGCATCCTCCAGCGGATCGGCGCCGGTACGTCACGAAGCGTATGGACGGCGGCAGACTTTCTCGACCTCGCTACGCGCGACGCCGTCGACAAAGCCCTCCAGCGCCTCGTCGCCACCGGCACGCTCCGCAGGATCGACAGAGGCCTATATGACAAGCCGGATTTCAACAGTCTCACCAAGGCGCCCAATCCCGCTGATCCCCGACAGGTGATCGAGGCGATCGCCCGCCGCGATCAGATACGCGTCCTGGTCGATGGTATGACCGCCGCCAACGACCTTGGTCTCACCAACGCGGTCCCCGCCAAAATCGTCGTCCATACCGATTCCCGACTAAAGCCGATCCATCTCGGCAATCTCGAAATCAGTTTCCGGCCGACGGCCGCCAGCAAGCTTTTCTGGGCCGGTCGCCCGGCCATGCGGATCGTCCAGGCGCTCCACTGGCTGCGCGACACTATGGCCGACGCCGAAGAGGACCGCTCTATCCGTCATCGGCTCCAGCAGATCCTCTGGCGCGAGCCGGATGGCGTGCGGCTACGCAAGGATCTACACGACGGCATGTCGGCATTGCCGGCCTGGATGCAGGGCTATCTGAGAACCATCCTCACCTCCGAGCCCAAAGCCGCATGAACCCAAATTATGATGCGATCCTGTCCGCGGATCAGGATACCCGCGCGGGTCTCTTTACCGCGACCGCGCAGCGCCTCGGCACAACGCCGCAGAATGCCGAGAAGGACTTCTGGGTCTGCTGGACGCTCGATGCACTCTTCAACGGCCTTCCCGATGGTCCGAGGCTGCTGTTCAAGGGCGGCACTTCGCTGTCCAAGGGATTTGGCCTCATCCGCCACTTCTCCGAGGACATCGACGTCACGGTCTTATCTTGCCGAACGCGCCAACCTGCCGGTCGTGCGCCATCTCGACCTTGACCGGATTGACCTGGGAGCCGGCGATAGGAGCCTCGTGTCGAACGGCCGCTATGTCGCGAAATATCGGCTACTGCTTCCAAGGGAACTGGTAGATTATCCGAACGGCACCGCCGGCGAGTGATAGGCCGAGCCCATCTCCGCAAGGATGCTGAGATTGAGCTTGTCATTCTCCGCACCTTGCTTGCACCAAAAGACGAAATCGGGAATCGAATTTGGCGTCCAAGTAAGTCCAGCCTTTTCCACGAATCCAGATCGTGCTATTCATGCCTCTGGCGACTTCGTAAGTCCATGATTTTCCTGCGAAATCAATCGCTTAAGGCGCCCGGCCGAAAGCTCTTCTGGCACCATTTGTTCGCTCTGGCGACGTCCAGAGGTGTCCCGGAAACACCAAGCCGAAAAGTCCCGTCGTCAGCTTCCTGCGATGGATGCCGAATCCATTGGCTTGGCTCTTCGGTGACGCCATCGAGGCGCCGAGCGAGCGTCATCCTCGCTTCGCTTGTCGTCTGGTACCCTCAGTCATCAGTCCAACTCGGGCTGCCGTCTTGACATAAGTTGGCAGGCGGTCCGCCGCATCCATGATGGGATGCGGGGCTTCCGGCGCTTTGAGGCCAATCCGCCGCCTGCGTGGCGCAGGGTTATGACGGATCAGGCAAGGCGCTGGGCATGCCAGGCGATGTGTTCCGCCATGAAGCTGGAGATGAAATAATACGAATGGTCGTATCCGGGGCGCATGCGGATCGTGGCATCGATCCCAGCCGCCCGGCAGGCGTCGGCGAGCAGATGCGTCTTGAGCTGCTCGGCGAGGAAGCCGTCGGCTTCGCCCTGGTCGACCAGCAGTTCGGGCAGGCGCGCGCCGTCTTCGATCAGCGCACAGGCATCATATTCGCGCCAGGCCGCACGGTCGGGGCCGAGATAGCCGCCGAGCGCCTTGTCGCCCCAGGGGCAGTTCAGCGGGCTGACGATCGGCGCGAAGGCGCTGACCGAGCGGAAGCGGCCGGGATCGCGCAGCGCCATCGTGAGCGCGCCGTGGCCGCCCATCGAGTGCCCGGTGATGCCCTGCCGGTCCATGTCGGCGGGGAACTGCGCGGCGACCAGCGCGGGCAGCTCGCGCTCGATGTAGGAGCGCATGCGGAAATGCCCGGCCCAGGGCGCCTGCGTCGCATCGACGTAGAAGCCCGCCCCCTGGCCGAAATCCCAGCCTTCGTCGTCGGGCACGCCTTCGCCACGCGGGCTGGTGTCGGGCGCGACCAGGATCAAGCCGTGCTCGGCGCAGGCGGCGCGGTATTCGCCCTTCTCCATGACATTGGCATGGGTGCAGGTGAGGCCCGAGAGATACCAGAGCACCGGCAGCCTGGCGCCCGGCGCGTGGGGCGGCACGAAGACCGCGAACGTCATCGCGGTGCCCGTCTCGGCGGACGGGTGGCGGTAGACGCCCTGCGTACCGCCGTATGCCTTCCAGGCGGAAACCTGTTCCATCAGAACACGACGACCGAGCGGATCGATTCGCCGGCGTGCATCAGGTCGAAGCCCTTGTTGATCTCCTCCAGGGTGAGGACGTGGGTGATCATAGGGTCGATCTCGATCTTGCCGTTCATGTACCAGTCGACGATCCTGGGCACGTCGGTGCGCCCCTTGGCGCCGCCGAAGGCGCTGCCCTGCCAGACGCGCCCGGTGACGAGCTGGAACGGGCGGGTGGAGATCTCCTTGCCCGCTTCGGCCACGCCGATCACGGTCGACACGCCCCAGCCGCGGTGGCAGGCCTCCAGCGCCTGGCGCATGACTTCGGTATTGCCGGTGCAGTCGAAGGTATAGTCCGCCCCGCCGTCGGTCAGCGCGACGAGATCGGCCACCACCTCCGGGGTCGACTTGCCCGCGGGGTTGTAGAACTCGGTCATGCCGAAGCGGGTGCCCCATTCGGCCTTGCCGGGGTTGATGTCCACGCCGATGATCTTGTCCGCGCCCACCATGCGCGCGCCCTGGATGACGTTGAGGCCGATGCCGCCCAGGCCGAAGACCACGACGTTGGCGCCCGGCGTGACCTTCGCGGTCTTGACCACCGCGCCGACGCCGGTGGTGACGCCGCAGCCGATGTAGCACGACTTGTCGAACGGCGCGTCCTCGCGGATCTTCGCGACCGCGATCTCGGGCAGGACGGTGAAGTTCGAGAAAGTCGAGCAGCCCATGTAGTGATGGATCGTCTGCCCCTTGTACGAAAAGCGGCTGGTCCCGTCGGGCATCAGCCCCTGCCCCTGGGTGGCGCGGATCGCGGTGCACAGGTTGGTCTTGCCCGAAAGGCACGACTTACACTGGCGGCATTCGGGGGTGTAGAGCGGGATGACGTGGTCGCCGGGCTTCACGCTGGTCACCCCCGCGCCCACTTCGCGCACGATCCCCGCGCCCTCGTGGCCGAGCACCGAGGGGAAGATGCCTTCCGAATCGAATCCGTCGAGCGTGTAGGCGTCGGTGTGGCAGATGCCCGTGGCCATGATCTCGACCAGCACTTCGCCGGCCTTGGGGCCTTCGAGGTCCAGCTCGACGATCTCGAGCGGCTGCTTGGGCGCGAACGCGACGGCGGCGCGGGTCTTCATGGCTGCATCTCCCGATTGACTCTCCCACCCCTAGCGTACCGTCCCCGGCGCGTTAATAAGCCGGCGCAACAATTCATTGTTTCATATGCGGGATAATACTCCATGGCCTCGTGGGATGGAATCGACGAGTTCCTGGCGGTGGCGACGGCCGGCACCTTCATCGGCGGCGCCCGCGCGCTGCGGGTTTCGCCATCCCACATGAGCCGCGCGATCATGGCGCTGGAAGCGCGGATGAACGTGCAGCTGTTCGACAGGACGACACGGACCGTGCGCCTTACCGATACCGGCCGCGTCTTCCTGGAACAGTGCTCACGCCTGGTGCAGGAGCGCGACGAGGCGATCGCATCGCTGAGCGACGGCGGCGCCCCGGCCGGCGAACTGCGCGTCACCTGCCCGACGGCGATGGGAGAGCGCTTCATAGCGCCGATCCTGCGGCGGCTGGCGGTGGAGCATCCCGGTCTCAGCATCTCGGTGGATCTGTCCAACCATATCGTCGATATCGTCGCCGAAGGTTACGATCTGGCCATTCGCACGGGCGCGCTCTCGGATTCGCGGCTGATTCGCACGAAGGTCGGCGCGCGCAGGTTGCTGAGCTGCGCGACGCCCGCCTACCTCGACGGAGCGCCCCCGCTGGCCGCGGTGGAGCACCTCGATGCCCACGATTGCGTGATCGGCACGGCGGCGGCGTGGCCTTTCCGGGAAGGGGAGCGGAAAATCCTGTACCGTCCGAAGGGGCGCTTTCGCTGCAACAGCGGCCACGCCGTGCTGGAAGCGGCACTGGCCGGCATGGGCGTGTGCCAGTTGCCCGAGTTCTACCTCCTGCCCCATCTTCGCTCGGGCCGCCTGAGCAGCGTTCTCGATGCCTTTGCGCCCGAGGAGGATCCGGTCTGGGCCGTCCATCCGCAACGGCGCCAACTCGTCCCCAAGGTCAGGGTCGCCATCGATGCGATCCGCAGGCACCTCATGGCCGAAATGGCTCCCCCCGCGCACGCCTGATCGCGGCGGCAAAATACCGGGCCGCGCGGAGGCGGCCCCGGCTGAGTTGGGGAGGGAGAAAAAAGGTCATGAGCTGACCCGCCAGCGGGTTGGACCGAGGTTTCACCCGCTGGCCCACCCTTCTTATTGCGAATCATTTGCATTTGCAAATGGAATCGTGTTTCGTGCGCATGCGAATCGCTCGACGCTCCGCAATTCAAAGGGAGAGCCACGATATGTACGAATTCCTCGATCGCCCGGTCACCAGCCTCGATCACGGCGGACGTTTCCTGATCTGGTCGATGCGTAGCTGGGTGAAGGCCATGGGCGACCGCCAGTGTCCCGGCAGCGTGCTGGGCAACGCCTTCGCGCGATGGAACATGATCGCGGGCCTGCAACCCTTCCTGCGCATGATGGCGCAATTCAACCGCAACGGGCTGGAGACCTTCCAGTTCTGCGCTCTCGCCTGCAACCATGTCTCGGAACACGAGGCGATCATCCTCAGCCTCGTCTGCGCGCTGCGCGATTCGCGCCCCGAAATGCTGCGCGACACGCTGGCGCTGCTGGTCGAGGAGGACAGCGTCGGAGACGTGCTCGCCGCGCTTTCCGCACTTGGCCGGGTGATGGACGAGGCGACGATATTCCCCGCGCGGCCGGTGACCGCAAGCTGACAAGATCGCCCGCTACTGTCGCTGGCGGCCGCCCTTCGGGTGGCCGACGGAGTGGGGGTGACTAACGGAGTGGGGCTCCACCCCGGGCCTGCCCGGCCGGGAGCCCCCTCTGCCCTGCCGCGCCGGCCGGCGTATCAGCCTTCCGCTCCTGCCTCGCGCTTGAGTTCGTAGAGGAGGTCCAGCGCCTCGCGCGGGCTCAGCGCGTCGACATCGAGCCCGTTCAGCCGCTCGCGGATGGTGTCGAGCTTTTCCGCTTCCGCCTCGAAGGCCGCGGCGAAGAGCGGCAGATCGCCGAGCCCCGCCGCCAGGCCGCCGGTCTCGGCCCGCCCCTTCTCCAGCCGGTCGAGCACCGCCCTGGCGCGCTTCAGCACCGGCGCCGGCACGCCCGCGAGGCGCGCCACGGCAAGCCCGTAGCTGCGGTCCGCCGGACCTTCGGCGAGTTCGTGCAGCAGCACCAGTTCGCCTTTCCACTCGCGCGCGCGGACATGGTGGAGCGACAGCGCCTCGCAGCTTTCGGCAAGGCGGGCGAGTTCGTGGTAGTGCGTCGCGAACAGGCAGCGGCAGCGGTTGACCTCGTGCACCGCCTCCACCACCGCCCAGGCCAGCGCCAGCCCGTCGTAGGTCGAAGTGCCGCGCCCCACCTCGTCGAGGATGACGAAGCTGCGCTCGGTCGCCTGGGCCAGGATCGCCGCCGTCTCGACCATCTCGACCATGAAGGTCGAGCGCCCGCGCGCCAGGTTGTCCGAGGCGCCGACGCGGCTGAACAGCCGGTCGACGAGGCCCACTGTCGCGCGCGCCGCCGGAACGAAGCCGCCGGCCTGCGCCAGCAGCACGATCAGCGCATTCTGGCGCAGGAACGTGGACTTGCCGCCCATGTTGGGGCCGCCGACCAGCCAGAGGCGGTCGTCCGGCGCCAGCCGGCAGTCGTTGGCGACGAAGCGCCCGCCCCCGCCTTTTCCGTTTTGGGCGGCCAGCGCCGCCTCGACCACCGGATGCCGCCCGCCCTCGATCTCGAGGCAGGCCGGCTCGACGATCTCCGGCCGGCACCAGCCCCCTTCGGCGGCGCGCTCGGCCTGGCCCGCCGCGACGTCCACCCGCGCCAGCGCCTCGGCGGTGGCGGCGATGGCGTGGCGCGCGGCGACGGCCTGCGCGACCAGTTCCTCGAAATGCGCCTCCTCGGCGGCAAGCGCGTGACCGCCGGCCTCGGCGATGCGGCTCGCCTCCTCGTGCAGCGCCAGCGCGTTGAAGCGCACCGCGCCCGCCATCGTCTGACGGTGGGTGAAGCCGCTGTCGGGCAGCATCAGCCGGTCGGCATGCCTGGCCGGCACCTCGATGAAATAACCGAGCACGCCGTTGTGCCGAATCTTCAAGGCGGCCACGCCGGTCTCGTCGCGGTACTTCGCCTCCAGCGCGGCGATCGCGCGGCGGGCATTGCCCGAGGTCTCGCGCAGCGCATCGAGCGCGGCGTCGTAACCCTCGGCGATATAGCCGCCCTGCCCGCGCTCGGTCGGCGGCGCGGGCACCAGCGCGCGGGCGTAGAGATCGGTCAGCGCGCCGTGGCCGCCCAGGCTCGGCAACAGCCGGTCGAGCAGCGCCGGCCGTTCGCCCAGACGCAACAGGTGGTCGCGCACGCGCCGCGCCTCGCTGAGCCCGTCGCGGAGCTGGCCGAGATCGCGCGGGGACCCGCGCCCGGCGACCACGCGCCCGAGCGCGCGGCCGATATCGGGCAGCGCGCGCAGCACGGCACGCAGGTCCTGCCGCAGCAGCGGATCGTCATGGAGCCACTGCACCAGTTCCAGCCGTTCGGCGATGGCGCGCGCGTCGGTCAGCGGCGCGGCAAGGTCCTCGGCAAGCTGGCGCGCGCCCGCGCCGGTGACGCAGCGGTCGATCGCATCGATCAGGCTGCCGCGCCGGCCGCCCTGGCTCGACGAGAGGATTTCCAGGCTGGCGCGCGTCGCCTCGTCCATCGCCAGGTGCGCGTCGCCGGCGCGCAACGCCGGCGGCAGCAGCAGCGGCAGCGCGCCGCGTCCGACGTGCTCCAGATAGGCGACGAGCCCGCTGGCCGCCGCCAGCATGGCCCGGCTGAAGCTGCCGAAGCCGTCGAGCGTGGCCACCCCGTGCACCGCCTTCAGCCGCGTCTCTCCCCCCTCGCTGGCGAAGTCGCGCGGCGGGCGGGGAATGGCGTCGAGCGGCGCGGCGCCACTGGTTTCCGGCCAGCCGTCGGGCACGACGATCTCGCTTGCCCCCACCCGCGCCAGCACCGCGCCGAGCCGGTCGGGCGCGCATTCCTCCAGCTCCATGCGGCCGGTCGAGATGTCGCAGGCGGCCACGCCGATGGTCCCGCGCACCTCGCAGACCGCCGCCAGCACGTTGGCCCGGCGCGGCTCCAGCAGCGCTTCCTCGGTCAGCGTGCCGGCGGTGACGAAGCGGACGATGTCGCGCGCCACCAGCGCCTTCGATCCGCCGCGCTTCTTCGCCGCCTCGGGCGTCTCCACCTGCTCGGCGATGGCGACGCGGCAGCCCGCCTTGATCAGCCGCGCGAGATAGCCTTCCGCCGAATGGACGGGAACGCCGCACATCGGGATCGGCTCGCCCTGGTGCTCGCCGCGGCTGGTGAGCGCGATGTCGAGCACCTGCGCGGCCTGCCGGGCATCGTCGAAGAACAGCTCGAAGAAGTCGCCCATCCGGTAGAACAGCAGGCAATCCTGCGCCTCGGCCTTGAGGGCAAGGTACTGGGCCATCATCGGGGTGACGGCGGGGGACGACTGCTGCCCGTGCATGGCTGCATGCGTTAGCCGCCCCGATCATGATTCGGAACGGCGCAAAGGCAAGCTTTCCCCTATCGCATCGCAGCGACATTGATTAGGGCGGCGCTGCAAGTGGGGAGATTTCCATTGTCCGAAGAAAGCAACGTCCGCTTCACCGAACGTGAGGCTCTGTTCTATCACAAGACCATCCGCCCCGGTAAGATCGAGATCATTGCCTCCAAGCCGATGGCGACGCAGCGCGACCTCAGCCTTGCCTACTCCCCGGGCGTGGCCGTGCCCGTGCAGGCCATCGCCGACGATCCCGCCACCGCTTACGACTACACCGCCAAGGGCAACCTCGTCGCCGTGATCTCCAACGGCACCGCCATCCTCGGCATGGGCAATCTGGGCGCGCTCGCCTCGAAGCCGGTGATGGAAGGCAAGGCGGTGCTGTTCAAGCGCTTCGCCGATGTCGACGCGATCGACATCGAGCTGGACAGCCACAACGTCGAGGCGCTGATCGAGGCGATCGCGATGATGGAGCCGAGCTTCGGCGGCATCAACCTCGAGGACATCAAGGCGCCCGAGTGCTTCATCATCGAGCAGACCCTGCGCGAGCGGATGAACATCCCCGTCATGCACGACGACCAGCACGGCACCGCGATCATCGCCGCCGCCGGCCTGGTCAACGCCTGCTTCATCACCGGCCGCAAGTTCGAGGACGTCAAGGTCGTGGTCAACGGCGCCGGCGCCTCGGCGCTGGCCTGCACCGCGCTGATCAAGTCCATGGGCGTCAAGCACGAGAACGTCACCGTCTGCGACACCAAGGGCGTGATCTACAAGGGCCGCGCGGGCATCGACCAGTTCAAGTCCGCGCACGCGATCGACACCGACAAGCGCACGCTGGCCGAAGCCCTGGCCGGCGCCGATATCTTCCTGGGCCTGTCGGCCAAGGGCGCGGTCACGCAGGACATGGTCAAGACGATGGCCGACCAGCCGATCATCTTCGCCATGGCCAACCCCGATCCCGAGATCACCCCGCCGGATGCCCACGCCGTGCGCCCCGACGCGATCGTCGCCACCGGCCGTTCGGACTATCCGAACCAGGTCAACAACGTGCTGGGCTTCCCCTTCATCTTCCGCGGCGCGCTCGACGTGCGGGCGACCGCGATCAACGAAGAGATGAAGATTGCCGCCGCCGTCGCCATCGCCGAGCTGGCGCGCAAGCGGGTGCCCGAGGAAGTGGCCGCCGCCTATGGCAAGAACCACGCCTTCGGCCGCGACTATATCATCCCCGCCCCGTTCGACCCGCGGCTGATGGAAGTCGTCTCCTCCGCCGTCGCCAAGGCGGCGATGGATTCGGGCGTGGCGCAAAAGTCCATCGAGGACTTCGACGCCTATCGCCTCAGCCTCAAGGCGCGGCTCAACCCGACGACCTCGGTGCTGACCAACGTCTATGCGCAGGCCAAGCAGAACCCCAAGCGCGTCGTCTTCGCCGAAGCGGAAGAGGACGTGGTGCTGCGCGCGGCGATCCAGCTCCGCGATTTCGGCTATGGCATCCCGGTGCTCGTGGGCCGCACCCAGGCGGTGCACGACAAGCTGCTGGAGCTGGGCATCAGCGATCCGAGCAGCTTCGAGATCCACAACTCGGCAACCTCGCCGCTGGTGCCGGCGATGGTCGACTATCTCTACAAGCGCCTGCAGCGCCGCGGCTTCATGGAACGCGACGCCCGGCGCATGGTCAACCAAGACCGCAACGTCTTCGCCTCGCTGCTTGTCGCGCTGGGTGAGGGCGACGCGATGATCTCGGGCGTGACGCGACCGTTCTCGCAGACGGTGCGCGAAGTGCGCCAGGTGCTCGACCCCAAGCGGGGCGCGCTGCCTTTCGGCATCCATCTGATGATCGGCAAGAACTATACCGTGTTCCTGGCCGACACGACGATCAACGAGCGTCCCAGCGCCGAGGACCTCGCGCACATCGCCACAGAGACCGCGGCGGTCGCCCGCCGGCTGGGGCACGAGCCGCGCGTCGCGTTCCTCTCGTTCTCGACCTTCGGCAATCCGGCGGGGCGCTGGCTCGACAACATCCGCGATGCGGTGGCGCTGCTCGACGAACGCAACCCCGGCTTCGAATACGAGGGCGACATGGCGCCCGACGCCGCGCTCAACCCCAACATCATGAAGAACTATCCGTTCAGCCGCCTGTCCGCGCCGGCCAACGTGCTGATCATGCCGGGGCTGCAGTCGGCCAACATCTCGGCCAAGCTGCTGCGCGAGCTGGGCGGCAACGCCACGATCGGGCCGATGCTGATCGGCATGGAAAAGCCCGTGCAGATCGCCCCGATGACCGCGATCGCGCCCGACGTGCTGACGCTGGCGGTGCTGGCCGCGGCGGGCATCGCGGGCTGAAGCCGGGCGCGGCGGGCCGGCATCGTCCCGGGCTAGGCCCGGGACGATGGCAGCCGCGCCGGCCGCTCAGGCCCAGGCGCGGTAAACGCCGTAGGCGCTGGTCACGGTCAGGACGATGCCGACCAGGATCAGCATCTGCTTGGCCGGGAAGTGCTTGGCCGCCCAGGCGCCGATCGGCGCCGCCATCAGGCCGCCGATCAGCAGGCCGAGCGTCGCCCCGGCAAGATCGGCAACGCCCAGGTGCCAGATGAACGCCGCCGAGACGGTGACGGTCAGGAAGAACTCGACCGAATTGACCGTGCCGATGACCTTGCGCGGATCGGCGCCCTGGATCAGCAGGTTGGACGTCACCACCGGCCCCCAGCCCCCGCCGCCGGCGGCATCGAGGAAGCCGCCGATCAGGCCCAGCGGCGCGACCGTCTTCGCCTCGCGGATCTGCGGCGGGTACATGAGCCCGCGCCACAGCAGGTACAGGCCGATCCCCGCGAGATAGAGCAGCACGAACGGCTTGACGATGGCGGCGTCGAGCGAAGTCAGCACGTAAGTACCCAGCAGCCCGCCGATTATCCCGGGCAGCAGCAGGCTGAAGAACAGCCGCTTGTCGATGTTGCCGTGGAGCAGATGGCTGATTCCCGAAGTCGCGGTGGTGAAGCATTCGACGATGTGCACCCGCTGCGATGCCAGCGCCGGCGGCAGGCCGACCACGCCGACCAGCAGCGTGTTCGAGATCACCCCGAACGCCATGCCGAGCGCGCCGTCGACGATCTGCGCGGCGAAACCCACGCCGATGAACGGCAAAAGCGCCTCCAGATCGAAACTGCCCCAGTCCATGCCAAACTCCATCAATTCCGGTTGGCTCGATTGCGTTCGTACCGATGCGGGCGGATCACTTACCGCGCCGGCGGTAGCGGAAGTACCAGACCTCGTGGCCGTCGCGCCGCGCCTTGGCCTCGTAGCGCGTCTCCGGCCAGCCGCCGGGGCGCGTCAGGAAGTCGGCCGGCCTTTCGCAGAGCCAGTCGAACAGATCCCGGTGGCGGCGCATGACCATCAGCGCATGGCGCAGGTAGACCGGGTGGTCGGTGCCGAAGCGCAGTTCCCCGCCCGGCTTGAGCTTGGCCGCGAACAGCCGCACCGGCCCGTCGTTCATCATCCGCCGCTTGGCATGGCGCGCCTTGGGCCAGGGATCGGGATGCAGCAGGTAGAGAAAGGACAGCGCGCCGTCGGGCACGCGCCGCAGCACCTCGA
>Ga0172382_10003397_pt1 | contig 25283 bp, 29 predicted proteins | sample Leawel138RmetaG_FD_122245 | JGI IMG/M metagenome (GOLD analysis project Ga0172382, IMG submission 122245) | Leachate microbial communities from a municipal landfill in Southern Ontario, Canada - Leachate well 138R metaG | ecosystem: Engineered > Solid waste > Landfill > Unclassified | place...
CGCCGCCGCCGCCGCTACCGCCTTCGGCCACCATCTTCTCGGCCAGGACGAGCGCGCGCATCTCGGCGATCTTGCGGTCGATGGAAGCGCGGACGCTGGCCGCATCGACGTTGGCCCGGCGCGCCTTCTCCCGCGTGACGTTGTCGCGGTGCTGCGCCAGCATGCGCATCCCGGCAAGCGGGTTGAACTTGGGGCCGTCCCTCGCCTCGCCGGTGCGGAGCTGGCAGAGCAGCTCCATCTCCAGGTTGTCGTAGCCCTCGGCCAGCGCCTGCATCCAGCGATCGTAGAACGCGCGGTCGCGCCGGCGCTGCGCATAGACCGCGGCGCGGCTGATGCCCGCGTGCTCGCAGGCCGCGGCGATGTTCGAGGTTTCCGCCAGCTTGGCGAAGAAGGGCTCGCGCCAGCGGTTGCTGAGCTTGCGGTCTGCGTCCTTGCCGGCCGACGCAACGCGCGCGGGACGGCGGGCCACGCGCTTCTCGGCGCGCGGAATTCGCTTCGCTTCTGTCATGGGGCATATCCGAATGAGGGGGCGGGAACGAGGCCGGTACCCGGCGACTCGCTCCATCGCGATGTTCCCGTTATGTACCGAATGAGCGTGACGATGTCAAGCGCAAATAACCGATTTGGTTATTGCCCCCGGAATCGCGGCGGTCTAATGCGGCAATCCTCCCCGGCACCGGGAGGGGGACCATGCCCTGCGGCGCGATTTCCCTCCCGGTGCCGGGGAGGACCGAATCGGAGTGCCCCATGCTGCGCCGCCTCTACGACTGGACCATGGCCAAGGCGGCGCACCGCCATGCCGAATGGTGGCTCGCCGCCTTCGCCTTCGTCGAGGCGAGCTTCTTTCCGATCCCGCCGCATCCGCTGCTCGGCCTGATGTGCCTGGCCGAGCCGAGGAAGGCGATCCGCTTTTCGCTGATCGCGACGCTGGCCTCGGTCGCGGGCGGGCTGCTGGGCTATGCCATTGGCTATTTCGTCTACGAAAGCGTCGGCACGCAGATGCTGGCGGCGCTGGGCCTGGCCGAGAGCTTCCCGCAGGCGGCCTGCTACCTGCGCGAGTACGGCGCCGAGATCATCATGATCAAGGGCGCGACGCCGATCCCGTTCAAGCTGCTGACGATCACCGCCGGGTTCATCGCCATGCCGCTGCTGGTCTTCATCGGCGCCAGCCTCGTCTCGCGCTCGATCAGCTTCATGATCGTGGGTGTGCTGTTCCGCCTGTTCGGCGCGCCGATCAAGGCCTTCATCGACAAGTACCTGGGCCTTGCCACCGCGGGCTTCGCGGTGGCCGTGGTCGGCGGCTTCGTCGCCGTCGTCATGCTCAGCGGCGGCGGCACGGCCAGCGAGAAATGCGCCCAGGCGGCAGTGGCCGCGCCGGCGCCCTGATCCGGCTTAGTTGCGCCGGTCGCGGCGGCGGTCGCCCCGCCGGTCGTCGTGCCGCCGGTCGCGATGCTGCGACGCGCTGGGCGGGGCTATCCCCGGCCGCTGGCCGTCGCGCTGGTAGCCGCTCCAGTTCGCGCTGCCGCGCCGGCTGCCGCGCCGGCCTTCCCAATAGCGGCGATGGCTGTCGTTCCAGCGATGGCGCTGGCCGCCGCGGTCGTAGATGTAATAGCCGGTGCCGGGGTAGTAATAGTCGTCGTACCAGCCCCAGTAGGCGTTGCCGTAATAGCTCCCGCCGCCATAGCCGTAGCCATAGCCGTCGGTGGCGCAGCCGCTGAGGCCGAAGGCGGATGCGGCGAGCAGCGCCGCGCAGATCGGGTGTTTCATGGCGTTATTCTTTCACAGGCCCGATGAACCGGACGGTAACGGCGGAAGAAACGCGCGAGCGGCGCCGCGGTTTCAGCCCGTCGCGGTCAGCGCCTCCGCCTCGCGCCGCAGCCGCTCGCCGATTTCGCCCCGCCGCGCCGGGGTGAGCCGCTCGGCCGGCCCGGTCAGCACCAGCGCGCCGGCGGGCGGCCCCCGGTGCGGCACGATCGCGGCGGCCAGCGCCACCGCGCTCGGCTCGATGTCGCCGTCGTTGACCGCATAGCCGCGCGCCCGCGTCGCCCGGAACTCGTCGCGCATCGCCGCGCTCACCGGCGCGCCCAGCAGCCGCTCCTGCTCCCCTTCGGGAAGGTGCGGCAGGACGGCGCGCGCGGTGGCGCTGCCCTCGAGCGGGACGGTCATGCCGACCGGCGGCGCCATGCGCAGGACATGCAGGCTCTCGAACGCGTCGATGACGACGAACTGGTCGCCGTCGGGCACGGTCAGATAGGCGGTCTCGCCGGTCTCGGCGCGCAGCCGTTCGAGCGCCGGGCGCGCGCGCTGGCGCAGGCTGCCGGTGCTGTGCGGCGCGCGGGCGAGCGTCAGCACGTGCGGGGTCAGCTCCCACTGGCCGGGCGCGGCGGCGCGGATCCAGCCGGCGTCGGCCAGCGTCATCAGGTCGCGCTGCACCGCGCTCTTGTCCGCCGCCAGCGCCCGCGCCAGCGCGCTGACGCCGATCGGCTGGAACGCCGCGATATGCTCGAAGACCTTGAGCATGCGCGCCGCGCTGGAACTGCGCTTGACCGCCACGGTGATCCCTGCGATGTTACTATCCGACAAGCCATATTACATAGTAATACAACTATCGCAAGCCGTTCCGGAGTAGAACCCATGCCCCTCACCGACGTCCGCCCGCTGCGGGACGACCTTCCCTTCGGAGTCCGCATCGGCGGCCTCACCCGCGCCCAGACCGGGGACCCGGCGATCCGCGACGAGATCGAGGCGCTGTTCTGGCGGCACGGCATGATCGTGTTCGAGGACGTCGAGCAGAGCGACGAGATGCAGCTTGCCATCAGCGACATCTTCGGCCCGCTCAAGGAGCATCCGGTCAAGGCAGTCTCGCGCGTCGACAGCGCGCGGCTGCCGGGCGTCATCGAGATCCGCAGCGAGCCCGGCCGCGGCGTGGTCGAGGTCGACGGGCGGCGCGTCTCGCACTGGCTGCCCTGGCACTTCGACCACTGCTACAACGACGAGCTGAACCGCGCCGGCGTGCTGCGCTCGGTCGAGCGGGTGGAGGAAGGCGGCGTCACCGGCTTCCTCGACGGCATCGCGCTCTACGCGGCCTTCCCGGCAGAGCTGCGCGCGCGCATCGAGGGCAGCGAAGTCGCCTATTCGCTGAGCACGCAGTACGACCAGCTCAAGTTCGGCCGCCCCGCGCAGTACCGCATGATCGAGCCCAAGCCCTCCTCGCCCGAGTTCCTCGCCCAGGCCGCGGCGATGCCGCGCGCGATCCACCCCGCCGTGTGGACGCGGCCCACCGGCGAGAAGGTGCTGCACGTCTCGCAGTACATGGCCGAAGGCCTGGTCGGGCAGGAGAACGCCGAGGGCGACGCGCTGCTCGACGAGGTCTGCCAGACGATCAACCGGCTGGCCGCCGCCTGCTCGTACCACCACAAATGGCGGCCGACCGACATGGTGATCTGGGACAACACGCGCATGCTGCACGCGGTCTCGGGCAACGATCCGGCGCTGTCGCGGCTGATGTACCGCACCACCATCAAGGGCGACTACGGCCACGGCCGCTGGGAAAACGCCCCCGCCGCGCCGCAGACCGCCGACGCCATGGCCTGATATGGCATCGTCGTCCCGGACTCGACCCGGGACGACAGGAAGACAGGGGAGAGAAAACCAATGGCGCGCATCGATGTCGATGGGCTGGAGATCGACTACGAGCTGATCGGCGACGCAGGCGCACCGCCGCTGATGCTGACGCCGGGCGGGCGCTATCCGCGCGACACCGCCGGCGTGCCCGAGCTGGCGCGCATCTTCGCCGACGCCGGCTACCGCGTGCTGCTGTGGGACCGGCCGGGCTGCGGCGCGTCCGACATCGCCTTCACCGCGCCGAGCGAATCGGCGATGAACGCCGATGCCGGCGCCGGGCTGATCCGGGCGCTGGACCTCAGGGACGTGACGCTGGTGGGCGGCTCGGCCGGCTCGCGCATATCGCTGATGATCGGCACGCGCATGCCGGAAAACGTCCGCAAGATCGCGGGCTGGTGGTTCTCGGGCGGCGCGATCGGGCTGGCCGCGCTCGCCTGGTTCTACTGCGGCGACCAGGTCGCGGCCGCCTCGAAAGGCGGCATGGAGGAAGTGGTCAAGCTGCCGAGCTGGGCCGACCAGATCGCCCGCAACCCGCGCATCCGCGACATCCTGCTGCGCCAGGACCCGTGGGAATATATCGACGTCATGCAGAAGTGGGCCGCCGCCTTCACCTATCGCGACGACACGCCGATGCCCGGCCTCACGCCCGCGGACTTCGCGAAGCTGACGATGCCGGTGCTGGTGTTCCGCAGCGGCAGGAGCGACATGGCCCACACCCGCCGCACCAGCGAACGGGTGCACGAACTGCTGCCCAACGCGATCCTGCGCGAGCCGCCCTGGGGCGACCAGGAGTGGAACTACGTCTCCACCTTCCCCAACGACGTCGCCGCCCGCCGCGGCCGCTTCGAGCGCTGGCCGCTGATCGCGCCCGACGTGCTGGAGTTCCTCAGGGACTGACGCCCTCCCCCGCGCAGGCCCCCGAGCAGGCCCGCGAGCAGGCCCCCGCGCGGGCGGGGCCCTCAGGAGGCTGGACGCAACGCCGCCCGATGGCTTAGCTTGCTTCCGCAGGCCTGAAGCCCCCGCCTGCGCGGGGGCGCGGAGCCGGGGGAGGAAAGCCGATGGACGCCGCACTCGAAGCCAGGCTGCGCGAGCTGGTCGACCGCCAGGAGATCCACCAGGTCATGCTGCGCTATGCCCGCGGGCTGGACCGGCTGGACCGCGAGCTGGTGCGTTCGTGCTATTGGGACGACGCGATCGAGGATCACGGCAACTACGTCGGCCGGCCCGACGACTTCATCGCCTGGGCCGACCAGACCACGCTGATGCACCTTTCGACCCAGCACGCCATCCTCAACCACCACTGCGAACTCGACGGCGACGACGCCTGGTGCGAAACCTACTACCAGTTCACCGGTGTGCGCGAGACGCCGCCGCACTTCGTCTCGACCGGCCGCTATGTCGACCATTTCCAGAAGCGCGGCGGCGAATGGCGCATCGCCAACCGCGTCTGCATCATCGAGGGCAAGTTCGACGTGGCCGATGCCGCGATCAACGCGCTGATGCCGCCCGCCTACACCGCGGAAGAACCCTGCCAGGCGGCGCGCGACCGCACCGACGTCTCCTACCACCGCCCGCCCGTCCCGCGCCGGCCGCGGCCCTAGGGTCCCTAGCCGGCTTGCCCGGCGCGCAGCCATCGGGCAGTCTCCCCGCGATGACATCAGGGAGACCCGCTTTCATGAGACCTTTCGCCCTACTAGCGCCCTTCGCCTGCTTCGCGCTCGTCGCCTGCGGCGGCGCCCAGACCCCCGGCGCCATGGCGGCGCACGACCGGCACGAGAACTTCGAGGCGCTGGGCAAGGCCTTCAAGACGCTGGGCGACGAGCTGAAGAAGACGGAGCCCGACATCGCCCGCATCCAGGAAAACGCCACCGCGATCACCGGCAAGGCGGCGGAGTTGAGGGACTGGTTCCCCGTGGGCTCCGGGCCGCAGGACGGCGTCAAGACCGATGCGCTGGCAGGCGTGTGGAAAGAACCCGACGCCTTCGGCCGGGCGGCGGCGAAGCTGGTCGAAGCCGCAACGGCGCTCGACGCGGCCGCCCAGTCCGGCAACCTTGCCGCGATACGCGGCGCCGTCCCGCCCGCCGGCGCCGCCTGCAAGGATTGCCACGAGCGCTTCCGCCAGGACGACTAGGCCAGACGGCACGTCGTCCCGAACAGCCGTCACGGGGCAGCGGTCATTCGAGCGATCGGCCCACGGCGGCCTTTTCCCGCCGCTGCCGCGCCCAGATATTGAGCGCCTCGACCCCGGCGGAGAAGGCCATGGCGACATAGACGTAGCCCTTGGGCACGTGGACGCCGAAGCCGTCGGTGATCAGCACCACGCCGATCATCAGCAGGAAGCCCAGCGCCAGCATGACGACGGTGGGGTTGCGGTTGATGAACTCGGCCAGCGGATCGGCGGCCAGCAGCATGACCAGCACCGCGGCGACGACCGCGATCACCATGATCGGCAGATGATCGGTCATGCCCACGGCGGTCAGGATCGAATCGACCGAGAAGACGAGGTCGAGCAGCAGGATCTGCACGATCGCCGCGCCGAAGCCGAGCGCCACCTTGCCGCCCGCCTCGAACGGCTGGGGACCGGGGTTGGGATCGACGTTGTGGTGGATTTCGCGGGTCGCCTTCCACACGAGGAACAGACCGCCGGTGATGAGGATGATGTCGCGCCAGGAGAACTGCGTGTCGAAGCCCTCGCCGCTGAGGCCGAGGTCGATGACCGGCTCGGTCAGCCCGACCAGCCAGGCGATCATCGAAAGCAGCGCGAGGCGCATGACCAGCGCGAGCGCGATGCCCGTGCGGCGCGCCTTCTGCCGCTGCTCCTCGGGCAGCTTGTTCGACAGGATCGAGATGAAGATCAGGTTGTCGATGCCGAGCACGATCTCCATCACCACCAGGGTGATGAGCGCCGCCCACACGGCGGGCTCGGAAAACAGGGTAAGCAGGCCGTCCACGTTCGTCCCTTCAGGTCAGCGAAGCCGCATCGATCGGGCAAGGCGCGGTACAGGACGACGGCCGGGAGCGAAAGGACCGAACTGCACCGAGCCTCGCTCGATGCGGCCGACATCGCGACCGTCGCTGCAACGATCGCCAGAGGGGCCCGGTCCGCGCCGCCATTCTAGGGATGGCGCGCGGATCGTTCAAGCGGAGACGGCAATCAGATGATCCCCGTCGCCTTGCCGGCGCGCTCGAACATGCCGATGATCGTCTGCACCTGGCTTGCCGAATGCTCGGCGCAGAGCGAGCAGCGCAGCAGCGTCATGTTGGCCGGCGTCGCCGGCGGGCGGGCGAGGTTGACGTAGAGACCTTCCCCGAGCAGCGCCTCCCACATCGCCGCGCCGCGTTCGAGGTCGGGCATGATCACCGAGATGATCGCGCTCTGCGGGCTTGTCGTGCCGAGCTGGAAGCCGCGGTCCTTGAGGCCCTTGTGCAGCGTGCGCGAATTCTCCCACAGGTGCGCGCGCTTGTCCCCGCCATGCATCAGCTTGCGGATCGAGGTGGCGGCGGTGGCGACGACGCTGGGCGGCAGCGAGGCGGTGAAGACGTAAGGCCGGCAGACCAGCCGCAGGATCTCGAACTTGGGATGGTTGGAAACGCAGAAGCCGCCGACGGTGCCGACGCTCTTGGAGAACGTGCCGATGACGAAATCGACCTGGTCGAGCACCCCCTGGTCCTCGGCGACGCCGCGCCCCCGGGGGCCGATGAAGCCCATGGAGTGCGCCTCGTCGACCAGCACCATCGCGCCGTGCGCCTTGGCGACGCCGATCATCTCCTTGAGCGGGGCGATATCGCCCAGCATCGAATAGACGCCTTCCAGCACCACCAGCTTGCCGGCGCCCTCCGGAATGCGGCGCAGCCGCTTTTCCATCGCCTCGATGTCGTTGTGCCTGAACGGCACCACCTCGGCGTCGCCCATCTTGCAGCCGTCCCAGATCGAGGCGTGGCTGTCGATGTCGAGGACGATGTAGTCGCCCTTGCCGGCGATGGTGCTGATGATCCCGAGGTTCGCCTGGTAGCCGGTCGAGAAGACCATGGCGTGATCCATGGCGTAGAACTCGCGGAGCGCCTCCTCGACCGCCTTGTGCCCGGCGTAGGTGCCGTTGAGCACGCGGCTGCCGGTGGTGCCCGCGCCGAACTCGTCCAGCGCCCGCTTGCCCGCCGCGATCACGTCGGGGTCGAAGGTCATGCCCATGTAGTTGTAGGTGCCGAGCAGGATCGTCTCGCGCCCGTTGCAGATCGCCACGGTGGGCGAGAGCACCTTTTCCATGACGAGGCCGAACGGGTCCTCCACCCCCGAGGCGAGCAGCCCCGCGCGCAGGTCGATCATCGGCTGGAACTTGTCGAACAGGTCGCCCATCGCTTCGCGGTCCATCAGCCCTGCAGCTTGACCACGGCGTCGATGAGCTGGCCGTAGGTCTCGATCTCGGCCTGCTGGTTCATGCTGATGATGATATCGAACTCGTCCTCGATCGCGGCGACGAAATCCATCACGGTCAGGCTGTCGAACTCGAGGTCGCCCGAGAAGGTGGTGGCGTCGTCGATCGCGATGCCCTTCTTGTTGAAAGGCGCGATCAGCGCTCCGATCCTCTCGGCAGTGGCGGCGCGGTCCATCGAAAACGTGCTCCTGAAACGTTGCTGGCGCTCTGGCCAGGAATTGCGGCGCAAAAGCGGCGCGGCCCGCTTCTGTCAAGTCCGCCCCTGTCGGCCCCGGCGGGCAAAGGCCCCGCTCACGCCCTTTACGATCCGCGCGGATCGACCACCGCGGCAAGATAGGCCGGGTCGCGCAAACCCTCGGGTCCGCCGGCGATGAACTCCGGCAGCGGCTCGCGCGGCAGCGGGTCGAGCCGGTCGTACCGCAGGCGCCAGGCGGTGATCTTCCAGGCGCCGTCGATCTTCCGGTAGGTCTCGTATTCGCGGCCATGGCCGTTGTAGCCGCGCCGTTCGCCGGTTGCGGGGTCGGACGGCCATTCGTTATAGTCGTGCAGCACCCAGATGCCCGTCGCCTCGGCGGGGCTATCGAAAGTTATCTCCGGCATCGAGAAACGGTGGAGCGACACCGCTCCCTCGAGCATGTCCCTGACGGCATAGGCATAAGCCGCGCCGCCCTGCATCAGCCGCCCGTCGCCAAGGTCGAACGTCGCGTCGGCGCTGAACACCTCCTTGAAGCCTTCCCAGTCCTTGGCGTCGGCCAGGCGCCCGAAGCGGGCCTTGAGTTCGATGATGTCCTTGTAGTCGAAAAACTGCTGCAGCCTGTCTTCCGCCATCGTCCTCTCTCCTTCGCTACGGATCAGGGGATCTTGTCGACCAACCCCCTTACGGCCGCCATGAACGGCCCGATCGATACGGGCTTGGCCAGGTAGGCGTCGGCCCCCGCCTCGCGGATGCGTTCCTCGTCGCCCTTGCCGGCATAGGCGGTGACGGCAAGCACCGGGATCGCGCGCAGCACCGGGTCGGCCTTGGCCGCCTCGATCAGATCGAGCCCCGAGACGTTGGGAAGCTGGATGTCCATGATGATGAGATTGGGGACGAAGCCGCGCGCCCGGTCCAGCGCGTCGAGCCCGTCCGCCACCGGCTCGACCGCGTAGCCCTGGCTCTTCAGCACGTCGCAGAACAGCTTTCGGTTGAGATCGTTGTCCTCGACAACGAGGATTCGCTTTGCCATTCCCCAGCCCGCGCACCATGTTGGTGGTTCCCCTCTAGGCCCTGCATGCGAGACTGACAATTCTGCGACACCCTTCATCCCCCGCCGATCCGCAGGTTCTGGCGCTGTCGGCGCTGGCCTGGGTGCTCGCCGATGGCGACCGCGCCGGCCGGCTGCTGGCGCTGACCGGGCTCACCCCCGACACGCTGCGGGCCGGGGTGGGGGAGACCGGGACGCTGGCGGCCGTGCTCGACTTCCTCTGCGCGCACGAGCCCGATCTGCTCGCCGCCGCCGAGACGCTCGGCGTCGCCCCGCAGGAGCTGGCCGGCGCGCGCGAAAGGCTGGCGCCATGAGCCGGCCGCTGATCATCTCCGATTGCGACGAGGTGCTGCTCTACATGGTCGCGCCCTTCCGCACCTGGCTGGCCGAAGAGGAAGGCGTGGTCTTCGACATGAGCGGCGGCGAGTTCGCCCGCGCCATGCGCTATCGCGACAGCGGCGAGCCGGTGGCGACCGAAGACATCTGGCGGCTGCTCAACCGCTTCTTCGACGGGCAGATGCACCGCCAGTCGCCGGTGCCCGGCGTGATCGAGGCGATTACGGCGCTGCGCGAACATGCCGACGTCGTCGTGCTGACCAACCTCAAGGACTTCCGGCAGGAGGCGCGCGCCCGGCAGCTTGCCGAGCACGGCCTGTCGCTGCGCGTATTCACCAACCAGGGGCCGAAAGGCCCGGCGCTGAAAGCGATCCTCGACGAATACCGGCCCAGCCGCGCCATCTTCATCGACGATCTGGCGCAGCATCACGGCTCGGCTGCCGAACTCGTGCCCCATGTCGCCCGGCTGCATCTCTGCGCCGAGCCGATGCTGGCGCCGCATATCGACTGCGCCCACCGCGCCGGCCACGCCCACGCGCGGATCGACGACTGGACGAGCGCCCTGCCCTGGCTGCTCGACAAGCTGCTCGCGGACCCGCATTGACTTAACCGTCGGGCCGCACTTGATCCGGGACCGCTGGCCTCATCGACGCGAGAGACGAAGGAGATTGCATGACCACCGACGCCGAGATCGACGCCAAACTGGCCGAGCTGGGGCTGGAGCTGCCCGAACCGGCCGCGCCGGTGGCCGCCTATGTCCCCGTCGTGGTCGCGGGCGGGCTGGCGCACGTTTCCGGCCAGTTGCCGTTCATCGACGGGGTGCTGGTCAAGGGCCGGCTGGGCGCCGACATCTCGGCCGGCGACGGCTACGCGGCGGCGCGCGCCTGCGGGCTGATGATCCTCGCGCAGCTTCGCGCGGCGCTGGGTTCGCTCGACCGGGTGGAGCGCGTCGTCAAGCTGGGCGCCTTCGTCAACTCGGCCGCCGATTTCACCGACCAGCCCAAGGTCGCCAACGGCGCCTCGGAACTGATGGCCACGCTGTTCGGCGATGCCGGCCGCCATGCGCGCAGCGCCGTCGGCGTGCCGGCGCTGCCGCTGGGCGCGGCCGTGGAGATCGACGCCGTTGTCGCCGTTCGCGCCGATTGACCGCTGGCTGGCGCCGGCCCCCGACCCGGCGCGGGTGGCCTGGATCGCCGGGCGCACTTTCGCGCACCGGGGCCTGCACGGGCCGGGCGGGCCGGAAAACTCCCCCGCCGCCTTCGCCGGCGCGATCGCCGCGGGCCTGGGCATCGAATGCGACATCCAGCGCTCGCGCGACGGCCAGCCGATGGTCTTTCACGACTGGCAGCTCGACCGGCTGACGGGCGAGACCGGCCCGGTGGCGCAGCGTAGCGCGGCGGAGCTTGGCCGCATCGCGCTCGGCGGCGGCGACGACCATATCCCGACGCTGCGCCAGCTGCTCGACCAGGTCGCCGGGCGCGTGCCGCTGCTGATCGAGATCAAGTCGCGCCGCGAGATGCGCGTCGGCGCGATCTGCCTCGCCGTCCGGCGCGTGCTCGAAGGCTATCGCGGTCCCCACGGTGTGATGAGCTTCGACCCGCGCGTGGCGCGCTGGTTCGCGCGGCATTCGCCGCAGACCGTGCGCGGCCTCGTGGTCACGGAGGAGAACGACAAGGCGGCGACGGGCACGATCAAGCGGCACCTTTCGTTGTGGCAGGCGCGGCCCGACTTCCTAGCCTACGACATCCGCGACCTGCCGAGCGGCTTCGCCGCCGCCCAGCGCCGGCGCGGGCTGCCGGTCGCGAGCTGGACGGTGCGCAACGCCGAGCTGCGCGCGCGCGCGGCGCTGCATGCCGACGCGCCGATCGCGGAAGGGCCAGGGATCGCCGAAGGGACTGGGATCGCCGAAGGGACTGGGATCGCGTGACCTTGCGCCGTGCTGTGGTAATGTGGGTCTGATGGCCGATTCCGATCCCGCCTTCACCGTCCGCGTGCTCTCGTCCGTCGGCGAGGTGCCGGCGGCGGAATGGGATGCGCTGACCGGCGGCGGCAACCCCTTCGTCGCCCACGCCTTCCTCGGCGCGCTGGAGGATTCGGGCAGCGTCGGCGGGCGCAGCGGCTGGCTGCCCGCGCCGCTGGCGATCGACGGGCCCGACGGACGCCTCGCGGCCGCGCTGCCCGCCTACGTCAAGGCGCACAGCCAGGGCGAATACGTCTTCGACCATGCCTGGGCCGATGCCTGGCAGCGCGCGGGCGGCGCCTATTACCCCAAGCTGCAGATCGCCGTGCCCTTCACCCCCGCCACCGGTCCGCGCGTGCTGACGCGCGAACCGGCGCTGGCCGCGCCGCTGCTGCGCGCCGCCGAGCAGTTCTGCGTGCAGCAGGGCCTGTCCTCGGCCCACGCCACGTTCATCGAGCCGACGCAGATCCCGCTGTTCGAGCGCGCCGGCTGGCTGCTGCGCGAGGACATCCAGTTCCACTGGGAGAACCGCGGCTACGCCAGCTTCGACGATTTCCTCGACGCGCTCTCCTCGCGCAAGCGCAAGGACTTGCGCAAGGAGCGCCGCGCCGCGCAGGAAGGCGTCGAGATCCGCGCGCTGCGCGGGGCCGAGATCCGGCCCGAGCACTGGGACGCCTTCTGGCGCTTCTACCAGGACACCGGCGCGCGCAAATGGGGCCAGCCCTACCTGACCCGCGCCGCCTTCACCCTGCTGGGCGAGCGGATGGCCGAGCACATCCTGCTGATCCTGGCCTTGATCGACGGAACGCCCGTGGCCGGCGCGCTCAACTTCATCGGCGCGGACGCACTCTACGGCCGCTATTGGGGCGCGCTGGTCGACAAGCCCTTCCTTCATTTCGAGCTATGCTATTACCAGGCGATCGACGCGGCGATCGCGCTGGGTCTGGGCCGGGTGGAAGCGGGCGCGCAGGGCGGGCACAAGCTGGCGCGCGGCTACGAGCCGGTCCGCACCGTCTCGGCGCATCATATCGTGCACGAAGGCTTCCGCGCGGCGGTCGCCGACTTCCTCGCCCGCGAGCGCGCGGGCGTGGCGGGCGACCGGCTCTATCTCGAAACGCGGACGCCGTTCCGCAAGGATTGACGCCGGCCCGGACCGGGCCGGGAGAAGCTAGGCCGTCTTGCGGGCGGTGGCGGAGAGCCACTCGCGCGCGCGGCGCTGGGCTTCGGCGATCTCCCGCGCGGTCATCTCGTCCGAGATTTCCGCCCGGCACAACTGGGCTTCGTCATGGCCGGCGACAGCGGCGAGGTTGAACCACTTGTGCGCTTCGACGAGGTCGCAGGCGATGCCGTGCCCCCCGGTCGAGAAGGCGACGCCGAGGTCGAAATAGGCAAAGACGTCCCCCTGCGCGGCCGCCGCGAGGCAGCGTGCCACCATGATGTCCCCGGCCGTCTCCGCGCATTCCTGTGCTTCGGCAAGATCGGCGGCGTGTATCCAGGCTTTTCCCATTGCGTGTTGCCCCCCTGGCAGAATTCGCGGACCCTCCTGCGCCCGTCCTGCGTCGGACGCTGGCAGGATCATGGTCAACAAAGAGTTAACGCGGGCGGATTTTTCCGCCGGGAGCAGGCCACGGCCGGCCTTTCAGCATGGCTTAACGCAATTTCCTTCAGGGATAAGCCCATTGCCGCTTGTGCCGTTACCGGGCCGCAACTATAGGCGCGGCAACCGTGGCTCGCAGTAACGCCACCGGGAAAACCCGGGGCAGCGCAATGCAGGCGGTCCGGGGAGGAGTGGTGCGGAGACTCTGATGGCGACTGCCCTTGCTGATGAAATCGATGTGCTGGCCAAGGCCAAGCGAGCGATAGGGGGCGACTACACCCCCAGCGAAGACGAACCCTACATGGCCGAGGCGCAACAGGACTATTTCCGGCGGCTGCTGCTGGAATGGAAGAAGTCGATCCTGAACGCCGCGGCCGACACGCTGCAGCAGCTTCAGGACGGACCGATTCGCGAGCCCGATCTTAACGATCGCGCGTCGAGCGAGACCGACTGGGGCATCGAGCTGCGCACCCGCGACCGCCAGCGCAAGCTGATCGCCAAGATCGACGCGGCCCTGCGCCGCATCGAGGAGGGCGACTACGGCTATTGCGAGGTGACGGGCGAGCCGATCGGCATCGGCCGGCTGATCGCCCGCCCCGTCGCGACGATGACGGTCGAGGCGCAGCAGGCGCACGAACGGCGCGAAAAGGTCTCGCGTGACGACTGACCTCGGGGCTTGCCGGCGCCCGGGTTAAGGCTTTGTTCGTCAGTTCCATTTATCAGCCGGCGAAGTCGCGATGGGTATGGTCGGCCCATGGCTGTACGATTTGGTCGCAATATTGCGCTGGCAAACTGGCTGGGCGACACGATGGACGGAAATGAAAATAGGCAAATCGCGCGCGACAGCCTGTTCGTCATGGCCGATCTGCGCCTGGCGGGCTCCGCAGAGGAGCACCGCATCAAGGTGCGCAACCTGTCCGCCGGCGGCATGATGGGCGAAGGTACCATCCGCGTCGTCCGCGGCGATGCGGTCGAGGTCAAGCTCCGCAACGTGGGCTGGGTCGAAGGCGCGGTCGCCTGGGTCCAGGAAGACCGTTTCGGCGTCGCCTTCCGGGAAGAGATCGACCCCAAGGTCGCGCGGGCGCCTGTAACCACCGCGCCGCCGTCCGCCTATGCCCCGCGCGATCCCAAGGGTCTGCGCAAGATCTGATCGGGCGACGGCCGATCCGCGTTTCCGCTTCACGCAAAATGGGCTAGGCCTGCCGCGGATGCGCAAGGCCCTGCAGATCGCCGCGAAATACGTCTGGCTTATGGCCGGCCTGCTGCTGGTGGCCGGCTGCGGCTCCGGCAAGGACGCGTTCACCGTCGTCGCCATCGGCGCGCCCGCTTCGCCGTTCGAGACCGACGCACCGCTGCCGCCGTCCGCGCGGCTGGTGCGCGCGGCGACGGTGGAGGGCCTGGTCGGCTTCGACGCGCAGGGGCTGATCGTGCCGGCGCTGGCCGACCGCTGGATCGTCACCGACGACGGGCTGAGCTATATTTTCCGGCTGCGCGACGGCACCTGGGCGGACGGCAGCCCGCTGACGGCCCAGACGCTGCGTGCCGCCCTGCGCGCGACGATCGCGGATCTGCGCGGCACGCCGCTCGCGCTCGACCTGTCGGGCATCGACGAGATTCGCGTGATGACCGGCCGGGTGATCGAGGTTCGCCTGTCGGCGCCGATGCCCAACCTGCTGCAACTGCTGGCCCAGCCCGAGCTGGGCCTTGCGCGCAACGGCCGCGGCACCGGCCCCATGCGCCTGCACCGCGAGGGCGACGTGGCGCTGCTCACCGCCATTCCTCCCGACGCTCGCGGCCTTCCCGCGGTCGAGGAGTGGGGCGAGCAGGTGCGCCCCGTCCGGTTCATCGCCCTGCCCGCCGCGCAGGCGGTCGAGCGGTTCAACAGCGGCAAGGCCGACGTGCTGCTGGGCGGCCGGATCGAGGACTTTCCGCTGGCGCGCTCGGTCGGCCTGATCCGGGGGACGATCCAGCTCGATCCGGTCATGGGGCTGTTCGGGCTCGCCGTGACCGGGGCGGACGGTTTCCTCGCCGCGCCGGAGAATCGCGAGGCGCTGACCATGGCCATCGACCGCGACGCGCTGATCGCCCCCTTCGGCCTCGGCGGCTGGACGCCCACCACGCGCGTGGTGGGCACGGGCGCGCCCGACGATTCGGGCGCGATCGGCCAGCGCTGGCCCGGCCAGACCATCGCCCAGCGCCGGACCGAGGCCGCGGCGCGCGTCAGCCGCTGGCGGCAGGCGCACCCCACGGCGGGGCCGATCCTGCTGCGAATCGCGCTGCCGGGCGGCCCCGGCGGCGACATGCTGTTCGCGCGGCTGCGGGCCGACCTCGACGCGATCGGCATCACCGCGCGGCAGGCGGGCCCCGGCGACGAGGCCGAACTGCGCCTTATCGATATCGTCGCGCGCTATCCGCGCGTCGGGTGGTTCCTGCACGAGCTGAGCTGCGACGCCGGGCACGGGCTGTGCAGCGAGGACGCCGACTGGACCGCCGCCCAGGCGCGGCACGCCACCGATCCCGCCCTGGCCGCCGACCTGCTGGCCGATGCCGAGGCCGAGCTGACCAAGGCCAACGTCTTCATCCCGTTCGGCCCGCCGATCCGCTGGTCGCTGGTGCGCGGCGACGTATCCGGCTTCGCCACCAATCCGTGGAATCTCCATCCCTTGATGCCGATGGCGCTGCGCCCCAGATAGGGGGAAGCGAACACGCCCGCCGCCGGGCGCGAAATGCAAGGAGCCCCATGGCCGGTACGGCACGACAGGCGCGCCGCATGGCGCCGGAACTTCCCCTCGGACGCGATCCCGCCTCGGTGCGACAGCGGGTGGAGGCCGTCGAGCGGCTGCTCGAGCGCACCTTCGTCATTCCCGGCACCCGCCAGCCGATCGGGCTCGACGCCATCGCCGGGCTGGTCCCGGTCGCCGGCGACGCCTTCGGCGCGGTTATGGGCATCTACCTGGTCTGGGAGGCCCGCAATCTGGGCATGTCGAAATGGCAGATGACGCGGATGTTCGGCCATGTCGGGCTCGACGCGGTCCTGGGCGCGATCCCCTTCGCCGGTGCGGTGATCGACGTCTTCTACCGCTCGAACAGCCGCAACCTCAGGATCATCCGCCGCCACCTCGACCGGCACCATCCGGGCTCGCGGATCATCGAAGGATAGCCGATGCGCGCCCTGCTCACGCCGATCGCGCTCATGCCGCTTGTCCTGAGCCTGGCCGCCTGCGGCCCGGCGGACAACGATCCCGGCCCCGGCGGCGTCACCGTCGGCGAGGCGCGCGCGCTCGACGAAGCGGCCGAGATGATCGAGCAGCGCCGGCCGCCGGCAAACGTGCTGCCGTCGCCTTCCGAGCCGCGGATGATGCCATCCGGCTCGAAATCACCCTAATCCAGCCGCACCTTGCCGCGCCCGGCCTTGACCGCGCCGCGCAGCTTCTTGCCCTGCAGCCGCTGCGTCTTGCCGACGCGGTTGAGGCGCGATTTCACCCGCTTCTCGGGCAGCTTCTGCGCCTCCCGCAACAGTTCGGCGAGGCGTTCGCGCGCGTCGGCGCGGTTGGCCTCCTGCGTGCGGAAGCGGCGCGCGGCCAGCACCAGCTCGCCCTTCGCGGTCATGCGGCTGCCGGCGAGCGTCTTGAGCCGGCGGAACACCTCGGGCGGGAGCCGCAGCGCATAGACGTCGAGCCGGAGCTGCACCGCGGTCGCCACCTTGTTGACGTTCTGTCCGCCCGGCCCCGCCGCGGCGATGAAGCTCTCCTCGACCAGCGCCAGCGCGCGCTCGACGATCTCATCCATCGTCGAAGCCCAGCGCGGCGAAATCGGCCGGCAGCGGCGCGACCGCGACGATGGGCGGCTTGCCGGCGCGCGGCACGGTCAGCCCGGCGGCATGGAGCATGGTGCGCCGCGCGCCCGGCAAGGCCCCGGTTGCGCCCGTCCCGTAGACCGGGTCGCCGAGCAGCGGCGCGCCGAGGCCCGCGGCGGCATGGACGCGAATCTGATGGGTGCGGCCGGTCTCCGGCCGGAACTCGACCAGCGTGAGCCCGCCGCGCTCGGCCAGCTTGCGCCAGTGCGTGACCGCCGGCTTGCCCTTCTTCGCCGGGATCATGCGCCAGCCCTTTTCGGCGCTGCTGATCTTCGTCAGCGCCAGGGCGATCGTGCCGTCATCGCCCGCGACCGCCCCGGCAACGATCCCCAGGTAGCGCTTCTCCACCAGCCGCGCCTCGAAGGCGGCGGAAAAGCGTTTCAACGCCTTGGGATTGCGGGCCAGCAGCAGGCAACCCGACGTATCCCGGTCGAGCCGGTGCACGGGAAGCGGGGCGCGCTGGAAGCCCAGCTTCAGCTCGTCGAGCCGATCGTCGAGACAGATGCCGCCGGCCCGCGGCCGGTCGAGCGGCAGGCCCGCCGGCTTGTCGATCACCAGCGCCTCGGCGTCCTCGAAGAGGATGGACAGGTCCATCAATTGAGGAGCCCCCTCACGCCGCCGCCGCCGCGATCCGGCGCATGGCTTCGGCCAGCGTCGCCTCGTCCGCCGCGAAGCTGATGCGGAAGCCGTCCTGCCCGCCGAAAGCCGAAGCGGCGACGATGGCGACGCCGTGGTCGAGCAGGTGGAAGGCCAGATTCTCGTCGTTCCTGAAGCGGTCCATCAGCGGCGCGGCGTCGACCATGCAGTAGAACGCCCCGTCGGGCACCGGCGTCGACAGCCCGGGGATGGCGTTGATCGCCTCCACCACCAAGTCGCGCCGCGCGCGGAAGCGGTCGCGCCAGTCGAGCAGGAAGTCCTGCGGCCCCTCGAAAGCCGCCACCGCCGCCGCCTGGCTGATCGAGCAGGGATTGCCCGAGCTGTGCGACTGGAGCTTCTCCATCGCCCGGATCAGCCATTCCGGCCCGGCGGCGACGCCGATGCGAAAGCCGGTCATGGCGTGGCTCTTGGACACGCCCGAGACGGTCAGCACGCGGCCGGTCGCATCAGAAGCGGCCAGCTCGGGACATTCGACGGCGAGCGTCGCGTGGCCGCCGCCGGCGTAGCGGATCGGCGCGTAGATGTCGTCGCTCATCACCAGCACGCGCGGATGGCGCGCCAGCACCGCGCCGATCGCGCGCAGCTCTTCGGCGGGATACGTCGCGCCGGTGGGGTTGCCGGGGCTGTTGAGCAGCAGCCAGCGCGTGCGCGGCGTGATCGCCGCCGCGAGCTGCCCGGCGGTGATGCGAAAGCCCCCGGCCGCCTCGGTCGGCAGCTTCACCACCTCGGCCCCGGCGAAGCGGGCGATTTCGGGATAGGAGACCCACCAGGGCGCGGGGATCAGCACTTCGTCGCCGGGATCGAGCGTCGCCAGCAGCGCGTGGAAGATCGCCTGCTTGCCCCCGGCGCTCACCGTCACTTGCGACGCCGGCACCGCGATCCCGAGGTCGCGCGCGAAATGCAGCGCGGCCGCCGCCTTGAGCCGCGCCGTGCCGCCGACGGCGGTATATTTCGTATCGCCCGCGTCCAGCGCCGCCTTGGCCGCGGCAACGACGTGCGGCGGCGTGGCGAAATCGGGCTCGCCCACCGAAAGCGAGATGATGTCCCGGCCCTGCGCCTTCAGCGCGATGGCGCGGTCGGTCATGGCAGTGGTCTGCGAAGGGGCGATGCGCAACAGCGCTAGCGAGGTCTGGGTCATGGGATAAGCCTGGCCGGCAGGAGCCCGCGCAGGGCATTGCCGATGAGGAAACCTTGGCCAAGGTCGGCCAGCGCCAGCTCCGCCTCCTCGGCACGCCCCTGCTCGATCAGCGAGCGGCGGAGCACGCCGGGCAGGAGCCCGAGCGCGAGCGGCGGCGTCAGCAGCTTGCCGCCGCGTTCGACGAAGACGCTGGTGAAGCACCCTTCGGTGACGAGCCCGTCCGGGCGCACGAACAGCGCCTCGACCGCCCCCGCCGCGCGCGCGGCGGCAAGGCCGGCCTCGTGGAAGCCGCGATCCGAATGCTTGTGCCGCAGCCGCCAGTCGCCCGGATCGACCGGCAGGCGCAGCACCGCGCAGGGCGCCGGATCGGGCAGCGGAGGCGGCATCTCGGCCAGTTCCAGACTATAGGCGCCGCTGCGTGCGGCAACCAGGCGCAATCTGCCGGGACTGTCCGCCTCAAAGCACAGCGCCTGGATCGCGTTGCGCACCGCGTGGCGATCGAACGCGAAGCCCAGCTCGGCCGCGCTCGCCTTGATCCGCTCGAGGTGGAGTTCCAGCAGCGGAATGCCCCCGTCGGGGGTGAAGGCCATGGTCTCGATCAGGTCGAAGTCGGCCGCAGACTCTCGCACGAATCCCCCTTTGACCAGGCACTCCCGCCATTCGCCGAGCGGATCGGAATCGGCGACGATGGCCGAACCGACCCCCAGCACCGCCCGACCGCCCGGATCATCGGCGCCGTTCTCGCCCGGCGTCAGGCGCAGGGTGCGGATTGCCACATTGAACGCGGCATCGCCAGAGGCATCGATACGCCCGATCGCGCCGCAATAGGGCCCGCGCGCGTCGCGCTCCGCCGCGTGGAGCAGCTCCATCGCGCGGATCTTCGGCGCGCCGGTGATCGAGCCGCAGGGAAACAGCGCGCGGATCATGTCGACCGCACTTCGGCCCGGCGCCAGGCGGGCGCGCACGGTCGAGACCATCTGGTGCACGGTCGGGTAAGTCTCGACCGCGAAGGCGTGCTCCACCCGCACGCTGCCCGGCTCGGCCACGCGCGAAAGGTCGTTGCGCATAAGGTCGACAATCATCAGGTTCTCGGCGCGATCCTTGGCCGAGGCGGCGAGTTCGGCGGCGAGCGCCTGGTCTTCGTCGGGCGTGCGGCCGCGCGGGCGGGTGCCTTTCATCGGCCGGACCGTGGCGGCGCCGTCCTGCAGCGCGAAGAACAGCTCGGGCGAGAAGCTGAGCAGCCAGTGCGCCCCATCGAATACGACGCCGCCATAACCCGCGCCGGCGGCCGGCCGGATCGCCGCATAGAGCGCCAGCGGATCGCCGCGCCAGCTCGCCGCCAGCGGGAACGTCAGGTTCGCCTGGTAGATGTCGCCCGCGCGGATCGCGTCCCGCAGCGCGGCGAAGGCACGGGCATAGCCGCCGAACGAGAGCTGCGGCTCGGCCGGGCCGATCGTGCCGCGCGGCCCGCGCGCATGGGCCGCAAGCCACGCGGGCACTTGTGCCGCCGGGATAGTCTCCCAGCCGTCGAATGCCCCGAACCAGACCAGCGGCCCCGCCGCGCCGGCGCGCGCGGCGGCGAATGGGGCCAGCCGGGGCTCCAGCGCCAGGCCGGCCTCGTAGGCGAGATAGCCGGCGAGCGCGCGGCCTTGCCGGTTCAGCGCCTCGATCCGCGCCAGCGCGGGGGCGACTTCCTCCGGCTGCCGCGCGACCACCACTTCGCCCGGATCGCGGTAGAGCCGCGCATCGCTCGCCCCTTCGGCGCGCGCATCGTCGAGCAGGATGAAGGGCCGGGCCATGCCGCGCTCTAGCCGCCGATCACGCCGCATGCAAAAACCCTCTCGCCCCGCCCCGCCGCGCCCGGTATCAATCGGCACGACAGGGCTGGTGGAGAACGGCATGAACGACATCTACGTGGGCTTGGGCGCGAACGGGGAGCGGCAGGTGCTGCACCTGGCACGGGCCAACCGCCACGGTCTGATCGCGGGGGCGACCGGCACGGGCAAGACCGTCACGCTCCAGACCATCGCCGAGCAGTTCTCGGCAAACGGCGTCCCTGTGTTTCTTGCCGACGTGAAAGGCGATCTTTCGGGCATCGCCATGTCGGGCAGCCCCCAGTTCAAGAACGCGGCGATCCTGGAAGGCCGGGCCAGGGAAATCGGCCTCGATCCCTACGTCTATCGCGACAACCCGGCGATCTACTGGGATCTCTACGGCGAGCAGGGCCACCCGATCCGCACCACGATCTCGGAAATGGGGCCACTGCTGCTGGCGCGGCTGATGGGCCTCAACGAGACGCAGGAGGGCGTGCTCAACGTCGCGTTCCGCTATGCCGACGACAACGGCTGGCTGCTGCTCGACCTTGAGGACCTGCAGGCCGTGCTGGCCGCCACAGCCGAGAACGCGAGCGCGCTTTCGAGCAAGTACGGCAACGTCACCAAGGCCAGCGTCGGTGCGATCCAGCGCCAGCTCCTCTCCTTCGAGAGCCAGGGCGCAGACAAGTTCTTCGGCGAACCGGCGCTCGAGATCGCCGACTTCATCCGCACCGACGAAAACGGCCGGGGCTATGTCAACGTCCTCGCCGCCGACAAGCTGATGCAGAGCCCCAAGCTCTACGCCACCTTCCTGCTCTGGCTGCTGTCCGAGCTGTTCGAGGCGCTGCCCGAGGTCGGCGATCCCGAGAAGCCCAAGCTGGTCTTCTTCTTCGACGAAGCCCACCTCCTGTTCGACGACGCGCCGCAGGCGCTGATGGACAAGGTGGAGCAGGTCGTCCGCCTGATCCGCTCCAAGGGCGTCGGCGTCTATTTCGTCACGCAGAACCCGATCGACATCCCCGAGAAGATCGCCGGCCAGCTAGGCAACCGCGTCCAGCACGCGCTGCGCGCCTTCACCCCGCGCGACCAGCGGGCGATCAAGGCGGCGGCCGAGACCTTCCGCATCAACCCCGATCTCGACGTGGCCAAGGCGATCACCGAGCTGAAAGTGGGCGAGGCGCTGGTCTCGACGCTGCAGGAGGACGGCAGCCCCTCGGTGGTCCAGCGCACGCTGGTGGCGCCGCCCTGCTCGCGGCTGGGCCCGGTGACCGCCAAGGAGCGGGCGATCGTCCAGTCGATCAGCCCCTGCGCGGACAAGTACGACACCGCGGTCAACCGCGAATCCGCCGCCGAAATGCTGGCGCGCAAGGCGCAGGCCGCATCGGACGCCGCCGAGGAGCTTCCGAAGGGGGGAAGGCAAAGGGGCAGATCATCGAACCTGCTCACCCGGATGACCAACGCGGTGATCGGCGCGGGCCTCGCTTCGTTGGGGTCGCTGATCGGAGCGAAGATCACCGGCCGGAAGTCCCGCGCCTCACCCGTCAAGACCGTGGCCGGCGCGGCGGTCGGCACGCTCGGGACGGAGCTGGGAAAGCAAATCGGCGTTCCGGGCGCCGGCCGCTTCGCGCGGGGCTTGCTGGGCGGGCTGCTGCGCTGACGGACCACCAATGATCCGCACGCTTCTGGCCGCGCTGCTGGCCATCGCTCCGGCTGCCGAGGCCTTCGCCGAGACCCCGGCTCCCCCCGCCTATCCGCAAGGCCAGCTTTCCGACGCCGTGCAGCCGCAGGACTATCGGCTGGACCTGACGGTCGATCCGGCGAAGGAGCGTTTTTCCGGCCGGGTCGAGATCGACGCGCTGCTGAAGGAACCCAGCGCCACGGTATTCCTGCACGGGCGGAACCTGGCCGTGCATCGCGCGACGGCCAGGGCCGGCCGGCAGGTCTTCACCGGCACGTGGCGGCAGCTCGACGCCTCAGGTGTCGCCGCGCTCAGCTTCGACATGCCGCTGCCGGCCGGGCCGGTGGTCTTCGCCTTCGATTACGACGCGCCCTTCCAGGACGGCCCGGCCGGCATGTTCCGCGTCAAGGTGGGCGACGACTGGTATAGCTGGACCCAGTTCCAGTCGATCGACGCGCGCGCCGCCTTCCCCGGCTTCGACCAGCCTTCGTTCAAGACCTCGTTCACCGTCACGCTGCGCACCCCGCCGGGCCTCATGGCCATCGCCAACGCACCCGAGGCCGGCAGGACGCGCGAAGGCGGTATGGACGTCCACCGCTTCGCCCGCACGCTGCCGCTGCCCACCTACCTCGTGGCGATGATGGTCGGGCCTTTCGTGGCGGTCGAGGGCGCGGTGCCGCCGACGCCCCAGCGCGCGCAGCCCCTGCCGCTGCGTATCGTCTCGACCCGGCAGAACGCCGCCAGGCTCGATTTCGCGCTGCAGGGATCGCAGGACATCGTCGCTCTGCTCGAGGACTATTTCGCCAACGGCTTTCCCTATCCCAAGCTCGACCAGATCACCTCGCCGATCATGCCCGGCGCGATGGAGAACGCCGGCGCCGACCTTTACGGCGACGGCATCATCGTGATGGACCGGGACGCGCCGACGCCGCAGAAGCGCCGCTTCGGCATGATCGTCGCGCACGAGCTGGCGCACCAGTGGTTCGGCGATCTCGTCACCCCGGTCTGGTGGGACGACATCTGGCTGAACGAGAGCTTCGCCAACTGGATGGGCTACCGCATCGGCGACGCCTGGCGGCCCGACCTCAACATCCGCGCCGGGGCGCTGGCCGAAGGCTTCGCCGCGATGGGTACCGACGCCCTGCTTGCCGGCCGGCCGATCCGCCAGAAGATCGAGACCAACGCCCAGATCGACGCCGCTTTCGATTCGATCACCTATGGCAAGGGCGGCCACGTCGTCGCCATGATCGCGGCCTTCATGGGCGACGAGGCGTTCCGCGCGGGCGTGCACCGCTACATGGCCGCGCATCGCTACGGCAACGCCACGAGCACCCAGTTCTTCGCCGCCGTGGCCGAGGCGGCGCACGACCCCCGGATCGTCCCCGCCATGCAGAGCTTCGTCGACCAGCAGGGAGTGCCGCTGCTGACGTTCCGGCGGAACGCCGCCGGCTGGACCGTCGGCCAGAGCCGCTACGCGCTGCTCGGCACGACGCCGCCGGCGACGCGCTGGAGCGTGCCGATGTGCCTGCGCCGCGGCGAGACGCGCACCTGCAGCCTGCTGACCGGGGACAGCGCCGAAGTGGCGCTCGCCGGCACCGGCCCGCTGGTGCCCAATGCCGGCGGCACCGGCTATTACCGCTTCGAGCTGCCCGAGGCGGACTGGAACGCGCTGATCGCCGACGCCGACAAGCTGACCGGCGGCGAGGCGCAGGCCACCGCCGATTCGCTCCTCGCCAGCCTGCTCGCCGGCCGGACGGGCGCGGTGAAGCTCGCGGCGCTGGCTGAAAAGCTGGTCCATCATCCCGACAGCTACGCCGGCGACGCGGCCACCGACGCGCTGGGCAGCCTGGTCGGGACCGGGCTGCTCGACGATGCCGGGCGGCGGGGCTGGCGGCGCTTCGTCGAACGGCTCTATCGCCCGCTGCTGGCGCGGCACGGCTTCGATCCGCGCGCCGGCGCCTATGCCGCCGAACCAGCCGAGCGGGCGCAGCGGCGCGTCCAGATCGTCGCCCGAATGGCGCGCGACGGCCGCAGCAAGCCGCTGCGCCGCAAGCTCACCGTGGCGACGCGCGCGTTCCTCGCGGGCGATGCCCAGGCGCTCGACAGCGCCTGGCTGCCGCTCGGCCTCGCCATCCATCTCGCCGAAGGCAGGCTGCCCGCGGCCAGGGCGCTGGTCGACAAGGCGCTGGCTTCGGAAGACCCCTCGTTCCGCCCGGTGGCGCTCGGCGCGGTGGCGGACAGCGGGTCGAAGGAGGTTGCGGCCTGGCTGCTCGACGAGCTTGACGACCCGCGGCTGCGCCCGAGCGAGAAGCGCGACCTGCTGCGCGGCGTGATCCTGACCGCCGCGACGCGCGAGGTCGGCTATGCCTGGCTGCGCGCGCACCTCGACGAGCTGACTTCGGGCGCGGGCGGCATCTTCTTCGCCGCGCGGCTGCCGGCGCTGCTCTCGCGTTTCTGCTCGGTCGAACGCGCCGAGACCTTCGCCCGCGACCTGCGCCCCCGCTTTGCCGGCCGGCCCGGTGCGCTGGAACTGGAGCGGACGATCGAGCGCGTGCGCAACTGCGGCATCCTGCGCGACCGGCGCGGCGACGAGATCAACGTGGATTTCGCCCGCCTGAAGTGAGGGAAAGCCTCCGTCTCTTCAGGGTATTATGCCGATTGCAGACAGGATGTGGTGCTTCAGGCCAGCGGCAGCGTCAGCGTCGCCGAGAGGCCGGCCACCTTGCCGTCCGGTCCGCGCCGGTTGGCCAGCGTCAGCGCGCCGCCGTGCTGTTCGGCGATCGCCCGCGCGAGCGTGAGGCCGAGGCCCGCGCCGCCGGTCTCGGTGTTGCGCGAAGGCTCCCCGCGCGAGAACGGCTCCATCATCCGCTCGATGTCGGCTTCGGGAATGCCCGGCCCGTCGTCCTCGATCCGGATCACCGCCTGCTGCTGTTCGCGCGCCAGCGA
>Ga0172382_10003398_pt1 | contig 25277 bp, 27 predicted proteins | sample Leawel138RmetaG_FD_122245 | JGI IMG/M metagenome (GOLD analysis project Ga0172382, IMG submission 122245) | Leachate microbial communities from a municipal landfill in Southern Ontario, Canada - Leachate well 138R metaG | ecosystem: Engineered > Solid waste > Landfill > Unclassified | place...
ATTACGGTATATTTTGTAAGGAGTAAGTTATAGGGGTGAATTGGGAATTGAGTAAAAAATTAAAGGACTATTTAGAGTAAAAATCTGTTTGATGATTATATCGATATTTATTTAAGCGATTAAAATAGATTCGCATTATGCGAATCTATTTTTAATAACCCGGCAATAAAAATATTATATAATGGCATAGATATGCCTGATTGTTCCAATTAATGCTTTTTATGGGCATAATCAATTTTATTTTGAAGTTCTTCATCGGATTCCTGATCATCCAGTTGGTCTTGCAAAATATGCATTACTTGATCGGCTTCTTCTTCCCATTCCTGAGTTGTGCCTCCCCAGCTGAATTTTATCATTTTTTCCGGGCGCACAACCTTTTTAGGCCTTTTTTTAGTATGCGGCATGATATTACCTCCTTTGTATATAGTTTTAGGGTATAGCCTTTAAAATATTACGGTATATTTTGTAAGGAGTAAGTTATAGGGGTGAATTGGGAATTGAGTAAAAAATTAACCGCCAGGTTGCAAAAAATAGCGGCTCAGGTTACAATAGGCCACCGTGTTGCGGATATAGGAACGGATCATGGATATATTCCCGTATATCTGTTAAAAAATAAAATAAGTCCTTTTGTAATAGCAGGAGATATAAATGAACGGCCTTTAAAATGTGCTGAGGATAATATCGCATTTAACAACCTTTCACATTGTATAGAGACAAGATTGGGAAATGGGCTTTCAATTTTAAAACCTAAAGAAGTTGATACTATAATTATTGCAGGTATGGGCGGGTTATTAATCAGTGAATTATTGAATAGTTCAAAAGAAATAGTACAAAATCTTGATACCTTAATACTTCAGCCCATGCAGGCCCAATCAGAATTAAGAGAGTATCTGGTAGGAAATGGTTTTATCATAGAAAAAGATATATTAGTTAGGGAAGGCCGCCATATTTATGAAATTATCGTGGCAAAACCCGAGGAACGGATAAAGGCGATAGACCCAATTTATTATGAGGTTGGATTATATATATACAATAATCCCAGACCGTTAGCAATGGAGTTCATTGATAGGAAAATAAAAACAACAAGGGAGATCATACGGAACATAGGTGAAAATGTTTCAGGGCCTTCGGCTGAAAAGTTAAAAGAGATGAAAAAGAAGTTAAAAAAACTTGAGGAGGTATATTTATGTTTGCAACGGTAGAAACAATAGCCGATATTATTGAAAATTTAGCCCCTTTAAATTATGCATGCAAATGGGACAATGTCGGGTTACAGTTGGGGCGTAGGGAAGATGTTGTAAACAGGGTTTTGACAACATTAGAAATAACAGATGCTGTTTTAGATGAAGCAGTAGAAAAAAATGTAGATATGATTGTCACTCACCATCCGATGATTTTTTCACCATTAAAAAGCATTACAAAGGATGATATGAAAGGAAAAATTATTTATAGGGCAATTCAAAATAATATTGCCGTCTATGCTGCCCATACTAATATGGATGTGGCACCCGACGGATTAAACGACTATATTGCGAACCGATTAAACATACGGGACATAAAGATTCTGGACATAACAGAAAGAACTTTATATTATAAACTTGTAGTTTTTATACCCTCAGGTTATGAGGAAAAGGTTGCGGAAGCCATTAATGCCGCAGGTGCCGGACATATAGGCGGTTATAGTCATTGCACTTTTAGAACCGAAGGTATGGGTACATTTAAACCTTTGAAGGGTACGAAGCCATTCATAGGAAAACAGGGAGAATTAGAGAGGGTAGAAGAAATCAGACTGGAAACCATAATTCCAAAAGAAAAATTAAAAGAGGCAATAAAGGCTTTAACAGAATCACATCCATATGAAGAGGTTGCTTACGATATTTATCCTCTAGCAAACGAAGGCATTGTTAGGGGCATAGGAAGGTTTGGGGAATTACATAAACCGAAAATTTTAAAGGAATTAGCGATAGAGGTTAAGAAGCGAATGGATATCGAATATGTCAGAGTAGCAGGGGACCTAGGAACAATTATTAAGAAGGTAGCCGTTATCAATGGGAGTGGTGCGGATTTGATCCAAATAGCATTGTATAAAGGATGCCAATGTGTAATTACCGGAGATGTAAAATATCATGATGCTCAGGATGCCATTTCTCAGGCGATAAATGTAATAGATATCGGGCACTATGACAGCGAAAAAATTTTTACACATTTTATAGCACAATATTTAAGGGAAGAGACAGGCAAAAAAGGATTAAATATTGATATAATAGAATCATCTATAAATATAGATCCGTTTCAAACCGTATAGGGGCAATCCATGATTGCTTTCAGGGCAATTATTAACAGAAAATATAAAAATAGAAAAGGTGATAAATTTGGCAGAAGCGATAATGTATACCGATGGAGGGGCCAGAGGTAATCCCGGTATGGCGGGAATAGGCATAGTTATAGAGGATAAAAATGGCAGCATAATAAAGGAGATCAGTCAATATATAGGGGAACAGACAAATAATGTAGCGGAATATAAGGCTTTAGGCCGTGGATTAGAAGTAGCATTAGATTTAGGAATAAAAAAAATTACTTGTTATCTGGATAGCGAATTGGTGGTAAAGCAAATTAAGGGGGAATATAAAGTAAAAAACGAAAGAATAATTTCTATGTACAATATGACCGTACCTTTAATTGAAAAGTTAGATAGTTTTGAAATTATTCATGTGAGAAGAGAACTGAATAAAAAGGCGGACAAATTGGTTAATGAAGCGATCGACAACAGATAAAGCATAAATTTATATTATATATACTATTTTGGGGATATACGGAATTTTTTACATATTATTGTGCACAAAGTGCAAAGGCTACATTATTTAAATATTTTTTAAAATGAGATTTTTAATATTTATATCCTTTTTATTTCTGTTAATTTTTAGATTTTGACATTTGACTAAAAACATGATAATATTAGTACCTGGTTAAATAATATAATATCGTGAGTAAGCCGGATGATCGCGTGTTTTTGCACGAGGAAAGTCTGGGCTCCATAGGGTAGGGCGCTGGATAACACCCAGTGGGGGTGACCCCAAGGATAGTGCAACAGAGAGATACCGCCATTGAGAGGCGGGAGGTTAGAAATGGGAAATGAGAATTAGGGAGTTAAAAAACTCTTTAAATTTTGTGTTTTACTTTAATTTACCGGTTAAATACAAAGTCGGTCTATTTAGCAGAAGATTTTATTTCTCACTTCTCACTTCTAGCCTCTCACCTCTCAATTGGTAAGGCTGGAAAGGTGAGGTAAGAGCTCACCAGTGATTAGGCGACTAATCTGCTATGTAAACCCCGTCCGGAGCAAGACCAAGCAGGGAGAGAAAAGGCGGCTACCCGTCGCTTCCCGTAGGTAGGTCGCTTGAGCCGCCTGGCAACAGTCGGCCTAGATAGATGATCATCAAAAACAGAACCCAGCTTATAGGCTTAGTCACTTATTTAAAAATCAACATTATTTGTTGATTTTTTGTTTTTATTATCTATTATAAAAAAGGAGAACCAAGTGTGAAGTAGAATATTATATTTATTAGCGTTGGAATATAAAATTCAAATTAGTTGTTGGGGAATAGATAAATGGATAAGGGTATCAGTAATGTAACAAAAAGGCTGGCATGTCTCTCAATGATATTAGTGGTTTGGATCATAGTTGGAGGACCTTTTAATACATATTATTTAATTTGGAATTTAATATTAGCCTGGATTCCTATGATTTTTGCGCTGATATTTAAAAAAAATATAGGAAAAGGATTTTCCCGGAGTAGAAATATTATTGTTTTATTTTCAGGTTTAATGTGGTTGTTCTTTTTTCCTAATGCAGTATATATAATTACAGATTATATTCATTTGAGCAATGACATATTTTATTATTCAAATTCCGATTATATATCCTATCTGGGAAAAAGAAAAAAAATATATAATCTTGATTCTCTTCCATGGAACAATTTTTTTTCAATTTCTTTTGCGGTTTTTTTGGGATGCGCTCTGAGTGTCCTTTCCCTCTATATTTTCCATACATATATTGAAAAAAAGGGAGGGAAAAGGAACGGATGGATTTTTGTAACTGTTGTTCATCTACTCAGTGGGTATGCTATATATTTAGGTAGGTTCATACGATTTAATTCCTGGGATGTAATTTTTAAACCTCTGTCATTATTTAAATTTTTATTTTTAGATATGGATAAAGTAGCTATTACCTTTACATTTTATTTCTTTTTATTGAGTCTGTTTATATATGGTATCTTTTATTTGTTCATATATATCGCAAAAACAGACGAGAAGCATTAAATAAATTAAAGTTTTTACTGATCTGTAGGAAAGACAGCTATGGTTAAAGAATCAAATGTTCTTAATAAATAGATGATATAAAACAATCGGTATAAACAAAGGAATTATTAGATTATAAGAGGTTTTTAAAATTATTTTTATGTTATTATCAGCATATAGTGTATATATATCCTAAGGAGAAAGATAATAAACTGGTAATAGGGGGATCCTTATGTTAAAGGAATTTAAAAAATTTGCCTTGAGGGGCAATGTGTTAGATTTAGCGATAGGGGTTGTTATAGGCGGAGCCTTCGGTAAAATTGTAACATCCCTGGTGAATGATATTATCATGCCTATTATGGGCCTTATAGTCGGGGGGGTTAATTTTACTGCGCTTGAATACATTATCGGTACTAAAAGGGAGGAACCGATAATAATAAAATATGGAGAATTTATTCAATCCGCAATTGATTTTTTAATTATTGCGTTTTCTATATTTTTATTTATAAAAATTATCACTTCTTTTAAAAAGAAAAAAGAAGAAGCTCCGGAAACACCGCCGGAACCGACAAAAGAGGAAGTTTTGTTAGGGGAAATAAGGGACATTTTAAAGCAGGGGAAATAGGTTGCCTATCATAGAACTTAAAAATAACAGTGGATTTGTTTATTTCATGGAGATGATTGCATGTTTTTTATTTTTGGCGTATCAACTAAAAAAGATAAACTGGACTTCAACCAAAATATGATTTGCCCAAGTTGTGGAAGATACGGACGTTATGAGGTTACCGTAGAATATACATGTTTCAGTCTGTTTTTTATACCTATCTTGAAATGGGATAAAAAATACTATGTTAAAAATAGCTGTTGTGGCAGCATTTATTTGATTAGCAATAATATTGGCGATAAAATATCCGGGGGTGGGAATGTAAATTTAATGGAAAAAGATCTAAAATTAGTTCGAAGGGGAAAAGTTTACTCTATCAAACAATGTGAAAACTGTGGTTTTAAAACAGATGATGATTTTCAATATTGTCCTAAATGCGGGGCTGTTTTAAATGGGAACGAACATAAAAGACAGTAAAAAGTTTTGAAATAAATTCAAAAGTAGAATCTATAATTATAGGCCGATAGATTCTACTTTTGTTTATTATATAAATTAAACGGATATGACTTAATCTATAATTTTGTATACCTCAACTAAATAATAAAAAAAATGATCAAAATAGCAGTCAATTTATTTTAGAGTATCTAAGAAATTTTTGAGCAATTTGGCGGTAGTTCCCCAGATAATATGATTTTTATATTTATAAAAGTAAAGCGGGTATATACCTGTTTTCCATCTATATGCTTTCCCTTTTTGTATCAAGTGAAATGGAAAGTCCTGAGGGGGACTCAGATTAATTGTCATATTGCTTAACAGGGGATCTTGGTTTAGTAAGGCATCAATTGGGACAGAGAATATAGACGCGACCTCATGTTTATTGAATTCAATGGAATCAAATTTTACATCATGAAGAATTCCACAGAAAGAATATATAATCATATTGGATGGAGTGACCAAACATGCTAATTTACTTATAATTTCAATATTATTTTTAGATACATTTAATTCCTCACAGGTTTCTCGCATGGCACAACCCAGAGCATCCTCGTTTTTTTCAATTTTGCCTCCCGGGAAACATATTTCACCTGGTTGATTGTTGAGGGATAAGGCCCTGACTTCGAAGAGTATATGGAGCTCATTGCTTACTTTGATTATAGGGATAACAATTGCAGATTGGAGGGTGGAGTCCAGAATTGAAAATTGTTTGTTTTCAAGTGTTTTTCTGATTAATGAAATATCCATATTACAAGTCTCCCTTCATTGATTGACACTATAACCATTATAACATGTTATTTTTAAAATATAGGTAATCAATCGAAATAATATAGAGTATCCGTATCCCTATCCAAGATAAAGTTATAATTATGTTATAATTAAGGAAATTTACATAGTATAAACTTTTTAAATTAGAAGATTGAGAGGGTGGTTATATGTATAATGATATCCATGAAATATTATTTACGGAGGAAGAAATTTTTGAAAAGGTGAAATATTTGGGCAAACAAATATCACAGGATTATAATAAAAACGATGAGATAGTTGTAGTGGGAGTGCTTAAGGGCGCAAGCGTTTTTATGGCAGATTTAATACGTCAAATAGATATACCGGTTTATATTGATTTTATGGCTGTTTCGAGCTACGGATATTCTACGGAGAGTTCCGGCATAGTCAGAATATTGAAAGATTTAGATTTTGAAATTGAGGGGAGAAATGTTTTAATAGTAGAAGATATTATAGATACCGGACTTACATTAAAATATTTAACGGATAATCTGAGATCCAGAAATGTTAAAAGTTTAAAAATATGCACGTTGCTGGATAAACCTGAGAGAAGAAAATGTAATTTAGATATTGACTACATAGGATTTGAAATTCCGGACAAATTTGTTGTAGGTTATGGGATTGATTATTGTGAGAGATATAGGAATTTACCCTATGTAGCGGTTATAAAAGAATAGCTGTCGGAAAAATTATTCCTTGTCCGGTAAAATATCAATAAATTAACATGTTTTTTAAAAGTTTAAATATTGATTTGTATAAAAATATAAATAATTATTAATACTATAATTAGCTTATATTTTTGGGAGGGATAATTTTGGCTGATGTAAATTTTGAAATGATAAAGGATAGATTTATTAACGCCGATTTAGATGAAAAGATTGAAATTTATACAACAACTACCGGTCTGACAGTTGAACAGTTCAAGGAGCTGTTAAGGCATTTTCCTTTACAGCATTTAGATAAGTTAGAGAGAGCCATGGGGTAATTTAAAAAAATTGTATCGGGCCACGGAAATTATCTTCCGTGGTTATATTTTTTCATTAAATACCCGGATTATTCGGTCATGGTATAAATTAACCGTTATTGGAAAAAATGAAGGTATATGGTTGATATATCAATGTAATTTGAATTTCAATAATGTGGGAGAGTTAATAATGGAAAAAATTAATTCAGTGTTCAGATCTGCAATCGGCCGAATAAGAGGGCAGAAAGGAGATAGGGCCAATAGTTTTCGGTTTAAAAAGTATTATTTGAGAACCCAAAATGGTGATAGGGGTGCATTTGCAAAGATACTTGATTATTTAGTATCGAGAATAATTATACCGGTCATATTATTTTTATTTTTATACTTGAAAACGGATAAATTATATTTATCTACTTTTATTGCATTGGTTGTGGGGGCTGTATTTTATGTCATGGGTATGAGGAACGGAATTCGCAGGTTTCAACAAATTAAGGAACAAAAGAGACGATATGTCGCGAGTCAAAAGATTTACAATGAAATTATGAATAAAACGACAGGTGAAATGGGGGACTATATTCAGGAGGTATTTGCTCCTATGGGTTTTAACCAATTTGAATTTATTAGAGGTGCTCAAAAATATATATTATTAAAATCCTTATATAAGGGTAATAAAGTTATAATACAGTTCGATATATATAGAAAAGGTTTTGATGTAGAATTGAAAGAAGTAAAAGAATTCATTTATACTATGGCCGATAATAAAATGAAAAAGGGAATTTTGATCACTGCATCGGATTTTACAAAGGACAGTTATGATTTTATAAATAAATTGAGCAAAAATTATACCTTGTTGCTCATCAACAGGGAAAAATTATTAAAAATAATTGAACAAAATGGTTTATTTCCTGATGAGGAAGAAATAGATGAAATAATTGAAAGTAAAATAAGCAAGAAAGAAAACAGATTAGATGAATATAAAAAAATAATTTTATCTAAAAGTAAAATCAGGGGATATATAATATTAGCTCTATACCTAATATTAACAGCTTGGTATACTCCCTATATAATTTATTATATGATTGCAGCCGGTTTTATCATGGCCTTAGCTTTTATTACTTTTATATTTAATATTGGATATAATTCTGAAATGGAGAAAGATAAATCGATGGATTTCAGGGAATTATTGAAGAATATGTAGTTGATATATTATTTTTTCCGGAATAGGCGGTACAAATACTTTCGATATATTTGTTTGATTTTTAATATGAAAACACATATAATACTACTTAATATATCAAAAATTACCGAAGGGGGAATTATTATGAAAAAAAATATGCTTCCGGCCGCTTTATCAAATAGACATATTCACTTAACTGAGGAAGATATTGAAATACTATTTGGTAGAGATTATGATTTAGTTAAACTCAGGGATTTATCGCAACCGGGGCAATATGCATGTGAAGAAAAAATAGACTTGGTTGGGCCTAAGGGTACTATTAAAGGAGTTAGGGTTCTGGGCCCGGCAAGGACAAAAACACAGGTGGAGATTTCTTTAGCAGACGGTTTTACCTTGGGTATTGTTCCTCCGGTAAAAGATTCGGGGGATGTCACGGGGAGCCCGGGGATTAAAATAGTAGGGCCAAAGGGAGAATTGGAAATTCAGGAAGGGTTGATTGCCGCGGCAAGGCATATACATATCAATCCCGATGATGCGGAAGCGTTTGGCGTGGTAGATGGTCAAAGGGTAAAGGTCAGAACATTTGGATTCAGGGCCCTTATATTTGAAAATGTTTTAATAAGGCTTGGGGATACATCTGTTCTTGAAATGCACGTTGACATAGAAGAGGGCAATGCTGCCGGGCTTAAAAACGGTGATTTGGTGGAGTTAATTGTAGATTAATTTAAAAAATAGAGGTTGAGGACGGGCAAATTTTCTGTCTGTCCTCAATTAATTATACACCGATTTGGGGGAAATGAGAGTGGATATAGCAAAATATATAGATCATGCCGTACTGAAACCTGAAACAACTGAAATAGAGGTTAAAAAGGCATGTGAAGAAGCAAAAAAATATGGTTTTTATTCCGTATGTGTGAATGGGGCAAATGTTGCATTTGCGTGTGAACAGTTAAAAGGGACCGATATAAAAGTAGCTGCTGTTATAGGGTTTCCCTTGGGGGCCGTTACTTCTGAGGTTAAAGTCTTTGAAGCTAAAAATGTTATAGATAATGGCGCCGAAGAGATAGATATGGTAATCAACATCGGAGCGCTCAAAGGAGGAAATACCGAAAAGGTTTTAAATGATATAAGATCCGTAGTCGATGTCGCGAAAGATCGGGCTATAGTTAAGGTGATAATTGAAACTTGTTTATTGACCGATAAGGAAAAGATATTGGTTTGCAAGTTAGCCAAAAAAGCGGGAGCCGACTTTGTTAAGACCTCTACCGGTTTCAACATAGGTGGTGCGGCCATAGAAGACGTAAGACTTATGAGGGAGGCCGTAGGACCGGGAATGGGTATAAAGGCTTCCGGCGGAATCGGAGATTTTAAAACCGCTTTGGCTATGATAGAGGCGGGGGCTACAAGAATTGGTGCCGGTGCATCGGTAGATATAATTAAATTTAAACAATGATGATGGATGATGATATATTAAACAAGCTTAATATCGAAATACCTAATAGAGAAGATGCTTTTTCCTATAGTCATGGGTGGAGGATTCACCGGTGGCGGAGGCGGTACAGGCGGATTTTAAATAAAAATACAATGGGGGGTTTGTACGATGAAGGCTTTGGTTATTTTAGGTAGCCCGAGGGTTAACATGAATACGGATACCTTGTTAAATGAAATAATTAAAGGGTTGCAATCACAAAATGCAGAGGTAGAAAAAATAATGTTAGGCCGGTTGAAATTTGACCCCTGTATTGCATGTGATGTCTGTGCTAAAACGGGGCATTGTTATAAACAAGATGATTTGACAAGTATTTATGATAAATTTAATAATTCCGATATTATAGTCATCGGTTCACCGATGTATTTTAATTCGGTAACGGCCATAACAAAGGCCATGGTCGATAGGTGCCAGTCTTTTTGGTCCAGTAAATATAAATTAAATCAATCTTCTATAGATAGAAACAGAAAAAGAAAAGGTATGTTTGTAGGCGTGGGTGGAGCAAAATATACAGATCCGGAGAGAGGTTTTATTGGGGCCACGGTGGTAATGGAATTATTTTTTAAGGCGATCAATGCCGAATATATGTATAACATGCTTGTAGATAACACGGATGAAACATTTGTGGGTGATAGCGAGGGAGTGCTTAAAGAGGCATATGAAATGGGTGTCAAACTTGCAAACTAAAAAATCTTGAATTGTGTCACTCCGAATATAACTGAGCATAACGAAGAATCTGTGATATGTTGAAAACACGAGATTCTTCGCTTTGTTCAGGTAGCAATTTTCACATAATCTGCTGCTCTTGGTTCGTTTATTACACATTAAATCTGAACAGTATAACGTCTCCATCCTGTATTACATATTCCTTGCCCTCTAATCTTATAAGGCCTTTTTCCCTGGTTGCGGCATTGCTTCCATGCCTTACTAGGTCCTCGAAGGTAACAACTTCGGCACGTATGAATCCCTTTTCAAAATCCGTATGAATTTTACCCGCCGCTTCCGGTGCTTTAGTTCCTTTTTTGATTGTCCAGGCTCTTATTTCTCTTGATTCAGTGGTCAAAAAACTTATCAACCCCAGAAGGGAATAACAGGCTTGAATTAAGCGTTCCAAGCTTGATTGATTTAACTTTAATTCTTCTAAAAAAAATTGCTTTTCATCTTCGTCTAATTCAGCTATTTCAGCTTCGATTTTAGCACATATAACAACAACTTCAGCATTTTCATCTTTGGCAAATTTTTTCAGTGTTTGTACATGTGGGTTGTTTGCTCCATCATTTGAAATATCGTTTTCGGAAATATTTGCTACATAGATTACGGGTTTCAAGGATAGCAGATCAAAGGTTTTCAATATTTTGGTCTCATTTTCGGTACAGTCTAAAGCTCTAACGGATGTTCCCTTTTCTAACATGGCCTTCAGCCTTTTTAAAAGTTCAAGTTCTGTTGCTAAACTTTTATCCCCTTTGAATAGTTTTTCAGTTTTTTCGATTCTTTTTTCAACCATCTCCAGATCTGAAAAGATCAGTTCAAGATTAACTGTCTCAATATCTCTTAGAGGATCTATATCTTCGCCGACATGAGTAATATCGGGATCCTCGAAACATCTGACAACATGGACAACAGAAGATACTTCGCAAATATGGGATAAAAATTTATTTCCCAATCCTTCTCCCTTATATGCATCTTTTACCAGACCCGCAATATCATAGAATTTAACTGTGGCAGGAGTCATTTTTTCAAACCCGTATATGTTTTTTAAAACATCTAATCTATAATCCGGCACAGGTACTATTCCAATGTTGGGCTCTATAGTACAAAAAGGATAATTGGCCGATTCTACCCCTGCTGTTGTAATCGCGTTAAACAATGTGCTTTTTCCAACATTAGGTAAACCGATAATGCCAAGTTTCATTAAAATCTTCTCCTCTATATTAAATATATATTTTAATTGATGTTAAAAATAAGTACAATTCAAATTATACAATATTTCTTATTTATTGGCAATGAATGAAAATTTTATGAATTTAAATAAAGTTTTTAAAATGGATTTATAAGGATATATAGAATAAAAAGTGGAATTTAATTATGTTAATCAATAGAAAATAGTGAAAAATATAGTTTAATAAAAAGAAATATAAGAGAAACAATATATACAGGAGGTGATACTTTGAAAAATAAAAGTATAATTTTAACAATCTGTATATTATTGATTATATCCTTGATAGCCGGATGCAGGCCGGCTCAAAGACCGGAACCGCGTACAACGCCGGCCCCCGATCAACAAGGCATAGATAGGGATGGGGTTACGGATGGAAACAATGTTCCGGGGACGGGTTTGGAAGAATCCGGGGATAATAAAATGCTTACAGATAATAATAGGCCCATTACGGATAATAGAACCACCACGGATAATATGAGCGAAAGGGCCGATAGAATTGTAAGAGAGGTAGAAAGCGTAGATGATGTTAGAAGGGCTGCAGTAGTTATTACAGAAGGTACTGCATTGGTGGGTATAGATTTAACTTCCGGAACTAAGGGTGAATTAAATAGCCAAATTAAACGAGATGTGGAAAACGCGGTTAAGAGGGCCGACAGAGATATAACCAAGGTCAGTGTAACCGCAGACCCGGACATATTCACGAGAATAGAAAACATTGCTGGAGATATAGGTGAAGGCCGTCCGTTGAGCGGATTTGGCACTGAAATAAAGGAAATTATGAGAAGAATAACACCGGGCACATAAGAAATTCTTAGTTTTAAGGTAGTTTTAACTCCTATAAGATACGGAATTTTATGGTTATATTTGCGGGTGATATTCTTATAGACGATACTCTGTGAATATATTTAGATTCATAAATTTTTCATATGCTGTCTGCGGAAATAAAAGTATTAAAATTGCATACTATCAAATAGGAGAAAAATGAATAAAGACAAATTTCTCTCGTCTTTATTCATTTTTTATTTGTTTTTATTTATTACTTATTAAACTAAATTTGTTTGAAAAAGTACAATTCCCGACTTTTAAATGTGGTTTAAATGTAATATAATATAACGTATCAGTTTAAAAACACGATTGGGTTTTTATGGAGGAAGGTGGTTTAATGAATCCGGTGGCTTTTAGAATTTTTGGAATAGAAGTAGCTTGGTACGGTATCCTGATTTCTTTAGGTATATTGTTTGGAATTCTAATAGCTACTCATAGAGCCAAAAAGGAGGGTTTATACGCTGATATCATAATGGATCTGGCACTTGTAACAGTACCGGCTGCGATTATCGGTTCCAGGGTATATTATGTTTTATTCAGTTGGGAATTTTACAGACAAAATCCCGGGGAAATTCTTAATATAAGGCAGGGTGGATTGGCCATACATGGTGCCATCATCGCGGGAGTATTGGTGGGGTACCTATTTTGCCGTCATAAAAAGGTTGGATTTTGGACTCTTGCAGATGTATGCGCTCCAAGCATTATATTAGGGCAAGCTATCGGAAGGTGGGGCAATTTTATCAATCAAGAGGCACATGGCGGTCCTACGAACTTGCCTTGGGGTATAGAGATTAACGGTATAAAGGTACATCCTACATTTTTATACGAATCATTATGGAATTTTGGAGTGTTTGGTTTTTTGCTGTATTATTCTAACAAGAAAAAATATAAGGGACAGGTATTTATTTTTTATTTAATTTTATATTCTATTGCCAGATACCTTATAGAGGGTTTAAGAACCGATAGTTTGATGTTGGGTTCTTTTAGGGTTGCACAGCTGATAAGCATATTTAGTATTGTTATTGCTGTTGCCGTGGATTTAATTAAGAGAAAGCAAAATAGTTAAATATATAGTTAAATTTCATAAGATATTATATTTGTAATTTAAAATACAATATATATATTGAGTATAGACAAATTTGCACATAAAATTTGATTTATGTGATTAAAACGAGCAATTGGGAGAAAAAAACAGTAAATGTCTAATAATACTACATTATTTAATTTAATTTTATTTGACAAATCTTGTATATTTGAATAAAATTTGATTACAGCTAATCCGATACGAGATTAAGCAAACTGAATGACGGTTAAGATTGAGGTGGAAAAGATGCTAAAGAATGAAATTGAGCGCCTTCAAAACATGTTAAACAGTGCTATTGAGGGCAATCAAGATGAAGAATTAATATATGATTTAAGCATTCAACTGGACGAATTGATAGTGAGCTATTATAAGGAGATAGAATTAAAGGTTAGCTAGGAATACCGGCAACCGATAATTTAAAAAATTATATATAATAAAAAATTTAACTTAGGTACATACCAAGATTAAATATTAAACGAAATTGTTAAGGAATTAACTATACTTAAAATTTAGATAGTTAATTACAAAATTTAAATTAAAATTATACTAAATATATAAATATATTAGATAATTGATTGCAACTGCTACTATGTGGCAGTTTTTTTATTTTTTAAAAAATAATTTTAAATTTAGAAGGATTTTAGGAAAAATAATAGAATTAGTATGTAAAAGTGGTACAAAGTGGTATGTAGTGGGTTGAAAGTCCATAAGGATGGGATAAAAATGTTTATTGGAGAATATTGCCATTCGGTTGATGTTAAGGGGAGAGTGAGTATCCCGGCAAAATTTAGAGAGGAATTGGGAGAAAATTTTATCCTTACAAAAGGGTTAGATAATTGTTTATTTATATATTCCATGGGTGAATGGGACATATTGGAAAGTAAATTGAAACAATTACCGTTGACTAATAGGGATGCGAGAGCTTTTGTGAGATTCTTTTTTTCAGGTGCGACCGAATGCGAATTGGATGGCCAGGGAAGAATAAGGATTGCAAATAATCTGAGAGAACATGCTAATTTGGAGAAAGAAGCAGTAATTATAGGAGTAGGTACAAGGGTAGAGATTTGGAGCAATCATGAGTGGCAAAGATATAACAGCGATGATAATTTAAGTTACGATGAAATAGCAGGCAAGATGGCAGAATTAGGCATCTAATAAATGAAGGTGGTAAAATGGAGTTTAAACATGTACCTGTGTTATTAGAAGAATGCATTGAAAATTTAAATATTAAAAAAGATGGTATCTATGTAGACGGAACATTAGGAGGCGCGGGCCATTCCGGTGAAATTGCAAAACGCCTGAATAAGGACGGATTGTTGATTGGAATTGATCGGGACGAGAATGCAATCGAAGCAGCTGCGGAAATCCTGACCGATGTAATGTGTAAGGTCAGGCTGCTCAGAGATAATTTTAGCAATTTAAAATATATATTAGAGGATCTCGGAATAGAGAGCTTTGATGGGCTTTTATTGGACTTGGGAGTATCATCACATCAGTTGGATGATATTGAACGGGGTTTTTCTTATATGCATGATGCCCCTCTGGATATGAGAATGGATAATAGAAATAACTTAACAGCCGGGGACGTAATCAATAACTATTCGGAAAGGGATCTGGAACAAATTATTAAAAATTATGGGGAAGAAAGATGGGCAAAGCGTATAGCTCAATTTATTGTAAAATTTAGAACGGACGAAGAGATTATTACTACTTATCAATTAGTTGATATTATCAAGAAGGCAATTCCAAAAGGGGCTCGTATAAAAGGCCCGCATCCGGCTAAACGAACCTTTCAGGCTGTACGAATTGAGGTCAACAAAGAACTGGACATCATTGGAGAAACTATAGAGTCGGCCGTTGAAAGATTAAGTATTGGCGGAAGGATCTGTGTGATTACATTTCATTCCCTGGAGGATCGAATTGTAAAAAATACCTTCAGATCTTTGGCAAATCCCTGTGTTTGTCCGCAGGAATTTCCGATCTGTCAATGCAATAATAAGCCGAAAATTAGAATAATCACACGTAAACCGATAGTACCCACGGAAAAAGAACTCGAAATAAATCCGAGGTCAAGGAGTGCAAAATTGCGTGTGGCGGAAAAGATATAGATAAGTTCTAAAGTTGAGAAGGGGTGAATAAAATTGGTATTAGCTCGGGAAGAATCCATTTATACAAATGAACAAATAAAAAAGGAAAAACAGTTTTCTGTTCACAAAAAAAGGCGAAAAAGTTATATGTTCGAGAAAATTGTTGTAATGGCAGTTGTTGGCGTTGTGTTCGTATGCAGCATGCTAATTTTAACGAGATTTACAGCCATCACTGAGGTCAGGTATAGTGTGGATAATTTAGAAAAACAAATTGAAAGACTGGAAACTGAAAAAACAAAATTAAGGATAGAGGTAGAAAAGGTTTTGAAATCCGGATGGATAGAGGATGAAGCAAAAACCAGATTACAAATGGATTATCCGACTGCCGAGCAGGTAATAGGTATAAATGTTAACCCGGCAAAAGTTGCAATGTTAACGGGCGAAATAAATAAACAAAATTATGATGATTCTGCCAAAGTAGGAGAGAGCAAAAATATATATGCTTTTTTTAAAAAACTGATCAGCTATACAAAAATTTAGAGGGGGAATATGAGTGTCTCAGCCCGGTATGTCCAGCAAAAAAAGACTTATAGTCATGTTTTTACTTGTATCTATGGTACTATTTGCGCTTATAGTGCGATTAGGATGGATACAGATAGTAAGGGGAGAAAAATACAAGGAACTGGCTAATAAGTATCAAACAAGAGATATTCCCATACCTGCGAAACGTGGAATAATTTATGATAGAAATGGGAAAGAATTAGCTATAAGTGCAAGTACAAGCACAATATGGGTACATCCCAGCGAGGTTGAAGAACCTGAAAAAACAGCTTCAATTTTATCAAATATTTTGGAACTTGAAGAAGAGGCGATATTAAAAAAGGTAAAATCTAATCAGTCTATAGTATCTATTGCGCTTTATGTTGATGATGAGCCCGCAAAAGCAATCATAAAGGAAAATCTGAAAGGGATTTCGGTTTCTGAAAGCAATAAAAGATATTATCCTTATGGAAATTTTGCTGCATATGTTTTAGGGCATACAAACATTGATAATCACGGGATTGCCGGTATAGAATTAGAATATGATAAATATTTAAGCGGAATACCGGGCCGTTGGATTAAAAACACTGATGGGAAAGGCAGACAGTTATCTTTTAGCACCGAAAAATATTATCAGCCGGAGGACGGGCTCAATGTTGTACTTACAATAGATGAAGTTATACAGCATTTTGCTGAAAAAGCCGTTCAAAACGCGTTGGAAATTCATAAGGCAAAGCGAGTATATGTGGTTGTGATGGATGTTAAAACTGCGGAAATATTGGCTATGGCCGTCAAACCTGATTATGACCCCAATTCTCCGCGGGTACCTTTAGATGAAAATCTGAAAAAAGAAATAGAAACGATGGATAAGGACAAACAATTGGAAGCACTGTTTGCAATGTGGAGAAATCCTGTGATCAATGATACATATGAACCCGGCTCTACTTTTAAACTGATTACCACATCTGCTGCCTTAGAGGAAGGGGTGGCTACACCAAACAGTATTTTTGTAGGCAGCGGGCATATAATGGTAGCCGGAAGAAGAATCCGGTGTTGGAGATGGTATAATCCACATGGTGCTCAAACATTGGTGGAAGCGATAAAAAATTCATGTAATCCGGTGTTTGTTGAATTGGGTCAGAGGATGGGTGCACGAACATTTTATAATTATATAGACGGTTTTGGGTTTTCCGATGTTACGGGAATAGATCTTCCTGGAGAAAGAAAATCAATTATGTATGATATAGATAATGTTGGACCGGTAGAATTGGCGACAATTTCCTTTGGACAGAGTATTTCTATAACACCTATTCAGCTTGTCAATGCTGTGGCAGCTATTGCGAATGATGGAAAATTGATGAAACCGCATTTAGTAAAAGAATTAACAGATGCGGACGGTAATGTAGTTCATCGGTTTGAAGAAACAATGGTTAGACAGGTTGTTTCGGAAAAAACTTCAAAGATGATGAGGGATATAATGGAGGCTGCTGTTGCTGACGGATCGGGAAATTATGCCTATATTCCGGGATATAGGGTGGGAGGTAAAACCGGTACGGCTCAAAAAGTTGTCGGTAAGGGCTATGCACAGGGTTTATATGTGTCTTCATTTGCCGGTATAGCACCGGTAGATGATCCTAAGTTGGCTGTTTTGGCAATTGTTGACGAACCGGGGGGCTTTAGTACTTATGGAAGTATGACGGCAGCTCCGATTGTTAAGGAAATATTAGAGGATTCGTTGAGATATTTAGATGTCAGTCCCAGATATACGGATAAGGAAGAAGAGGAATTCGTCAGAAAAGAAGTGGTGTTGCCGGAGGTTAGAAATATCACTGTCAAGGAAGCTTCTAGGATATTAATCGATAACAATTTACAGTTTAATACGGAGCCGGAGTATTATGCGGATGAAAATGCTATAGTTGTAGATATGTTTCCAAAACCGGGTGCAAAAATTCCTGAGAAATCCATTGTACTTTTATATACAAAACCTAATGAAAATATTCCCTCTTCTGTAGAGATTCCGGATTTGAGGGGCAAAACTATCAGAGAAGCAAATATTATTTTAAATAATTTAGGTTTGAGATTAAAAATTAGCGGTAGCGGTTTAGCATTTGGTCAATATCCCGAGGCAGGGATAACTGTGGAGTCAGGTACAATAATAAGTGTAGAATTTAAGCCCGAACAAACACAATAGGAGTATAATATATAATATAGATAAATAGTCTGAATATTTAATAAGAGACGTATTTTATGTATTTTTTATTAAACATGATGGTCGGTTATCTGTAATATACAAAAAAAGGGCAACTAAAATTAAAGAGAAAACTTTAATTTTAGTTGCCTTTTAAAAATTCGTACAGGTATTAACAGTGGTAGGAGGAAAGATATGTTTTTGAGAGATATTCTTAATAAGATTAAAATTAAAAAGGTTGTTGGGGATGTAGATATAAATATTAAGGATATACAACATTATTCACCATTTGTAACTAAAGGCAGTTTATTCATATGCATAGAGGGATTTAAAACTGACGGGCAATTATATATAAAAGAAGCAATCAATAGGGGCGCCGTGGCAATCATTTCCGAAAAAGAAACAGAAGTTGATGGGTTAACTGTGATTCAAGTTGAAAATGCAAGAAGAACAATGTCCTCAATTGCGAATTATTTTTATAATGAACCTACAAAAAAAATGCGTTTAATAGGTATAACGGGAACAAACGGCAAGACTTCCATCACATATATGGTAAAAAGTATTTTTGAATTCTGTGGCAAAAAAATTGGCCTTATCGGTACAATATCCAACTGGATTGGAGATATAAAAATTGAGGCCATACGAACTACGCCGGAATCCTTGGATCTGCAGAGGATATTTTCGCGAATGTTACGGTATTCTATAGATACGTGTGTTATGGAGGTTTCTTCCCATGCTTTAGAATTAGGGAGGGTAGACGACTGTACATATGGTATCGGTTTATTTACTAATTTGAGTCCGGAACACTTGGATTTTCATATTAATATGGAAAATTATAGAGATGCAAAGAAAAAGTTGTTTTATAAAACAACTTTATATAATATCATCAATATTGATGATTTTCATGGAAAGGTTATAATGGAACAGATTAAAGACATCGAAACACCTTTATTGACATTTGGTGTTAAAGAAAAAGCGGATATATATGCTACCGATATAGATATGAACATTAAAGGAGTGCGTTTTAACATTAATATGCCAAAGGGCATGGTATATGTTGATGTTAAAATACCGGGTATGTTTACTGTCTATAATGTAATGGCGGCGGCAGCAGTCTGTTATTGTTTGGGTATCGATATAGATAAAATAGGCAGGGCATTAAATAATATGGAAAGTATACCCGGGCGTTTTGAGGTGATTAAAGAAATAGAGGATTTTGTAATAATAGTTGATTATGCTCATACGCCGGATGCACTTGAAAATGTGCTTAAATCGGCCAAAATGTTTGCAAAAAATCGAATAATAACGGTCTTTGGTTGTGGCGGAGACAGGGATAAAAATAAAAGGGCCATAATGGGGGAAATATCCGGCAGATTTAGCGATTATACTATCGTGACTTCTGATAATCCAAGGACGGAGGAACCGTTAAGCATAATGAAAATGATAGAAAAAGGTGTAGTTAAGGTAACCGATAAATATAATATGATTGAAGACAGAAAAACCGCTATACAATATGCTGTCAAAATGGCCGCCGGTGATGATATAATTATTATTGCAGGTAAAGGTCATGAAGCGACACAAACTATAGGCAATAAGATATTACCTTTTGATGATTACAAAATAGCATTACAGATAGTTAGGGAGGAAAGGTCGATATGATTGAACAGAATATAATCGCCATTGCAAAGGCATGTAATGGGGTTATAATCAATAGAGGCAACATAGAAACGGTTAATGAAATATCCACCGACACTCGTACCCTTAAAAAGGGTAACCTTTTTGTCCCTTTAATGGGTGAAAATTTTGATGGCCATATATTTATCGGGGAGGCCATAAAAAAAGGGGCTAGTGCTATATTAGTTCAAGAGGACAGGAAGGGAAATATAATTGATGCGGATGGAGTAAATATTATACAAGTAGAGGATACTTTAAAGGCACTAACTCAAATAGCCCGTTATTATAAAAACTTGTTTGATATTCCATTTATAGGAATTACGGGAAGTGTGGGAAAGACAACTGCTAAGGATTTGATAGCGGGTGTTTTGTCCGGAAAATATAATGTGCATAAAAATATCGGTAATCTCAATAATGAAATCGGGCTGCCCATTACATTATTTAATTTGGAACATCATCATGACATTTCCGTATTGGAAATGGGCATGTCCTCTTATGGAGAAATATTAAATTTAGTAAATGTTGTACATCCTAATATTGCTATAATAACAAATATAGGGGTTTCTCATATCAAATATTTTGGTAGCAAAGGAAATATTATGAAAGCAAAGATGGAGATTACGGCTAATTTAAAAAATGGAGATTATTTATTAGTCAATGGAGACGATGAATATCTAAAAAATATAGACAGAAAAGATAGGGGTTATAATATTATTTTTTATGGTTTATCTTCGCACAATGATTTTTATCCCATAGATGTTAAAAATTTAGGAGCAGGGGGAAGCAGTTTTACCATGGATGTGGGGGGTAAACTTGCACGATTTAAAATAAAACAGCTCGGTTTGCACAATGTGTATAGCGGATTAGCTGCAATATGGATTGCTACCGGATATGGCATGACCCCGGAAGAGATACAAAATGGATTAAACAATTTTGAGTTATCCGGAATGAGATTAGAGGTAATAAATAAGAACAATATAAAAATTATCGATGATACATATAATGCCAGTCCCGACTCTATGAAGGCAGCCATAGATGTTTTGGAAAGTGTGGAGGCCGGAAGGAAAATTGCAGTACTGGGTAATATGTTTGAATTGGGCAATTTTTCCGAAAAGGGCCACAAAGAAGTGGGAGAGTACTTGGCTGATAAAAAAATTGATCTACTGGTTACCGTAGGAGAAATGGCATATTGGATATCTTCGGAAGCCGAAAAGAAGGGATTTAAAAAAGAGAGTATATTTGCGGTTTCTACTAATGAGGATGCTATTAATATATTGAGGCGGAACGTGCGAGATGATGATGCTGTTCTGATAAAGGGTTCCAGGGGCATGATTATGGAGGAAATCGTAAATTTTTTACAAGAGGGGAGCTAATTAAATGACATTAGAAAGTAGGCAGATTATATATACAATTATCATAGGTTTTTTTATCACATTGATTTTGGGGCCATTGATAATTCCTTTTTTAAAAAGACTCAAAGTAGGTCAAACTATAAGGGAGGACGGACCTAAAAGCCATTTGCAAAAAACCGGCACACCCACCATCGGGGGTATTATATTGATTATATCAATAACAATTACTTCTCTCACTTCCGGGTTGTTCAATAGAGATCTGATAGTCGCATTAGGGGCTACATTGATATTTGGATTGATTGGATTTATTGATGATTTTATAAAGGTGGTATTAAAGAGATCCTTAGGATTGAGGGCATATCAAAAATTGGGTTTACAGACTATTGTAGCGGTTTTTTTAGCGGCATATCAGTCTAATGTTTCTGTCATGGGGACTAAGGTAATAGTACCTTTTGTACAGGGCAGTATTTCTATCGGGTCTATCAATATACCGCAGTATTTTGACTTGGGAATTTTATATATACCTTTTGTGGCATTTGTTGTGGTAGCGACTGTAAACAGCGTAAATTTGACCGATGGCCTTGATGGATTAGCTTCAGGGGTAACCCTCATTATTGCTGCTTTTTTTGCGTTATTGGCTATGAACTGGGGATATATCAGTTTGGCTGTTTTTTCGGCTTCGGTAGCGGGAGCGTGTCTGGGGTTTTTGCGGTATAATTCTCATCCGGCACAGGTGTTCATGGGCGATACCGGATCCTTATCATTAGGCGGTGCAATTTCAGCGGTTGCCGTACTTATGAATGTTTCTTTGATCATACCGATAGTCGGAGGGATTTATTTTGTGGAATCCGTGTCGGTTATTTTACAGGTAATTTCATATAAGTTAACTAAAAAACGTATATTTAAAATGAGTCCCCTCCATCACCACTACGAACTCAGCGGATGGGCAGAAACTAAGGTGGTAGTTGTATTTTGGGTAATCACCGTTATTTTATGTTTAGTGGGAATATTAGCTTTAAATTAGGAAAGTTGGTGTATTAATGAATCTAAAGAATAAAAGGGTACTGGTTGTTGGCTTGGCTGTTACCGGTGTACCCTTAGTAAAGGTTTTATGCGACTTAGGGGCCGATGTAATTGTAAATGACCTAAAGGATGAGAAAAACCTGAGGGACAGTATCGATAAGTTATCAAATTTAAATGTGGATTATGTATTGGGAAAACATCCGCAGGCCATAGATTCATTAGGGCATATTGATTTGATGGTAATCTCGCCGGGGGTACCTCTCGAAATACCCTTTATACAGGAAATAAAAAACAGGGGTATAGAAATTATTGGCGAAATAGAACTGGCATATAGATTATCAAAAGGGCATATTATAGCTATTACAGGGACCAACGGTAAAACTACTACGACTGCTTTGGTTGGAGAAATTTTTAAAAATGCCGGAAAAAATACACATATAGTCGGTAATATCGGTATAGCTTTTATATGTAAGGCTTTGGAAACAAAAGAAGACGATATAGTTGTAATAGAAGTCAGCAGTTTTCAATTGGAGAGTATAGTTGATTTTCATCCACAGGTTGCAGCATTTCTCAATTTAACCCAGGATCATTTAAATCGGCACAGAACCATGGCTAATTACGAAACAGCGAAACTTAATTTATTTAAAAATCAAACTAAAAAAGATTTCGTGATAATAAACTATGATGATTTGAGGGTACGGGAGATTACAAAAAAACTGAAAGCGGTTAAAATTTATTTCAGTAGAAAAGAGCATCTGGAGCGAGGGGTTTTTGTAATAGATGATAAGGTAGTGTTTGCAAGTGATGGAGATAAAAAAGAAATTATTTCTATAGACGATATATATATTCCCGGCAAACATAATTTGGAAAATGCTTTAGCTGCTATCTCTATTGCTATTGCAATGGATGTAGATATGGAACCTATCATACATACTTTGAAAACTTTCAGGGGTGTGCCCCACCGTGTTGAGGCTGTTGATATGATCGATGGAGTGAAATTCGTCAACGACTCCAAAGCTACTAATGTTGATGCTGCCATTAAAGCGATAGAGGCGATAGATGCACCCATTTTATTATTAGCGGGAGGGTTGGACAAGGGAACAGGATTTGAGGATTTTATAAATGCTTTTAACGGAAAAGTAAAGCATATGTTTGTATATGGGGAGACAGCACAAAAACTTTTGGAGACAGCCGGCAGATTAAATTTTAATTTTATAACTAAAGTCAATGATTTGGAAGAGGCTGTTGACAATGCCTATAAGATGTCTTCCGATGGCGACACTATATTGCTTTCCCCCGCATGCGCCAGTTGGGATATGTATAAAAGCTTTGAATTGAGAGGCGAACATTTTAAGGATATAGTTGCAAAATTGAGGAGGTAGGCTTATGGCAAGAAAGCAGCCCCAAGATTATATATTGCTCCTTTCGGTAGGAGTGCTGGTTATTATCGGAATTATAATGGTATTCAGTTCAAGTTATTCTTATACACTGGTAAAAATGAATGATGGATATTATTATCTCAAACGAGTATTTATATGGGCGGCGGTGGGAACCTTTGCTATGATATTTTTCTCGAAAATAAATTATTGGCATTGGTCTAAATATGCAAATTTTATTTTTATACTGAGTATAATACTATTAATTTTGGTATTAACCCCCTTGGGTATTGAGAGAAATAATGCAACACGGTGGCTTGGCGCGGGTAAGACGCTCACCTTTATGCCTTCCGATGTCGCAAAATTGGCTGCTATAATATTTATATCTACCAGTATCAGTCGGAAAAAGGAAAAAATGCAGAGTTTTGTACAGGGCTTTTTACCCTATTTATTGATCATGGTTTTATATTTCGGTTTAATTTTTGAGCAACCGGATTTTAGTACCGCTTTTGTATTAGTTGTTATGATTTTTGCAATGGTATTTGTGGGCGGCATGAAACTTTCACATTTTATAGCTTTGGCCACAACCGGTTTACTCGGATTAACCGGAATGTTGACTTTTATTTTTCTCACCGGAAAAGATTATAAGGCCAAAAGGATTACGGCTTTTTTGGATCCTTGGCAGGATTCATCGGATACCGGCTATCAAGTTATACAATCCTTATTGGCATTAGGTTCCGGAGGTATCTTCGGAAGGGGCCTCGGTAGAAGCGTTCAAAAACATTTTTATTTACCGGAGCCGCAGAATGATTTTATATTTGCTATTATAGGTGAAGAGTTAGGTTTTATTGGGGGAACGATTGTTATTATTTTATTTGTTATTTTGATATGGCGGGGAGTGAGGATTGCTATCAATGCACCGGATATACAAGGTTGTATTATGGCTACAGGCATCATCACCATGATAGCCATACAGGTTGTCATAAATATTGCGGTTGCGACGTCATCCATGCCTGTTACAGGTATGGGGCTTCCCTTTATAAGTTATGGCGGAAGTTCCTTGGTTATTTTTATGGCTTCCATAGGGATATTATTAAACATATCTAAACATATAAGTTTGGATAGGAGTTGAGAGTATGAAGGTTATTTTAAGCGGCGGTGGCACGGGCGGGCATATTTATCCTGCCATATCTATTGCTAATAAAGTTAAAGAAAAATATCCTGATGCAGATATATTATTTATAGGTACAGCAGGAGGAATGGAAAGCAATATAGTGCCCAAGGAAGGTTATATGATAAAATTTATCACCGTAAATTATTTAAAAAGGAGATTTTCTTTACATAATATAAAGAGTGCGGCAATGCTTTTCAAGGG
>Ga0172382_10003399_pt1 | contig 25274 bp, 24 predicted proteins | sample Leawel138RmetaG_FD_122245 | JGI IMG/M metagenome (GOLD analysis project Ga0172382, IMG submission 122245) | Leachate microbial communities from a municipal landfill in Southern Ontario, Canada - Leachate well 138R metaG | ecosystem: Engineered > Solid waste > Landfill > Unclassified | place...
ACCACCACCCTCACGGGCGGCCGAACACGCTGAAGTCCGCCCAGCGTGCCTCACCCCGCGCCGATATCGCCCTTGGCCACGGCCACCGACTTCAGGATCGCGAAACACTCCGCCCCCTCGGCCAGCCCCAGCGTCTCGGCCGAGCGGCGGGTGATGCGGGCGAGGATGCGCTCGTCTCCTGCGTGAAGCTGCACCAGCGCGCCGGGGCCGTCGCCCAGCCGCAGGTCGGCCACGGCGGCGGGCAGGATGTTGAGTGCGGAAAGCCCCTCGGGCCGGGTCCGCGACAGGATCACGTCCTGCGCGTGGATGCGCAGCCGCAGCCGTGCGCCCGGCGCGGCCTCGATCCGCGGCAGCCACAGGGGTCCGGCGGAACTGTCGAGCCGCGTGAGCCCGTCCGCCGCCTGCTCCGCCACCACGACCGGAAGCAGTGCCCCGGCCTCGCGCAGGCCGAAGGCGCGGCCCGCGTCGGGGTCCGACAGCAGTTCGGCGACCGGCAGGGCGCGGACCGCCCGGCCTGCCTCCAGCAGCACCACGGTGGTGGCGAGGCGCGCGACCTCGGCCGGGGAATGGCTGACATAGAGGATCGGCACCTCGGTCTCGTCGCGCAGCCGCTCGACATAGGGCAGGATCTCGGCCTTGCGGTCTTCGTCGAGTGCGGCGAGGGGTTCGTCCATCAGGAGGATGCGGGGTTCCGACAGCAGCGCCCGGCCGATGGCCACCCGCTGCTTTTCGCCGCCCGAGAGCGCGCCGGGGCGGCGGGCGAGCAGCGGGCCGATCCCCAGCATCTCCACCACCCGGCCGAACCCGTCCCCGCCGCGCAGCCCGGCGAACCAGCGACCGTAGAGCAGGTTCTGCCGCACGGTCAGATGCGGAAACAACCGGCCCTCCTGAAACACATAGCCCACCCGGCGGCGGTGCGGCGGCAGCACCCGCCCGGCCCCGGTGTCCAGAAGCACCGTGTCGCCCGCCACCACCCGGCCCCGGTCGGGCCGCAGGAGCCCCGCCACGGCATTGATCACCGTGGTCTTGCCCGAGCCCGAACGGCCGAACAGCGCAGTCACGCCCGGCGGTGCGTCGAAATCGACCTCGATCCCGATCCCCGGAAAGCGGTGATGGACGGAGACGGAAAGTGTCATTGGCCCGAAATCCTGCGCGCAACCGCCCGGCCGACGAACTCGGATGCAATGAGCGCCGTCATCGCCACCGCGATCGCGATCAGCACCAGCCGCGCCGCCGACGCCTCGCCCCCCGGCACCTGAAGGAAGGCGTAGATCGCGGTGGGCAGGGTCTGGGTCTGGCCGGGGATGTTCGACACGAAGGTGATGGTGGCGCCGAACTCGCCCATCGCCTTGGCGAAGGCGAGGATCGCGCCCGCCACCACCCCGGGCAGGATCAGGGGCAGCGTCACCGTGGCAAAGACCCACAGCCGCGAGGCCCCGAGCGTCCCGGCCGCCTGTTCCAGCTTCGGGTCCACCGCCTCGATCGCCAGCCTTATCGCCCGGACCATCAGCGGAAAGGCCATGACCGCCGCGGCCAGCGCCGCCCCGGTCCAGCGGAAGGCGAACACCAGCCCGAAGGTCTGTTCCAGAAACCCGCCGATGGGCCCGCGCCGCCCGAAGCCCAAGAGCAGCAGATAGCCCGTCACCACCGGCGGCAGAATGAGCGGCAGATGCACCAGCCCGTTGAGCAGCGAGTGCCCCCAGAACCGCTTGCGCGCCAGCACCCAGGCCACATAGACCCCGAGCGGCAGGCTGAGCAGCGTCGCCCAGAACGAGACGCGCAGCGAAAGCATCACCGCGCGCCATTCTGCCGGGGAAAGCGCCTCGAACATCACGCGCGCGGGGTCACTGGGCCAGCACCGTGAAGCCTTGGCCTTCGAAAGCTTCGATGGCGAAATCCTCGGTCAGCGCCTCGAAGAAAGCGACGGCCGCCGGGTTCTCGGAACTCGCGGTGATTGCCGCCGGGTAGATGACCGGCGCATGGCTGCCCGCGGGGAAGGTGCCGAGCACGGTCACGTTGTCGGCCGCCACCGCGTCGGTCGCATAGACGATGCCGTAGGGCGCCTCGCCGTTCGACACCAGCAGAAGCGCCGCCCGCACGTTGTCGACCTGCGCCACCTTCGGCTCGACCGAATCCCAGAGCCCGAGACTCGTGAGCGCGGCCTTGCCGTATTGCCCAGCGGGCACGGAATCGACCATCCCCATCGCCAGATGCCCGTCGCCGATCATCCCGGCAAGGTCGAGGTCGGCGTTGATCTCCACCGGCTCGCCGTCCGAACCGTGGCCAAGCAGCACCACCGTGTTGCCCAGCAGGTCGTGCCGGGTCTCGGGCTTGATATGACCGCCGTTCTCCAGCACATCCATCCAGTTTACCGCGGCCGAGATGAAGATGTCGGCGGGCGCGCCCTCCTCGATCTGCCGGGCCAGCGCGGAACTGCCGGCGTAGGAAATGGTGATGGTATCGCCCGTGCGCTCCTGCCAAGTGGCGGCGATCTCGTCGAGCGCATTGAGCAGGCTGGCGGCGGCGAAGACCGTGACCTCATCGGCCATTGCGGCCGAGGGCAGGGCGAGCGCGGCGGCAAGGGCAGAGCCGAGCAGGGCGCGGCGGGTCGTGGACATGGCGATAGCTCCCGGAAGGCGTTGTGTCCCTGTGGATATAACCGAGACCCGCCGATCCGGGCAAGGGTTATTTCCCGTCATTCACATCCTTGAGCCGGGCGCGGATGCCCCCGATCTCGGCCGAGCCGGTCTCGGCCACGGTCTCCAGCAGCCGCCGGTAATGCGCCAGCACCGCCCGGCCGCTTTCGGTCAGCCGCGCGCCGCCGCCCTTCGGCCCGCCCCGGGTGCTTTCGACCAGCGGTTCGCCGAAGGCCGCGTTCATCTCCTCGACCAGCATCCAGGCGCGTTTGTAGCTCATCTTCATGCGCCGCCCGGCGGCGGAGATCGAGCCGTCCTCGTCGATGCCCTGCAACAGATCGGCCTTGCCCGGGCCGAACATCAGCCGCTTGCCGAAATACAACCTCAGCCTGATGCGCGTGTCTTCCACCTGTTGCCTCCCCGCTTGCGGCACGGGGCCATGATGTCGGGCCGCGCCCCGGCGCGCAAGGGGCCCCGTGCCGCAAGCGGGGGCGCCTCTGCCGGCGGTCGGCCGCCCGTGGCGGGCCGGGGAAGCCCCCGGCGGGGATATTTGTTTCAAGGCGAAATGCAGGGCGCGCGTCCCGTGCTTCATCTTGCCCTGAAATACTCCCGCCGGAGGCTCCCGCGGTCACCGCCCGCGCAGGTGTCAGAAGGGCAGCGCCAGCGGCACCAGAGCCACGCTTGCCGCCATCGCCACCAGCGCGAAGGGCGCGCCGATCCGCACGAAGTCGATGAAGCGGTAGTTGCCCGGCCCCACCACCAGCGTGTTCACCGGCGAGGACACCGGGGTCATGAAGGCAGAGGAGGCGGCGAGTGCGACCGTCATCGCGAAGGGGTAGGGCGAGGCCCCCATCTCCTCGGCGATCCCCAGCGCCACCGGGGCCATCAGCACCGCCGTGGCGGTGTTCGAGATGAACAGCCCCAGCCCGGCGGTGGCGACAAAGATCGCCGCCAGCACCATGCGCGGGCTGGCCTCGCCCACCAGCCCCAAGAGCGCCCCGGCCGCCAGATCGACCCCGCCGGTGCGCTGGAGCGCGAGCGAGAAGGGCAGCATCCCGACGATCAGGATCAGGCTCTGCCAGTGGATCGAGCGCCAGGCGGACTCCGGGTCGATACAGCGGAACAGCCCGAGCAGCAGGCAGCCGATCAGCGCCGCCTGCACGTTCGGGATCACCCCCGTCACCATCATGGCGATCACCGCCGCCAGCACGGCGATGGCGAAGGGGGCGCGGCGGCGGGCGGGCACCACCGCGTCGATCTCGGCCGGCAGGTCGAGCACGATCAGGTCGCGCCGTTCCCCGCCCAGCTTGCGGATCGCCCGCCACGGCCCGACGACCAGCAGCGTCTCGCCCGGTTTCAGCGGCGTGGAAAGGATGCCCTCGCGCAGGGTCTCGCGCCCCTGGCGGCGGCCGATCACCACGAGGTCGTATTCGCTGCGGAACCGCGCCTCGACCACCGTCCGGCCGATCAGCCGCGAGGCGGGCGGGACCATGAGTTCGGCCATGCCGATTTCCTCGGAACGGTCGGTGAAGTAATTGCCCGTGAGCGGCAGCGCCACCAGCCGGTTCTCGGCGCCGAAGGCTTCGATGTCGAAGCTTTCGACGAAGATGTCGAGCAACAGAAGATCGCCCTCGCGCAGCTCGGTCTGGGCGCCGGGGCGGTGCAGGCGGCGGCCGAAACGCGCGGGCCGGTCGATGGCGAGGATGTTGATCCCGGCCGCGCCGCGCAGGTCGAGCTGTTCCAGCCGCTGCCCGGCAAGCGGCGAGCCCGGGCCGATCCGCATCCGGTGTTCGCGCCCGGCCAGGTCGTAGTCGCGGATCCAGTCGGCGAAGCCGGGCCGGGTCGGGGCGGGTGCGGCCTCGGGCGCGGCAAGAAAGCGCCGCGCCACCAGCATGTAGAGGATCGCAAGCCCGAGGATCGGCAGCCCGAACGGCGAGAAGGCGAAGAAGCCGAAGCCCTCATGCCCGCGCCGCACCAGTTCCCCGTGGACGATGAGGTTCGGCGCGGTCGCCACCAGTGTCATCATGCCCGAGATCAGCGCCGCCATAGACAGCGGCATCATCAGCCGGGCCGCCGGGATACGGGCGTTTGCCGCCATGCGCAGCACGACCGGGATGAAGATCGCGACGACGCCGGTCGAGGACATGAACGACCCCACCCCCGCGACGATCGCCATCAGCAGGAAGATCAGCCGTGCCTCGCTGCGGCCCGCGCGGCGGATCAGCCAGTCGCCCAGGCTTTGGGCGACCCCGGTGCGCACCAGCCCCTCGCCGATCACGAAGAGCGCGGCGATCAGCACGACGTTGGGGTCGGACAGCCCCGCCAGCGCCTCGGACACCGTGACGACGCCGGTCATCGGCAGCGCCACCATCATCATCAGCGCGACCACATCCATGCGCGGCCGGTTGAGCGCGAACATCACGACCGCCGCGGCAAGCAGGCCGAGCACGAGGCTGAGGTCGGACATGGCGGTGCGGTTCTCCGGTGGTGGCGGGTGCAGTATGCCGGGCGCGGCGGGCCGGGAAAAGCCGCTACTTTCCGGGGGTCATCCGCCCCCGATCCCCTGTCCGGTTCCCGGTGCTGCGGCAGATGCGCCACAAAGCCGCACAGTCACGAAAACTTATACCCGATACGGGGATTGCGGGGTGCTTCGCGGCTCGACATCGCGGGGCGGGAACCATATCAAGGAAAAAACATCCGGATCGGGGGCGGCCTGATGACGGCAGGCGCATCGCGGCGGAGTTTCCGGGGCTTTGTCCCGCCGCTGCGCGGATGCCTGCCTGCCGTTCGTTCACCCTGCATTCATGCCGGGCGCGGCGGCTCTGTACCGCCGGGCCGGGCAGGAGGCGGCCGGGCGGGTGGCTTCCGTTCCCGGTTGGCAGGCCGGGCAACCGTCGGCCGGATGGCCGGATGCCGCGCGGGCAATTTCCGCCCGCGCCTGTGCGCCGGTCCGAGGCCGCGTCCCGGCTCCGCCGTTCGTCGCGGGCCTGGGGGCGGGTCGGGTGCGGGTGCCATGCCGGTTGGCGGGCGGGTGGTAAAAGGACAGGGCCGGACCGGGCGGCGGAGGGGAAACATGAAGATCGACGGAAGATCGACGACGCGGCATGATTGAACAGAACCTGCTTGCTGCCCTGATCCTGCTGCCCTTTGCGGGCAGTCTTCTGGCCGCCACGGTGGCCGCCCATGCGCGCAATGCCGCGGCCTGGCTTTCGGGCACGGTGATGGTGGCCGGGCTGGGGCTGCTTGCCGCGCTCTGGCCCGCGATCGAGGACGGCGGCGCGGTCCGGGCGCATTTCGCCTGGGTGCCTTCGATGGGCCTCAACATCACCTTCCGCATCGACGGCTTTGCCTGGCTGTTCATGGTGCTGGTGATGGGGATCGGCCTTCTGATCGTGCTTTACGCCCGTTACTACCTGTCGCCCAAGGATCCGGTGCCGCGGTTCTATTCCTTCCTGCTGGCCTTCGCCGGGGCGATGTCGGGTATCCTGCTTTCCGGCAACATCATCGTGCTGGTGGTGTTCTGGGAGATGACGAGCTTCTTTTCCTTCCTGCTGATCGGATACTGGCACCATTCGGCGACCGCCCGCGACGGGGCGCGCATGGCGCTGGTGGTGACCGGGACCGGGGGGCTGTGCCTGCTGGCGGCGATGCTGATCCTCGGGCATATCGTCGGCAGCTACAACCTCGACCGGGTGCTGGCGGCGGGCGACCTGATCCGCGAACATCCGCTGTATCTGCCGATGCTGCTGCTGTTCCTGATGGGGGCCTTCACCAAGTCGGCGCAGTTCCCGTTCCAGTTCTGGCTGCCCAATGCGATGGCGGCGCCGACGCCGGTGTCGGCCTATCTGCACTCGGCCACGATGGTGAAGGCGGGGGTGTTCCTGCTGGTGCGGTTCTCGCCCGCGCTGGGGGGCACGACGGCCTGGTTCTGGCTGGTGGCGGGGGTCGGGATCACGACCATGGTGGTGGGTGCGGTGATCGCGCTCTTTCGCCACGACCTGAAGGGGCTCTTGGCCTATTCCACCATCAGCCATCTCGGGCTGATCACCGCGCTGGCGGGGATCGGCTCTCCCTTCGCCATCGTCGCGGCGATGTTCCACATCGTCAACCACGCGGTGTTCAAAGCGTCGCTGTTCATGGCCGCCGGGATCATCGACCACGAAAGCGGCACGCGCGACATGCGCAAGCTCAGCGGATTGTGGAAGCTGATGCCTTTCACCGGGACGCTGGCGATCATCGCCGCCGGGTCGATGGGCGGGGTGCCGCTTCTGAACGGTTTCATCTCGAAAGAGATGTTCTTCGCCGCCACGCTGGACGCGCAGGACGGATCGTCGCTCGACCTTGCGCTTCCGTATCTCGCCACGCTGGGGGCGGTGTTCAGCGTCGCCTATTCGCTGCGCTTCATCCATACGGTGTTCTTCGGCCCGCCGCCCGTGGACCTGCCGAAACCGCCGCACGAGCCGGTGCCCTGGATGCGCCGCCCGGTCGAGGCGCTGGTGCTGATCTGCCTGGTGATCGGCGTGCTGCCCGCCGCGACCGTCGGCCCCTATCTGCACGAGGCGGTGGTCTCGGTGCTGCACGGTGACACCCCGCGATACAGCCTGGACCTCTGGCACGGGTTCAACACCGCGCTGATGATGAGCCTTGTCGCCATGGCCGCGGGCGTGGCGCTTTATGCCGCGCTGGCGCGGCGGCTGCCCGAGGGGCCGGAAGGCCCGCCCTTCCTGCACCGGATCAAGGGGCAGAAGATCTTCGACCGGCTTCTGCTGCTGCTGTCGTGGAAATGGCCGCGCGTCGCGCACCGGATCATCGGCACCGAACGGTTGCAGCCGCAACTGCGGCTTCTGGTGCTGCTGGCCTTCGTGGGCGCGGGCTGGGTGCTGTGGGGCGTGGCGCGGATGGTGCCGGTGATCACCTGGGACGGTTTCGATCCGGTCTTCGCCATGGTCTGGGCGGTGGGCGCGGCCTGCGCCATCGGTGCGGCCTGGCAGGCGAAATACCACCGTTTCGCGGCGCTGGTGCTGCTGGGCGGGGCGGGGCTGGTGACCTGCGTGACCTTCGCCTGGCTTTCCGCCCCCGACCTTGCGGTGACCCAGCTTCTGGTCGAGATCGTGACCACCGTGCTGTTGCTGCTGGGCATGCGCTGGCTGCCCAAGCGGCGCGAGGAGGTCGCGGCGGACCGGCTGTTCATGGCGCAGCTGCGGCGCGGGCGGGATCTGGTGATCGCGGTAGGCTGCGGCGTGGGAATCGCGGCGATCTCCTATACCGTGATGTCCAGCCCGCAGGGGCCGACCGTGGCGACATGGTTCCTGCAGAACGCCTATACCGAGGGGGGCGGCACCAATGTGGTGAACGTGATCCTCGTCGATTTCCGCGCCTTCGACACCTATGGCGAGATCGCGGTTCTGGGGATCGTCGCGCTGACGGTCTATGCGCTGTTGCGCCGGTTCCGTCCGGCCTCGGAAAGCGCGGGGATGCCCGAACAGCAGGTGATCCAGGACGCCCGCGACCGTGCCACCGAAGGGCGCGAGCTCGGCCGGACGCTGCACGACTACATGTTCGTTCCCGCGATCCTGATGCAGTGGATGTTCCCGGTCACCATCACCATCGCGGCCTATCTGTTCTTCCGCGGCCATGACCTGCCGGGCGGCGGTTTCGCCGGCGGGGTGGCGCTGGCGATCGGGTTCCTGCTGCAATATATCGCGGCCAACGTACGCTGGGTCGAGGCCCGGCTGCGCATCCTGCCGATCCGCTGGATCGGCTTCGGCCTCCTGATCGCCACCGCGACCGGGGTCGGGTCATGGCTGTTCGGCTATCCGTTCCTGACGGCACATGCGCAGTATATCGACCTGCCGCTGATCGGCAGGGTGCCCGCCGCCTCGGCCCTGCTGTTCGACCTCGGGGTGTTCGCGCTGGTGGTGGGGGCGACCATCCTGTTCCTGATCGCCATCGCGCACCAGTCGCTGCGTTCGGCCCGGGTCCGGGCGCAGGAAGAAGCCCGGCTGGCCGAGGCAGAGGAGGCCGCCGCCGCCTCTGACGCCGCCGCCCCCCGGCCCGCGACGGAGGGCGTGTGATGGAACTTGTCCTGTCGATCGCCATCGGGATCCTGGTCGGATCGGGCACCTGGCTGATCCTGCGGCCGCGCACCTTTCAGGTGATCGTCGGTCTCTGTCTGGTGTCCTACGGGGTCAACCTGTTCATCTTCTCGATGGGCCGCCTGCTGGTCGGCGGCGCGCCGGTGCTGTCGAAGGACGGCACGATCATAGATCCCGCCGCCTTTCCCGACCCGTTGCCGCAGGCGCTGGTGCTGACGGCGATCGTCATCAGCTTCGCCACCACGGCGCTGTTCCTGGTGGTGCTGATGGCCGCGCGCGGCTTTACCGGCACCGACCACGTTGACGGGAAGGAGCGCGACCAGTGAACGACACCGTGCTGCGCCCCGATCACCTGATCATCGCCCCGATCCTGATCCCGCTGATCGCCGGGGCGGTCATGCTGCTTTACGAGGACCGCCAGCGGCGGGCCAAGCTGATCATCAGCCTGCTTTCGTCGCTTGCGCTGCTGTGGGTGTCGATCGAACTGTTGCAGGCGTCGAAAGGCACCGGCCCTTCGGTCGATAACGAGGTCGGGCTTTATCTGCTGGGCGACTGGCCGTCACCCTTCGCCATCGTGCTGGTGCTCGACCGGCTGTCGGCGATGATGCTTTTGCTGACCGCCGTGCTCAGCCTGCCGGCGATGGTCTATGCCGCGGCGGGCTGGCACCGGCAGGGGCAGCATTTCCACAGCCTGTTCCAGTTCCTGCTGATGGGCCTGAACGGCGCCTTCCTGACCGGCGACCTGTTCAACCTGTTCGTGTTCTTCGAGGTGATGCTGGCGGCCTCCTACGGGCTGCTGCTGCACGGTTCCGGTCCGCAGCGGGTGCGCGCGGGGCTGCATTACATCGCGATCAACCTCGCCTCGGCCATGCTGTTCCTGATCGGGGTGGCGTTGATCTACGGCGTGGCGGGCACGCTGAACATGGCCGATCTTGCGGTCAAGCTGCCCGGGATCGCGGCCGAGGACCGGCCGCTGCTTCATGCCGCCGCCGCGATTCTCGGGGTCGCCTTCCTCGTCAAGGCGGGCATGTGGCCGCTGTCGTTCTGGTTGCCCAACGCCTATATGGCGGGCGCGGCGCCGGTGGCGGCGATGTTCTCGATCATGACCAAGGTCGGGGTCTATGTGATCCTGCGGCTGTCGTCGCTGCTGTTCGGCCCCGGACAGGACGAATCCGCGGGTTTCGGGGCCGAGGTGCTGATGGTCGGCGGCCTTGCCACCATCGCCTTCGGCATGGTCGGCGTGCTGGCCTCGCAGGGGCTGGGGCGGATGGCGGGTTATCTGGTGCTGGTCTCGACCGGCACGCTCCTGTCGGTGATCGGTCTGACGATGAGCGGGGCCTCGACCGCGATGCTGGCGGGGGCGCTGTTCTATCTGGTCAGTTCGACACTGGCGATTTCGGCCCTGTTCCTGCTGATCGAGCTGATGGAGCGGGAACAGGGCTCCATCGCCGCGATGCTGGCGCTTACGGCCGATGTCTATGGTATCGACGACTACGAGGACGACGACGGCGAACCCGAGGTCGGGCTGGCGATCCCCGGCACGCTGACCGCGCTGGGGATCTGCTTCGGCCTCAGCACGCTCCTGCTGGCCGGGCTGCCGCCGCTGGCGGGGTTCATCGGCAAGTTCGGCATGCTGGCCTCGTTGCTGAACCCGGCGGGCCTTGGCTGGGGCGGCGAGATCGAGCCGCTGGCCTGGGGGTTCTTCGGCCTTCTGATCCTGTCGGGCCTTGCCACGCTGATCGCGATGGTGCGGGTGGGGATGCAGACCTTCTGGGCCTCGTCCGACACCGAGGTGCCGAAGGTGCTTGCGCTTGAAATCGCGCCGGTGGTTGCGTTGATCGCGCTTACGGTGGTGCTGACGGTGCAGGCCCAGCCGGTGATGCGCTACATGGAGGCAACCGCGCGGGCGCTGCACCGGCCCTATATCTACACCGAGGGGGTGTTGCTGCGCGCGACAAGGGTGGCCGATACCGTCGAGGAGGAGAACGGGGCCGGGGAGAACGGCACGGCAGAAGCAGAGGCAGGGCCGGAGACGGTGCCCGATGTCGGCGCCGAAGTCGAGGAGGGCGGCCAATGACCCGGATCATTCCCTATCCCTGGCTTGCCTTCGGTCTTGTCACCGTCTGGCTGCTGCTGAACGGCTTTTCCCTTGGTCAGCTTGTCCTGGGCATCGCCGTTGCGCTGGTTGCCGGGCGGGTCATGGCGGCGCTGCAACCGGCCAAGCCGCGACTGCGCCGCTGGCAGTTGGCGCCCAGGCTGCTGGGGATCGTCACGCTTGACATCATCCGCTCGAACATCGCCGTCACGCGGCTTATCGTTACCGGCGCCGGGCCGAAATACGGCAGCCGCACCTCGGGCTTTGTCGACATACCGCTGGAACTGCGCGACCAGATCGGTCTGGCGATTCTTTCCATCATCATCACGGCGACGCCGGGCACGGCCTGGATCGAATACGACCACGCCCGCAGCAGGCTTCTGCTGCATGTCTTCGACCTGATCGACCCCGACGAGATGCGCGCCCTGATCAAGAACCGCTACGAGCATCTGCTGATGGAGATCTTCCAATGAGCGCCATTATCCTGCTTGCCGCCATCACCATCGCCCAGTTCGCACTGGCCATTGCGATGGGGCTGGCCGCGTGGCGCACGATGAAGGGGCCACGGGCGCAGGACCGGGTGCTCGGGCTCGACACGCTCTACATCAATGCCATGCTGATGATGCTGGTCACGGGCATCCGCACCGGCAGCGTCCATTTCTTCGAGGCGTCGCTGGTGATTGCCGTCCTGGGCTTCGTGGGCACGGCGGCGCTGGCCAAGTTCCTGATGCGCGGCGAGGTGATCGAATGACAGACCATCTTGCCGAAATCCCGCTTTGGGCCGCGATCCCGGCGGCGGTGTTCATCCTGATCGGTGGCGGGCTGGCGCTGATCGGAACGATCGGCCTTGTGCGGCTGAAAAGCTTTTACGATCGCATCCATGCCCCTACATTGGGAACAAGCTGGGGCACGGCGGGGATGATCCTCGCCTCGATCCTCGTTTTTACCGTGGCCGGGGGCCGCCCGGTGGTGCATGAATTCGTGATCGGGGTGTTCGTGATGATCACCATGCCGGTGACGCTGATGCTGCTGGCGCGGGCCGCGCTTTACCGCGACCGGACCGAGGGCAACACATCCGAGGGCATCCCCGGCGTGAAGGCGCGCACGGAAACCCCGGATGACGGGGGCGGCGAAGGCGGCGGAAACGACGGCGGCTGGATTGAACGGGACACGGGTGCGGTAGCGGAACAACAGCGGGAATGACGCGTATGACACAGGCCGGGGCGCAGGGCGGAATGCCTCAACAACCGGGCACCGGGACAGACGACCCGACCGGGACGACGCCGCCCCGCCCCGCCTATCAGCGACCGCTGATTACCGACATATCGGCGGCGCGCTGGCTGCTGTTCGCGATCCTCGCCGCCTCGATCTACTTCTTCCACAGTTTCCTTGTGCCGGTGCTGGCAGCCACCATCATCGCGCTGGCAAGCTGGCCGCTGCGCGGCTATGCGGTTTACCGGCTGGGCATGGGGCGGACCTCGGCGGCCGGGCTGCTGCTGCTGCTGATCGTGCTGTTCCTTGTGGTGCCGATCACGCTGGCGCTGGTCTATGCCTTCGGCGAATTGCGAATCTGGGTGTCCTGGGCCATCGCCACCAACGCCACCGGGGCCGAGCCGCCGGACTGGCTGATGGGGATTCCGCAGATCGGCGAATGGCTGGACGAGCAATGGCGCCAGAACATCGGCCGCCCCGGTGCGATCGGCGATGCGGTGCAGCTTGTCAGCGGCTCGAACATCGGGGCGATCTATCGCGGTGTCCTGACCGCCGGGGCGATGACCTTCCATCTGGCGCTGACGCTGGTGTTCATGCTGATCGCCCTGTTCGTGTTCTACCGCGACGGTGACCGGATCGCCGCGCAGATCGACCGGGTAGGGGCGCGCATCCTGCCCACCCGCTGGGGGCGGCTGTCGCGGGTGGTGCCCGCCACGATCAGTTCGACCGTCACGGGCATGACCCTGATCGCCATCGGCGAAGGGGTGATTCTCGGCCTGGCCTACTGGGTGGCGGGCGTGCCCTCGCCGGTCACCTTCGGGGTCATCACCGGCTTCATGGCGCTGATCCCCGGCGGTGCGCCGCTGTCGTTCACGCTGGTGTCGATCTATCTCATCGCCAGCGGCTCGCCGCTGGCCGGGGTGCTGCTGTTCCTGTGGGGCACGATCGAGCTGTTCATCGTGGACAAGACCATCCGTCCGGTGCTGGTGGGCGGGCCGGTGAAGCTGCCGTTCCTGCCGACGTTCTTCGGGCTTATCGGCGGGGTGAAGACGCTGGGGATCGTCGGGCTGTTCATCGGCCCGGTGCTGATGGCGCTGCTGGTGTCGATGTGGCGCGAATGGCAGCGCGAGATCATGGACGAGGAACTCCGCCAGGTCCGGCGCGAGGCCGAGCGCCGTGCCGCCGCCCCGCCCGAACCGCCCCCCCCGCTGTCCCCCGCCCCGCCCGCAGGCCCGCCCGCACCCGCCGGGTCCGGCGGAATCGCGGCGGCGAACGTCCCTCCCCGGCTGACCGGGGAGGTGGCGGCGGGGGAATAGGCCCGGATACGGCCCGGATACGGAACGAAACGGCCCCGGACGGCGGAACCGTCCGGGGCCTTTGCCTTGGGGCAGGGGGGGCAGCCTCCGGCACCCGGCCCGGGCCGCATATGCCACAGGTCCGCACCCCGGCCTGTTCCGGTCGGGGCATTCCCCTGCGAACGCGGGTGACGTCTGCGCCGCGCCGGGGTAAAAGCCCGGACAATGCAGGGAACCGCGAGACGGAGGCACCGATGACCGCACCATCCTTTCTGACCACGCCGCAGGGCCGCCGGATCGCCTTTCACCGTCGCGAAGGGCAGGGGCCACAAGGGCAGATGCCGGGGGTGGTGTTCCTTGGCGGGTTCCGCTCGGACATGGAGGGGACCAAGGCGCTTCACCTCGACCAATGGGCCGCGCGCGCGGGCCGGGCCTTCCTGCGGTTCGACTACTCGGGCCACGGGCAATCCTCGGGCGATTTCCTTGACGGCAGCATAGGCGACTGGGCCGGGGATGCCGCCGCCGCCATCGCTGCGCTGACCGTAGGGCCGCAGGTGCTGGTGGGTTCGTCCATGGGCGGCTGGATCGCGCTTCTGACCGCGAAGGCCATGCCGGAACGTGTCGCCGGGCTGGTCGGCATCGCCGCCGCGCCCGATTTCACCGAGGACAGCATGTGGGCCGGGTTCGACGCGGTGCAGCGCCGCCAGCTGGAGACCGAAGGGCAGGTCGCGCTGCCTTCGGACTATTCCGACGGGCCCTATATCATCACCCGCCGCCTGATCGAGGACGGCCGCACCCGGCTGGTGCTGCGCGACCCGCTGCCGCTGCCGTTCCCGGTGCGGCTGCTGCAAGGGACCGCCGATACCGACGTGCCGCCCTCGGTGGCGCTGCGGCTCTTGGACCACGCCGAAGGGGATGACATTCGCCTCACGCTGGTCAAGGGTGCCGATCACCGCTTTTCCACCCCGGAGTGCCTCGCGCTGATCGAGGCGGCGGTCGGGGAGGTGAGCGGATGAGAACCTTCGGCTGGCTGCTTGGCCGGGTTCTGCTGGTCCTCGCGGTGCTGGTGGTCGGGCTGTTGTTCTGGCCGATGCCCGGCGTGGGGCCGGTGCCGCGGTTCGACACCGCCCGCCTGCCCGCCGAACCCGCCGAGCTTGACCGTTGGCTGGCCGAGCGCGAGGTGGTCATCGGCGATATCACCGAAGGCGCGGAAAAGCGCATCCTCTGGGCCGGAGAGCCCGGCGCGCGCACCGATCTGACGCTGGTCTACCTGCACGGCTTCTCGGCCACCTCGCAAGAGATCGCGCCGGTGCCCGAACGGGTGGCGGCGGAGCTTGGCGCGAACCTCTATCTGGCCCGGCTGGCGGGTCATGGCCGCGACGGCGCGGCGCTGGCCGGGGTGAGCCCCGAGGACTGGCTGTACGATCTGGCCGAGGCGCTGGCCATCGCCGCCCGGCTGGGCGAACGCACGGTGCTTGTCGGCACATCCACCGGCGCGGCGCTGGCGATGGCGGGACTTGGCGACCCGGCGCTGGCCGCCGACCTGCCGGGGCGCGGGCAGGTAGCGGGGCTGGTGCTGATCTCGCCCAACTACCGGTTGCACGGCCCGGCGGCCCGTCTGCTCGACCTGCCGCTGGTCGAACACTGGGGTGAATGGATCGCGGGCGATACCGTCCATATTCCCGCGGTCAGCGAGGATCACGCCCGGTTCTGGACGCTCGACTATCCGTCGCGGGCGGTGCTGTCGATGGTGCGGCTTGCCCGGCACCTGCGCGGGCTCGACCCGGCGGGGATGGTGCTGCCCGCGCTGTTTCTGCACACTGAAACCGACCGGGTGATCGAGCCGGGGCTGGTCCGGCGCGGGGCCGAAGGCTGGGGCGGTCCGGCGGAACGGGTGGTGCTGGTGCCCGGCGAGGGCGACGACGCCTGGCACCACATCCCGGGGGGCGACATCCTTTCGCCCGGGCTGACCGAAACGCTTTCCGGCCATATGCTGCGCTGGCTGCGGGGGCGCTCTGCCGCAACAGAGGGCAAGCGGCCGCCCGTGCGGGTGCTCTGCCGCCTGCCCGGCGGCGCTTGCGCACCTTGATTCCGGGCAAAGAAGGTGCCTAAATTCGGCGTTCCGCCTGTTTTTCCTAATTCGGTGGATGTTCCTGCCCGCCACCCCGGCGAAATTTCCTTCACATCCGAGGGCGCAGCCCGGGCCGTTGAAGTGACCGCACCGGGCAAGGGGGTGCATCCGTCGCCCCTTTTCCCTGTCGCCCCGCACCGGCTTTCGCTATGTTCGCCGCAAAGCGGCAAAGGTGACGCGCATGGCCGAAGAAACCGACATCCTGGAGCCCGGCGAAGGTGTGCCGGACGCGCGGCGGATCGAAGGGATCCTCGGTGCCATCGAGGCGGGCGATGCCGCGCGGCTCGATGATCTGCTCGAACCGTTCCACGCCGCCGACATCGCCGACTTCCTCGAACAGGTCAGTGCCGCCCAGCGCCGGGCGCTGCTGGCACTGCGGCCGCGCAGTATCGACGGCGACGTGCTGTCGGAACTCGATGATTCGATCCGCGAGGAGGTGATCGACAGCCTCTCGGCCGAAGTGCTGGCCGATGCGGTGCGCGACCTCGATTCCGACGACGTGGTGGACATCCTCGAAGACCTGGAGGAACCGCAGCAGGAACGCATCCTGGAGGCGCTGGAAGACGCCGACCGGATGGTGGCGCAGCAATCGCTTTCCTTCCCGGAATATTCCGCCGGCCGCCTGATGCAGCGCGAGGTGGTCAGCGCGCCCGAACACTGGACGGTGGGCGAGGCGATCGACTTCCTGCGCGGGGCCGAATGGCTGCCCGACCAGTTCTACCACGTGATCCTGGTCGATCCGCGAATGCGACCGCAGGGGCATGTCACGCTGGGCCGCCTGCTGTCCGCGCGTCGCGACACGCCGATGCGGGACATCACCGAGGATATCTTCCGCACCGTCAGGGTGACCGACGAAGAGGCCGAGGTCGCCTATCTGTTCAACCAGTATCACCTGATCTCGACCCCGGTGGTGGACGATGCCGGGCGGCTGGTGGGGGTCATCACCATCGACGACGCCATGACCGTGCTCGACGAGGAACACGAGGAAGACATGCTGCGCCTTTCGGGCGTCGTGGCCGATGCTTCGGTGACCGACGGTGCCCTGACCACGGCCCGGCTGCGGTTGCCATGGCTGATCGTGAACCTGTTCACCGCCTCGCTTTCGGCCGTGGTGATCTCCCGGTTCGAGGCGACCATCGCCTCGCTGGTGATGCTGGCGGCGCTGATGCCGATCGTCGCCTCGACCGGGGGGATCGCGGGCACCCAGTCGCTTGCGGTCGCGGTGCGGTCGCTGGCGACGCGCAGTCTGACTTCGGCCAACGCGCGGCGTGTGGTGATGCGCGAACTGGGGGCGGGGCTGCTGAACGGGTTGGGGCTTGCGGTGATCCTCGGGCTGGGGGGCTGGGCGATCTTCGGCGATCCGTTGCTGGGGGCGGTGCTGGGCATGGCGATGATCGTCAACCAGTTCGTCGCCGCCGTGGGCGGTGTGCTGGTGCCGCTGGGCATGAACCGGCTGGGGATGGACCCGGCGCTTGCCTCGGGCACCTTCGTCACCACGCTGACCGACGTGATGGGCTTTTTCGCCTTCCTCGGGCTGGCGACGCTGGTCCTGCTGTGAACGGGCCGAAACCCGAAGCGCGCAAGGCCGCTCTGGCCGCCCGCGCGGCGGCCCATGCGGCCCATATCGGGGGGGGGGCGGGCGAGGCGGCAAGGCATCTGACCGCGGCGCTCGTGCCCCACGCCGGGAAGGTGCTGGCGGGATACATGGCGATGCGGACCGAAATCGACCCGCTGCCCGCGATGGCCGCCCATCGCGGCCCGGTCTGCGTGCCGGTGATCGAGGGCGCGGGCCTGCCGTTGCGGTTCCGCGAATGGACCCCAGGCGCGGCGCTGACCCCCGGCGCCTTCGGCGCGCTGGTGCCCGAAAGCGGCGGCTGGCTGGTGCCCGAGGTGCTGGTGGTGCCGCTGGTGGCCTTCGACGCAAGCGGCTTCCGGCTGGGCTACGGCGGCGGCTTCTACGACCGCACGCTGGAGGCGCTGCGCGCCCGCGGCCCGGTCACCGCCATCGGTTTTGCCTGGGCGGCGCAGGAACTCCCCGAAGTGCCGGTGGAGCCGACCGACCAGCCGCTCGATCTGATCGTGACGGAACGGGGAATATGGCACCCACGCGGCAATGTCGGCCCTGATTTTGCCATCCCCGGGGGGTAGGATTCTGGACGGGTCAACTTGTGGGGCTATGTTGCGATGTCCATTCTGCCGCTGTTTCTCGCCATTCTCTGTCTTGTTGCGCTGACCGGAATTATCTGGCCGTTCCGCCCCTTTCGCAAGCGACGTAACGCGCTGTTCACCCTGATCGCAGCGTTCGGACTTCTGGCTGTCATAGCGCCCGATCCGGAGCCACAGTCTGCCAGTGCCTTGGTGCGTCTGCCCGATACCGCGCCGAAAGCACCTCAAGATGCCGAGGTTGCCGCGCTTCGCCAGGCGGTGGAGACCGGTCAATGGTCCAGTGCGCTGGAGCAGCTTCGGACGCTGGAACGGCGCGGAGCCGACTCCGCTCCTCTGGTGGAGGAACTGGAGGATCGGCTTCTGGCGCTGGTGCGGCCGCTCCCTGCCGCTGAGATGCAGGCCAACCTTGCTGGCTATGAATTGCTTTCGGCGCTGCGGCCCGATGAAACGCATTATGTCGCCAAGGTCGATGAGTATCGCGCCGCGATTGCGCGTAGCCGATCCGACGCAGTAGCACTGTTGCAGCGCAATCATGATCGGATCGAGGGTATCACATGGTATCAGCACCCGAACCGGCCACAGTATACCAACAGTCGTTCCACGGTGTATCTTTATATTGGTCAGCGAGAAGGGTCCCGACCCTGGCTCAGGATGAAGGTTCAGTATGCCGCAAGGGACTGGCTGTTCGTGGACCGGGTTGTAGCGTGGCACGATGGAGTGCGCGAAGATCTGCACGCAGGCAGGTTCCAGCGTGACAACAACACCACGATCTGGGAATGGGCCGATGTTACGCCTACACCCTATCAGCTTGAGGTGTTGCGGTCTCTTTCCGAAGCGAGGGAAGCGATCCTGCGGTTCCACGGCCAGAAATATCATCGTGATGTTACACTGTCGCGCAGTGACAAGCTCGCGTTGGCCGAGATGCTGCGGGCTTGGGAGGCGATGGCACCGGAAAGCTGACGGGACCTTGCCCTTCGCCCCTCCCGGCAGTAATCGGGGGCGATGCGGATACTCTTTCTTGGCGATGTGATGGGCCGGTCGGGCCGGGCAGCGGTGGCGGCGGAACTGCCGCGGCTGCGGGCGGACTGGCGGCTCGACTTCGTGGTGGTCAACGGCGAGAACGCCTCGAACGGCATGGGGCTGAGCCCGGCCCATGCCAAGGGGCTGCTCGACGCCGGGGCGGATTGCATCACGCTGGGCGACCACGCCTTCGACCAGCGCGACATGCTGGCCTTCATCGAGACCGAGCCGCGCATCCTGCGGCCGCTGAATTTCGCCAAGGCCGCGCCGGGGCGGGGCGCGCGGGTTTTTGCCGCGCCGGGCGGGCGCAAGGTGCTGGTGGCGCAGGCGCTGGGCCAGGTGTTCATGAAGCGGCCCTTCGACGATCCGTTCTCGGCCGTGGCCGGGGTGTTGCAGGCGCATCCCGTGGGCGGGCTGGTGCAGGCCGCCATCATCGACATGCATTGCGAGGCCACCTCGGAGAAGATGGCCATGGGCCACTGGTGCGACGGGCGCGCGAGCCTCGTCGTCGGCACCCATACCCATGTGCCCACCGCCGACGCGCAGATCCTGCCCGGCGGCTGCGCTTACCAGACCGACGCGGGCATGTGCGGCGACTACGACAGCGTGATCGGCATGGACAAGCTGGAGCCGATGCGCCGCTTCGTCACCCAGATGTCGCGCAGCCGGTTCGAGCCCGCGACCGGCCCCGCCACGCTTTCGGGCGTGCTGGTCGAGACCGACGACCGCAGCGGCAAGGCCGCCTCGGTCGGCATGGTCCGGCTTGGCGGCCGGTTGCAACAGGCGGTGCCCTGACCGCATCGGCCTGCGCCCGCCTGCCGCAGCGGTTTTTCTTGCGGCGGGGGCGGAAAGCGTGAAAATCCCCCAAAGGCCGTGACGGAGCGATGATGTTCGGACTTGACCTGTCCCCCGATACTCAGGCCATCGTGGCCATCACCATCGTTCTGGGCATGTTCGTGCTGTTCCTGCGCGAGACCTGGCCGGTCGAGGTGGTGGCGATCGGCGGCGCGGCCCTCATGCTGGCGATCGGCATCCTGCCCGGGGCCGATGTCTTTGCCGTGCTGTCGAATCACGCGCCCTGGACCATCGCGGCGATGTTCATCATCGTCGGCGGGCTGGTGCGCACCGGCGCGCTCGATCTCGTGACGCAGGTCGCGGGCCGCCATGCTGAAACCCGCCCGTTCCTCACGCTTGGGGTGCTGGCGCTGGTGGTGCTGGCGATGGCGGCCTTCGTCAACAACACGCCGGTGGTGGTGGTGATGATCCCGATCTTCGCGCAACTGGCGAAGCGGATGAAGATGGCGCCGTCGAAGGTGATGATCCCGCTGAGCTACCTGACGATCTTCGGCGGCACCATCACGCTGATCGGCACCTCGACCAACCTGATCGTGGACGGGGTGGCGGTGGCCGCGGGGATGGAGCATTTCGGCATCTTCGAGATCACCCCCGTCGGGCTGCTGATCGCCGCGGTCGGCTTCGTCTATCTGGCGATCTTCGCGCCGCGGCTGCTGCCGGACCGCGAGTCGATGACCTCGCTGATGTCCGACCGCTCGAAGATGCGCTTCTTCACCGAGGTCGCGGTGCCCGAAGGCTCGGGGCTGATCGGCAAGAAGCTGGACGAGGTGGTCATCTTCAAGCGCGAGACCGCCCGGGTGATCGACGTGCTTCGGGGCGATGCCTCGCTGCGGCGCAACCTTGCGGCGGTCGAGTTGCAGGCGGGCGACCGGGTGGTGCTGCGCACGCCGATGTCGGATGTGCTGGAGTTGCAGAAGAACAAGGAACTGCGGCTGGTGGACAAGCTGTCGTCGGTGCAGACCACCACGGTCGAGGTGCTGATCACCCCGGGCTGCCACATGGTCGGCCGTTCGATGGGCAGCCTGCGGCTGCGGCGGCGCTACGGCGTCTATCCGCTGGCGGTGCACCGGCGGAACCAGAACATCGGCCGCCAGATCGACGACCTGGTGGTGCAGGTGGGCGACACGCTGCTGCTCGAAGGCACGCCCGAGGATATCCGCCGCCTTGCTTCCGACGTGGAACTGGTGGAGATCGGCCAGCCTTCGGAACGCGCGTTCCGCCGCAGCCATGCGCCGATCGTGGTCGCGGTGCTGGCCGGGGTGGTGATCCTCTCGGCGCTGGAGTTCGCGCCGATCATGATCCTCGCCTTCCTCGGGGTGGCGGTGATCCTTCTGACCCGCTGCATCGACGCCGACGAGGCTTTCGGCTATATCGACGGCCGCCTGCTGGCGCTGATCTTCGGGATGCTCGGGGTGGGGGCGGGGCTGAACCATTCGGGCGCGGTGCAGATGATCGTGAACGGCATCGCGCCGGGGCTGGCGAACCTGCCGCCCTATCTGCTGGTGCTGGCGGTCTATGCCATCGCCTCGCTGCTGACGGAACTGGTGACCAACAACGCCGTGGCGGTGATCGTGACCCCGATCGCCATCGGGCTGGCGCAGACGCTGGGGGTCGATCCGCGACCCCTGGTCGTGGCGGTGATGTTCGGCGCCTCGGCCAGCTTCGCCACGCCCATCGGCTACCAGACCAACACGCTGGTCTACGGGCCGGGCGGCTACCGCTTCACCGACTATCTGCGGATCGGCCTGCCGCTCAACCTGGTGATGGCGGTGGCGGCAGCCGCGTTCATTCCGCTCTTGTGGCCAATGTAACCGGCTTGCGGGCCTGCGTCCGGCTGGCATATAGAAGCGGCAAGAGCGGAGACTGAACGGAGAAGCGCATGGCGGGCCATTCCAAATGGGCCAATATCCAGCACCGCAAGGGGCGGCAGGACGCGGTGCGTTCCAAGCTGTTCTCCAAGCTGGCGAAGGAAATCACCGTCGCGGCGAAGATGGGCGACCCCGACCCGGACAAGAACCCGCGCCTGCGGCTGGCGGTGAAGGCGGCCAAGGCGGTGTCCTGCCCGAAAGACGTGATCGACCGCGCGATCAAGAAATCGCTGGGCGGCGACGCCGAGGACTATACCGAAATCCGCTATGAGGGTTACGGCCCCTCGGGGATCGCGATCATCGTCGAGGCGATGACCGACAACCGCAATCGCACCGCCTCCAACGTGCGTTCGACCTTCGCCAAGCACGGCGGCAACCTGGGCGAGACCGGATCGGTCTCGTTCATGTTCGACCGGGTGGGCGAGATCACCTATCCGCCCGACGCCGGCGATGCCGATACGGTGATGGAGGCCGCGATCGAGGCGGGCGCGGAGGATGTGGAATCGGACGGGGACGGCCACTGGATCTATTGCGCCGCCGGGGATCTGTCGGAAGTGTCCGAGGCGCTGGAGAAGGCGCTTGGCGAAAGCACCGAGAGCAAGCTGGTCTGGAAGCCGCAGAACCGCACCGAGGTCGATCTGGAAACCGCGCAGAAACTGATGCGCCTGATCGAGACGCTTGAAGACGACGACGACGTGCAGACCGTGACGGCGAATTTCGACATCCCCGATGAGGTGGCGGCGCAGTTGTGACGCGGGGGGCGGGGTGCGAAGGTTGAAGGTTTGGAGGTGCGCTGAAGCGCACCCTACGAGCCTGTATTACGCCGTAGGGTGCGCTTCAGCGCACCTTGGCACCCCCGAACCCACCACACTACACCCGGTTCGGCACCTCGCGCCCGTCGAAGAAGGCGGTGAGGTTCGCCACCGCCATCAGTCCCATCGCCTCGCGCACCTCAAGTGCGGCAGTGCCCAGATGCGGCAGCAGGACGGCGTTGTCGAGTGCGCGCAGCGCCTCGGGCACGGCGGGCTCGAATTCATAGACATCGAGGCCCGCGCCGCCGATCCGCCGCTCGGCCAGCGCGGCGATCAGCGCCGATTCGTCGATCACGTCGCCGCGCGAGATATTGACCAGAATCCCGTGCGGCCGCATCGCCGCCATCGCCTCGGCGCCGATCAGGTGGCGGGTGCCCGCGCCGCCCGGCACCGCGATCACCACGATATCCGCCGCCATCGCCTCGGCGAGGCTGCCCACCTGCCGCGCGGGCAGGCCGGGATCGGCCACGGCCGAGCGGTTGTGGAACAGCACCTCCATCCCGAAGCCGTAATGGCAGCGCCGGGCGATGGCCTTGCCGATGCGGCCCATGCCGACGATGCCAAGGGTCTTTCCGGTGACATGCAGCCCCAGCATCTGGGTCGGGTGCCAGCCTTCCCACAGCCCTGCGCGCACCAGCCGTTCGCCCTCGCCCGCGCGGCGCGCGGTCATCAGGATCAGCGTCATGGCGATATCGGCGGTGGCGTCGGTCACCGTACCCGGCGTGTTCGACACCACCACCCCGGCCGCATTGGCCGCGCCCACGTCGATATGGTTGTAGCCCACGCCGAAATTCGCGAGAATCCGGCAGCGCGGCGCATGGGCCCGGGCGAAGACATCCGCGTTGAACGCATCCCCGAGCGTCGGCAGCACCCCGTCGTAATCGTTGAGCGCAGCGAGCGCGGCGGCCTCATCGAGCGGCGTCGTATCCTCGCGTACCGTAAGTTCGAACCGGGCCAGCGCCTCGGCGATCACCTTGTCGGGCAGGTGGCGGGTCATCAGGATATGCGGCGTCAAAACAGTCTCCCTCCCAAAGGAACCTCGTGGCCGGGGCCGATCAGCACCACCAGGCCGTCTGCGTCGGGCACGCCCAGCACCAGCACCTCGGACTTTACCGGACCGATCTGGCGGGGCGGAAAGTTTACCACGGCGAGGACCTGACGGCCGATCAGGTCTTCGGGCCGGTAGTGTTCGGTGATCTGGGCCGAAGACCGTTTCTCGCCGATCTCCGGGCCGAAATCGACCCGCAGCTTGTATGCGGGCTTGCGTGCCTCGGGGAAGGGCTCGGCGGCGGTGATGCGGCCGACCCGGATATCTACCTTGAGGAAGTCGTCGAAGCTGATCATCCGCCCAGCTCCTTTCCGCGCGCCGCCGCCGCCCGCACCGCCCGGCGCAGAAGCGGGGGGAAGCCGTTCTCCTCGTCCATCAGCACCTGAAGCGCCGCAGCCGTGGTGCCGCCGGGGCTGGTGACGTTGATCCGCAGTTGCGCCGCCGTATCCTCCGAGCGGTGGGCCAGTTCGCCCGCCCCGGTCACCGTGGCGCGGGCGAGCTGCATGGCGAGGGCAGGGGGCAGCCCCTCGGCCTCGCCCGCCGCCGCCAGCGCCTCGATCAGGTGGAACACATAGGCCGGGCCCGAGCCCGAGACCGCGGTGACCGCATCCATCTGATGCTCGCCCTCCAGCCGGACCACCGCCCCCACCGCCGAAAGCAGGGTCTCGGCCAGCGCGAGGTGGTCCGAGGTCGCCGCACCGTTGCCGGTGATCGCGGTGATGCCGCGTCCGACCGCCGCCGGGGTGTTGGGCATGGCGCGCACCACCGGGGTGGCGGCGCCCAGCATGGCCTCGAACGCCTCGATCCGGGTGCCCGCGGCGACCGAGACGAACAGTGTCCCGCCGCCGCCGTAGCCCGCCAGAACCGGTAGCGCCGCGCCCATCATCTGCGGCTTGACCGCCACCAGCACCACGGCGGGCGGCGCGGGCGGATCTTCGTTCACATGCACCCCGAGGGCGACGATCCGTTCAGCGGGTGCGGGGTCGCGCACCCAAGCCGCACCGGGCGGCAGCCCGCCCGCCAGCCAGCCGTCGAGCAGCGCCGAACCCATCTTTCCGCAGCCCAGCAGCAGCAGCCCCCGGCGCGCGACATCCTGAAGATCCATTCCGTCCCCCGTCCCGTCCATGATCCTGTTCAGATCGGGGGCAGGTTAGGCGCGTCCGTAGGCCTCGGCAATGGCGACCTTGATCGCGTCCTCGGGGGAATGTCCGGCCCAGGCCACAAGCTGGAACGCCGGGTAGAACCGTTCCGAGGCGCTTATGGCGGCGGCGATCATCCGATCGACCTGCTCGGGCCCGGCCGCCTGCCCGCCGGTCAGCACCAGCCCGTAGCGCCAGACCATCAGCCGCTGTTCGGCCCACCAGGTGAAGGCCCCGGTCCAGCATTCGTCGTTCACCCGGTTCAGAAGCGCCATCAGATCGCCCTCGCGCCCGGCGGGCGGGTCCATCTCGAAGGTGCAGATCAGCCGCAGGGTCTCGTCGCGGCCCGACCAGGCGAGGGTCAGCGAATAGGTCCGCCACTGGCCCTCGACCGCCACCGCGATCTGGTCGTCGGTCACGCGGTCGAACTCCCATTCGTGGTGTTCGGCCAGCGTTTCGGCAAGGTCGATAGGGTGGAGGTCTTCCGCGAGGAGGATATCTTCCGATAACGACATGGCCCGGCCCCTGTATCTATGTGCGCCACCATGGGCCGAACCCATGATGGGCTGAAACCGGCAAGGTAGGGCGTTTGCAGCTACGATGCCTTACTAGATATGGTGTGGGATGGGGGGAAGCCTGTAAAGGATTATTTAACGCGATTTCCTGTGGACAACTCTGGCTGTAGCGTGACAACGAATTTTGCATAGTTTGACACGGATATTTGCAGCAGAGCGATTTTGTGATTTCCGGGTCTTGGGCGGGCCGTGAAGGGTGGTTTGAACGGCCGTTCAAGCCACCGTCAACGCACCCTGACCCACTGGTCCTGGTTGGCCACGGCGCTTGGCGGGGGCACGGTCCAGGGCGGCACCCAGCCATCCCTCAGCGTCATGCGCAGGCCCATC
>Ga0172382_10003400_pt1 | contig 25267 bp, 26 predicted proteins | sample Leawel138RmetaG_FD_122245 | JGI IMG/M metagenome (GOLD analysis project Ga0172382, IMG submission 122245) | Leachate microbial communities from a municipal landfill in Southern Ontario, Canada - Leachate well 138R metaG | ecosystem: Engineered > Solid waste > Landfill > Unclassified | place...
CCATGCCGATCCGCAACTGGAAGGCAGCCCTGAACCGTTTTATGATTGACTTCGGTGATCGCCTGGCCGATTACCAGTGAGCAACTGGCACAGGCAGTTACACAGAATTATTTACAGGGTCCACCTTGGCCCTGCCCGTGATGGCATCGATGTAGATCAAGCCCTTTGTTTGGGCGGCCTTGATCTTGCGATCCAGCATCTCCGTGAAGCCGACGAGCCCTTCGAGAACCAAGACCAGATCTCCTCCGTCAATGAATACGGTCTTAATAGCTTTGCCGGCGACAAGAGAGCCAACAACATTCTCACTGAACCCGTGAATCGAGAAGAAAAGCCCTCGCCCGTACATCTTCCCTTCGATCTTACCGGCAAACTGATATACCGCCTCGTTAGCAGCAGCCTTGTCTTGCCATTTTGCTTCAATAATGTAGTGCTCTCCATCGTACTTGATCGCACCGTCAATCTGCTCACCATTCACACGGAAAGGCTCAGTTACCTCAAGTGACGCGAGCTTTGACAACAATTGGAGAATACTCTCAAGCTCATATCCTCTCCTCGCGCCTGTTATCTCACCCTGAAGCAAAGCGATAAACTTGGTCTTAAGCTCAGGAAGTGTTGCGCTTGGAGCGCGCGCCGCCGCCTCTCTTCGTTCCCGCTCCTTCCGTTGCTCCTGGATTTTGTGATCTCTAATCTCTTGAAGTTGTTTCAGGTGAGTAATTGCGCTCTCCGCTTCGGCACGGCTCAACTTCTTAAGCTTGTCGAAATAGTAGGTGTCAAAATGCTTCCAAGCGATAAGCGACTGGAGCATGGCGCGGAACTGTCCGAGACCCTCGTCTGGCTTCGCGCTCAGGTGGTTGAACATTGCGTCCACAACAGCATAACGGTGCATTGTCTTGTAGTCGCCAATAGCCCGCACGTCACTCTTTGTGCAGCTGTTGTTTTCGAAAAAGGTAATGATGTCGTCTTTCGGCCATAGGAGCTTCAGAATGCAGTCCCGCATGGCCAGCTTGATGTCGTTTGGAAAACTCATGTGCTCTTTCTGTTTTCTAAGGCTAACTACTATTCGGCGAATTATCCGCCGCATATGCGGACAGGATGCCCGCGCTGAATTTCGATATTACTTTCAGCATCAATAGATTGCCATGATTTCCTGTGTGAATTTCGACCGCCGATATGCCGCTGAACGACCGCATAGCAGCGAAAATGGAATATGCGCCGCATAGTGGCGGCCATGAATGACGGTTGATTACAAGAATTCAACACGTTACATCGCTTGCCCCACAATATGCGGCGCGACAGTTGGGAGTGGCCCGGCCAGTGTTTCAAGAGGCGTCCGCTTCGCTGCCGTTCCCGGTAATGCCCAAAGACTCAGCTAGCCGCAGCGCAGTATTTCGACAGCAGTTGCGGTGCGGCACTGTAGACGATGCCGTGGTCTTCGATCAGGTAGGCTTCCTGCTCCTCGCCCTGGACCCAGGCGGGGATGAGGAAGTTGGCGAGGTAGCCGTAGCTGTCCCAGTGGGAGGTGGAGGCGTCGACGCCGGCGATCTCGGCCAGGCATTTGGCGACCTTTTCGCTGGTGGCCTGGTCGAGCTTGCGGTCGTGCTTGAGCCAGGCCTGGAACAGGTCCTTGCCGTATTGCACGACGAGGGCCGGCTCGAAGCCTTCGACACGGAGTTTGCTGAGGCGGGCGTTGTTGAGGCCGCCGAGCAGGGTCATACCGTGTTCGCCGTGGGGACGGATGAGGACGGCGTGGCCGGCCTGGTTCTGTTCGCGCAGCAGGTCGATCAGGCCCCAGAGCTGGGCGAGGTAGAGACCGTCGTGGGCCAGGGTGGAGCCGCTCTTCTTGCGCGTGGCGACATCGAAGCGGGCGATGTTCATGGCGATGATCTGCCGCTCGATGATGTCCTGCTGGTGGGTGATGCGCCCCATGGTTGCCCCCGACACGTTGTTGTTATGCAGTTCTGGTGGCGCCGCGCATCAACGTCCTGTGTTGTTGAAGCGCCCTGCAGGGCGCGGCGTGTTGCGGGCCATTAAGGCGAAAATCCGCGGCTCGATCAAGCCCCTTCTTCGCCCGAGTCAAATGCTCGGGACTTATACGCTGCTTCAGGCGGGGTCGCGAATGCGATTCGCCTACAGACTTCCGTGGGGCTCGCGAATACGATTCGCTCCTACAAATTACTGTGCAGCTCCAGCACGCGCAGCAGTGCGGCGGCCTTGTCGAGGCTTTCCTGATATTCCTCGGCGGCAGTGGAATCGCTGACGATGCCGCCGCCGGCGGCGAAGCAGACGCGGCCCTGGCTGTGCACCAGGGTGCGGATGGCGATGTTGCTGTCCATGTTGCCGTCGAAGCCGATGTAGCCGATGGCGCCGCAGTAGACGCCGCGGCGGTGTGGCTCCAGTTCCTCGATGATCTCCATGGCGCGGCGCTTGGGTGCGCCGGTGATGGAGCCGCCGGGGAAGCAGCCGCGCAGCAGGTCGATGGCATCATGCCCCGGCGCCAGCGCGCCTTGCACGGTGCTGACCAGATGATGCACGGTGGCGAAGCTCTCCACCTCGAACAGGCGCGGCACCTGCACGCTGCCGGGGATGCAGCTCTTGCCCAGGTCGTTGCGCAGCAGGTCGACGATCATCAGGTTCTCGGCCCGATCCTTGGGGCTGATGCGCAGGGCCTCGGCCTGCGCCCGGTCCGCCTGCGGATCGGCCAGGCGCGGGCGCGTGCCCTTGATAGGTTTGGTCTCCACCTGCCGCCCCTGCAGGCGCAGGTAGCGCTCGGGCGAGGCGCTCAGCACCTGGCCGAAGGGAAAATTGAGCCAGGCGGCAAAGGGCGCGGGATTTTCCCGCCGCAGGCTGGCATACAGGGCAAAGGCATCGCCCTGTGCCGGCGCGCAGAAGCGCTGCGCCAGGTTGACCTGGTAGCAGTCGCCCTCGTGCAGGTAGTGCTGCACGCGGGCAAAGGCCTGCGCATAACGCGCCGCGCTCAGGTCGCTGCGCGGCGCGCCGGTCACCACGAATTCGCCGTGCGGCGCCGCCGCCGCGGTCAACGCCTGCCACTCGCGCAGTGCCTCGGCGTCGCCGGCCAGCCAGCAACGGCGCTCCTGATGGTCGACCACCACCGCCCAGGCATAGATGCCCACCGCCATCTCGGGCAGGGCCGCATCGTCGGCGGCGGACTCGGGCAGGTCGTCGAAGCGGCGCGCCAGATCGTAGCCGAAGTAGCCCACCGCGCCGCCGCCGAACGGCGGCGGTCCGCCGGAGAGCGGCTGGCGCGCCAGCTCCCGGCGCAGCAGCAGCAGCGGGTCGTCGCCGCTGCTGTGGCAGACATCGCCGCGACAGACGCGGGTTTCGCCGCCGCGTGTGACGAGCGTGACCTGCGGCGCCGCCACGATGATGTCGTAGCGGTCGCGCCCGGCGCTGTCCAGCCACAGCGCCCAGGGCCGGGCCGCGAGAGGACGGAACAAGGCCAGGACATCGGCGGGATAAGGCAGTGGAAAACAGGTCGATGGCATCGCGGTGGCTGACGGGTGTGCGGAAGTGGTCGATGAGTATGTTAGTGGATTCTGATGACACTCTGAAAAACGCCACAAATACAGCGGGATACGCCGGTTGTGTCATGCCTCTGAAGAGGTATATGCCCGCACCGCATGAATCTCTATAAAACCAATTTGATGTAAATCAAGGTAAGGCAGTCAGCTATTTAACTATAACTTCACCCGGCCATAGCAGTCTCGATGGCGTCCAGCGGTAACAACAACCGGCGGCCAAGGAGGAATCATAATGAGTGAAACCTTTACAAAAAGCATGGCCAGAAACATATATCTGGGGGGCAGTGTATTTTTCTTCCTCCTGTTTCTGGCCTTGTCTTTCGACACACTAGGGGCGCTGCCCAAGCGTGATAATCGTCAGAACATCACGCCGCAGGTGGCATTAGGTAAGAAAGTATGGGAGGAAAACAATTGTCTGGGTTGCCATACCCTGTTGGGTGAAGGCGCCTACTTCGCACCGGAACTGGGTAATGTCTACACCCGTTTCGGCGGCAGCAAGGAAGCCATCATGGGCTTCATCGCCAGCCGTCCGGCGGATGGCATTCCGGGTCGGCGCAGCATGCCGCAGTTCAACCTTTCCAACGAAGAGTTGGAGGCCGTGGCTGAGTTCCTGAAGTACACCTCAGAGATCAATGCCGCCAATTGGCCGCCAAACGTCCAGGGTTAAGGGGGAGACGACGTCATGCAATATTCATCTCAAGCTGTTGCCAAGCCCTATTTCATCGCCGCCATCGGCCTGTTCATAGGGCAGATACTGTTCGGCCTGATCATCGGCACGCAGTATGTCATCGGCGATTTCCTGTTCCCGGAGATCCCGTTCAACGTCGCCCGCATGGTCCACACCAACCTGCTCATCGTCTGGTTGCTGTTCGGCTTCATGGGTGCGGCCTATTACCTGGTGCCTGAAGAGGCAGAGCGTGAGTTGTTCAGCCCCAAGCTGGCCATCGCCATGTTCTGGATCTTCCTGGTGGCAGGTGCCCTGACCATCGTCGGCTACCTGCTGGTGCCGTACGCTGGCCTCGCCAAGATGACGGGCAATGATCTGCTGCCGACCATGGGACGCGAGTTCCTGGAACAGCCGACCATTACCAAGATCGGTATCGTAGTGGTGGCCCTGGCCTTCCTCTACAACATCGGCATGACCATCATCACCGGCCGCAAGACCGTGATCAACATCGTTCTGCTCACCGGTCTGACCGGTCTGGCGGTGTTCTTCCTGTTCTCCTTCTACAACCCGATCAACCTGGTGCTGGACAAGATGTTCTGGTGGTGGGTTGTGCACCTGTGGGTGGAAGGCGTCTGGGAACTGATCATGGGCGCCATCCTTGCCTTCGTGCTGATTCGCCTCACCGGCGTTGACCGCGAAGTCATCGAGAAGTGGCTGTACGTGATTATCGCCATGGCGCTGATTACCGGCATCATCGGTACCGGCCATCACTACTACTGGATCGGCACCCCGGAATACTGGCAGTGGTGGGGTTCCATCTTCTCCGCCCTGGAGCCGATTCCGTTCTTCATGATGACCGTGTTTGCCTTCACCATGGTGAACCGTCGCCGCAAGGAGCATCCGAACAAGGCTGCCACCCTGTGGGCGCTGGGCTGTGCGGTAATGGCGTTCCTCGGCGCTGGCGTGTGGGGCTTCCTGCACACCCTGGCTCCGGTGAACTTCTACACCCACGGTTCGCAGATCACCGCTGCTCACGGTCACATGGCGTTCTACGGCGCCTACGTGCTGATCGTGATCACCATGATCTCCTACGCCTGGCCGCATCTGCATCACAAGGCTCCGGCTGCCAATGGCCGCGCCCAGCTGTTTGAGATGTGGTCATTCTGGATCATGACGATCTCCATCGTGTTCATCACCCTGTTCCTGACCGGCGCCGGCATCCTGCAGGTCTACCTGCAGCGCGTCAGCGATACCCCGCTGCCGTTCATGGTGGTGCAAGACAAGATTGCCCTGTTCTACTGGCTGCGCCTGTGGACCGGTGTGATCTTCTTCGTGGGTCTGTGCCTGTACGTGTACAGCTTCTTCGCGAAGGACAACAAATCTCTGGCCTCCTCATAGTGGAGCTCTTGTGGGGGGCGCTTGCGCCCCCCTTTTTTTTCTGCAGTCCCTCTTGGTGCCGGATGCACCGCCCTGTTTGCACGCCACGGCGCGACGGAATTCACCATGACCACTTCCCGGAAACACGATGCCGGCGGCCTGCCCGGTGATTTTGCCATCTGGATCTTCATCTTCGCCGAACTGCTGGTGTTCGGTGTGTTCTTTCTGGCCTATGCCTTTTCCCGCGCCAACAACGTCGAGTTGTTCAACGAATCCCAGGTGCACCTCAATCGTATTGCAGGTGCCGCCAACACCGTAGTGCTGCTCACCAGCAGCTATTTCGTGGTACGTGCCGTTGCCGCCATCCGCGCCGACAATGCCAGGCGCTGCGGTCACTGGCTGCTCTCCGCCATCGGCATGGGCAGCGTATTTCTGGTGATCAAGATGTTCGAGTTCGGCGAGAAATTCTCCGCCGGCATTTCGCTCAGCACCAATACATTTTTCATGTTTTATCTGTCGCTCACCTTCTTCCACTTCATGCATGTCATACTCGGCATCGTGATTCTCGCCGCCGTGCTGCTCAAGGCGCGCAGCGGCGGCTACAGCGCCGCCAACCATACCGGCGTCGAGACCGGCGCCTCCTACTGGCACATGGTCGATCTGGTGTGGCTGATCCTTTTCCCTCTGGTCTATGTTATTCATTGAGCCATGACAAAGACGCCACTCATCCGCCCCTGCACCCTCGTCTGGCTGATACTGCTCGCCCTCACCGGGCTGACCTGGTTCATCGGCGAGTCCGGCATCACCGGCATGGCCATCGTTGGCTTCGTGCTCGCCACCACGCTGTTCAAGAGCCAGATGGTGGTGGACTATTTCATGGGTCTGAAGCACGTGCGCGCCGCCTGGCGCGGCCTGCTGTTCGGCTATTTGCTGCTGGTATGTGGCATGATCGGCGTAGCCTATTACATCAGCCTCACCTGACCACTCACGGGAGATGACCCGCATGACAGCTTCCGCACTGCACCGTGACACCGCCGTTGCCGCGAACAGCGACACGCCGTTCTACCAGCCGCAGGGTGACGAGATTGCGTTGTTCGAATACGCCTACAACAATCAGCTGCCGGTGCTGATCAAGGGCCCGACCGGCTGCGGCAAGACCCGCTTCATCTCCTATATGGCGGCCCGCCTGGGACGTCCGGTCTACACCGTGTCCTGTCACGACGACCTCACCGCCGCCGATCTGGTCGGCCGTCACCTCATCGGCGACGGCGCCACCTACTGGCAGGACGGCCCGCTCACCCGGGCCGTGCGCGAAGGCGCCATCTGCTATCTGGATGAGGTGGTCGAGGCACGCAAGGACACCACCGTGGTACTCCATCCGCTGTCCGATGATCGCCGCATCCTGCCCATCGAGCGTACCGGCGAACTGCTGCAGGCGCCGCCCGAATTCATGCTGGTGGTGTCCTACAACCCCGGTTATCAGCATCTGCTCAAGGGCATGAAGCCGAGCACGCGGCAGCGCTTCGTCGCCCTGCGCTTCGACTACCCCGATGCCAAGACCGAGCAGGAGGTCCTCATGGGCGAAACCGGCATCGACGCCAATCTGGCGGCGCGCCTGGTGAATCTGGCGCAATCGCTGCGCAAGCTGCAGGACCACGACCTTGAGGAAGGCGCCTCCACCCGCCTGCTGGTCTATACCGCCACCCTGATCAAGAACGGCTGCGACCCCTTGGCCGCCTGCCGCGCCGCCCTGGCCGAGCCGCTGAGCGACGATCTGGAAACCGTGCAGGCCTTGATGGAGGTGGCGGAGGCCAGCTTCGGACGCTAAGGCGGCACGCCTGCGCCAGCTACCATGCTGGGCGCGTTGCGCGCCCGTTCCCCCTTTGCCGGCGCCCGGCTCACCGGGCGCCGTGGCCTGCCCGGCGCCCGCCCGCGCCTGATGAATGGCCCTGCCACCCCACGACGCCGCCCTGCGCCCCGGCAGGCATTTCATGCCTAAAACACCGCATATCCTGCGGGATTTCTTGCATACCGCAAAATAACCTACAGAATTGATATAGATCAGCGCGTTCGTCATTGGTCCACCGTATCGTCGGTCTTGAGCAGGCAAACCGATACGAGGAACAAGGTGCGGGATACGGGTGAACTCGACATCAGCACGAACGCAGCGGGCTCACTCCCCTGTCCCTTGCATCGCGATTCTCCGCGGAGGTGTCAGCATGAACGCACAGACCGATTCCGCTCCCGGCCAGGGCATTGCCGTTGCCGCCGAGGCGCTGTATCTCGCCAACCTGCTACTGTTGCCCGGCATCTGCTTTCTGGCCCTGCTGTGGCTGTATTTTCGCCACCGCACAGCCGGCCCCGCCGTCGCCCGCTGCCACCTGCGCCAGACCGTGGCGGCCAGCCTGTGGGCCGGCGTGATCCTGGTCATCGTCAATGCCCTGATCCTGCTGGGCGGCGGCTGGCAGTCCGCCAATGTATGGATGTACGTGATCATCTATTTCACCGTCGGCCACAGCACGCTGATCCTGCTCGGGATGGTAGGCCTGGCGAAGGCCATGGCAGGCAAATCCTGGCGTTATCCGCTCCTGGGAGTGCACTGTGACGGCTAGACTGCAAAACCTGCGCCTGTGGGCGCGCATCGCCTTCTTCGCCCTGTTCGTGCTGGCGCCGCCGCTCGATATCTTCCGCCTTGATCTCAAGCTCGGGCATTTCATCCTGTTCGGCCAGTACTGGACGCTGGGGCTGGATGACTTCCTGCGCGGCGAGGCCAGCACCGGCCAGGCCTTCGCCAACCTGTTGCTGCGCGGCTTCCTGCCCATCGCGCTCATCATCGGCACCGGCGTATGGGTGTCGTGGAAATACGGCCGCCTCTACTGCGGCTGGCTGTGCCCGCATTTCTCCGTCGTGGAAACCATCAACGCCCTGATGCGGCGCGCCTTCGGCCGCCCCACGCTGTGGGACCCGCATGCCTTGCCGGAAGACCTGCCCGATGGCCGCCGCGTGGCGCCCAATCCGCTGTACTGGCTGGCGGTCGGCAGCGCCATCCTCGGCTTTGCGTTCCTGTGGGCCATCTCCCTGCTCACCTACATGTGGCCGCCGTTCGAGGTCTACGGCAACCTGTGGCAGGGCGAACTGACCCGTTTCCAGTTCATCTTCCTCACCGCGGCCACCATCGTCTTCGGCATCGAGTTCCTGCTGGCGCGGCACCTGTTCTGCCGCTTCGGCTGCGCCATCGGCCTGTTCCAGAGCCTGGCCTGGATGGCCAACAAGCGCGCCATGGTGGTGGGCTTCGAACGCGAGCGCGTCGAGTCCTGCGTCGACTGCAACGCCGCCTGCGACAATGCCTGCCCCATGCGCCTCAAACCGCGCTCCACCAAGCGCCATATGTTCACCTGCACCCAATGCGCCCGCTGCCTGCAGGCCTGCGACCAGGTACAGAAAGACAACCCGCAGGGACCGCTGTTAAAGTGGGTGCAGAATACCGATGCCCTCGACGTCTCCGCCCGCGACTTCGGCAGGAAGGGCGAATGATTTTACTTGTCACTTGAAACCGGCAACTTGATACTGACCCGCAATGGAAGAACTCGTCGGCAAACTCTGGCATAGGCTCATCTCCCGCGCGGCGGATCAGACGCACGCGGAAGCAGCCGTGACGCTGGAAGAAATGCGTACCGCGGTGGGGGTGATGTTCCGCGCCCTCGGCGGTGATGGCGGCCTGCGCGTGGAAACCGCCTCGGCCACCGAGCATGGCGCGCGGCGGCGCTGGCTGCAGCGTATCGCCGGCAGCGGCGCCAGCGTCGAGCTGGCCTGGCGCGACGGCGAAACCCTGCGCCTGCCCGCGCAAGTGGCCTTGTTTCCCGACCGCGGCCTGAATCGCGATCTCTATCTGTGGCTCGCCGCGCTGGCAGCCACTGCCCATGACGAAGAAACGCTGCCGCGTCCCTGGCTGGCGCGCAACCAGCTGCTGACCAGGCGGGTGCTGAAGCGCTACCCCGGCCTGCAGCCGCGCTACGCACGCCTGTGCGCGGCGCAACTGGCGTTGCGCCCGCAGGCGGGTACGCTGCAGGGTGACGAGGCGATACAGGAGCAGGCCATCCAGCAGGCCTTGCGCGAACCAGGCAGTGTCGTCGCCCTGCCGCCGGCGCGCCATGCCCCGCAACCCGTCTACCTGTGGCTGCATCCTTCGCCGCCGCTGCAGCAGGCGGTCGGCGGCAGCGACGACGACGACAGCGATGAAGGCAACGGCCAGACCCGCGACGACGAGACACGCAAGCGCCGTGGCGAACGTGTCGATGCCACCGAGCGCGAGGCAGGGATGATTGCCCTGCGCATGGAAAACATTCTTACCTGGGGCGAGTTCGTCAACGTCAACCGCGAGACCGAGGAAGACGAAGATGGCAGCAGCGTGGCCGCTGAGATGGAAACCCTGAGCATCACGCGCAACAAGCGCACCGTCGCCAGCCGCCTGCGCTTCGATCTCGATCTGCCCTCCAGCGAATACGACGATCATCAACTCGAGGGCGACATACTGTTGCCCGAGTGGGATTACCGCCGCCGTGCCCTGCGCCCCGCCTATTGCCACCTGCAGCCCATGCTGGCGCGCGATGCCGCGGCCGTGGACCTGCCGCCACATCTGCGCCGTACCGCTCATCATCTGCGCCGCCAGTTCGAGGCCCTGACGCAGAACCGTACCTGGCTGCGCGGCCAGCCCGACGGCAGCGAGATGGACCTCAGCGCCTGGCTTGATTTTGCCGTGGCACGCCACAGCGGCCTGCCGCACCGCGAGCAGGGCCTTTATCGCGACTTCCGCAACAACCAGCGCGACCTGGCCTGCCTGCTGCTGGCCGATCTGTCGCTGTCCACGGACGCGGCCGTCAACAACGAACAGAAGGTCATCGACGTGATCCGCGACAGCCTGTTTCTGTTCGCCGAGGCGCTGTCCGCAGCCGGCGATCGCTTGGCGATGTACGGCTTCTCATCGCGCAAGCGGGAGCATGTGCGCTTCCATACCCTCAAGGCCTTCGACGAAGGCTATGACGGCGCGATCCGCGGCCGCATCCAGGCCATCCGTCCGGGCTACTACACGCGCATGGGGGCGGCGCTGCGGCAGGCCAGCCGCCTGCTGGAGAAGGAACGTGCCGGCCGCCAGCTGTTGCTGTTGCTTACCGACGGCAAACCCAACGACCTCGACCACTACGAAGGCCGCTATGGCATCGAAGACACGCGCCAGGCCTTGCACGAGGCGCGGCAGGAAGGTTTCTATCCCTTCTGCGTCACCATCGACCACCAGGCCGGCGACTACCTGCCGCATCTGTTCGGTCCCGGCAACTATGTGGTGATTCGTCGCCCGGATGAGCTGCCGCGACAACTGCCATTGCTCTATGCGCGCTTGACCGGAAACTGAGCGCCATTCTGGCGCCATTGTCCGCCGCAGCGCGGCAAGACTTGCCGGATGCAAAAACAGAAATTAATCAAATTCTGACACACTAATACTGTGACACTCCCGCACAGCGGAGCATCATTGCCGCCTGCCGCCGTTAATTGCTTTTTCTTCCCAAACGGCTAGGGTTTGACCTATGTCAAAGCCCGTCCCACCCCAGCCTGCTAAAAAATGACGACTGATTTAATTGGGATTCGTCATGACAGGCACCTTTTGGCAAACCTTCAGCTCCGCACCGCATCGCATGATGATGTTTGCTGGCGCTGTGCAGTTCATCGCGGTGCTGCTGTACTGGAGTATCGAACTCACCGGGCGCTATACCGGGCTGTGGCCGAGCCTCGCCACCACCCTTCCGGGCATCTTCGCCCATGGCTTCCTGATGCAGTACACACTGTTTCCGTTCTTCATCTTCGGTTTTCTGATGACGACCTATCCGCGCTGGATGAGCGGCACCGCGATACCGCTGCAGCGTTATCAGACCACCTTCCTGCTGCTGAGCAGCGGCGTGCTGCTGTTCTACTGCGGTCTGTTCTTTTCCCGCAGCCTGGCGACCATCGGCGTGGCCCTGCTGCTTGCCGGCTACGTCAGCGGGCTGTATGCGCTGTGGCGCGTCTATCGCGAGGCACCGGTACGCGACAAGTTCTATGAGACCTGCCTCAATGCCGCGCTGAGTGGCGGCACGGTGGGCGTGGCGGCCTATCTGGCCTGGCTGGTGGGCGATAATCCCCTCTGGCTGCAACTGTCCCTGCAGGCCGGGCTCTGGTGGTTTCTTCTGCCGATCGCCGTCACCGTCAGTCACCGCATGATCCCGTTCTTCAGCGTAACCGTATTGCCCGGCTACCAGATGTACCAGCCCAGGGTCACGCTGGTGCCGATGCTGGCGCTGCTGGCACTGCATGGGCTGCTGGAATTGCTCGCGCTGCACCGCTGGCTGTGGCTGGTGGATCTTCCCCTGCTGATGTTCGCCGCCCTGCACAGCTGGAAATGGCAGTTCCGCCGCACCTTCGCCGTGCGGCTGCTGGCGATCCTGCACGTGGCCTTCGCCTGGTTATCCATTGCCATGGCCCTGTACGCCATCAACAGCCTGGCGCTGTTCTTCAAGTTCGGGCCGCTCCTGGGCCGTGCTCCATTGCACGCGGTTGCCATCGGCTTTTTGCTGTCCATCACGCTGGCCATGGCCAGTCGCGTGACGCTGGGCCACTCCGGTCGCGAACTCAAGGCCGATACCACTACCTGGGTATTGTTCTGGGGTCTGTCCGCGGTCGCAATATTGCGAATTGTCGCCGAATTGCCCTTTGGCCCCCATTTCAATTTGCTGGCGGCGCTCGCCTGGCTGCTCATCGCCGTGCTCTGGTCGGCCAAGTACGCCGTCATCTACCTGCGTCCGCGACTGGACGGAAGGCCGGGCTAGCGTCATGACCGACCATCATGCCTCCAGCAAGGCCGCTGCACCTCACCTCCTACACCCCGTAAGGAACACCACCATGCACACCAAAGAACGTGATACCTGCTGTCCCACCCCGCGCGCCTCATCACGCCGCAAGCACAATGTCGTGGAGTGTGAGTCATGCGGCCTCTACGGCATGTGCAAGGTCGCGGGGCTGGACGCACCGGTCCCCGACCTCATCGACGAAATCGTCGGCCGGCGCGAGCCGGTCGCAGTGGGCCAGAGCGTCATCAACGCGGGCGCCCCCTTCGGCGAGATCTATGCCGTCAAGTCCGGCTCCTTCAAGACCTATGTCACGATGGCCAGCGGTGAACAGCAGATCATCGATTTCTATTTCCCCGGCGAACTGATCGGCCTGGAAGGGCTCAGCGAAGGCAGCTATCCGCACGCGGTGGAGGCCCTGGAGGCGAGCAGCGTCTGTCGCCTGGATTTCTCCAAGCTGACGGTGCTGGGTGAGCGCCTGGGTGAATTTCAGAAACAGCTAATCAACGCCCTGAGCAAGCGGGCGCGCCAGGATCAGTGGGTACCGCTGTTGATGGGCGCACAGAATGCCGAGCAGCGTACTGCCACCTTCCTGCTCAGCCTGTCGGCGCGCTTCGCCGAACATGAGCTGCCCAGCGTACGCTTCAAGCTGCCCATGTCGCGCCATGACATTGCCAACTACCTCGGCCTGGCGGTTGAAACCGTCAGCCGCATGTTCCAACGCTTTCAATCCATGGACCTGCTCGAGGTGCATGGACGCCATGTAGAGTTGCGCGACATTGATGCAATTCGCGTTATCGCGGGCCTCAACAACATCAATGCAACGTGATACAGAGAAGAAAAATCACGCATTAATTGCGCAATGTCACAATTAATGCCTTATTGTTCTGTTACTCATAGCATACGATTTAGACGGGATAAAATTTTTTACTGATCCAATTGATACACATCAAGGCTGTAGGTCATTTAGCTGAGTAAAAAAGTCACAGAACAAACGAGGCTTTTGTCACGGACTTTCCACAACCCGCAGGGGGCAACAACCATGTCAAGGAAATTGAAGCTAAGCAAGACCTACTCAGCTGTACTGTCCGCTTTGTTGGTGGGCGGCGCAGTGACGTTCAGCGGCGGTGCCGCTGCCGCCGCTGCTGCAGGCCCCACCCTCTCCGAGGCGGATTTCGAACGCGCCAAGCTGCTGTACTTCCAGCAGTGCGCAGGTTGCCATGGCGTGCTGCGCAAGGGTGCCACCGGCAAGAACCTCGAGCCGGCCAACACCAAGAAGCTGGGCCAGCAGCGTCTGGAACGCATCATTGCCTTCGGTACCGAGGGCGGCATGAACAACTTCGACGGCATCATGTCGAAGGCCGACATCAAGATGCTGGCCACCTACATCCAGATGGAGCCGCCGGTTCCGCCCGAGATGTCCCTGGCCCAGATGAAGGCCCGCACCAAGGTCCATGTACCGCTGAAGGACTACCCGACCAAGCCGCTGCATGGCCGCAACTGGGAGAACTTCTTCGTCGTCATCGAGCGTGACGTCGGCAAGGTGGCCGTCATCGACGGCGACAAGAAGGAAGTCATCACCCACATCCCCACCGGCTACGCCGTGCACGTGCTGAAGGCCCTGGAGCACAACAATGCCGTCCATCCGGAGAATCCGAAGGACGTGGGCCGCTTCTGGTACACCATGGGCCGTGACGGCAAGGTGACCAAGATCGACCTGTGGCAGACCCCGGACAAGATGCTGGTCGCCGAGACCCAGATCGCCTATGACGCCCGTGACATCGCCGTATCCGGTGATGGCAAGTACGTGGTCGGTGGCGGTTACTGGCCGCCGCACTTCGTCATCATGGATGCCAAGACCCTGGATCCCCTCAAGGTGGTGTCCTCCCGCGGTGTCAACGTCGACGGTGACTACGTCAACGAGTCGCGCGTCGCGGCCATCTACGATACGCCCAATGCGCCGACCTGGCTGATCAACATGAAGGAGCTGGGCCAGACTTGGCAGGTTGACTACTCCGACATCGACAATCTGCGCATCGAGAAGATCGACAACGCCAAGTTCCTGCATGACGGCTTCTTCGATCCGACCGGTCGCTACTTCCAGATCGCCGCCAACGCCTCCAACAAGATGGTGGTCATCGATGCCAAGGAACGCAAGCTGGAAGCGATGATTGATGTCGACAAGCGCCCGCATCCGGGTCCCGGCGCCAACTGGAACGATCCCAAGTGTGGTCCGGTGGGCGGCACGCCGCACCTCGGCGTCGGCAAGCTGACTGTCTGGGGCAACGACCCGGCCAAGAACAAGGACAAGGCGTGGAAGATCTGCTACGAGACCCCGACCGACGGTCCTGGCCTGTTCGTGCGTACCCATCCGAAGAGCGACTACGTATGGGTTGACCAGACCCTGCATCCGGAGCCGGAGATCCAGCAGTCCGTCAAGGTCATCGACAAGAAGACCGGCAAGGTCGCCAAGACCATCCGCCTGACCAACATCGAAGGCTACGTGGCGGTTCACTTCGAGTTCAACGCCGACGGCAGCGAACTGTGGGCCTCGGTCTGGAACCGCAAGGACTCCAAGACCGACAACGGCGAAATTGTTGTGTTCGATGCCAAGACCCTGCAGGAGAAGAAGCGTATCAAGGGTCTGTTTGCACCGACCGGCAAGTTCAACGTCCACAACCGTAGCCACCATGTGACTTAATGGTGTAGGCGTAATACAAGGCGGGATGAGCAATCATCCCGCCTTTTTTCTGCCGCAAATCAGTGCCTACGTCCGGGGGAAATTCAGCATGGACAATTTAAAGCAAAAAACGCCCTTCTTTTCGCGCAAAGTGCTGTTCGGTGCAACCATCGGCGCGGCACTGTTTTTCATGGTAGTAGGCGTCATCTTCTGGGGCGGTTTCAACACTGCCATGGAAGCCACGAACAATATGGAATTCTGCATCTCCTGCCACGAGATGGAACAGAACGTTTACCAGGAATACACCCACACGGTGCATTTCACCAACCGCAGCGGCGTACGCGCCACCTGCCCCGACTGCCACGTGCCCGATCCCTGGGTGCACAAGATGGTGCGCAAGATCCAGGCGAGCAACGAGGTCCTGCACAAGATCCTCGGCACCGTCGACACGCCGGAAAAATTTGACCAGCATCGCATGCGCCTGGCGCAGAACGTCTGGAAGGCGATGAAGAATACGGATTCGCGTGAATGCCGCAACTGTCACGACTGGGACTCCATGAATCCGGAGAACCAGAAGCAGCGCTCCGCCAAGCAGCATATCTTCGCCATGGAACAGGGCCAGACCTGCATCGACTGCCACAAGGGCATCGCCCACAAGAAGGTCAACGATCAGCTGACCGACGCAGAGATCGAGGCGCTGGAGAAGCCCAATGCGGCCTACAAGCGTGAGCTGCCGCCGCAGTGGGTGGCCTACCGCGAAAAGATGAGTGCCCCGGCCGCTGCGCACGCACCTGCACCGACACCGGCGCCTGTTGCCGCGGCGGCGCCGGCGGCTGAGGCAGCGCCTGCGGCCGCTGCCGCACCAGCCGCCAAGGCCCCGGCCAAGGCCGCCTCCGGCGGTGGCATCAAGGTCGACTGGAGCAAGGCCTCCAGCCGTGACGTGATGCTGTTCTATCCGGGCCAGACCTCCATGGAATGGGCCCTTACCGGCTCCAAGCACGGCGGCGCCCGCGTCTACAAGAAAGTCGGCGATCGCTGTGTCGCCTGCCACGAGGGCGAACAGGAGGCCATGGGCACCAAGATGATCAACGGTGAAAAGGCCGAGACCACGCCGATCCCCGGCAAGCGCCCCGGCGTACCGGTACAGGTGCAGGCCACCCATGACGGTGAGCACCTGTACATGCGCTTCACCTGGCCGGATACCGCCCACGTGGCGATCCCCTTCGTCGACGGCGGCATGATGGACAAGGAAAATCCCGTCAAGCTGGCCATGATGATCGCCACCGATGACGTGCAGGAGGCCGCACAGGCCGGCTGCTGGGGTACCTGTCACCACGATGCCAACGGCATGCCTGACGCCCCGGCCGGCAAGAACGTCACCAAGTACATCGCCGAGAGCCGCACCGAGATCTCCACCAGCGAGCCGATGGGTGGCTGGGACAAGCGCAAGGCAGACGGTGACATCGCCGCCGAGCTGAAGGCCGGTCACTTCCTGGACCTGCTGCGCTACAAGGCCGGCAGCGGCAAGTCCGAGGACGGCTATCTGCTGGCAGATCGCGTGATGGAAGGTGGTCAGGGCGTCGAGTTTGTCGGCGAGAAGCAGGGTGGCAACTGGGTGGTGAGCATGAAGCGCAAGCTGAGCTCCTCCACTGCCGGTGATCACAGCCTGGCGCTGGATCAGATGTACAACATCGGCTTTGCGATCCATGACGACCACACCAACGGCCGCTATCACCATGTATCGCTGGGCTACAAGCTGGGCTTCGATAACCCGGAGGCCGAGATCAACGCCACCAAGCAGTAAGCAGGAAGTCGGCCTAAAATTGACTTCCATCAAGGTAGGGCATGGCTACAGCACGCATGCTGTAGCCATGCAGCAAAAACGCCGGGTTGGCTCACCGCCAACCCGGTTCCTCCCAGGGAAGGACGGCATAGTTGAGAGAGGTGGTTGTCATGCAGCGTCTGACATCCTGGAGCCTGAGCCTCATCCTGCTGTTTTCACTCGCCAATGCCTGCGCCGCTGACGAGGCGGTGGTCATCGAGATGTCGGCCTTCAAGTTCATTCCGGAAGACCTCACCATCAAACGCGGCACCACGGTGCGCTGGGTCAACAAGGAAAAACGCCAGTTTCACAGCATCTGGTTCCGCGAGGCCGGCGAAGAGCCGGGCGAATACCTATTTCCCGAAGACACCTACGAACGCAAGTTCGACACCGTCGGTGTGTTCCCCTATGTCTGCCAGCCGCACATGGATCACATGCGCGGCGTGATCCGCGTGGTGGAGTGAATATGCTGCGACGCTCTCTCCGCTCCCTTATTGCTGTGGTGCTGCTATTCGGCGCGGCCCCGTCCCAGGCCACGGCCGAGATCGAACCCGCACGCCAGCGGGAGCTATTGCATCTCCTGCGTCATGACTGCGGCTCCTGCCACGGCATGACGCTGAAAGGCGGCCTTGGGCCCACCCTGCTGCCTCACGCCCTGGCCGGCAAGCCGGCCGCCACGCTGGAGGCAACTGTACTCTATGGCCGCGCCGGCACGCCGATGCCACCCTGGCGCGGGCTGCTTACTGAAGAAGAAGTGGCCTGGCTGGTTGCCCTGCTGATGAAAGGAGTTCCCGATGCGCCGTAGTCTGCTTGCCCTCCCGCTGCTGTCCGTGCTGCTCGGTGGCTGCGCCACCACCCTGCGCGGCACCGGCGACCTCGGCCTGATCATCGAGCGCGCCGACGGCAGCGTGCTCATCGTCGAGAGCACGCATCAACAGACGCTGGCGCGCATTGAAGGCCTGGGCGACCTGTCGCATGCCTCGGTGGTCTATTCCCGTGACGAACGTTACGCCTATGTATTCGGCCGCGACGGCGCCCTCACCAAGGTGGACATGCTGCGCCACAGTATCGCCAAGCGCGTGATGCAGTCCGGCAACAGCATCGGCGGTGCCATCTCGCAGGACGGCCGCCTGGTGGCGGTGGCCAATTACGAGCCGGGCGGCGTCAAGGTGTTCGATGCCGACACACTGGAGCTGCTCGCCGATATTCCTGCCGCCTACGGCGATGGCAAATTTTCCAAGGTGGTCGGCCTGGAGGACACCACCGACAACCGTTTCGCCTTCAGCCTGTACGATGCCGGCGAGATCTGGGTGATGGATCTGCGCGATGCGCGCAATCCGGTGATCGAAAAGTTCCGCAGCATCGGCCGCCAGCCCTACGATGCGCTGGTGAGCATGGACGGCCGACACTACATCGCCGGGCTGTTCGGCGAGGATGGCCTCGCCCTGCTCGACCTGTGGCGACCGGAACGCGGCGTGCAGCGCATCCTCGACAACTACGGCCGCGGCGAGCAGCCGCTGCCGGTGTACAAGATGCCGCACCTGGAAGGCTGGGCCCTCAGCGAGGAGCACGCCTACCTCCCGGCCATCGGCCGCCACGAGATACTCATCGTCGATCGACGCAACTGGAAGGAGGCCGGCCGCATCGCCGTGCACGGCCAGCCGGTGTTCGCCATGGCCCGTCCCGACGGCCGCCAGCTGTGGGTCAACTTCGCCCATCCGCACAACGACACGGTGCAGGTAATCGATACCGTGACGCACCAGGTCATCGCCACCCTGAAGCCCGGCAAGGCGGTACTGCACATGGAATTCACGCCGCGCGGCGAACAGATCTGGCTATCCGCACGCGACGACAATCGGGTGGATATCTATGACACCCGCACCCTGCAACACGTCGGTAGCCTGCCGGTACGCAATCCCAGCGGCATCTTCTTCACTGCCCGCGCCCATCGCATCGGCCTGTAGGAGTACAGCATGCACCGCACACGCCACACCGACACGCTGGAACTGGGCACCCTGGAGCGGCAGCTGCTCAATGATTTCCAGCATCACCTGCCGCTGACGCCGACCCCCTACGCCGATATCGCGGCCAAACTCGGTACCAGCGAAGAGGCCGTGCTCACGGCCCTGCACGAGCTGCAGGGCGCCGGTGCAGTGAGCCGTGTCGGTGCCGTGTTCCGCACCCATCGCGTCGGCGCCAGCACCCTCGCCGCCATGGCGGTGCCGCCGGAACGGCTGGAAGAGGTGGCCGCCCTGGTCAGCAGCTACGATGCGGTGAACCACAACTACGAACGCGAGCACCGCATCAATCTGTGGTTCGTCGCCACCGCCGCCGACGACGCACAGTTGACGCAGGTACTGGACGACATCGAACAGCGCAGCGGCATCGCCGTCATGGCCCTGCCGATGCTGGAAGACTTTCACATCGACCTGGGGTTCGAGCTGAAATGGACATGAACGTACTGCCGCGCATGACCGCTGAAAATCTGACCGAGGCCGATCGGCGCCTGGTGGCCGCCATCCAGCATGGCCTGCCGCTGGTGTCGCACCCCTACGCCGAATTGGGCCGGCAATGCGGCCTGAGCGAGGCTGAGGTCATCAACCGCCTCGCCGCCCTGCTCGCCGACGGCACCATCAAGCGCCTCGGCGTGGTGGTGCGCCACCGCGAGCTGGGCTATCGCGCCAACGCCATGGTGGTGTGGGATATCGACGATGCCAGGGTCAGCGAGCTGGGGCACTGCATCGGCCGCTTCGACTTCGTCACCCTGTGCTATCGCCGGCCGCGCCGCCTGCCCGCCTGGCCCTACAATCTGTTCTGCATGATCCATGGCCAGGACCGCGATGCGGTGCTGGAGCGGGTGCGCCAGATCGAGCAGCACTGTGGCTTGGCGGATGTGCCGCACGAAGTGCTGTTCAGCCGCCGCCGCTTCAAGCAGCGCGGTGCGATCTATGCGCCGACGCAGAGCGGGATGCCGCAGTAGTGGACGCCGTCGACCGCGCCATCATCAATGCCCTGCAGGACGGATTTCCTGTCTGCGCACGCCCCTATGCCGCGGCCGCGGAACAACTGGGCCTTACGGAAGACGAATTGCTGCAGCGCCTCGCCGCCCTGCGCGAGCAGAAAACCATCACCCGTTTCGGTCCGCTGTTTCATGCCGAACGCCTGGGCGGCGCGCTCAGCCTGGTAGCGATGCGCATCCCGGCCGAGGACTTCGACCGTGTCGCCGCCCAGGTCAACGCCCATCCCGAGGTGGCGCACAACTACGAGCGAGCCCATGCCTTCAATATGTGGTTCGTGCTGGCAACCGAAACCGAAGATCAGTTGCAGGCGACCTTGCGCGCCATCGAGGCCGAGACCGGTTATCCGGTCTACAACATGCCCAAGCTGGAAGAGTATTACCTCAACCTGAGGTTTGCCGTATGACCAGCGCCACCGTCATCGCCCTGCCCGATGCCACTGATCGTGCGCTGATCGTCGCCACCCAGTCCGGACTGCCGCTGGTGGCCGAACCCTACCATGCCCTGGCCGCACAGCTCGGTATCAGCGCCGAGGAGGTCATGCAGCGGTTGCAGGCCATGCAACAGAACGGCATCATCCGCCGCATCGGGCTGGTACCCAACCACTACGCCCTGGGCTACACCTTCAACGGCATGACGGTATGGGACGTGCCCGACGAGCGCATTCATATCCTCGGCCCACAGCTGGGGGCCCTGCCCTTCGTCAGCCACTGCTACCGCCGCCCGCGTTATCTGCCCGACTGGCCCTACAACCTGTTCGCCATGGTCCACGGCCGCAGCCGTGCGGAGACCGACGCCCAGGTGGAGGAGATCGCCCAGCTGCTGGGTGATGACAATCGCGGCCATGCGGTGCTGTACAGCACGCGCATCCTGAAAAAAACCGGCCTGCGCCTTGGCAGCCGCGGAGACTGAGCCATGTTCCGACTCTCCCAGTTTATGGAGCACCTGTTGCACCCCGCCCCCGTCATGCCGGCGCGCAAGCCTGCGGGCCCGGTGGTGATCTGGAACCTGGTGCGGCGCTGCAACCTCACCTGCAAACACTGCTACGCCACCTCGGCCGACAAGGACTTTGCCGGCGAGCTGTCCACCGCCGAGGTCTACACGGTGCTGGACGACCTCAAGGGTTTCAAGGTGCCGGTGCTGATCCTGTCCGGCGGCGAACCGCTGCTGCGCCCCGACATCTTCGACATCTCGCAACGCGCCAAGGCCATGGGCTTCTATGTGGGTCTGTCCACCAACGGCACGCTCATCGACGAGAACAACATCGCGGCCATCGCCGCTGCTGGCTACAACTACGTCGGCATCAGCCTCGACGGCATCGAGGCGACCCACGATCGTTTCCGCCGTCTGGACGGCGCCTTTGCCCGCTCGCTGCACGCCATCCGCCTGTGCCGTGACCACGGCATCAAGGTGGGCGTGCGCTTTACCCTCACCCAGGACAACGCCGCCGAACTGCCGCAGCTGCTGACGTTGATGGACGAGGAAAACATCGACAAGTTCTACCTGTCCCACCTCAACTACGCCGGCCGTGGCAACCGCAACCGCCGCGACGATGTCTATCATCGCGTCACCCGTGACGCCATGGACCTGCTGTTTGCGCGCTGCCTGGATGAGCAGCAGCGCGGCATCCGCCGTGAGTATGTCACCGGCAACAACGATGCCGATGGCGTCTACTTCCTGATGTGGGTACGGCGGAATTTTCCCGAGCGCGCCGCCGAGATGGAACAGCGCCTGACGCAGTGGGGCGGCAACTCCTCCGGCATCAACATCGCCAACATCGACAACCTGGGCAACGTGCACCCCGACACCATGTGGTGGCACCATACCCTCGGCAACGTGCGCGAGCGCCCCTTCTCTGCCATCTGGCAGGACACCAGCGACCCGCTCATGGCCGGCCTCAAGCAGCAGCCGCGTCCGGTGCAGGGCCGCTGCGCCGAATGCCTGCACCTGGCCATCTGCAACGGCAACACCCGCGTGCGCGCCCAGCAGACCAGCGGCAACCCCTGGGCGGAAGATCCGGGTTGCTACCTGGATGATGACGAAGTACTCCCCACCGTGGCTGCGCCACAGCGAAAGGTCGGTTCATGAAATACCTGCTTCCCCTCGGACTGGCACTGCTGACCCTGAGCGCGAACGCTGCCGAACCACGCCCCACGGCAGAACTCTATGCCCAGCACTGTGCCAGCTGCCACGGTGCCGAGCGGCTGGGTGGCATCGGCCCGGCCCTGTTGCCGCAAAACCTGAGCCGCGTGCGCAAGACTGAGGCCATGGAGGTAATCGCCCACGGCCGCCCCGCCACCCAGATGGCCGGTTTCGGTGCTGTGCTGTCCGAAACGGAAATCAAGGGCCTGATTGACCTCATCTACACCGAGCCGGCAACAATACCGCGCTGGGGCATGGAGGAAATCCGTGCCAGCCACCTGCTGCATGCCAAAGAAGACGACCTCGCCGACGTGCCGCGCTACCAGGCCAACATGCAGAACCTGTTTCTGGTGGTGGAACTCGGCGACCATCACATCACGCTGCTCGACGGCGACAAGTTTCAGCCCATTCATCGCTTTCCCACCCGCTATGCCCTGCACGGCGGCCCCAAGTACTCCCCCGACGGCCGCTTCGTCTATTTGAGCTCACGCGACGGCTGGGTCAGCAAGTACGACCTCTACAACCTGACCCTGATCAGCGAGGTACGCGCCGGCATCAACAGCCGCAACATCGCCGTCTCCGCCGACGGCCGCTACGTGATGGTGGCCAACTATCTGCCGCACAGCCTGGTGCTGCTCGACGCCGTCACCCTGCAACCGATCCAGCTGTGGGACACCATCGGCAAGGACGGCACCAGCTCGCGCGTCAGCGCGGTCTACACGGCACCACCGCGCCAGAGTTTCATCGCCGCACTGAAGGACATTCCCGAAGTATGGGAAATCAATTATGCGGACCGGCCGCCCCCGGGATTCGGTGGTTGGGTGCATGATTTCCACAAGGAGCAGAGCGACGAGGTGGTACGCCCCTTCCCGCTGCGGCGCATGTCCACCCAGGGCTATCTGGATGACTTCTTCTTCGATTATGAATACGAGCACCTCATCGGCGCCTCGCGTGACGGCGGTGGCCAGGTGCTGGATCTGTATATCGGCCGCAAGATTGCCGATCTGGATCTGCCCGGCATGCCCCACCTCGGCTCCGGCATCACCTTCGAGCATCAGGGCCGTGACGTATTGGCCACACCCAATATCAAGGAAGGTGTCGTCAGCATTATCGACCTGAAGACCTGGAAGACCATCAAGCGCATCGACACCCTCGGGCCCGGCTTCTTCATGCGCAGCCACGACAACACACCCTACGCCTGGGTCGACGTATTCACCGGCCCGCACAAGGATGCCATGCACGTCATCGACAAGCGCAGCCTCGAAATCGTAAAAACCCTGCGTCCGGCACCGGGCAAGACCGCCGCCCACGTCGAATTCACCAACGATGGTCGCTACGCATTGGTCAGTATCTGGGAGATGGATGGCGCGCTGGTGATCTACGATGCCGCCACGCTGGAGGAAGTAAAGCGCCTGCCGATGAAAAAACCATCAGGCAAATACAACGTGCATAACAAGACAACCTACAGTCGCGGCACCAGCCGGTAGAACGTACGGCAGAGGACACGGCAACCACGCATTCATGATTGCCGAGTTCTTTGTGTCTCTGCGTTAGATTTTGTGCTCTGCCTCTGCGGTGAAGACTTCACTCGCAATAGGCTCGCAGCTTCTTCAGGTCGTGGATATGGACACTCAGGCCCTTGACGCTGATCAATCCGTTGTCACTCAGCGAGTGGAGGATACGCGATAGGGTTTCCGGCTGCACCGACAGGCGGGAGGCGATGATGTTCTTGGCCGCAGGCAACGACACCTCGGCCTCATTCTCCGCATCCTTCGGGGCCTGTCCCACCAGGTAGTTCACCAGGCGCAAGGTCGCATTTTGTAGCGTCAGGGCATCGATCTCGTTCAGGCGATGATGCAGCCGCACGCTCATGTCCGCCATCACGCGGAAACAGGTATCCACCGAGTCGCGCAGCACACCAAGAAAGCTCTTGGCATTTATGGCGTAGAGCTCGGCCGGCACCAGTGCCTGCGAACTCACGGGGTAGCGCTGCACATCCATGAACATCACTGCCTCGGCGAAGCATTGCCCCGGCCTGATGATCTCAATGACCTTTTCATTGCCGGTTGGTGAAAGCCGATACAGCTTGACCTGGCCGCGGCGCAGCATGAAAAACCGGTCAGCCGGCTGCCCCTGTGTAAACAGGTGCTCCCCTTCGGCCAGCTGCACCAACTGAATCCCTTCCTTGATGCGGTCCAATTCATCGTCGCTCAAACCGCTGAAAAGGGCGTGAGAACGCAATTCCTGATCTGAAATGATTGCCTGGTCCATGGGCCAGATTATGCTAACTGCCGTCTGCCGATGCAATGCAACAGTGAATTAGTAATTTCGATGGGGCGATAATCGAGCGATCCGACTGTACGGGAGCAGCGGTGCCTGCCATCAGCAGGCACAGGGAACGACAGGTACGCCTCCCATCTCTGGTTTGGTTTATAACTCGCGACAGGATGCCGCCCACGGCAAAGGGCTCTGAGCCCTACGTCGAGAGACCGTCGGAACGATTGCCGATGGCGCACTTGAGCCCCAAGCACATGGGCCGCGACACGCTCCAGTGAATCGTATTTCCGGGAGATACAGATGATGGTCGGGGCGAAAGGCTTTGACCATTGCGCCGGAAGCGCAACGGGACAGCCGCAGGCTGCCCGCAGGGGACAGGCCACGCATGGCCATCAACCCCGACCACGCAGTAGACGGAGGTTTGCGAAACGATCTGAACGGTTTGATTTACGAAGAATACAGGTATTGGTCGGGGCGAAAGGATTTGACCGTTGCGCCGGGAGCGCAACGGGACAGCCGCACGCTGCCCGCAGGGGGCAGGCCACGGATGGCCTGCATCAACCCCGACCACGCAGTGGGCGGAGGTTTGCGAAACGATATGAACGGTTTGATTTACGAAGAATACAGGTATTGGTCGGGGCGAGAGGATTTGAACCTCCGACCACTTGCACCCCATAAATAGGGAGTTTTCTCGTTCATCCTATTGATTTTATTAACTTTACCAACAACACAACCATTCTAAATCAGCTCTACTGTAGTGGCATAGTCGATTTGGCCACCTGATTACGGGTGATATCATCACCCCAACGAACCCAGGTGACAATATGGCTAAAAACAGACGGACATTCAGCGCGGACTTCAAGTTGGAAGCGGC
>Ga0172382_10003401_pt1 | contig 25266 bp, 21 predicted proteins | sample Leawel138RmetaG_FD_122245 | JGI IMG/M metagenome (GOLD analysis project Ga0172382, IMG submission 122245) | Leachate microbial communities from a municipal landfill in Southern Ontario, Canada - Leachate well 138R metaG | ecosystem: Engineered > Solid waste > Landfill > Unclassified | place...
ACCGCGAACGCGATCGCCGCCAGCACGACGACCACGAACGTGTAGATCACCGCGGCGCGGTACTCCCCGGGCCGGCTGAACCGTTTCTCGACGAAATCACGATCGTTGGACATCACGGGAGGGGTTCCCGCTCTCGCGCCGCGGAAACCCGGTTTACGGGTCGCGCGGCAGCCCGAGCAGTCGCTCGGCGATGATGTTCAGCTGTACCTCGGAGGTGCCGCCGTAGATCGTGGTCGAGCGGCTGGCCAGCAGGTACTCGGCCCAGCGGCCGGTGACCTGGTCCGGCTCCCCGACGACGGCGTCGGTGCCGAACGAGGACACCGCGAACTCGGCGTAACCCTGCCCGGTCTTCATGGACAGCAGCTTCGAGATCGCCGCCGCGGGCATCGGGTCCCCACCGGCCAGCGTCAGCAGCGTGGACCGCATGTTCAGAACCTTGGCGGCGTGGCCCTCGGCGATCAGGACTCCGGCATGGTTCTGCGCGATCTGGTCGAACTGTCCCTCACCGAGGAACTCGACGAACTTGTCCAGGCTGGGCAGGAACGGCGGCTCACTGCTGCCGATCGACACCCTCTCGTTGGTCAGCGTGTTGCGGCTGACCTCCCAGCCGCGGTTCACCTCGCCGAGCACCATCTCGTCGGGGACGAACACGTCGTCGATGAACACGGTGTTGAACATCGCGTTGCCGGTGAGCTCACGCAGCGGCTTGACCTCCACGCCCGCGCTCTTCATGTCGAGCAGGAAGTAGGTGATGCCGGCATGCTTGGGTGCGCTCGGGTCGGTGCGCGCGAGCAGCGCACCCCACTCGGAATATTGCGCTCCGGTGGTCCAGATCTTCTGGCCGGTGATGCGCCAGCCGCCGTCCACCTTGGTGGCTTTGGTGGTCAGGCTGGCCAGGTCAGACCCGGCGCCGGGCTCGGAGAACAGCTGGCACCAGATCATTTCGCCGCGGAACGTCGGCGGCAGGAAACGCTGCTTCTGCTCGTCGGTGCCGAACGCGACGATCGACGGGATGATCCAGGCCGCGATGCCCATCTGGGGCCGCTTGACCCGGCCGGCCGAGAACTCCTGGGCGATGATGATCTGCTCGATCGGGCTGGACGCCCGCCCCCACGGCAGCGGCAGGTGCGGCTGGACCCATCCGGCCTCGGCGATCGCGGCGGCCCGCTGCTCCCGCGGAATCTCCTTCAGCGCAGCCACTTCCGCGCGGATCTCGGCGCGCAACTTCTCCGTCTCCGGATCCAGGTCGATGTTCAGAGCCCGCATTCCGGTCGTGGTGGCGAGGTCGACCACCCGCTGCGGGTAGTCCGAGGCGCGACCGAACGACGCCGCCAGCACCAGCGCGCGGCGGTAGTAGACGTTGGTGTCGTGCTCCCAGGTGAAGCCGATACCGCCGTGCACCTGGATGCAGTCCTGGGCGCAGTGCTGCGCGGCGACCGGGGCCAGCGTCGCGGCCACGGCGGCGGCGAATTCGTAGGAGCTGTCCGGGTTCTCGCGCACTCCGGCGTCAGCGCCGGATCCGCCGGCCTCGTCGAGGGCGCGGGCGGCATCCCAGACGGCGGCGGTGGCTCGCTCGGTCTCGGCGATCATGTTCGCGCACTTGTGCTTGATGGCCTGGAACTGGCCGATCGGTCGGCCGAACTGCTCACGGATCTTGGCGTAGGCCGAGGCGGTGTCGGTGGCCCAGCGGGCGACCCCGATGGCCTCCGCGGACAACAGCGTCGACATCAAGGCCCGGGCGTGGCCGCGGCTCAGGTTGGCCAGCACCCGGTCTTCGCCGACCTCGACGGCGTTGGCGCGCACATGTGCCACTGGCCGCAGCGGGTCGACGCTGCGCACCGGTTCGATCTCCAGCGAGGCCGCGTCGAGCACCACCCATTCCTCGCCGGACTCGATGGCGACGGGGAGTACCAGCAGTGATGCCCCGGCGGCGGTGGGCACGGCCCGGACCTCACCGCGGATCACCAGCCCGTCCCCGTGCCGGGTCGCCGTCAGGCCGGAGTCGATCGCGTAGGCGGCGATGACCTCACCGGAGGCGAGATCGTTGAGTACCGCGGCATCGGGGTCGTTCGCGGCGATCAGGGCGCTGGCGATGGCCGACGGGACGAACGGGCCCGGCACCGCGCCGTAACCGAATTCGGCCACCACAACGGCCAACTCGAGGATTCCGAAACCCTGCCCGCCGACCGACTCGGCGAGGTGCACACCCTGCAGGCCCTGCTCGGCCGCGGACTTCCAGTAGGGAGGCGGGTTGGGGACCGGGTTCTCCAGGGCGTCGTGCAGAACCTCCGACGGGGCGACGCGCTCGACGAACGAGCGAACCGACTCGGCCAGATCGTTGTGCTCTTCAAGAATGGCGATGGGCATGGCTGCTGCACCTCTCCACTACGTCGTGGCTGGCTAACCGGTTGGTTGGGACCGAGGTTACCCGGGGACATGGTTCACCACGTTGGCGAGGTTGCGCCCGTCACGCAATCGTTCGCAATTGTCGACGGCGAACTCGAGGTAGCGGCGCATGGTGTCGGCGGTGTACCAGGTCACGTGCGGGGTGAGCACCACATTGGGCAGGCGCAGCAACGGGTTGTCGGCGGGTACCGGCTCGACGGCGAACACGTCGAGTCCGGCCGCGGCGAGTTTCCCGGTGCGCAGCGCGTCGGCGAGCGCCTCCTCGTCGACGATCGGCCCGCGAGAAGTGTTGACCAGCACCGCATCGGATTTCATGCGGGCCAGCGCATCGCGGCCCAGCAAGCCGGCGGTGGCGTCGGTGAGCGGCAGGTGCAGCGAGACGATGTCGCAGGCGGACAGCAGGTCGGGCAGGCTGCGCCAACCCGCGCTGCCGTCGTCCCTGGTGCTGGTGTGGATCACGTCGGCGCCCATCGCCACCAGGATGCGCTCCACCTGCTTGGCGATGTTGCCGTAGCCGACCAGCCCGACCGTGCAGCCGCCGATGTCGCGAACCGTTTCGCCCAGTGTGGGATCCGACGGCCAGCCGCGGCCTTCGCGGGTGGCCCGGTCGAGTTCGGGGAGCCGGCGCAGCGCGGCCAGCATGAGCAGCAGCGTGCCCTCGGCGACCGACGCCGCGTTCGCGCCGGGCATGTTCGCGACTGCCACGCCGCGCGCTGTCGCGGCGTCCACGTCGATGGTGTTGACGCCCGCGCCCAGTTTGTGCACCAGTCGCAGCCGGGGAGCGCCGGCCAGGTCTTCCCCCGAAAGCGGCCGCAGTACATGCCAGATCACCTCGGCGTCGGCCAGTTCCCGGTAGAAGGTGTCGTCGTCGTCTTCGGCGCAGAACCGGATGTCGAGCCAATCACGGTATGGCGCAAGGAATTCGATGACCTTGCTGTCGGGCCCACCCGGAACGAAGTGTGCGAGCACCCTCACCAGCGGCGCGTGATCCACTTGGCGATGGTATCGGCCTTCTCCGACCGTGCGCCCGGGGTGGTGAAGTAATGGTCGGTGTCCACCGAGCACGTCGTCTTGTCGGCGCTGCCGAGGGCGTCGTGGATGCGCCGCGCATCGGAGGGGTACACACCGGTGTCCTGTTCGGCGTTGATCACCAGAGCCGGACAGGTGATCCGCGCCAGATGCGGTTCGGCGCGCGTCTGCGCGTGGCGCAGGCTCCACATCCCGAGCCAGTTGCGCAGGGTGCAGGCCGCCGCGATCCCGTGCGTGGACCGGTTCGCCTTGGCCGGTACGCCCGCGTAACACATGTTGGCCGGGCGCTTGGTCGGTTCCAGGGCGGGATCCACCATGCGTGGATCGGCCCAGGTGCGCATCACCGTGAACGGCCGGTCGGAGAAGCCCGCGGCCCGGACGCGGGCCAGTTCCGCCTCCGCCCAGTCGGTGATGGCCTCGTTGCGCGCGACCTGGGCCGCCCGGTAGCGAGCGACGAACTCGGCGTCGTAGCCGGGGCCGTTGCGTTCGTTGAACAGATCCAGATCGGGATCGGTTGCCACCGCGTCGTTCTCGTCGATCACGGAGGCGTCCATCCATGCGGTGAGCACGTCGGGGCGGCCGGGGTGCGCGGCGCTGGCGACGTACCCGTCGGCGGGTGGCAGATCGTCGAGGCCGACTGCCGGCCGCATGCCCTCCAGCGGGGTGACGTGCTTGTCGACGGCGTTGGCCTGGTATGCGGCCATCAACGATCCGCCGCCCGAATTACCCAGCAGAATCACGGTTTCGACGCCCTGGACCTCACGCAGCCAGCGCACGCCGACGCCGATGTCGACAAGCGCGTGGTCGAGCAGGAAGCTGCTCTCAAATCCGCGGTAGCGGGTGTTCCAGCCCAGGAAGCCGATGCCGCGGGTGGCCATGTAGTCGGCCAGATAGTGCTCGGAGAAGTCGATCTGGTAGTGCGTCGCGATCATCGCCACCTTGGGCTTGCGGCCTATGCCGCGGTGGTAGATGCCCTGGCAGGGATGCCCGCCCGAGCCTGCGCGCCGTGCGGTGGACGAGTCCAGCCCGAGGAATTCCCGGGTGACACCCGGCGTCTGGGTGGCGGCGGTGCGGGTCATGGCTGTCCGTTCTCCGGGTAGTAGATGGTCCGGTAGAAGATGTCGGCGAGGGTCTTGATGCATGCCTCGTCGTCGATGTCGGCGCTTGCGTCGGCGTTCACCCCGGAGAGCTGGGTGTAGCAGAACTGGTTGAGCATCGACACCAGGGCCACCGCCACCAGGCGGGCGTCGTCTTCGGGGCAGAATCCTTCTCGCTGAGCCTGTTTCACCAGCGAGGTGATCAATGCGATCGGCAACGAACAGATCTCGTTCCAGTATTCGGCGAAGTCGTCGCTGATCATCGCCATCTGGCTCACGGCGATGATCTCGGCGAGCCGGTTGCGGTAGGTGTTCCAGTGCGCGGCAGCCGCCTGGTACGAGCGCTCCCAGTTGCTCAGTCCCGGTCGCGCCGCCGACAGCGAACGGGTGCGCGCCTCGTCACGGAAGCGCACCGCCCATTCGCGGACCATCGCCTCCTTGGAGTCGTAGTAGTTGTAGAACGACGCCGTGGACCGGCCCGCCTCGCCCGCGATGTCGGCGACCGTGGTGGCCAGGATCCCCTTGCGCGCGATGACGGAGCGTGCCGCCATGTCGATCGCGGCCTGGGTCTGGCGGCCGCGCACCGTCGGCAGCTCTTCGCGGGGACTGATACTCACTCGCGCTGCACTCCTCGCGGTCATTGATCTGAAACTGAACCTGATGTTAGATTCAGTTTCACACCCGCGCGCCGAAATTGCATTCCAGCAGGCGCGCACTCGAACTTTCGCTGCTGGAATGCAATTTCGGCAGCGCTCCAGGAAGGCTCCGAAGCATGATCAAGCCACACAACACCAATACCGAGTTCGAGCTCGGCGGCATCAACCATGTGGCCCTGGTCTGTTCGGACATGGGCAAGACCGTGGACTTCTACACCAACGTGCTCGGTATGCCGCTGGTCAAGTCGCTCGATCTGCCCGGCGGGATGGGGCAGCACTTCTTCTTCGACGCGGGCAACGGTGACTGTGTCGCGTTCTTCTGGTTCGCCGACGCGCCCGACCGGGTGCCGGGCATCTCGTCGCCGGAGGCCATCCCCGGTATCGGGGACATCGTCAGCGCGGTGAGCACCATGAACCACCTCGCCTTCCATGTCCCTGCGGAGAAGTTCGACGAGTACCGGCAGCGGCTCAAGGACAAGGGGGTTCGGGTCGGTCCGGTCCTCAACCATGACGAGAGCGAGGCGCAGGTCTCGGCGACTGTGCACCCCGGCGTGTACGTGCGGTCCTTCTATTTCCTCGACCCGGACGGGATTACCCTCGAATTCGCCTGCTGGACCAAACAATTCGGCGACACCGATACGACGACGGTGCCGAAGACGGCAGCCGACCGGCGGGTGCAGGTCTCGGGTTAATCCCGGTACAGGGTCGGGTCGGCGAGCTGGTCGAGCAGCGCGCCGAGCTGGCCGGCGAGTTGTTCGGGCGTGAACGCGAGATCGCCCGCGAGCCAGGCGCTCAACGTCTGGGCCACGCCACCGACGGCGAAGTGCGCGGCCGCCCGGATCCGTTCGTTCGGCTCGACCTGCAGCGCGGTCCCCGCATGCTGGCCGGACAACAACGCGAACAGCGCCCCGGACTCTGCCCGCTTGCGGACCACCACCGGGTTGTCCAGCCGCGTGTTGAACAGCAACCGGCCCACCCGGATGTCGTCGGAGATGGTGTTCACGATGTTCGCCATGCCCTGGCGGCTCTGCTCGCGCACGGGCGCGGCGGCGACGGCCGCCTGCGTGGTGGCGGCGATGTCGGCGACCACCCAGTCGAAGACCGCTCCGACAAAGACGTCCTTGTCGGCGAAACTCTCGTAGAAGTAGCGCGCCGCGAGCCCGGATTGCGCACAGATCGCGCGCACCGTGAGTTCGGCCGGTGCGGCCTGCCCGCCGAGCAGATCCAGGCCGGCTTCGAGTAACCGGCGGCGACGTTCGGCGATGCGCTGCCGAGCGTCCACTCCGCGGTACGGACGTACCTGGCCCATGGCGACCATCTTGACACTTGTCGCTCCAGCGGAGCAATATCAGGAAACACGCGTTCGCACATTTGGCGGGCGTTCCCCGGAGAGGAGTGTTCCCCGTGACGCTGGACGAATCGGTCAGTGCTCCCGTACCGCTTGTCGAACGTCCCGTGAGCGAGTCCTCCGTGCCCGCGGGTCCCCGTGCTCGGGTCTCGACCCGGTCCGATGACGGCATGCTCGGTCTGGGTCTTCTCGCCGGCCCCGCGAACGTGATCATGCAGCTGGCGCGCCCGGGCGTCGGATACGGCGTGCTGGAGAGCCGGGTCGAGAGCGGGCGGATCGACCGCCACCCGGTCAAGCGGGCCCGCACCACGTTCACCTACCTGGCGGTGTCCACCAACGGCACCCCCGAGCAGCAGGCGGCGTTCCGGCGGGCGGTCAACCGCGCGCATGCGCAGGTGTTCTCCACCGACGAGAGCCCGGTGAAATACCACGCCTTCGACAAGGACCTGCAGCTCTGGGTCGGTGCCTGCCTCTACAAAGGCGTGGTCGACGTGCACCGGTTGTTCGTCGGGGAGATGGACGAGGAGACCGCCGATCGGCTCTATCTGCAGGGCCGGGCGCTGGCGACGATGCTCCAGGTGCCCGAGGACATGTGGCCCGCCGACCGTGCGGCGTTCGACCGCTATTGGCAGGAGTCGTTGGACGACGTGCACATCGACGACATCGTCAGAGAGTTTCTCTACCCGATCGCGGCGACCCGGCTACGCGGACTGGCGTTGCCCGGACCGTTGCAGCGGCAGACCGAGAAGTTGGCGCTGCTGATCACGACGGGCTTCCTGCCGCAGCGCTTCCGCGAGGAGATGCGGCTGCCGTGGGATGCCGGGCAGCAGCGCAGGTTCGACAGGCTGATGGCCGCGCTGCGGGCCGTCAACAGCGTCTCTCCCAAATTCGTCCGTCAGTTCCCGTTCAACGTCCTGCTCAAGGACCTGGACTGGCGTGTGCGCACCGGCCGTCCGCTCGTCTGACCGGTGAGCCGAGTCACTTCCGTCGGCCACCCCGTGCCTCTCGACACTTAGCTTATGCAATGCTAACTTCAGCAAAGTTAGCTTAGCCATACATAAGTCGTCGCAAGGAGGCGGCGGGGGGCCTGCGCCGGGTCCAGCACCGCCAGAACAGTTGATGGACATTGGAAGTGACACGCTCGCGGCTGCGGCCGGAACGGTCCGCGTGGACCAGCATGTGGTCAGCCGCTTCGCGACCTGCTGCCGCGCGCTCGGATTGGTCGTGCACGACCGCCGGCGGCCCGCCGATCTGGCCGCCGCCAGGAGCGGCTTCGCGGCGCTGACGCGCATCGCGCACGACCAGTGCGACGCGTGGGTCGGCCTGGCCGCCGCCGGCGACGACGCACCGCATGTCGTCGAGGCGGTGTGGCGCACGTCGGCGACCTTCGGGGTGTTGCAGCGAGAGATCCAGCTCGCGCCCGGCGCGCTGGGTTTCCGCTACGACACCGGCCTGTACCTCCGGTTTCGTGCCACCACCCGCGACGACTTCGCGCTGGCCTACGCCGTCCGCCTGTGCGACACCGACGCCTACGAGGAAGCCGACGAGCTCATCGCCGGTCTGTTGGAACGTCGGCCGCAGTGGCTGGAGGCTCGGTGGGTGCGCGCGGTGCTGCACTACCGGACGGCGCGCTGGAACGATGTGGTGCGGATGCTGACCCCGCTGGTGGCCGATCAGTCCCTCGAGGAGACCCCCGCCCACGCCGCCCGCGTCGCGCTCGGCACCGCGCTGGCCCGGCTGGGCATGTTCGCCCCGGCGCTGTCGCACCTTGAGCGGCCCGAAGGGCCCGTGGCCGTCGCGTCCGTGGACGGCGCGTTGGTCAAGGCACTGTCGCTGCGGGCCCAGGGGGAGGACGAGGAGGCTCACGAGCTGCTTCAGGAGCTCTACGCCGCCAACCCGGAGAACGTGCAGATCGAAGAAGCGCTGTCCGACAGCAGCTTCGGGATCCCGACGACGACGGCGGCGCGCATCGAGGCACGGAGCAACCCGTGGGATCCCGGGACAGAACCCGGCGAGGCTGACTTCGTCGACCCGGGGGCCAAGGACCGCAAGGCCCACCTGCTCATCGAGGCCGAGGCCGAGCTCGCCGAGTTCATCGGCCTCGACGAGGTCAAGTATCAGGTTGCCCGGCTGAAAAGCTCTGTGGCCATGGCGATCCGGCGTCAGGAGCGCGGTCTGACCGTCGCGCAGCGCACCAACCACCTGGTGTTCGCGGGACCGCCCGGCACCGGTAAGACCACCATCGCCCGCGTGGTCGCCAAGATCTACTGCGGCCTCGGACTGTTGAAGAAGGAGACCGTGCGCGAGGTGCACCGGGCCGACCTCATCGGTCAGCACATCGGTGAGACCGAGGCCAAGACGAACGCGATCATCGACAGCGCCCTCGACGGTGTGCTGTTTCTCGACGAGGCCTACGCGCTGGTCTCCACCGGCGCCAAGAACGATTTCGGTCTGGTCGCGATCGACACGCTGCTGGCCCGGATGGAGAACGACCGCGACCGGCTGGTCGTCATCGTCGCCGGTTACCGCAAGGACCTCGACACGTTCCTCGACACCAACGAGGGGCTGCGGTCCCGGTTCACCCGAAGCATCGACTTCCCGTCGTACTCAGGCAAGGAGCTCGTCGAAATCGCCACACGCATGGCCGAGAAGCGCGACTCGCGTTTCGAGGACGCGGCCCGCAGGGACATGGAGCGTCTGTTCGAGTATTTGGCGCAGGCCAGCACACCTGACGTCAACGGCGTGAGCCGGCGCAGCCTCGACATCGCGGGCAACGGCCGCTTCGTGCGCAACCTGGTCGAGCGCTCTGAGGAGGAACGTGAATACCGGCTCGACCATTCGGAATCGGACGACTTCACCGACGACGAGCTGATGACGATCACTGCCACCGACGTCGCCAACTCGGCCGGCCCGCTGCTACGCGGCCTCGGACTGTCCATGCCGCAACAACTTTCGGACCAGGCGTGAGCGCGCCAGAGGAGGAGCGGCGCTCGTTCGCCTCCCGCACCCCCACCAACGGGAACCCCGACCGGGTCACCTACCGGCGCGGCTTCGTGACTCGCCACCAGGTCACCGGATGGCGATTCGTGATGCGCCGCATCGCATCCGGGGTCGCCCTGCACGACACCCGGATGCTGGTGGACCCGCTGCGCACGCAGTCGCGTTCGGTGCTCGTCGGCGCACTGATCCTGGTCACCGGGCTGATCGGCTGCTTCCTGTTCTCGCTGATCCGCCCCTCGGGCGCGGCAGGCACCGACGCCGTCCTCGCCGACCGGGACACCGCGGCGCTCTACGTCCGGTTGGGCGAGCAGTTGCACCCGGTGCTTAACCTGACCTCCGCCCGCCTGATCGCCGGCCGCCCCGACAACCCGGCCATGGTCAAGAGCAGCGAACTCGACCAGTTCCCGCGCGGCAATCTGATCGGCATCCCCGGAGCGCCGGAACGCATGGTGGCCAACACCACCCGCGACGCGTACTGGACGGTGTGCGACGCGGCGACCGGATCGACCACCGGCGTCACCGTCATCGCCGGAAGGCCCGCCGACGGCGGTGAGCGGGCCGCCGCGCTGCCCGCCGGCCATGCCGTACTCGCCGAGAACGGGGGCCGCACCTGGTTGCTGTGGGACGGCAAGCGCAGCCCGATCGACCTCGCCGACCGCGCCGTCACCGGAGGTCTCGGTATCGGCGTCGATAGCGCAGCGCCGCAACCGATCTCCGTCGGCCTGTTCAACGCGATACCCGAGGGGCCGCCGCTGGTCACCCCGGCGATCCCCGGCGCGGGCTCGCCGTCGGCCGCCCCGCTGCCCGAACCGTTGCCGATCGGCGCCGTCGTCGTCGCCTACGACGCCGACAACGCGATCCGGCACTACGTCGTCCTCGCCGACGGGCTGCAGGCGGTCTCGCCGGTGGTGGCCGCGATCCTGCGCAACTCGAACTCCTACGGACTGGCGCAGCCACCGCGGCTGGACGCCGATGTGGTGGCCAGGATCCCGGAGGCCGCCGGCGTCGACAATGCGGCCTACCCGTCGGACCGGGTCACGCTCGTCGACGTCGCCGCCGATCCGGTGACCTGTGCGCAGTGGGCCAAACCAGAAGGTGCACAGGATGCTTCGTTGACGCTGCGGACCGGCGCGGTGCTGCCGGTCGCCGATGGCGCGCGCACCGTAGAGCTGGTCAGCTCGGGGACACCGGGCGGCCCAGCCGACCGGGTCGCGCTTCCGCCCGGCACCGGCTACTTCGTCGACAGTGCCGGCTCGCTGTTCTGGATCAGCGACACCGGCGTGCGTTACGGCATCGACACCGGCTCCGACGGCGTCGACACCGTGGCCGCGCTCGGGCTGACCACCGCACCGCTGCCCATCCCGTCGTCGGTGCTGTCCCAATTCGCCGTGGGCCCGACCCTGTCGCGTACGGACGCGCTGCTGGCCCACGACTCACTGGCCCCCAATCCGGCACCGGCCCGGTTGGAGACCACCTCTGCGTTGGAGAAACCATGAGCAGGCTGATCTTCGAGCACCGCAAGCGGGTGCCCGCGCCGGTGGTCCCGAAGGGCACCATCACCATCGAGCCGCCCCCGGAGTTGCCGCGGGTGATCCCGCCGTCGCTGCTGCGCCGGGCGCTGCCGTACCTGATCGTGATCCTGATCGTCGGGATGATCGTCGCGCTCGTCGCGACCGGGCTGCGGATGATCTCACCGACCATGCTGTTCTTCCCGTTCGTCCTACTGCTCGCCGCGACGGCGCTGTACCGGGGCACCGACAACAAGATGCGCACCGAGGAGGTCGACGCCGAGCGCGCCGACTACCTGCGCTACCTGTCGGTCGTGCGTGACAACGTGCGCGCGTACGCCGACCAGCAGCGCGCCGCGCTGCAGTGGTCGCACCCCGAACCGGCCGCCTTGGTCAGCATCCCGGGCACCCGGCGGCAGTGGGAACGCGATCCGCACGACCCCGACTTCCTGGTGCTGCGCGCCGGCCTGCACGACCAGCCACTGGCCACCGCGCTGCGCGTCAAGGACACGGCCGACGAGATCGACCTGGAACCGGTGTCGCACAGCACCTTGCGCAGCCTGCTCGACACCCAGCGCACCATCCACGACGCCCCCGCCGGTGTCGACCTGACCAAGGTCGCGCGCATCACCGTGATCGGTGACCGAGCCGAGGTCGCCGGCGCGCTGCGGGCATGGATCGCCCAGGCGGTGACGTGGCACGACCCGTCGGTGCTCGGTGTCGCCTTCGCCGGCACGCGTCTGGAATCCGACGCGTGGTCGTGGCTGAAGTGGTTGCCGCACACCGACGTACCCGGGCAGAACGACGGGGTCGGCCCCGCCCGCTACCTGGCCACCGAACCCGCGGCGCTGCACGCATTGTTGGCCCCGGCCCTGGCCGAACGGGCACCGTTCACCGGGGACGGTCCCACCGACGCCAAACACCTGCTCGTCGTGCTCGACGATCCTGACGCGGACCCCGGCCAGTTCATCGGCCGTGGTCTGGCGGGCGTGACGGTGATCCACCGGACCGACAGAGAGCCCGACCGCGACCAGTACCCGGATCCGGAGCGGCCGATCCTGCGCGTCGCCGCACGGCGGATCGAGCGGTGGCTGAACGGAAGCTGGGTTCCGTTCGTCGACGCCGCCGACCGGATGGCACCGGACGACGCCCGGCACATCGCGCGGCGGTTGGCCCGGTGGGACTCCAACCCCCATCACGGCCGGTCGGCGAGCGCCGGCGGTGCGGCGTTCACCACGCTGCTGGGCATCCCGGACGCGTCGGCACTCGACGTCGCCGCGCTGTGGGCGCCCCGCAACCGCGACGACGAACTGCGGGTGCCCATCGGGGTCACCGCGACCGGTGGACCGCTGATCTTCGACCTCAAGGACGAGGCCGAGGGCGGGATGGGCCCGCACGGCCTGATGATCGGCATGACGGGGTCGGGCAAGTCGCAGACGCTGATGGCGATCCTGCTGTCGCTGTTGACCACTCACCCGGCCGACCGGCTGATCGTGATCTACGCCGACTTCAAGGGCGAGGCCGGCGCGGACATCTTCCGCAACTTCCCGCAGGTCGTCGCCGTGATCTCCAACATGGCCGAAAAGCGTTCGCTGGCCGACCGGTTCGCCGACACGCTGCGCGGCGAGGTGGCCCGGCGCGAGCATTTGCTCTTGGAGGCGGGCCGCCGTATCCAGAACAGTGCGTTCAACTCGGTCACCGAGTACGAGAACGCGATCGCAGAGGGCCACGACCTTCCGCCGCTGCCCACCCTGTTCGTGGTGGCCGACGAGTTCACGCTGATGCTGGCCGAGCACCCCGAGTACGCCGACCTGTTCGATTACGTTGCGCGCAAGGGTCGTTCGTTCCGCATCCACCTCCTGTTCGCGTCGCAGACCCTGGACGTCGGCCGGATCAAGGACATCGACAAGAACACCTCGTACCGCATCGGCCTGAAGGTGGCCAGCCCGGCCGTGTCCCGGCAGATCATCGGTGTCGAGGACGCGTACCACATCGAGTCCGGCCGCGAACACAAGGGCGAGGGCTTCCTGGTGCCCGCGCCCGGTGCGCTGCCGATCAAGTTCCGCAGCACCTACGTCGACGGCATCTACGAGCCGCCCCGGGTGGACAGGTCGATCGTGGTACACGCGATCCCGAAGCCGCAGCTGTTCAGTGCCGGATGGGTGGACCCGGAGCCGGACACGGTGATCGTCGACGACGGCGCCGACGTCGAGGTGCTGCCGCCGCGCAAGCTCATCACCACGATCGGCGAGCAGCTGGCGCAGTACGGACCCCGGGCGCCCCAGCTGTGGTTGCCACCGCTGGACGAACCCATCCCGCTGCGCGACGTGCTGGAGCGCGCCGGTGTCGGTGCGCGGCAGTGGCGCTGGCCGCTCGGCGAGATCGACCGGCCGTTCGAGATGCGCCGCGACCCGCTGATCTTCGACGCAACGTCGGCGGCGGCCAACATGGTGATCCACGGCGGCCCGAAGTCCGGGAAGTCCAGCGCGCTGCAGACTTTCGTGCTGTCCGCGGCGGCGTTGCACGCTCCCGGCGACGTGAGCTTCTACTGCCTGGACTACGGCGGCGGTCAGCTGCGCGCGCTGGAGAACCTGGCGCACGTCGGCAGCGTGGCCTCCCCGCTGGAACCCGAGCGGATCCGCCGCACGTTCGGCGAGCTCGAGCAGCTGCTGCGGGCCCGTCAACAACACGGCGCCGCCGCTGCCGACGGCCAGTACCGGGACGGTTACGGTGAGGTCTTCCTGCTGATCGACAATCTGTACGCGTTCAGCAGGGACAACACCGACACCTTCAACGTCCGGAACCCGTTGCTGGCGAGGGTCACCGAGCTCGTCAACACCGGGCTTTCCTACGGCATCCACGTCGTCGTCACCACGCCGAACTGGCTCGAGGTGCCTCTGACGATGCGTGACGGGCTCGGGCTGCGGTTGGAGCTGCGGCTGCACGACCCCCGTGACAGCAATGTCCGTGTGGTCTCGAACGACGCGGCGTTGCGCCGGCCCGCCGAGAGCGTGCCCGCGGATCAACCCGGCCGCGGCCTCACCATGGCCGCCGAGCACTTCCTGTTCGCTGCTCCGGCAACCGAATCCATCCCCGCGCTCAACGCCCGTTATCCCGGCCGGAGCGCGCCGCCGGTCCGGCTGCTGCCGACCGACCTGTCGCCGAGTGCATTCCCGACGCTGTACCCCGCACCGGAGCGGGTGGTGGTCGGACAGCGCGAAGAGGACCTGGCCGCGGTCACCGTCGACTTCGGCGACAACCCGTTGATGATGGTGTTCGGTGATGCCAAGACCGGCAAGACCACCTTGCTGCGGCATCTGATCCGGACGATCCGGGAGAACTCGCGCCCCGACCAGGTCGCGTTCACGGTGATCGACCGGCGACTGCAGCTGGTCGACGAACCGATCTTCCCGGACAACGAGTACACCCCCAACATCGATCGGATCACCCCGGCCATGCTCGGGCTGTCGGCGTTGCTCGAAAAGCGCCGTCCGCCTGCGGGTCTGAGCCCGCAGGAGCTGAGCCGGTGGGACTTCCGCGCCGGTGCGAATGGGTCGGGCAGCCACCTGCACTACCTGATCATCGACGACGTCGACCAGATCCCGGACGGCCCGGCCATCAGCGGACCGTTCGCCGGGCAGCGGCCCTGGACGGCGTTGATCGGGTTGCTGGCCCAGGCCTCGGACCTGGGTCTGCGCGTGATCGTCACCGCCCGCGCGGCCGGCTCGGCGCACGCGGTGATGACCGCACCGCTGCTGCGGCGCCTCAACGATCTGCAGGCCACCACGTCCCTGCTGTCGGGCAACCCTGCCGACGGCGGCAAGATCCGAGGCCACCGGTTCGCCCGCCTCTCCGTCGGACGGGCGATGCTGCTCGACGACCGCAACTCCTCAGGCAGCCCCACGTTCGTCCAGCTCGTCAACCCCCTCGCCGAGCGCACGGCCGCCCGATCCGGCCACAGCGGAAAGGAATACAGCTGATGACCCTGCGTGTAGTCCCCGAAGGCCTGACCGCGGCCGGCGCGGCGGTGGAGGCGCTCACCGCCCGGATGGCGGCAGCCCACGCCGCGGCCGCTCCCGTGGTCACCGCCGTGCTCCCACCGGCAGCAGACGCGGTGTCCCTGCAGGCCGCCACCGGCTTCAGCGCCAGGGCCGCCGAACACCAGAGCGTGGCAGCCCAGGGTGTCGAGGAGCTGGGCCGGTCCGGCATCGGTGTCGGCGAATCGGCAGCGTCCTACGCCGGCGGTGACGCGATGGCGGCCTCGTCCTACCTGATCGCCCGGGGCTGACACCATGTCTTCCCCCGTCTGGATGGCGCTGCCGCCCGAGGTGCACTCGGCGCTGCTCAGCAGCGGCCCCGGTCCGGGGTCGATGCTGGCCGCAGCAGCGACATGGCAGTCGCTGAGCGCCGAGTACGCCGCTGCCGCAGCAGAAGTCAGCTCGATTCTGGCCGACGTGCAGGCCGGGGCGTGGGAGGGCCCGAGCTCGGAACAGTACGTGGCCGCGCACACGCCCTACCTGGCGTGGCTCGCGCAGCAGAGCGCGGCCGGCGCCGCCGCGGCGGCGCAGCACGAGGCCGCCGCGGCCGCATACTCGACGGCGCTGGCGACGATGCCGACGCTGCCCGAACTGGCGCTCAACCACACCACCCACGCCGTGCTGGTGGCCACGAACTTCCTCGGCATCAACACGATTCCGATCGCGATGACAGAGGCCGACTACGTCCGCATGTGGATCCAGGCGGCCACCACCATGGCGACCTACCAGGCGGTCTCGGGCGCTGCGCTGGCCGCGACGCCGACCGCGACACCCGCCCCGTTTGTGCTGGCGCCCGGTGTGGGGGAAGCCGGCAGGGCAGCAGCTGACGTCACCGCCTTCGCCGCGCAGGCGCAGGCCGCGGAAGCCAGTTCAGCCCTGGATCTTTCCAACATCATCGCCGACCTGATCCGCGCCTACGGTGAACTGCTCAGGTTCCTGTTCGAACCGATCTTCGACTTCCTGCGTGACCCGCTCGGAAACACGATCAAGCTCATCACCGACTTCCTGACCAACCCGGCGCAGGCGCTGATCACTTGGGGCCCGTTCCTGGCTGCCGTTGCCTACCAAGCAGTTTCGTGGGTGGGCGCCTCGATCCTGTACCCGTCACTTCTGCTCCTGCCGCTGGTGGCGACCACGCTCGCGATCGTGCTCGGGGTGGGTGCCTACCTCTTGGAGAACCTGCCGGCGCCCGCCGAAGACGCACCTGCCGAGGAACCCGCCGCATCGTCGCCGGCGCCCACCCGCGCCGACCAGCCGAGTCCCGCAATCGCGGTCTCGGCGCCCCCACCACCGAGCAGCGCGGCGGCGACGGTGGGCACGGTGGCGACGGGGACGGCGCCGGCACCGGGCGCTCCTGCCGCCGCCACTGCGTCGTTCGTGCCCTACGCGGTGGCCGGCCGCGACCCCGGAACGGGCTTCTCGCCGACCGTGCGTGATTCGACCAGCGCCAAGGCGCCGGCCTCCGGCATCCCGGCGGCGGCGTCGGGCGTCGCGGCCTCGGCGGCGGAGCGGCGTAAGCGCAGGCGCCGCCAGAAGGACGAGATCGCCGGTCGCGCCTACGCCGACGCGTACGCCGACTACGAGCCAGAGCCCGACGACGAACCACCGGTGCGGCAGGAGCCGCGGATCGCCGCCACCGAGCGCGGTGCCGGCCCCATGGGCTTCGCCGGCACGGTGTCCAGGGACGCCGCACAGGCCGGCGGGTTGACCACGCTGCCGGGCGACCCGTTCGGCGGCGGACCGAAAGCGCCGATGCTGCCGGGGACCTGGGACCCGGACACCGAACCCGACGAACGCCACAACCACCACGATGGAAAGGAACAACCATGAGCATGCTGGACGCTCACATTCCGCAACTGGTCGCCTCCGAGGCGGCATTCGGTGCGAAGGCCGGCCTGATGCGCAGCACGATCGCACAGGCCGAGCAGGCGGCGCAGTCGGCGCAGGCGTTCCACATGGGAGAGTCGTCGGCCGCGTTCCAGGCTGCGCACGCGCGCTTCGTGGAGGCCTCGGCGAAGATCAACGCGCTGCTCGACCTGGCACAGGCCAACATCGGCGATGCGGCGGCCTCCTACGTCGCCGAAGATGCCTCCGCGGCAAGCAATTACACCGTCATCTGATCCGGCCGAGACCTCACCGAAAAGAGACCACGATGTCCCAGATCATGTACAACTACCCGGCGATGCTCGCGCACGCCGGCGAGATGAACAGCTATGCCGGAGCGCTGCACGCCGTCGGCGCCGACATCGCCGCCGAGCAAACCGCCTTGCAGAGTGCCTGGCAGGGCGACACCGGCCTGACCTACCAGGCCTGGCAGGCGCAGTGGAACGGCGCCATGGAGGAACTCGTTCGGGCCTACCGTGCGATGGCCGCCACCCACGAGATGAACACCACGTCGATGGCCGCACGCGATCAGGCCGAAGGCGCCAAGTGGGGCTGATCGGTACCCGTGCACGCTGATGCCGTCGAGCTGACCGCCGAGGCCGCCTGGTTTCTCGCCGACACCCTCGGTGCAGGGACGTTTCCATGGGTGCTGGCGATCACCCCGCCGTACAGCGACCGCTCGCAGCGGGCGCAGTTCGAGAGCGAACAGGCCGAACGGCTGACCCGGATGGGCGTCATGGACGCCGACCGGGCGGTGGATGCCGCGGTGGCACGGTGGATCCGGCTGGTGTGCCGGCCCACGCAGTGGCTGGAGCTCCGGTTCGTCGGGGCACGCGGTGCGATGTTGCGCGGCATCATCGCCCGTGACGCCTCGCGGACGGTCGTGGCGCTACGCAGCGGCGGACTGATCACCCTCACCGAGATGCAGATCGACCATCCGCAGGCGTTGGTACCGGTGCTGACGGTCGGTCTGTCGGGACGCTCGCCCGCGCGCTTCCCGGAGTTCTCGCTGCCCGCCCGGGTCGGCGCGAAGGCCGACGACCAGATCCGCCGAGGTGCCTCGGTCCGGGACCTGCTCGACTATCTCGGTGTCCCCCCGTCCGCGCGCCCTGTGGTGGTGGCCGCGTTCGAGGAGGCGCGCACCTACGTCGAGATCGTGGCCGGCCGGCACCGCGACGGACATCGCGTGAGCACCGACGTCGGGGTCAGCATCGTGGACACCACGGCGGGGCGCGTGCTGGTGAGCCCGACCAGAGCCCGTGACGGGGAATGGATCTCGACGTTCGCACCCGGGGACCCGATCGCCGTGGCAACCGCTGTCGAGCGATTGACCGCCGCGCTTCCCGACGGACCGTGGTTCCCGGACCAGCCCGTCACCAGAGACTTCGACAGCAGAAGCCAGAGAGAAGAGATATGCCACCGCTAGACACCAACACCCTCGCAGGCGTCGTCATGCCGATCGTCCGGGTCGCCGTCCTCACCGCCGCGGTGGGCGACGAGGCCGCCGCGGACCGGACCGGGCGGATCACCGAGATCGCGCTGCCCGCCGATCTCCCGCTGCGCGAGATCGTCCCCGCGGTGCAGCGCATCGTGGCGCCGAGCGACGACTCTGCCGGTGGCGCAGAACAACTCAGCCTCGCACCGATCGGAGGCGCGCCGTTCAGCCTGGACGCCACCCTGAACACGGTCGGCGTCGTCGACGGCGATCTTCTGGCGCTGCAGCCGGTGCCGGCGGGCCCGCCGGCACCCCGCATCGTCGAGGACATCGCCGACGCCGCGATGATCTTCTCGGCCTCGCGCGAAAAGCCTTGGGGCGTGGCGAACATTCGGAGCGGGGCCACCGCGGCGGTGATCGGTATCACCGTGGTGGCCACTGCGCTCGCGGTCGCACACCGGGTGTTCACCGATTCACTGATCGGCCTGTTCGCCGTCAGCGCCGTGGCCATCGGCGCGGTGCTGGGGGCGCTGTTGGCCCGTGCCAGCTCGCCGCGCCTGGCCACGGCGCTGGCCGCCGCCGCGTTGCCTTCGGTGGCCGCGGCGTTCACCCTCGCCGTCCCCGGCGATTTCGGCGCCTCCAACATCGTGCTGGGCGCTGCGGGCGTGGCGGCCTGGTCGGTCATCAGCATCACCGTCGGCGAACGGGCCATCGCACTGTTCACCGCCGCGGCGGCGTCCGCGCTCGGTGTCCTGCTGGTCAGCGCGGTCGCGTCGGTCTGGACCCTGACACCGGTGCACGTCGGCTGCATCCTGATTCTGGCGGGGCTGGTCGTCACGGTGCAGGCCGCCCAGTTGTCCGCGATGTGTGCCAGGCTGCCGGTACCGGTGATCCCCGCGCCGGGTGACCCGACCCCGTCGGCGCCCCCACTGAGGGTGCTCGAAGACCTGCCGCGGCGTATCCGTGCGAGTGACGCGCACCAGACCGGGTTCATCGCCGCCGGTGTGCTGCTCGGCGTGACCGGTTCGGTGTTCGCGGTCTGGCCCGGTGTCGGCGGTGACGGCAGCGCGTCCCCGTGGGCCTGGCTCCTGGTGGGAGCCACCGCACTCGGTGCGGTGCTGCGCGCCCGCGTCTGGGATTCCGCCTCCTGCAAGGCGTGGCTGCTTGCCCAGCCGTTCCTGATGTCGGCGGTGCTGCTGGGCATCTTCGCGGTGACCGGCCGCTACGATGCAGCGTGGTGGACGCTGGGCGCGTTCGCCGTCCTCGCCGCCGCCTGGGTGGTCGCGGCGTTGAACCCGCGTATCGCCGAGCCGCAGACCTACTCGCTGCCGATGCGCCGCCTGCTCGGCTTCGTCGCCGCCGCGGTGGATGCGTCGGTGATCCCGGTGATGGCCTACCTTGTGGGGCTTTTCGCCTGGGCGCTGAACGGAGTCTGACTGTGCGTGCACACCCGTGGGCGCTGGCAGCCGCGGTCGCGCTGCTGGCGGCCAGTGCGCTGCCGGCCGGCGCCATCACCCCGCCCGAGGTGGACCCTGCCGTGCCCCCTCCGGGCGGCAGCGCGGGGCCGGTCGGGGCGATGGCGCAACGCAATCCGTGTGTCATCAGTACCGCGCTCCCGGGCACCGACCCCGGCGCCGCAACCCCGGATCGGACTGCGCTGCGCCTGTCCGAGGCCTGGACCCACAGCCGAGGTGAGGGGCAGACCGTCGCGGTACTCGACACCGGGGTCAAGCCCGGACCGCGGCTCCCCGACGTCGAGGCCGGAGGTGACTACGTCGCCTCCGGTGACGGTCTGACCGACTGCGACGGGCAGGGCACGCTCGTCGCGGGACTGATCGCCGGACAGCCCGGCGCGGACGGTTTCTCCGGAGTCGCGCCCGCCGCCCGCATCCTGTCGATCCGGGTGTCCTCGCCGCGGTACGCGCCGCGGGATGCCGGCGAGGACCCGGCCGTCACGCGCGCGATGCTCGAGACGGAGGCGATGGCCGGCGCGATCGTGCGCGCGGCGGACCTTGGTGCCCGCGTCATCAACATCTCCGCCGTGACGTGTGTGCCTGTCGGCGAGAACTTCGACCAGAGCGGCCTCGGTGCGGCGCTGCGGTACGCCGCGGTCGACAGGGACGTCGTGATCGTCGCCGCCGCGGGCGAGGGCGGCGCTGCCGGTGGTTGCGATTCCAACCCGCTGTCCGACCCGGCGCTGCCGTCGGATCCGCGGAACTGGTCGGGGGTCACCGCCGTGGCGATCCCGGCGTGGTGGCAGGAGTACGTGCTGTCGGTCGGGTCGCTCGCTCCCGACGGCACGCCGTCGTCGTTCACGATGGCCGGGCCGTGGGTCGGCATCGCCGCGCCAGGCGAGGACATCACTTCGGTGAGCAACGACGAGGCCGGTGGGCTCGCCAACGGCCTGCCCGGCGACCGGGACCGGATCGACCCGGTCCGTGGCACCGGCTATGCGACGGCGTACGTCTCCGGCGTTGCGGCGTTGGTGCGCAGCAGGTTTTCCGACCTGACCGCGCGGCAGGTGATCGAGCGTCTCACCGGCACCGCGCAGTCGGCGGCCAGATCCCCGTCGAACCTGGTCGGCGCAGGACGCATCGACCCGGTCGCGGCGCTGACCTGGAATGTGCCCGCCACCGAAGAGATCGATACCACGGCGGCCAGGCCGGTCGCCGCTCCGGCACCACCGCCGCCGAAGGATCCGGTCCCGCGCGCAGTCGCGTTCGCCGGCGCAGGAGTGTTGGCGCTCGTCGTGCTCACCGTGTCCCTGATGAGCACGAGAAGGAAGGAGACATCGTCATGACCGTCCGGCTCACTCTGGCCGCGCTGCTCGTCATCCCGGCGGTGATGACCTACCCGTGGCAGACCGAAACGCAGCGCTGGCTGCTCGGGGTGGCGATCGCCGTCGTCGTCGTGCTGTTCGCATCCTGGCGTGGGCGGTTCGTGACGGCCATACTCGGTCGACGGACGGCGATCCTCTTGCGCCGCGGCCGAATCCGCGACGCGGCACCGTCGGACGAGTACGCCACCGTCGCGCTGCGGCTCGAACCACGAGAAGCCGCCGAGCTGCCCCTGTCATTGGTGGCCGGCTACCTGGACCGCTACGGCATCAGCTTCGACAAGGTCCGCGTCACCAGCCGCATCGCGGGCCCCGGTGCCGCCGCGACCTGGGTCGCACTCACCCTCGGTGCCGCCGACAACATCGCGGCGCTGTCAGCCCGCTCGCCGGCGATCCCGTTGCGCGACACCGCAGAACTGGCGGGCCGTCGGCTGGCCGATCAGCTTCGCGAGGCCGGCTGGGAAGTGTCGGTCGACGACACCGCGGCGGGCCCGCTCTCGGGTGACGCCAAGGAACGGTGGCGCGGTGTCGAGGACGGTCGGGGCTTTCTCGCCGCGTACCGGATCGCCGCCGACGAGCCGCTCGACGGCTTGTTCTCGGCAGTCCGGGCTCTCGATGCGGACGAGATCTGGACGGCGGTGGAATTCACCGGCGACAGAACGCAACCCGAGTTCGCTGCGGCCTGCGCCCTGCGTACCGCTCAACGGCCGGGCGTCAGGGCGTCGCCGCCGGGGTTGACCCCGCAACACGGACGGCACGCTGCGGCATTGGCCGCGATGGCGCCGGGTTCGGACCAGCGGTTGCCCGGTCCCACCGGTTTGATGCCGCCGGTGCTCAGTCGAACATGAATGCGCCCATGAAGCGGGTCATCCGCCGCAGGTAGTCCGGTTGGCTGACGTGCAGCACGTGGTTGCCGGGGAACCAGTGGAACGCGCAGTGGTCCCAGTGCCGCCACAGGATCTCGGCCTGCTCGGGCGGTGCCAGCCGGTCACCGAGCCCGGCGATGATCAGCCGTCGGTCTTTGGGGATCAGCGGCCGGTAGTTCAGCGGTGACGAATACATGGTCGCCGCGCCGACGAGTTCGGTGTCGGTGCCGGCGATCCAGTCCCGCAGCGCCACAACCTTGTTGGCGGGGAACCACTCGTCGACGGTGCGGTCCGGGGTGACGACCGGAACGTTCGGGATCACTGCCTGGACGCGGTCGTCGACGCTGGCGATCAGCGCCGAGGTGTAACCGCCCAGCGACATTCCGGTCAGCGCGATGCGGTCCACGCCGGTGTACTCCAGGTAGTCGATGATCGAGCGGAAGTCGTGCACCGCCTGTGCCATCGCCTCGGCGAAACCGGCCATGCCGTGCGAGAAGTAGCCGTGTCCGCTGAACGGCGAGTACTTCTCGGCGCGACGGCCGTGGAACGGCAGCGTGTACAGCATCACGTCGTAGCCGCAGCGGTAGAACCACGGCAGGGAGAAGAACAGCCCGTTGAACAGATACGCCGACCCCATGAAACCGTGGATCAGGCACAGGGTGGGCCGCGGGCCGTCGTCGTGACGCCAGTGCTGGGCGTGAACGACGTTGTTGCGCACGAATCCGGCACACTGGTCGCGCAGTGCGGGATTCACCGCCCGAAAGCTGCTGTCGAAGCGGATATTACGGACGTTGCCCCGTGCGATCCACTCCGCGACCGGGTTGGCGGGCCGCGAGGACACCCGCGGCGGCGACTGTGGCGCGGGGAAGGACACCTGCGGATCCCTGGTTGCCGCCAGCTCGGCGTAGAACCGCAGATGATCCTGCTCGGCGGCCGCCTCCGACCTGCGCAGCGCCTTGCTCACCGACGGCACCATGGTGGCGCTCAGCAGGGACGCGATCGACGTGCGCAGCGCCAGGTCGGCCACCGCCGAAGAGTCCACGATCAGTCGCTGGCGCAACGTCAGATCTTGGCGGCGCGGCAGCCCGCGGGCGGTGGCGTCGGCGCCGGGGACGTCCGGCACCGGGATGGGCGGATCGACGGGAGCATGAGATTCGGTCACGGCGCTGCCTTCCTCACCCGGTGCGGCTCTGCTGATGGTAGCCCGGGGCAGCTGCCGGTTGCGCCGAACAGGCGAACCGCGTTGTCGTGGAACACGTTGCGCAACCAGGTGTCGTCGACACCCGGTAGCTCGGTGAGCACCGACATGGCGTGGTTGTAGCCGTAGGGGATGTTCGGGAAGTCACTGCCGAACAGAATCCGGTCGCCCATGTCGCGCAGCCGGCCGTACTCACCGGCCGGGAACGGCATGTTCTTCTCCGTGAACCCTGTGAACGCCATCGTGGTGTCCAGGTGCAGCTGCTCGAAATCCTGGCAGAGGTCCAGGAACTCGCTGTATTCCGGCCCACCCATGTGGGCGATGACCAGGCGCAGCCGGGGATGCTCTGCCAGCACGGCCCGGATCGGCGCGGGCCCGGTGTACGTCCCCGGGGCGGGGCCCGACCCGCAGTGGATGACCACCGGTGTTCCGGCGTCCTCGATCAGGCCCCAGACGTCGTCGAGCAGCGGATCGGTCGGGTCGTAGTCGCCCACCTGGACGTGGGCCTTGAACACCCGGGTGCCGGATTCGATCGCCGCGCTGACGTAGCCGGCGGCGCCGGGCTCGGGGTAGAAGGTGGCGGTCGCCATGCAGTCCGGGGTGTCGGCGGCGAACCCGGCCGCCCACTGGTTCAGCCAGGCCGCCATGTCGGGCTTGTGCGCGTAGATCAGCGAGGTGAAGGCGAGCACGCCGAACGAGCGCAGGGTGTGCAGCCGCGCGTTCTCGTCGCTGCGATAGGTGATCGGCCACGGCCTGCCGACCAGCGGGCCCGCGTCGTCGAAGTACCGCCACACCTTGTCCATCACGTTCTTCGGCATGAAGTGTGTGTGCACGTCGACGATGCCGGGCAGCTCCAGCGCCTGCCATATCCGCCGGGCCGATTCAGGTTCGTCCATCGAGTCGATGATGCACCCGCGCCGGAAGAGCAGAATCTGCGGGTATGTGGGATCCCGATGTCTACCTGACCTTCGCCGACCACCGCGGCCGCCCGTTCTTCGATCTGCTGGCCCGGGTCGGGGCGGATCGCCCGCACCGGGTGGTGGACCTGGGCTGCGGCCCGGGCAACCTGACCGAGGTGCTGGGCAGGCGCTGGCCGGATGCGCAGGTGCAGGGCTGGGACTCGTCCCCCGAGATGGTGGCCGCGGCGCGGGGACGTGGTGTGGACGCCCGCCTCGGTGACATCGCGGACTGGGTCCCCGAACCCGACACCGATGTGGTGATCGCCAACGCCGCGCTGCAGTGGGTGCCCGAACACCGCGACCTGCTGGTGCGCTGGGCCGGGCAGCTGGAACCCGGGTCATGGATCGCGTTTCAGGTGCCGGGCAACTTCGACGCACCGTCGCACGCCGCGATCCGGGAGGTGGCCCGCCGCGAACCGTTCACCGCAGCGCTGGCCGACATGCCGTGGCGGGACGCGGACGTGGTCGGGGCGCCGGTCGAGTACGCCGGTCTGCTCACCGACGCCGGCTGCACCGTCGATGCCTGGGAGACCACGTATGTGCACGAGTTGGTCGGGGAGACACCTGTATTGGACTGGATCACCGGGACGGCGCTGACCCAGGTGCGACAGCGGTTGTCCGATGACGCCTGGGAGCGGTACCGGCAGGCGATCATCCCGCTTTTGGCGCAGGCCTATCCAGTTCGATCCGACGGCCGTACCTTCTTTTCGTTCCGGCGGGTGTTCGTCGTCGCGCAGGTGACGTGATCGCGCGCCGGGCTGCTGCCTGCACTACAGGGCCGCATCGCGCCGACTTATCCCCAAATCCGATTTCATCCACAGGCGGAGAGTTCGACGCACCGTTCGAGCGCCCGGCTCGCTTTCGGGAGGATTAGTGTCGAAAGCATGTACTGCTTATCTACTTAAGTGGACCTATGCTGGTCAGCATGGGTATCCAGGGCGCTCCCGTGGGTGGTGTGGACTATCCACGGACCTACCAGGAATTCCGGGAGTGGTTCCCCGACGATG
>Ga0172382_10003402_pt1 | contig 25263 bp, 23 predicted proteins | sample Leawel138RmetaG_FD_122245 | JGI IMG/M metagenome (GOLD analysis project Ga0172382, IMG submission 122245) | Leachate microbial communities from a municipal landfill in Southern Ontario, Canada - Leachate well 138R metaG | ecosystem: Engineered > Solid waste > Landfill > Unclassified | place...
ACAAGGCCAAGTATCGGGTCTTAATCCCTTCGATATCAGGGCATTCCTTCGAACTGCGGTCGCACTCCGGGCGTTCCACGAGAACGGTCTTAATCCCTTCGATATCAGGGCATTCCTTCGAACTTTTCGCTGAAGATGACAAGGGTAATCTTGTCATGTCTTAATCCCTTCGATATCAGGGCATTCCTTCGAACAATCTCCCTGTTTGGCGCCGTCCGCAATGCGGTGTCTTAATCCCTTCGATATCAGGGCATTCCTTCGAACGTTTTCTTGTATTGTTATGGGCAGATGGATATGGTCTTAATCCCTTCGATATCAGGGCATTCCTTCGAACGCAGCAGCAACAGCGAAGAGTGAAGCAATTAGTCTTAATCCCTTCGATATCAGGGCATTCCTTCGAACCCCGGACGAAGAAGGCGACGTTGCTGTCCTCGGTCTTAATCCCTTCGATATCAGGGCATTCCTTCGAACGGCGACGGCGCCGTGTACAAGATCGGCGGTAAAGTCTTAATCCCTTCGATATCAGGGCATTCCTTCGAACTCACCTCCGTGCCGCCACCGGCCGCCGTGCAGGAGTCTTAATCCCTTCGATATCAGGGCATTCCTTCGAACTCGACAGCGTTGCTGTCGCTCTCGGAACCGAACGTCTTAATCCCTTCGATATCAGGGCATTCCTTCGAACGCTGGACGCCGATGGCAAGGTGAAAGAGAAAGTCTTAATCCCTTCGATATCAGGGCATTCCTTCGAACATCGTGGCAGCTCAAAAAGGGATGGCCCGCTATCGTCTTAATCCCTTCGATATCAGGGCATTCCTTCGAACCCTGTTTGAGGCTTGCAGGAACGCCGTCATCGGGTCTTAATCCCTTCGATATCAGGGCATTCCTTCGAACCATCGGCGGCATCGTGGCGTCCGAAGTAAAGGGTCTTAATCCCTTCGATATCAGGGCATTCCTTCGAACACCGCAATGATTGCTGGCATCGTGGCAGCTCAGTCTTAATCCCTTCGATATCAGGGCATTCCTTCGAACTACTGACACCATGAAAGAAAAGGATTACGGGGTCTTAATCCCTTCGATATCAGGGCATTCCTTCGAACACGCCGTCCTGCGCGCCTGGGGCGCACAGGATCAGTCTTAATCCCTTCGATATCAGGGCATTCCTTCGAACGCTCTCCGACCGGTGCGGGCTGGACAAGCCCAGTCTTAATCCCTTCGATATCAGGGCATTCCTTCGAACTTCGCAAGCGAGGCAGACTGGCGCACTCTGTGGGCGTCTTAATCCCTTCGATATCAGGGCATTCCTTCGAACTGGGATTGGGATTTTCTGAGCGACCTGCAAGACGTCTTAATCCCTTCGATATCAGGGCATTCCTTCGAACATTCCCGTTATGGGATTGGGATTTTCTGAGCGAGTCTTAATCCCTTCGATATCAGGGCATTCCTTCGAACTGCAGGCGAAAGAGAAAGCGGCAAAGCGCGAGTCTTAATCCCTTCGATATCAGGGCATTCCTTCGAACGCGAAGCAGAGAAGAAAACTGCTCTTGTCCGCGGTCTTAATCCCTTCGATATCAGGGCATTCCTTCGAACGACTCACTAAGGAACTAACATGCTTTCATTTGAGTCTTAATCCCTTCGATATCAGGGCATTCCTTCGAACTGCAATACAGCAGGCACCCGGTTGCCGGGTCTACGTCTTAATCCCTTCGATATCAGGGCATTCCTTCGAACCGACGCTGTCGTGGACAGCGTAGCCGTGGCCCGTCTTAATCCCTTCGATATCAGGGCATTCCTTCGAACCAGCCGCGACGATGTCGACGGCCGACCGTGCGGTCTTACTAAACTTTCGGAAAGTAATGTCAGATGAAGACATGCTGCCGGATATAGTGGCACTCAGGCTGCCCGAAGAAGGAGCGGATCAGCGCGGGCAGCTTCTGGATCCGACGCAAGGCTCCCAAGGCGAAGCGCTTCATGTCCGCCGCGCTTTGCACCAGCCGGCCCGAGACCGTGCGCTTGACGTGCGCCCAGACGACTTCATCCGGATTGAGCTGGGGCGAGTACGGCGGCAGAAAGAACAGGCGCAACTGCCCGTCAAGGCTGTCCACGTACGCACGCACCGCTCGCGAGCGGTGCACCGGATGGCCGTCGACGATCAGAAACACGGGCCCTGTTGCGCCGATCATCAGCCGGCGCAGGAACTCATTGAAGACCGGTGCCGTCACCGTACCCTCGTGCAGCATGAAGCGCAGCTCGCCTCTGGGGCTGATCGCCGAGAGCATGTTCAGAGAAAAACGCCGGCCCGTTGCCCCTACCACCGGCGTGCGCCCGCGTGGCGCCCAGGTCGTGCCGGTGTGGTAGTCCGAGCGGATCCCCGACTCATCGGCAAACCAGATCGTTGCACCCGCCTGTCGGGCTTCTCGCGCAATCTCCGGAAAGGTCTCGCTCTCCCACGTACGAACCAGTGCCGCGTCCTGCTGCCAGGCCTGATACTGCGGGCGCTGGGCACTGAAGCCCAGCAGCTTCATCACCCGGTGGGCGGTGGCGGTGGACAGCTGAACGCCGAACTGACGTCGGATCAGCTCACGAATCAGCTTCAGCGTCCACAGCCCGAACTCGAACTTCAGTTGCTGCGGCGTGTTCTCGCGCACGGTGTGTGCAATCCAGGCCATCTGCGCAGCATCGAGCTTTGCCGGGCGCCCCGGTATTGGCTTGGCCAGCAGTGCCTTCTGGCCGCCCCCGGCGAAGGCCGCCAGCCAACGAAAGACGGTGCGTTCGTTCAGTCCGTAGGCGGCCGCCACGCTGGCCACGCTCTGGCCCTCGCGCACGGCCTTGACGGCCTGCTGGCGCATCACCTGCAGCGTGTGGTGATCGAGCGCGCGGCCGTCCGAATCTCGTTTGCATTGCATGTCGGCAATTATACAGAGAATATGGCTTTACTTTCGAAAAAATTAGTAATCCCTTCGATATCAGGGCATTCCTTCGAACTACCTGACCATCGCCGATGCAGCCGCGACGATGTGTCTTAATCCCTTCGATATCAGGGCATTCCTTCGAACGCGCGCGTGGGCCGCGCAAGATCAGGTCACCCGTCTTAATCCCTTCGATATCAGGGCATTCCTTCGAACTACAGGCCGCGAGGCGACGGCTGGCCAGCCGACGTCTTAATCCCTTCGATATCAGGGCATTCCTTCGAACGTTCTCATCGAACGAGGGGAAGATCTGGATGAGTCTTAATCCCTTCGATATCAGGGCATTCCTTCGAACGTCCAATTCGCCAATGAGGCGGACTGGAGCGCCCTTGTCTTAATCCCTTCGATATCAGGGCATTCCTTCGAACCGATCCGCTCGTTCTCATCGAACGAGGGGAAGATGTCTTAATCCCTTCGATATCAGGGCATTCCTTCGAACTGCGCGCGTGGGGCGCACAGGATCAAGCGGCCCGTCTTAATCCCTTCGATATCAGGGCATTCCTTCGAACCGAAGTAGCCGCGGCCACGATGAGCACGGCCGAGTCTTAATCCCTTCGATATCAGGGCATTCCTTCGAACGTCTCCCGTGACTTCCGGACAGCCTACGCTGCCGGTCTTAATCCCTTCGATATCAGGGCATTCCTTCGAACAGTAGCGGCGTCAGCCATGAGCACGGCTGACAAGTCTTAATCCCTTCGATATCAGGGCATTCCTTCGAACCCGGCGAGGATGAAAGTCTTGGCGGACGCCATGGTCTTAATCCCTTCGATATCAGGGCATTCCTTCGAACATGACGGTATGGTGGTTGAAGCGGGGGGCAAGAGTCTTAATCCCTTCGATATCAGGGCATTCCTTCGAACATCTGACCATCACCGATGCAGCCGTGACCATGAGTCTTAATCCCTTCGATATCAGGGCATTCCTTCGAACAGCTTGCCGCATCGCTGGACGCGGACGGGAAACCGTCTTAATCCCTTCGATATCAGGGCATTCCTTCGAACTGTCGCAGAGAGACATTGCAAAGCTTGCCGCAGTCTTAATCCCTTCGATATCAGGGCATTCCTTCGAACCTGGTCGCCCTTATGGGCGCCGGCATCATTTAATGTCTTAATCCCTTCGATATCAGGGCATTCCTTCGAACCCAAGCGGCGCAAGTACAAACTCCTCGCCGACGTCTTAATCCCTTCGATATCAGGGCATTCCTTCGAACGCCATCCTTGACCGCATCGACAGCGAACTCGAGTCTTAATCCCTTCGATATCAGGGCATTCCTTCGAACCCATGGACGGTGGAAAGAAGGTCAATACCTACCTGTCTTAATCCCTTCGATATCAGGGCATTCCTTCGAACGCTCGCCGTTTTCAACCCGCACGGCAAGCCCGGTCTTAATCCCTTCGATATCAGGGCATTCCTTCGAACCGCCTGCTCTCGCGGCGTCGCCGGTCGAACCCGAGTCTTAATCCCTTCGATATCAGGGCATTCCTTCGAACCGAAACGGAAATCAAGCTGCTGAAAGCCGCCGGTCTTAATCCCTTCGATATCAGGGCATTCCTTCGAACTCCCAGGCCACCAGCATGGCGACGGACAGATCGAGTCTTAATCCCTTCGATATCAGGGCATTCCTTCGAACCCCGGACGAGTGCGAGGAGTGACGCGCCCGCAGTCTTAATCCCTTCGATATCAGGGCATTCCTTCGAACAGCGAAAAAAGCCGGAATCACTATCACGGAGGGTCTTAATCCCTTCGATATCAGGGCATTCCTTCGAACGCCGACAGCCCCGGAAAGGACCGGCCGACGATGTCTTAATCCCTTCGATATCAGGGCATTCCTTCGAACGGGCTGTTCGATCTGCCGGGGGCGCTGCGATGAGTCTTAATCCCTTCGATATCAGGGCATTCCTTCGAACGAGGCAGCCATGCACACAGCAGCATCCGCCAGCGGTCTTAATCCCTTCGATATCAGGGCATTCCTTCGAACGTGGCTCGTGGTCGGTTTACTGGTCGCAGCTGTGTCTTAATCCCTTCGATATCAGGGCATTCCTTCGAACTGCAGCGTCTCGTCGACAGCGGCAGCCAGTGGCGTCTTAATCCCTTCGATATCAGGGCATTCCTTCGAACCCTGGTGCGTCCTTCACCGACAACGAGACGGCGTCTTAATCCCTTCGATATCAGGGCATTCCTTCGAACCCGGGCAGGGCAAGGCAGGGCAGGCGTGGCGGTCTTAATCCCTTCGATATCAGGGCATTCCTTCGAACAAGCACGGCGCGCAAGCGCGCTCCCATCCGACGTCTTAATCCCTTCGATATCAGGGCATTCCTTCGAACGCATTGCTATGAAGCAGGCAAATGTTGCCCGTGTCTTAATCCCTTCGATATCAGGGCATTCCTTCGAACTCGCCGTCGATGCGCTCTCGGCCAGCGGCATCAAGTCTTAATCCCTTCGATATCAGGGCATTCCTTCGAACGAATCGTTTGTCGTTCGTCGATCTGATTGATCGGGTCTTAATCCCTTCGATATCAGGGCATTCCTTCGAACTTAATGCGGAAAAAAAAAGAACAGAATGGGGGGTCTTAATCCCTTCGATATCAGGGCATTCCTTCGAACACCAATAACACAAATACCGCACACAAGATCAACGTCTTAATCCCTTCGATATCAGGGCATTCCTTCGAACCGTTCCGGGGCGACGTATCGAATGAACAGATGAGTCTTAATCCCTTCGATATCAGGGCATTCCTTCGAACCAGTACGACGATCACACTTGGCGGTTCCGTCCCGGTCTTAATCCCTTCGATATCAGGGCATTCCTTCGAACAGGTCGCGCGCGTGCTGGCGAGCAAGGGAATCCTCGTCTTAATCCCTTCGATATCAGGGCATTCCTTCGAACCTTCTCCGGCAATGCTTACAACTCCGTCAAGGGTCTTAATCCCTTCGATATCAGGGCATTCCTTCGAACAGGAACGGTCATGAAAATCCGCCGAATCAAGGACGTCTTAATCCCTTCGATATCAGGGCATTCCTTCGAACTTGTTTGAGGCTTGCAGGAATGCTGTCTTAGCGTCTTAATCCCTTCGATATCAGGGCATTCCTTCGAACGGGTTAACCCTGAAGATATAGCAGCGGAAGATGAGTCTTAATCCCTTCGATATCAGGGCATTCCTTCGAACATCATCGCGTCCGAAGTAAAGGACGCGATGAAAAGTCTTAATCCCTTCGATATCAGGGCATTCCTTCGAACCGAGATGCCGGCAGGCGGGAAAGACCGACAAAGGTCTTAATCCCTTCGATATCAGGGCATTCCTTCGAACAGGGTGAAAGAGAAAACCGCGACCGACGGCGAGTCTTAATCCCTTCGATATCAGGGCATTCCTTCGAACAAATCCATCATTTTTGATGGAATCGACCCTGAGTCTTAATCCCTTCGATATCAGGGCATTCCTTCGAACTCGATCATCGGGTATTCGAGCAGATGGCGCAGTCTTAATCCCTTCGATATCAGGGCATTCCTTCGAACGCCATCGTGCGGAAGCTGAACCGGGCAGCCGTGTCTTAATCCCTTCGATATCAGGGCATTCCTTCGAACCCACCCGTTCTACGGTTCGCGTGCCAGTCTGGAAGTCTTAATCCCTTCGATATCAGGGCATTCCTTCGAACGTTGGCAAAACCGGGCAGAAGCCCATTTTTAAAGTCTTAATCCCTTCGATATCAGGGCATTCCTTCGAACTCATCACACTAAACACCCTCGCTATTGCCCTTCGGGTCTTAATCCCTTCGATATCAGGGCATTCCTTCGAACCGAAAACCCGTTATTTTCGACGGTGTAAATCCTGAGTCTTAATCCCTTCGATATCAGGGCATTCCTTCGAACCAATGCGGTACTTTCCGGAGTCGACCGCGACGGTCTTAATCCCTTCGATATCAGGGCATTCCTTCGAACCACCGTGCACAAGATCGGGGGAAAACCCGTTATGTCTTAATCCCTTCGATATCAGGGCATTCCTTCGAACCGCAGGTAACGCAGCTCACCGAGCGTCAGGTCGAGTCTTAATCCCTTCGATATCAGGGCATTCCTTCGAACCGGCATCGCCATCGGCGGCGTTCCGGTCATGATGTCTTAATCCCTTCGATATCAGGGCATTCCTTCGAACCCGAACAGCGTCTGCAGGTGCGCCGCCGCGTGGTCTTAATCCCTTCGATATCAGGGCATTCCTTCGAACCGGCTGCGAGCGGGATCACCTGCGCTGCCTGCGTCTTAATCCCTTCGATATCAGGGCATTCCTTCGAACCAACAAGCCAACGAAAAGCATCAATCTTTATCTGGTCTTAATCCCTTCGATATCAGGGCATTCCTTCGAACCGATCTGTATCATGGCCTGGATCTTGCGCGTATGTCTTAATCCCTTCGATATCAGGGCATTCCTTCGAACCGGTATCCATCAGCGAGTAAATCGACAAAACCCGTCTTAATCCCTTCGATATCAGGGCATTCCTTCGAACCGGAGGCCGCCGACGCTTGCGACGGCGAGGTGCGTCTTAATCCCTTCGATATCAGGGCATTCCTTCGAACCTCCCGCGTCCGAAAACGTCTTCATCATCAAGCACATGGCAGGCTGGTTGAAGATTTTTGAGGTGCTCCCGAAGTTGACACGCGCCGTCATGCGAAGAAACTGGTAATACGCACATACATTTTACGGGATCAGGGCTGACTTCGCGTGTGCAGGTGACGGGGTGGAAAAGGACAGGTCGATCAGAATTCCCTCGGGTAGGGATCCATCACCGATACGGTGGCATTCCAGGTCAACCGGAAGTCGGTATGCACGAACGTCATCTGCACGTGGGTGGACGATCTCGCGTAGCTCGCGCATCAGTGCGTGCATGGCCGCACCTGTGGCTCGTACGAGAAAGACGCTGTACTGCAGTGGGATGCCGTGGTTCTTCATGAGCTTGAGCACTCGTGCACCGCGACGCTGGCTGGCGATGTCATAGGTAACCAGCCACTGAACGGGTTCGTGAATGCTCATGCGAAGCGCCGGGTTGAGTTGCTTGTAATGTTGTCAGGCCTGGAGTTCGCGCGCAGCATGGGCGCGCAAGCTGGCCAGGTGAACGAAAGCCAGATCTGCGCAGCGGCTTGACCATTTTTCAAACAATGCAGCGGCTTCCCGACTCTCGCGCATGGCTTCCGCGATCGCGCCACCGCAAAGGTTCAGTTCGCCCCAGATCAGGCGCGAGATATCCGCTGCAAGTTCGATATTTTCCCCATCGGCACACCAGTAACGCGGTGCAAGGCCGCGCTCGGCGAGCAGCGACGCAACCAGTGCGCTGATCATTCCGTGCACGATCGGCGGCAGGTGTTCGTGGAGTTCGTTACGGTAGACCCAAGCGCGTCTTGCACGTTGTGCTTCCGCAGCGCTTACGGGTTGCCCACTGGCAGTTCGTTCAGCATGCCAGTGTTGCAATACGCGCAGGCGCTGCTGACGCAGCCAGTTGGTATAGGTCTGTGACCAGTCACCCGGCAGGCCGCTCAGGGCTTCGAGTGTATCCGCCAGTTCACTGCGCGGCGACTGTGCCGGCCAGAGATAGCCTGACGGGCTGCCACGGCCATCCACCCAAGCAATTGTGATGCCACGGTGTTGGCAGAGCGAAAGTGCAGCGCCGCTCCAATGCACGCGCTCGTTGCACACAACCCGCAACAGGCGGGTGGCCGGCAGCCGATGAACCTCGCCATCCGGACGGCTGGCAACCAGCGCCTCGCCTGTCGAGGTGAGATGCAGGGTTTCCGCCGGCATCAGATAAAGCGTACGTGCATCGGGCGTTCGCGCCGGATGTCTTGTGGTGTTCGTCGATGCGCGCGACGCTCTCCTGCGGGCCAACGGGCCATTCAGTTGCCGATGATGGGCAGAGTTTCCGTGTGTGGTCGGATCGATCATGATTCGTCCGCTTCGTAGTCGCCAATCTCGGACAGCAGGCGATCTCCTTCATTGCGAAGATCTCGTGCAATTCCGGCTGTGGTGCGCCGCAGCCACCGGTGCCATGGTCTTGAAGCGCTTGCCCACTGGGTATAGAAAATACTGCGCCCGGCTTTTCCGAGCAGACACGCGCTTCGGTCGTTACTGAAGTGGTCCAGGCGCAGCGTGCGGGTACGGGCGAGTTCCCGAACCCAGTCGTCCACCTGGGCGCGCAGCGGCTCGATCAGATCGCTTGCCATCGATTCGCGGCCGTAACTCGGGCGGTGGTAATAACCCAGCAACGGGTCAATACCAATCTTGTGGCAAGCTTGGATTGCCTCGGCGTGTAGCATCGTGTAACCCAACGACAGCATGGCATTGATCGGGTCACGGGGCGGGCGTCGATTACGTCCGGAAAAGCCAAAGGCCGGTGGCAGGACGGCTGCCAGGCCACTGAAGTGTGCGCGAGCCGCCGCTCCCTCGACTCCGCGCAATTGCTCCAGGGTGAGTGGCGAGCTCACATCCGACAGGCGCATGAGCGCCTGTGCAACCACAGCACCGGCGTCAGTCAGCGGTTTGCGTGCATCAGCCCGTTCGGTCTTCCAGCGCTCGAGCATGCGATGCTGATGGCGCAGCTTGCTGCGAACAAGCTCGCGCGACCAGCGCAGGCAATATGCTTCATTCAGGACGCGTTGAGCCTGAACGAGCCGCACTCCGGCATCGTTATGTGCTGGGCCAAGGATGACCGCGACGCGACGCTGTGCGCGCGGACTCAACAGAACGGTAGCCACGCCGGCGTCTGCCAGTTTGAGCAGTACACCGCTGTCCAGCCGTGTTGATGCGCTGTGAATCACGCACCGCTCGAGCAGCTTCACGGGTACGGTACTGCGACGGCGCCCTGCCTCGTGCACGGCGAGGGCGTTTCCATCACAGCTCAATTCGAGCCCGGAGCGGTCCAGCAGCAGCATTGCCATATCGTATTTGGGCCCCGTTCAGCCGATGTAGAAGTGACCCGGATCGGCGGGCGCCTGTGCACGGCCTGCCAGCAGCGTCGTGCTTCGTGGGTCGAGACGCAACAAAAGGAAACGGTCTTCCGGATCCAGCATCAGTGTGACGTCGGCAAGCAGTTCACGTTTCTCGCCGCGGGTCAGCCAGACTTCATACGCGGATTTCTGTCCGCCGGTGGCGTAACCACGGATCGATCTCATCGCCCGGCGTCGGCGTCCGGCGTCACTGATATCGTAGGCGGCAAGATAGAGTTGGCGTTGCATGGTGAGGCCGTGGTCGATGGCTGCCATTGTCTGGCGATTCGACGGCCACATCCGGGTCTGCAAGCTTGTAGCGGCGCGCTGGAGCGGCCCGTCAGCGCTCCTTCCAGTCGCACAGCCACTTGGGCAGTTTCGCCACTTCCTCAGCGTGCAGCACTTCGATCCGGTAGTCATGCGCGCGCTCGAGTTGTTCGGGCTTCAGGGGCTGAGCGCTCAGGTAGAGTGCGGTTGCCACGCTACCGCCAAGCTGGTTGCGCAGTTGCGCGAGTTTGTAGAGCGCCGCTGCGGCATTGTCCTGGCGGCCCGTCTTGCACTCGATGACAAGCGCGCGGTTGCGATGCACGGCCATGGCATCGAGCTCGTTCGGTACTCCGTGTTCGGTGCTTTTCACCTGAAGGTTGCTGCTGAAGCGCTCCGGTTCAAAGCTGCCGCTGAGCTTGAGCAGTGCATATTCCTCGATCCAGCCACCGGCGAAATAGGCGGCGGCATCAGTATCAGCAAACTGCAACTCCAGATCCTCGTCCCAGCGCAGCAGGCCGGCGTCTGCGGCCTTGAGCAGCAGTTTCGCGGCCGCACCGCCCGGAGCATAATCAAACCTTTGCCACAGGTCACGTTCCCGGGCCTGTTCAGCACAGGCGCGATTGCCACGTGATGCCAGTGCGCTCAGAAAAGAGCCATATTTGCTGGCCCCATCTCCCAGCATTCGGGTGATGCCAGCACGCTCGGATGCGCGGGCGCGCTCCAGTGCTGATTGATGGCGGTTATCACCTTCGATTCGATAACCCTGCAGCAGCAGTATCGTTTTCAGGTCGATCACATCGGCCATCGCTTCGCTGCGCGGCGCATCGCCCAACCAGTCAACCTGCTGGCGTTGCGTATCAGCGTAGACAATGTCCAGTCGGCCGTCGCCGGTTTCGATGTAACGAAGTTCATCGCGCAAGGCCAGCACCATCAGCTTGGTGCCACCAGTGGCATGCAGCACGACATGCCGGCCGTCGAGCTGCGTCGCCATTTCTTCGGCACTGCGCGTGAGGGCGGCCGGACTGGAATCATCCAGTGGCTTGCGCTCGATACAGCGCCCGTTGCTTCGTAACGCCAGTGCCAGATTTGTTGCGCTGACCTTCATGGACGGAGTTTCGAGAATCCAGACTTCCTCTGCAGCGTACTGCTGAAGGGGAATGAAGTTGGCGGCGTTCTGCCCGGTGGCGATGCACACGTGAATCGGGGCGTTTTCCGTTTTCGCGTTCATGGGTTGCTCTTTTTTGACGGCATCTGGCGAACGGGCAGTACCTCGACGACACAGGCGTCGAGACGGGCATTTGCGCGTTCGAGTTCGGCGCAATTCAGTTCCCGCCCACGCAAGTCTGGCGGCAATTCAAGACTGAGATGCAAATAATGTGCGCCGCGCGAACAGACTTGAGCCGCCATATGGACAGGCAGCGTGCCGGCTACGGTATCGCCACTTTGTACTGCGCTTGCATCCAGGTGCGCGACCCAGCGATCAACCGGCAAGGCATGCTTGTGTGCCCACTCGACCGCACCCGGATGGCGCGAAACGAACCACACGGCCATGACAGATTATCGGTCGAGCACGACGGCACGGTACTGTCCCAGGCCCGACGTGCAGCCTTTGCCGACGTGCAGCCATTGGCCCAGGATCAGCCAGTCCCAAAGTGGTGCGATCTCCCCGTGCCAGCGCCAGCATCCGACCAGTCCACCCTGGGGCACGCTGCGCTTCTGGCGTGCTGAGTAACGATGCAGTTCGGTCCAGCGAACTGCACTGCTGTCGTGTTCGACACGCTCAGCCAGCCTTACGAGCGCACTCGCATCAAAGGGAGCTGGGCGAACGCCCAGGTGCAGATCCAGCAGGAGATTGATTCTTCGCAGCAAGTGACTGACAAAGACTCGTGGGGTGAGCTCTTCCGGCCGCAATGGATGCGAGTTGTGTTGCAGTCGAAGAGGGCTTGTCAGCTCGAGTTCGACCATGCACGTCTGTTGCGCCGGTGCCGTCGTTTTCGCCAGCGTCGACAAATCCAGCGCGGGAAGTATGCCGGCTACCGGGCGACTTGATACCGGGCCGAACACCGGGCAAGGTTCACCGGTGGCATCGATTGCGTGCGCGGCCGATAGACGCCCGGTGACACGTCGCGGGCCCAGGCCAGTTGCGAGCGCGCGCTGCCAGGCCCGCAGGATCAGCGCGAGCTCACGCAATATGCGTTGTCCGATCAATACCATTCCGAACGACATATATGTGCCGGCACGTAATACCCGCGGGCCGGCAGGTGGTTCGATCACGTATGGATTCGGCACCTGTGTGAAGCGTTGCGCGAACTGTGTCGGTTGCGGCGGAGTCTCAAGAATCATCGGATAGATGCAGTTTGGCCGCAGCGGGCAGGTGTCGCAACGAGGCAAGCCAGTGCTGCACACCGCTTTACGCAACGCACGTCCAAAGACACTGCGTAACAAGGCGCCGCCGTTGGCCGGCCAATCCAGAGCCTGATGCAGCTCAACCGTCAGGCGCAGGCGAACGATGGGCAACTGTGACAGGACGGAGGAGGGCTTTGAACCGCCGCCTGGTTTCGTCTTGTCCGGCTCGCGAGAGAGCACGACACTCACGTTGACTGACCCGTAAGCTGCGCGATGGCTTCCCGCAGTTCCTCGCGGCGCTGCTTGTTCGATGGCCGGCCCCATTCTTTCGTGGCGGTTTCAGCCAGAACCTCGCCGGCCGCCTTGCGGCTGCGCGGCTCGGTCCAGGACAGGGCAGCTTTCATGAACTCCAGTCGTATCTGGTTGAACGACCCGCCCGGGTTGTAGCTGCCAGCGGCCTGCGCGCGCTCAAACTCGGCCCGGAAAGCCGCGATGATCGGCTGCGCCTCGTCCCAGGCGCGGTCTTCGGGAGAAAGTTTCTGACGCCGCTCCTCGTCGGCCGCAAGCTGTACCTGTCGTGCCGCTTCGGCACGTTCGGCTGCGCGCCGCTGGCGTGCCTGTTCATCTTCTTCCATGGCACCGTAACCCACCGCCGTCTTGGCGCCAAAACCGAGCCATTCAAAGGCATGCCGGAGCGCCGCTTCGATCAGGACCTGCCAGCGCCCGTCTTCGACCAGCCCGGGATTAAGGCGCCGAAGGAAGGGAAGGTCGCACTGTACATAAAACGCGAAGCGCGAGCCCGGCGGAACAGTGAGGAACAGAATCGGGTTGGGCGCGCCCGAGTCATGCGGAGATACGCTCTCGCCGCTGCGCTTGTCGCACTTGTTCTGATAGTAATGGCTCTGGTGCGGCGTCATCACTTCAACGTGCAGCGAGTCGCCCACCAGTTCGGGCAGCACGTCCCAGAACATCAACGCGCCGCGCCGGTGGTTGTCGTCACCATTATCGGGGGCCATGCCGAAAAGCTGGTCAACTGTTTCAGCCGTCCAGCCGTCAGTGGCGCCCCATTGCCCGCTGGCCAGTTCGCGCGCAGCTTGTCGCAAAACACCTTTGAAGCCACTGCCTGCGAAATACGGCAGGCCGCATGGATTGAGAAAAGCGAAACCGTTCTCGAGCGGGTGTTCGTTCCCGAGGCCGGTGACAAAGGGAGCGACCGACCGGGCTTCCATGCTGAACAACAGGCCTTGTGCCTCCATGGACTGGGCCAGCATCCGTTGACGCGCACACAGCGCAGTCATGCACTCTCGATCAGCCGGCGAGAGCTTGCTTACGCGTTGCCATGCTTCACGCGCGGCAAAGTCGTTCTTGTCCCATAACCCAGGTATGCGGCCGCCACTCCGTTTGCGCGATTGCTGGATAGCGCGATCCATACCGCCAACGTCGCGCAGGGCTTTTATTTCTTCCGCTTCGGTACTACGCTGCCCGGCACGCTTGTTGACCTCCTTCTCCTGGTCTTCACGCGAGGTCCATACGGGCAGCAGCAGACCAAAGCGAAGCGCCGGCGTGGCGTCACTGAAATTACGGCCGAGGTAGCAGGGGACAGCAGCTAGCGGCATCGTACGTTCCTCAATTCTTGCGTGCTGCAGCCATTTGCCGTAGCCACCGCAGCCACGCGAACGCCTCGGTCGTGATGGCCTGAAAACGGCGCACATCTTCCATCCGGAAGAGGTGTTCCATGAACTCTTCGAAAGGCTTTGGCGTGGCACATTGCTGGGCCAGCCAGTCGCGAAGATGCTGTGCCAGCGTCTCGTGGCGCCCCCCCTTGTCGTGCGCAAACGCCATGACCTGCATCAGCCCGCTATTCATGATCAGCGCCGGCAGGCCCTTGGCGTCGCTGACGTAGTCCTTGCCGTGGAGAGCGAGCCCTTCCTCGGCGCATTTCCACGCATGCGCTGCCCGCTTCTGCTCCATCGTCTGCGCCATTACCTCAGCCCTCCACGACGCGAGCCACAATCAGCCCGCGTCCGGTCGTGACATCGCCGCCGATCTGCAGCATGCGTTCGTCCAGCACAGGTCGGATCTGGGCGAGCACTTCTTCGGCCTGCAAACGCTCATGCGCTTTCCCCGTGCGCGTGGCACTGGCGAGAAGCGGAGCCAGCAGCAGCGACTCGGGCGGCAGGTTTTCCGTATAGAAGAGACCACCGCTGTCCGCCGTGCCGGTTTCGCTGTTGATGCGCACATGCGGCTCCACGACCGTGGCATGTTCACTGAAGTAGCCAAAGTCGGTATCGGAGAGCACGACCAGATCTTGCCCGAGCTTGGTACGGAAGTAAGCGTAGCCGTCGCCCGCCGGCATGCCCTTGTCCGCCAGATCCAGTGCAACGGCTTGCAGGGTTTCTGAAATCCGTGCTGCATACTCGAAGGCCTCGAGATGCAGCTTCTTTTCGTCGGACAGAAGCGCCGGGTTGATCACGAGGCACTGGCCGTCCGTGACTTCGAATACCGGCCATTGCACCTGCACACCCACGAGCGATAACAGGCGTGACGCACGCGCCAGAGCCTGCGGGCAGGTCGCATAAACATAACCACCGCGCAGGCTGCGTACCGGAAAAGCGACGAGTTGCGCATCACCGAAGCTGGCCGCACCGGCGTGCAGTTCACTCGACTGCGACTCGGGCCCGAACAGACGGTCGACATATTCTTCCTTGCCACCCAGTGCCAGAAAGCTGTGACGCAATGCGCCCTTGATGCCCGAACCGGCAAATGCCGGGTGTCCGGTGTGGCGTTCGCGCTGGATAGGGTTGTCGATCACGCCAACGGCGTTGCCGGCACCCATGTGGACCGGGCTCACGGCGTAGAGGAAGACTGCGGCTTGTTTCTCGAACATGATGCGGATCTCTCGGAGCGGATATTCGAAAGCGGATGCTTTCCGGTTTTCTCCCGGGTTACCAGGCCGCGAAAGCGAAGCGGTTGAAACCTTCGGCACGGCGCTGGGCATTTTCAGCATCGCCCAGCCACAAACCCTGCGCTGCAAGCTTGCCGAGTGTCTCGGGCGTTGCGTCAATATCGTCAAGCCAATAGACGCTTCCGGTCGGTGCAGCACGTTCAGCAGGTTTGGGAGCGCGCCGCGCCAGATCCCATCCACTGATCACCTCGGCACGCGGCACTGATGCGCAAACCAGTCGCGCAGATAGTCCAGGCCAGTTCAGGCGCAGTTGTGCATCGACACCGGGCAGGCACCAGCCCTGTGGAAACAGGCCCGGCGCGGTAAGCACGATGCGCGCGCGCCGGGCATTGGCGATCGCCTGCAGATCAGTTTCGGGAGTCTGGTACTCGGCAAGGGCATAGCTGGCGGCACGCCCATCGCCGCCCAGACGCAGCATTCCCCGATCAGGAAGTTCTGCACCGTCGACGCTTGCCAGAAAACCAACGTCAGCACGAAACGCTACAGCCTGCACAGTGAAGAGCTGTCCGTCGGCAGCGCGGCGTCTGCTGGCATCCAGCCCGACGCCAACCCGCGTATCAAGCGCCCAAAGCTCGCTGGCAGAAACCAGATCTGCAGAGCCAGGGGAGCCGCCGGCCAGGTACCGGACCCAACCCGCCTGCGTCAGCCAAAGCCCCAGGGCGGGCTTGCTGCGCTCATTTTGCGCGACCACCGGCCACAGCGAAAGCGGCGCCGAACTGCTCAGGCCCGGCGCAGGTTTGATCGGCATCAGGCGACGCAGTTGCGCAGGCCGACCAGCCTCGTCAGACTGCACAACCAAGTCTGCCGGCAACGCATGCAGCGACTCGATGCTGCCATTTTTGCAGCGTCGCGCCAAGGTGAAGCTGCCGACCGTAAACGATCCCGGTGCCTCAGGCTGACCAAGCGACGGGTGCGTGATCACACCCCGCGCGAAGTCGGCTGGATCGATTCCATCATGTACAAGCATTGCGCTGCGTAACGCGCCTGCCGCTACTGATGGCCAAGGGGGTACCAGACTCTCGCCGTAGCTGCCAGGGTCCCCAAAAAGCCTGTTGCCGCGCAGAAACAGTACGTCCAGCGGTTCGATGAATCGGTGCATTGCGGTTTCGCTCATCATGCGCCTCCCGAACTGACGCGCGTTTCACGAGCCATGAACTCGGCCGCACTCAGGAAGTGCGCAAGCCATTCGAGCCGGTGTTCGCCGTTTGCCGGCCGGGGCCGGAGACTATCGTTGAAGCTCAGTTCGGCCAACCGGCGTGCCAGTATGGGCGCCTGCGCCGTCGCCTCCCCGTTGCCGCTGACCTGTCGCGCCAGCTGGAAGGACAGCAGCGTGCCCAGCATTTCCGGATCATTGTCGGGAAGGTCCTTGATCCACTCCAGGCTGTTGTAGACCGCACGGCGAGATACGCCGTCCGCAGCCAGGAAAGCGCGCAGCTCGTCGAGCAGCAGAAGCGGTTCGCCCCACTTGGCGGTGACGGTCAGCGCGCCCCCGGAGCGCTTGACGATGCACAGACTGAAAGCGTTGCGCTCACCAATCTTCTTCGCGCGCGCTTCGGAGGCGCGCAGCTCGCGCAATACGGCGCCCAGCGGCGCCTGGTGATGCGCGACGACAGCGCCGGCACTTGCCGTTGCACGCGCGCCCATCATGCGCATCAGGCGACGGCGCCCGCCATGGTTGAGCAGCGCAAAGCCATTGCGCAGGATCAGCCCTTCGCGTTCGAAGTCGCCCGCTTCATGCGCTGGATCATCGCCTGCGTATGCTACACGCAAGCGTTGCAGTGCCGGCAGAAGGTCGACCACCGGCAGCATTGCCATCACGTCGTCGCCGCCTGCATAGATCAGACGCCCCAGATGTTCGTGCTCGACGATGTGGGGTACCACGCTCAGAGAGAAATCGTTGAGTGCCGCCGAGATCGACAGGTGCCGGTTCGGCGATACTGCGCGCGCCTGTTGACCGTATTCTTTCAGCAGCGGCTCGCACTCGGCCTGCGCGTCAAAACCGTCACGCACATCGGGATGAAAGCTGTCGCGGTAGCAGATCGCGTAATCGTCGCCACCGGCAAGCCAGGCACCCATGCGGTCGCCGTCCAGGAGCAACAGGCCATAGTAGGTTTCCAGCCTTCCGGCGTCGCGGCCCAGGGTTTTTCGTACGAGTTGTTTCCGCTCGCGGGCGCTTGATTCATCGTCATCGCCGTCAGCAGCATCAAGCATTGCCGGCAGCCGGCGAGCGACATTGAATGCAACCGGGTTACGCGCCTGCAAACGCATCAACTTGCGCGGCAATGCCACCGGATCATGGCTTTGGATTTCTGCTTCGATCCCGTCCGGGATCCGTGCATCGTGTTGCAACCATTGGTCGAGCTGGTGTGCAAGTGACATGGTGTGTGTCGAAACCACGAAGCGGCGTGCACCGGCCGCACTGTTGTCGTGGCCCAGGAGACGACCGACTTCCTCCGCGAACAGCGTTGGCCACAGGCGCTTGATCGCCGGTAGTGCACCCAGATGTTCACCCGGCTTGACCCAGCTCTTGCGTTTGTTTGCAATCCGGGACCAGAGCGTGTCCTTGCGCTGTCCGGGCGGAAGCTGCAGATGGGCTGGATCGTGTGTCAGCCACTCGGTCTCGCCAGTGAGCGAGCAGCGCCAACCGCGCTGCGTCGTTGCGTCAAAACTGCGCGTGGTCTTGGCCGCCGCCAGCGCTCGCTCGGCCAGATCGTGAACGGCCGGATAGAGCGCGCCAGGATTCGGCTCAAAGAAAACCGTGTTGCCGTCCCATTGGGTTGTGCGCTGCAAAACTTTCCACGCGGCGCTGTCGAGAAAACCGGGCGCGCCTGCGCCTTCAAAAAAGGGTGCCATCGCGGCACTGAGCGCACCGGTGTCGAGATCCGTCTGCTTTTGCCGGTTGCGTGCGCGCACCAGAGAAAAGGGTACGGCTGCCCAGTGAACCTCGGGAAAACTGCCGGTTTGTTCCCTCATTTGACGAATTGCATGGCCGGACTCGTCAAAAGGCAGATCGGCCGCTTCCAGCAGTCTCTTGAGTACTTCCTTCCCCAGAGTCTGGAACCACTCGCGCACGGCGGCCTCGACACGCCGAGCCAGTTCGACGGCGCGCGAGGCCGGAACCAGGGCAACGAAGCGGTTGGGCAATGCAGCGGCGAAAAGCGGGTTGGCATCGGTGGACGTCTGCGTCCACGGGGCATCGTCGAAAAGTTTGCTCGGCAGCTTCACCTCATCGCGCAACCAGACATCGACCTGGGGAACGCCGCGCAGCCGAGGAAACAAAACGGCGTCCGGCCCGAGCTCCTCGCACACGGGCTTCATTGCCTCCCAGGCCAGGCGCGCGAGCAGATGTGATCCGGCCCACAGATCGGAGGTGCTGCGCGCCGCAGCAATGAAATCCTGTACCGGACCAATGGCAAGCGTCAGCAACGCCGCATCACCGTCCGGATCGGCTGCAAAAGCGCCGGCAAAGGCCGACGTCAGGTCCAGGTGATCCCAGATGCTGTGATCCGGTACACGAGTGTCAGCCGGCAGCAGCGGCCAAAGGGCACCGAGGCTGCCATTGTCCTCGTCCTCGTGCAGCTTGGGGCCGAAGCGCCACATCGCAAAAAGCGTCCGGTACCAGTCGACCTCACCGTCTTCGGTTCTTTGCACCAGACGTTCAAACTGGCCGAAGCTGCGCGCCTTGATGTCTGCAATGTCCGTGTCCTTCAACCCGCCGAAGCGTCTCATGTCGAGCATTGCGCCCGTGAGCGGGTGGATCAGCACCGGTGAGTTCGTCCAGCGCACCTGTGCACCCCTGGCTACTCTGATTGTGCGTTGTTCGCCTTTGGCAGAAGTGACCTCCAGTTGCTCCATCGGCCATTGCGGACGGTCTGCGGCGGCTGCCCACCAGTCGGCGCGCCTCACCGTTTCGTACGTCTCGCGCGGCAGCCCGTTCCTGAAGACAGTGCAATGAAGAACGTGCGCGTTGTCCGGATCGATGTGCGTGCTTGACTCGCCCGTCTCCCAGCCCAGCAGGCGGGCCAACGTGCGGCAGGTGCCACCCTCGTGGCCTTCGGGGTCACGCAATAGCACGAGCGCCTTTTCCGCGGGGTCGTGGAGCCGAGCATGAAGCTTGGTCTGCCAGAAATCATTGTTCGTCGTCATCGGGTTCTCAACCGGGGATGCGCTGCAAGGCGGGGGCGGCGTCGAGGTAGTCATGGACTTTCTTCCAGACCGCCTGAATGGCTGCAGCGTCTGGCCGGAATGCCCGCGGTGGGAGGCAGGGCATATGAAAGATCACTCCGCGCAGCTTGCCGTCGTGATCCGTGCGGACCTTGAAACGTAACGAGTTGGGTAACCGCAGGTTGTTCCAGTCGTTTACCTTGTGATTAGTGACGGGGTAACTGAGCCAATGGCGATCATGCGCCTCACCATCAGCCTTTTCCTGCGGGAACCGGAACTGTGTGCGCAGGCCAATCTTGATTTGTGCAAGGCTGCGGATCACACCCGTCCAGTCGCTTTCGGCTTGACCAGTCTGCCAGATCAGGGCGCCGCGATGGTCGTTGCCGATTGCATGCGGCCAGTCCGTCTCCAGGGCGTCAGACCATGGACGCAGACAACGGGTATCGAGTGCAGCTTCCAGAGCAGCAGTTCCAGACTCCGGTTCGAGAACGAATGAACCCCAGCCATTGCGGCTGCGCCCGCCCAGAGTGCCGAAGCGATTCATCAGGTCCAAGGCCTGCAGCAGTCCCGCTGCTGCATCGTCCGGTGCTGCAAGACTCAATCTGGCTGATTCACCGGCCTGAACGGCAGCGCTGGCCTTGAGTGCGGGCACGCGTTGTCCACGCGGCAGCGTAACCGGACCATAGCCAAGATAAAGATCTGCAGGCACGGCTTGTTGCACCTCGGGATGTCGCACTTTGGGCAGGCCTGGCCACTTTGCTGCCAGGAGTTTTCCTGTTGTCCAGGAACTCAGGCGCAAACGCACCTGGCTGCGGCGCGCTGCAACCTTGTGGCCGCGCTCGTCACTGTCATTTTCCAGCCAGGCATGGCCAAAGAGCCTGCCTTCGGCGTTGCGCATCGCCGGCACCGAAGCGCCAGAGTGCTCGGCCCGGTAGGCCACTCGCCACCACTGTCGCAGCAGTGCCTTTATCGGGGGCGTGCGCCATTGTGCCGACTGCTCGGCATTGCCGAGAAAGGCGGGTGTGAGAAATCGCAGTCGGTAAGTCAGTTGTTGCATGGCAAGGGTATTTACGTTTGATTCACGAGTTGGGCCAACCCGGCTGGCCAATCCGGAATGAGCACGACTGTGCCTGCTTCCTGAGCGCGTCGGTGACGTTGCAAGCTTGCAACCAGGCTCCGAAGACGTCTCGATGGCATCAGGCCGAACGGATGATCTCGATGGCATCAGCCGACAACGACACACGATAGCGCTTGTTACGGTGCGTCTGACCGTCGTCGAAATACAGGTTCACGCGTGTCGGCGCCAGATGCTCGTGCAACGCACGGCGCAATCGCGACCAGTGCGGCGATACTTTCGAGCCCGAGCAGTCGCGTGCGAGCGACTCGGCCACAGCGCTGTCGACGTGCATCCAGCCGACAGCACCGCGCAAATCGGCCAGTACCTCTTCCGCCCAGGCAGCGTCGTGCGCATCCCGCGGCGGCGCGGGCAGGGCGGACTTGCCCGTCCGCGCACGATGCGCGAGCGCCGCAAGCAATGCGAACTCCGTGGGCCGAAGATGAATTTCCTGTCCGTCTGCATGTAATGTCCGGGTCGTCACATCCAGGCACATGTACGGCGCTTCCCTCGCAGTTCGGGCAGCGTCTACAAGCGCGATGAAACTGCTCGGCTTCTTGAGCAGCGCTGGTGGCAATAGCGAACGCAGCGGTACGTACGGAATTTCCGCCAGTTCAATCGTGGCGGCGGCAGCGTCGACCTTTGCGGCCTTGCCACGAGTCTCGAGCAGCAGGGGATACGGTGTCGGGTAGTAAAAACCCGCTGCCGCCTCATACGCGGGCTCTACGAGGACATGTGAAAGCCTGTCCTGGGCGCGTCCAAAGAGGGACAACGCGTAGCCTGCGTAATAACCCATGGTCTTGCGTCCACCGGCCAGGCTCACGTGCAACGCGCAGTCCGGATCGGATGTCAGCAACCGCACGCGTTCTGTAACGGTATCGGCCATGCGAGCGTTGTCCGCAGTCGAACGGATATCGTCGAGTGGTTGTCCATCTGCCCCGGGGATCACATGAACCCGGGAGCGGTCGAACTCGATGCGTTCAAGCGCGTAATCTGCGAGGAGCCGGTGCCATGCGCCGTGTGGCTGCATGAGCAACTGCTCGGACAGTCGGTTGCTCCCCTGCCGTGTCGTTACCACTTCAATTTCAGTGGGAACAAAACGCTGTCGGGATGAATCGGCCCGAGTCAGTGCGTAGACAGTTTCTGTGAGGATCTGCGGACTCTGACCCACGACCGCCAACAGTACGCGTCGGCGGTATTTATTTGGTGGCTCAGGCATCCGGATGAAGGAAAAGAGGACCGAGGCTGCACGGGAACGCTTCGCAGGCTAACGTAGTTCAAGGCGCTGGCCAAGCGCTACCAGCGGCACGCGCGTTCGTTGCGCATAATCGACCGTTTGCACAGCGAGATCCTGCTCGAGGATTTCATGAAGCCCATGGACTTCAGCGCCCGTCGGCTTGCGGCGGACATCGACGTCTCGCAGAGCCGGATCAGTGAGTTGGTGAATGGCCAGCGCCCCATCACGGCGGACACTGCGCTCCGGCTCGGCATCTTTCCCGGCATGGAGCCGAGGTTCTGGCTGAACCTGCAGTCCGAGTACGACATGCGGGTCGTGGATCGGGAGCTGCGCGCGAAGCTGACGCCGAGGATCTGCGTTACTCAATCGACCACCTCATGACAATTCGCGTTCGGCATTGCGAGCGATTGAGGGATGAAAGAAGTCCTGTCCCGCGACCGGGCGCCACTGATTTTCACCGGGCTGCAGAGACAGTTGACGATCACCCGTTCCTCCGTCTCTCCAGGAAGGCGGCGACGAGATCGCTGGCAGCCGTTCCAGGGCAGTCAGCGAGCGCGCGAATCCTTCCCTCGGTTTCATCGACCCATCCACCGTGCTTTGCAGCTTCCAGCGTGTTTACATACGCGCCAAGCACGTCCGCATTCGTGATCTCGTAGCCGTAGCCGGCGACGAGCCAGCGCAGGGCCGCCAGGCCGGCCTCGACGGCGAACCGTGGGTTCGTCGCGGCGAAGTCGCGTGCGGCGCGGGTCAGCGTGCGCGGGTCGCACGGTGTTTGGTGGGCGAGGGCGATCGCTTCGTCGTAAAGGCCGGCATCCTTTGCGGCGGCAAACCACTTGCCTTCCTGGCCCGGGGTGCTGGCGACGAGATCGGCGAGGATGCTCGCGGGCGTTCGGGCCGGGTATTTCTTCGCAATCGCGCGGAACGTGGCGACGAACGTGCCCGCCTGGTTGGCCGCAATTGCATAGCGTGCGTAGGCCTCATCGGCGAGACCCGACCCGAGCAGGATCTCTTCACAGGCGCGTGCCGCCGCCCGCGGGTATTCGTTGAGCCCGCCGTCGGCTTCGGCATAGCGGATCGCTTCCGCCTTTCGGCCCATCGCTGCCAGTGCCCTGACGCCCCATTGCCGGTAATGCCACAGGGAGACCGGCGCCTTGTCGAGAAGGGCGAGCAATTCGTCGTGGCGCCCCGCGTGAAAGAGTGCGCTCAGGCACGCGACTGTCCCGTGAAAGTAGTCGCCAGGCTGCCGGCCCGGTCCCCACACGGTCTCGACCGTGTCGATCAGGCGGTCCGCCCAGGCTGATGCGCGTTCCGGCGACGCGCACAATTCGCCCCAATAGTCAGTCAGGACTTCGATGTACGGGATCTCGTCGTTCTCATGTGCCTCCCAGAGCCGCTCGAGCCACCGATCGCGCGTTCGGTCGTCGACCGGTGCGGCGGCGATGATCGCGGCGCAGGTCTCGATCGCGCGATTTACCGCGGCGCCGATGGCGCCGGACGAACTGTCGACCTGTTCGAGCGCTGGAGACAGCTTCTCGAGGAACAGGACGGCACCGGCCGCGGCCAGCGCTGGTTCCTTCTTCGCGACCCTGCGGATCTCGGACACGGCTTCGCGTACCCGCTGCACGGCCGGCTGCGAGCGCCAGCCGAAGGCATTTCGACGAAAACGCGGCGCGAACGCCCATTTGTGTGCGGCAAGAACCATCGATAGTCATGCTTGACGTTAATCATGTAATACGATACTACCTTGTCGATGGCAATCACAACATTCAGGTGTGCCGATACCGAAGCGCTGTTCCGCCTGCACCGGGTGGCGCGCTTCGCCAATGTCGAGCGCCCGGCACTGCGCAAGTTGAAGCAGCTCGACCTGGCGCGACGAGTCGAGGACTTGCGTGCGCCGCCGGCGAACCGGCTGGAGCAGCTGAAGGGCGATCGCGCGGGCCAGTGGAGCCTGCGGGTGAATGATCAGTTTCGGATCTGCTTCCGCTGGACCGGGAGCAATGCCGAGGATGTCGAGATCGTCGATTATCACTGAGACTGGAGCAAGACGAGATGAGCAGGAAACTAAAACCAGTGTCACCGGGCGAGATGCTCGCAGAGGAGTTCCTGAAGCCGCTCGGCATGAGTAATTACCGTCTGGCAAAGGAGATTGGTGTGCCCGCACAGCGGATCGGCGAGATCGTTGCCGGCAAGCGCGCTATCACCGTCGACACCGATTTACGCTTGTGCCGTTTCTTTGGGCTTTCCGATGGCTGGTGGCTACGCCTGCAGGCGGACTTCGATACCGTGGTCGCGAAAGCGGGCCTCGCGAAGACGTTGGCGAAAATCAGGCCGTGGAAGGAAACTGCGGAGCAGCCGGTCAATACGTGCTGACCGGCTGCGTTGTGAGCAGGACTTGGGCAGTATGACCACGGCGCGTCCAGCAACGCTGATGGCGGTATGCAAGACGCATCTCTACATCAGCCCGTAGTCGTTGCAAACTATATATTCTTCTATTTGACATAATATACATTATGCGTAACTAACGGTGAAGGTGATTCCAGCCGCATCGATGCCACCGAGCCGCGCCTGTTGAATATCGCATTGCGGCTGGAACGCGCAAAGACACGATTGATCTTCCAGGCCGTGGCAAAGCCGGCACATCAACGACCGGAATCCCTGTCGTCGACCGCGCCATTCCTCCACATTCTGCGTGCCGCGACGCCGCTTGCGCGTCAGTCTTCGCACAGTCAGCCGTCCGGCTGCGGGTTACACTGCGCAGCGCGTCGGGACTTCGGCGCCAGTCATGAAGGAGGAATACGGATGAGTTTTTTCGGCAAGATTCTCGAGAAGCTTGGGATCGGTAGCGCCAGGGCGGCGGAGGCTCCGGCCGGTGCGACTCCTGCGACGGCCGCTCCGGCAGCGACACCTGCTGCTGCACCGGCCGCGGCTGGCGGGGCCATTCCGGTCGTCGACGTGGTGGCGCAACTCGAGCAACGCGCAGCCGCCAATCCACAGAAACTGAACTGGCGTACGTCTATCGTCGATCTGCTCAAGCTGCTTGATATCGACAGCAGTCTGACGGCACGCAAGGAGTTGGCGACCGAACTCGGTTGTCCGTCCAATCTGATGTCCGATTCGGCGCAGATGAACATGTGGCTGCACAAGAAAGTGCTCGAACGCATTGCAGCAAACGGTGGCAACGTTCCGGCCGATCTGTTGAGCTGAGAACGGGTGAAGCAATCTCCGCTGCCTGATTCT
>Ga0172382_10003403_pt1 | contig 25260 bp, 18 predicted proteins | sample Leawel138RmetaG_FD_122245 | JGI IMG/M metagenome (GOLD analysis project Ga0172382, IMG submission 122245) | Leachate microbial communities from a municipal landfill in Southern Ontario, Canada - Leachate well 138R metaG | ecosystem: Engineered > Solid waste > Landfill > Unclassified | place...
CGCCGGGAGGACAGATCGAGGGACTGGCCCGATTGCGCCAGGGGCTGCAGCCCGAATCGGTGGGAATCGAGCACGGCTTCGGCCGCGACGGGGAAGGGGCGCGCACGATTACCATCGGCGCCCAGGTTCTCGAAGGCTTCAAGGAGCGCAAAACCGGCGCCAACATCAACCGCCTGGGCCTTACCGACCCCACCCGCATGGGCCGCTCGGCCCTGGCCGATTTCGCCGTCGGCTCCAACTCGCGCCAGGCCATACCGGTGCGGGTCGAGAAAATCTGATTTTTCCGGGAGCGCTGTAAACGAAGAGCCGTCCCCTGCGGGCGGCTCTTCGCTTTTGCGCCCCCGAACCATCCTTTCTTGTACCCCGACCGCCCCTGTGCTAATGTTTGCAGCTTAAGTCCTCCACCTGGAATCCAACCATGGCCAAACCCGAACGCCACGTCATCATCGGCACCGCCGGTCACGTCGATCACGGCAAGACCGCCCTGATCCGTGCGCTCACCGGCGCCGAAACCGACCGCCTGAAGGAAGAAAAGGAGCGCGGCATCTCCATCGACCTCGGCTTCGCCCCCTTGCGCCTGCCCGGCGGGATGATCGCCGGGGTGGTCGACGTCCCCGGCCACGAGCGCTTCATCAGCAATATGCTCGCCGGCATCGGCGGCATCGATCTGGTGCTGCTGGTGGTGGACGTCATGGAAGGGGTGATGCCGCAGACCCGCGAGCACCTGCAGATTCTGCAACTGCTGCAGATCGGCCAGGGAATCATCGTGCTCAACAAGTGCGATCTGGCCGAGGAGGACTGGATCGATATCGTCGAGGAGGAAATTCGCGAAGAAGTTGCGGAGACCTTTCTCGCCGGGGCCCCGGTCTGCCGGGTTTCCGCCCTCAGCGGCGCGGGCGTGCCCGAACTGACGGAAGAGATCCGCCGCGCGGTCGCCGCCCTGGAAGCCAAGGATGCCGACGGGCCGATGCGCTTGCCGGTCGATCGCCACTTCACTGTTCCCGGCTTCGGTACGGTGGTTACCGGCACCCTGCTCTCGGGCACGGTGCGCATCGGTGACAGTGTCGAAGTCCTCCCCCCGGGCCAGCCGGTGCGGGTGCGCGAAGTGCAGGTGCACGGCAAAAAGGTCGAACAGGCCGGGGCCGGCCAGCGCGCCGCCCTCAACCTGGTCGGCCTCGACCGGGCGCTGATCCAGCGCGGCGCGGTGGTCGGCACCTCCGGCATCTTTGAACAGACCGAACGCCTCGATGCCCGCCTGACCCTGCTGCCGGAAGCGCCGCGGCCACTGAAGTTCCGCGACCGGGTGCACTTCTATCTCGGCACCGCGCGGGTGGTGGGGATCGTCGCCCTGCTCGACCGCGACCAACTGGAACCGGGGGAGAGCGCCCTGGTGCAGATCCACCTCGACCGGCCGCTGGTGGCGCACCGGCAGGACCGCTTCATCATTCGCTCCTACTCGCCGATGGCCACCATTGGCGGCGGCATGGTGATCGATCCGAGCCCGGTCAAGCACCGCCGCTTCCGCCAAGAGGTCATGGCGGCGCTGGCCGAACTGGAATCGGGAGAAAAATCGTTCCTGCTGCAGAAGGTGGCCGATCAGGGCTGCACCCGGATCAAGGATCTGGAACTGCTCTCCGGCATGGGCGCCGAACGGATCGCGGGCCACCTGGAGACACTGCGCGGCGAAGGGAAAGTCGCGCTGTTCGCCGACCAGTGGGCGACGGGGGAGACGGTGCGCGCCTGGCGGCGCAAGCTGATCGAGGAAACCGGCCAGTACCATACCGTCAACCCCCTGCTTCCTGGCATGCCGCGCGCCACCCTCAAGGCCACGCTGCCGCCCGCCCTCGGCCAGAAAGCCTTCGATGCGCTGTTGGCCGAGGTTCTCGCCGCCGGCGAATTGGCGCAGGATCGCGACTGGCTGCACCTGCCCGGCTTCAGCATCGCCCCGCCGCCGGAGCAGGCGCGGCAGATCGCCCGCATCGAGGAGGCCTACCGGCAGGAGGGCTTTCTGGCGAAGAACAATCGGGAGATGGTGGAGCGGCTGGGTTTCGACCTGGACCGTTGCGAGGCGTACTTCGCCTACCTCTTCGCCCAGGGGCGTCTGATCCGCCTGACCGATGAAACCTATTTCCACATCGATGCCTACCACCAAGCGGTGGACCTGCTGGTCCGCCATTTTGCCGACCACCCAACGCTGACCCTGGCCGAATTCCGCGACCTGCTCGGCAGCGCCCGCAAGCAGGTGCAGGCGCTCCTCGAACACTTCGACGCCCTCAAGTACACCATGCGCAAGGGCGATGCGCGGGTGGCCTGGAAACTGCCGAAGAATGGTGATGAGTAACGAGTGACGGGTGACAAGTAAAATTATAAATTTTTCGAATCACGAATCACGAATCACGGCCTTCAACAGGATTAAACCCCATGTCCAATAAAATCCGCCTCACCGCTCTCGCCCGTTCTTCGGGCTGAGCCGCCAAACTGGCCCCCGGGCCGCTGGCGCAGGTGCTGCGTCAATTACCGAGTGCAACGGATCCGAACCTTCTCTCGGCGGCAATTCCCTTTGCCGACGCCGGCATCTATCGCCTTGCCGAGGATACGGCGTTGGTGCAGTCCGTCGATTTCTTCACTCCGATTGTCGATGATCCGGCCACTTTCGGTCGCATCGCCGCCGCCAATGCGCTTTCGGATCTCTACGCCATCGGCGCCAAGCCGCTGACCGCCCTCGCCCTCGCCGCCTTCCCCACCTGCTCCCTGGGCACGGAGGCGCTGACGGCGCTGCTCCAGGGCGGCGCGGAGGCGGTCGCGGAAGCCGGAGCGGTGATTGTCGGCGGCCATACGGTGGAGGATGACGAGCCGAAATACGGCTTGGCGGTCACCGGCCTCGTCGATCCGCGGCGGATGGTCACTACCATCGGCTGCCGGCCGGGAGACCGGCTCGTCCTGAGCAAGCCGCTGGGAACGGGAATTCTCACTACCGCTCTGAAGGGGGAGGTGCTGAGCGAAACGGACCTGGCGGAAGCGATTGCCGGCATGTCCTGCCTCAACCGGACGGCCTCGCGGGTCATGCTGGAGATCGGCGTTTCCGCCTGCACCGACGTCACCGGCTTCGGCCTGCTCGGCCACGCCCTGGAGATGGCCGAGGCGAGCGGCGTTCTGCTGAGCATCGACGCCGCCGCCCTTCCCGTCTACCCGCAGGTGCGCGAGATGGCGGAGATGGGCCTGATTCCCGCCGGCAGCTATAACAATCGCGAGTACTACCTGCCGCGGGTTCTCGCCGGAGAAAAGTTGCCGGCGCCGACCGTTGACCTGCTCGCCGACCCGCAGACCTCCGGCGGCCTGCTGATGGCCATCCCGGCGGAAAAGACGGATGCCCTGCTTGCCGCATTGGTTGCCGCCGGGGCGCAGGGCTGGGTGATCGGCCGGGTGGATGCAGGCCCTGCCGGGAAAATCCGCATCGAACTGTAGGGGCGGGCCTTGCGCCTGCCCTGGGCGAGCACACGCCGGGTTCTGTTGCCCCCGCCCAAAGGCGTCCGCGAGGGACGCTCCTCCCCGCAACGGCCAAACCAATTTACCGGCCCGGTGAGTGGGTAATCTCCGGCGAAATTCCGATCAATCTGTCTTTGCCGGCCCGAGAAACTCCGTCAATGTCTTTTCAAGCCCCTGAAGATCTCTCGTCTCGCACTCCCAGACGACCAGTCGCTCCCATCCGGCTTCCCGCAAAGAATAAGATTGTTCGGCATCCCGCACCACGTTGCGGCCAATCTTCGCGGTCCAGTATTCCGTATTCGTTTTTGGCACTTTCCGGCCTGCCCTGCAATCATGCCGGTGCCAGAAGCAGCCATGGACAAAAATGACTTTTTTACGGCGGGAAAAAACAATATCGGGCTTGCCGGGGAGATCTTTTCCGTGCAGGCGGAACCGGTATCCGAGACGGTGGAGAACGCTTCTGACTTGTTTTTCTGGCCCGGTATCCCCGGAACGCACCCGGCTCATGATCCAACTGCGCTCTTCGGATGAAAAAACGTCGGCCATCAACCTATTTCGATTCGCAGACTTTGATCCGTTTCGCAATTTTCAACAATGGTGTTGTAATTTTCCACCAATTGCTCAACGGTGACGCGACGCGCGGAAGGCGCGAAGCGGCTCAGTTCGTAGACGTTGGCCGCCACAAACTGCTCAATCTCGAAAACATCGATCCTGCCATCAATGCCCGCGGTCGCGGCCAGAGCTTCCGCACCCCCCGCGCCTTGATTGGTTGTAACGATAATCGGGCGCAACCCGGCGCCAAGATTGTCGGCGCATGTACGAATAAGCATTTCCGTCGGCGCAGTCGTGACATGAATAACCACATCCTCTATGCGAAAATCCCCCTGCCGCTCAGTCGGGCCATCGGCGACGGCAAACCCGTGGTGCAAAAGCACCTCGGTCGGAAGCAGCACATTGAGCTTTGCCCCGACCAGATGTTGCAAGACAGCCCCCGCGAACATTGTTCCAGGCATTTCTTTCTGCCGCTCCAGAGCCTGGGCTATCAAGTCCGCTACGATGGCCCGGAACGATTTGGATGGGTCCAGTCGAAGCTTGAATGGACTCCGGGAAAAATACTCCTTCACCAAAGCAATCCAAATTGATTCGATTGCATCCAGATCGGCGAGGCCCTGTCGATCAAGATCGTTCAGAAAAGCTACGTAAGCCCGCATGAGATCAATACTTCCACGGCTGGTACGACCGCCCTCCTTGGCAAGAATCCGGCTGATGCCGTAATCCTTCAAAATCGCCTGAACAGCGCCTTTTCCCAAACCCGCAACCTGCCCGCCCCGTGCGGACAACAAATTGTTGGGGTCCAGGGGCAAGCCTTTCTTTTTCGCCATACGGGTTACAACGAGGACGACCGAAAAAGGTCCCTTGGTATGCACACCATTTTCTCTCGCGAACTTATGCAATTTTTTCTTGATGTCACTCATGGCGCCTTCACGATAAAGATATTTCAATCATTTCAGGCGGCGAGAACCGCCCTTTTAGACCCTGACCGCGTTACCAGGGCCGCCAGGAGGTTCTCGGCAAGATAACGCGCAACAGGCACAGCCACTGCATCGCCCATTGCTTTGTACCCCTCGTTATATCCGCCTTCAATGCAAAAACGATCAGTGGTTCCCGGAAGATAATAGTTATCGGGGGCGCCCATGAGACGGGCCGCCTCTCTTATGGTGAATAGTCGCGTCTCAATTCGATTTTCACGGGGGATAATCAAGTATTGTCGGCTGCTGCCGCCCCCCGGCGTTCTCAGGCAACCCGCAAGACCGTCGAAGCGAAGCTCCAGAACCTGTCGCCCATTTCGCGTCCTTTTATAACCGGGGGCGACTGTAAGCAAACTACCGGCGCGGAGAAGCAACTGGAGGTGTTTTTCGGGGATAAGGGAGAGGTTCTTTTGCGACTTTTCGTTGCTGTCGCAGGGGGCGGCAAAATCGATAAGGTCGGGGAGTTGCAATTTTCTGGGAGACGGCACAGCCATGCTCCACCAAACAAAATCCTCAAGCCCGGCTGCCGCGATTTTTATGGCTTTAGGGTGCAGCCAGTTCGGCGCCATGCCCGTCAGGCCTGCGAGGGCAACCTCCTGGTCCACCGCGATCACAAAAACCCTTGGTCGAGACTGCGGGACCCATCGTGCGGCATCCAGGACAATTGCGCCCACCCGGTAGCCCTGAGATGCAAGTGCTTTGTGCAGCGCGCGGTAGTGCTCCCCGCCACTTGCGGCGATCAATCCAACGACATTTTCCGCAACCAGAACGGGTGGCTTTTCCGGCATCTCCTTCAGAATCCGCAGCCACTGCCAAACCAATCCGCTTCTGGCGCCATCGATGCCCGACTGTTTTCCCGCCAATGACAGGTCCTGACAGGGGAAGCTCGCCCACGCCAGGCTCGCTTTTGGCAGATCCCACCCACGGACATTCTCGATAGAGCCCAAATAGAAGTGATCTTTCGCATGATTTGCTTGATATACTTTCGCTTTCGATGCGCAAATATCATTTGCCCATAGGGCCTGAAACCGCTGTTTAAGCCCCTCTGTAACCAGACCGCTGCCCGCGAAGAAATCAAGGAACCCATGTCGCGTTTCGCTGCCAAGTTCCATCACTCAACCTCCCTGTCCCGCCTACGGCAAAAAGCCATAACTTATTGGAAATCTGGCCGAGATACTACCTTCCGCAACATCTTCAAGTCAAACACGATATACAACACGGCAGAGACAGAATGCGTCACCAAGGGAGTTGAAACAGGCTACAAATCCCCCGTCAGCTCCTGCAGTTTATAAATTTTCGGATTGATCCCCGCCACCACGGCGACGATGGCGCGCAGGTCTTCCTCGGCCACCCCCTCCTCCTGATCCCGCCCCTGGAACCAGTCGTAGCCGCGCGGCAGGGGCGAATAGCCGCCGTCGCGCAGGAGGGCGACGTCCACCAGGTCGTTGACCCGGCCTTCGGCCTCCCAGGGATCGCGGTAGTTGAACTGGCGGGCGACGATCTGCAGCGCGAGGCCGTTGGGGAAGAGGGCTTTGACCTCAAAGGAGAAGTCGCGCGGCGCTCCGTAATTCTCCGACCGGCCGGCGCGCACCGCCACCTTCGCGCCGGCGTCCTCCAGCATCCGCCGCACGCTTTCGGCGGTCATTGGGCTTGGGTGTTCCATAAGATCTCCAGTTTGCTGACTAGTGACGGGTGACGGGTGGACGCGTTATCGGATTCCACTCCTTACTCGTCACGGATTCCCCAGCCGCACCTCCACGCCCCAATCCACCGGCTTCTTCCCCTCCCCGGTGAGCACCCAGAGGGTGGGAAAATCCATCCGCTCGGGGGCCGGGCCGAAGCCGTCGGTGAGATAGATGACGGCGGCGGGGCGGGGATGCAGGGTGCAGGCGTAGTCGAAGACCGGGCGCAGGTCGGTGAAGCCGCCTCCTTCGTAGACCTCGACGGCCGCTTCGCAACTGCTGAAAGAGTCGATCTTCTGGATGCGGCTGCCGGCGTAAAGAACGGTAAGGCGGCTGTCGCGGCCGCGGGCGATGCGCACCAGCTCACGGGCGAAGGACTCGCGGATCGCGCGCACATCCGTCGAATCGCTGACATCGACGCCGATGAGCAGATGCAGCCGGCGGCGCTTGCGAACGCCGGGGGTCGCGTGGGCGAAGCGGCGGTGCTCGCGTTTCCAGGTGTTCTGCCGACCCACCCGGCCGGCGGTGGCGACGAACTGGCGCAGCACCTGACGCCAGGGGACCGGCGACGGGGCGAGCCAGCCTTCCACCAAGCTGTGGATTTCGCCGGGAATCTCCCCATGGCTTTGCCGCGCGGCGTCCCGGACCATGGACCGCACCACCTCTTCCGCCAGCCGCAAGGGCGTGCTTGCCGCTTCCCGCCATAACCGGTGGTCATCAATAGGCGCCGGCCGCTGCGCCTGGGCGGTCTGCTCGCCCGCGCCCTCTTCCGCATGCTCGCCGGAATCGCGGGCGGCATTGCCGTAGCCCTGCCCTTCCAGATTGCCGGTGTCGAAGGGGCGCGCCAGCAGCGTATAGTATTCCTCCGCCGCCAGACCGTCGGGCAGCTTCAGTCTGCCCGGCAGAGCCGCCTGGGGAGGAAGATTGGCAATGGTCGGATTGACGGCCAGATCGCAGGCGAGATCCCAGTCGCCGGCGTGGCGCTCCTTGCGCCGCGCCATGTGCAGATGCAGCACATGCTTGAGGACGTGTTCGAGCAGCGCGCCCTGCTCCTCGGGGGAAAAGGCGGCGAAGCGCTCCGGGTTGACCCCGAGCGCCGGCGTGCCGTTTTCAATGGTCACCCCGAGGGGAAAACCGTCGGCCAGAATCCGCCGGCGAAAGCCGAGGAGAAAATGGCCGTAGAAAGGGCGGGCCTTGAGCAGGCGCACGAGGGCGTCCTGCAACGCGCGCATCCCGCCGCCGGAGACCGGATTCACCGCTCCTCCCCCGCCCGCTTCCCTTCGGCGTCGGCGCCGATGGCGGCGATCGCCTCGGTGATCACCGCGTCGTATTGGTCCTGCACCAGGCGCTGCGCCACCTCGGGGATGCGCACCAGCGCCTTTACCATGCCGAAGCGCAGGTCGCGAGGGAGGACGGCGATGTAGGCGACGAGATTCTCCTCCTGCGTCGCCGCCAGTTCGGGAGAGAGCTGCAGGGCGGAGATGAGATCGTTCATCGTCACCGCCTGCAGATCGTCGCGCTGGGCGGCGGCGCGCTCCGCCACCTGCGGCCACGCATCGAGCACCTGCCCGGCGGTGACCGGCCGCTCCCGCCGCTCGGCGCACCAGCGCAGAAAGACGACCGCCGCCTCGCGGCCGATAATCCCCGCATAGACTTCCATCTCCAGCTCCGCCGGAAAGCGGCAGCGACGGCGCAGGATGCTGACCATCTCCCAGGCGCGCTCCGTCGGCTCCACCTCCAGGTCGAGGGGAGCGCCCTGGCGCGCCAGCAGATGCTGGTTGCCGGCGACAAACTGCCGGACATCGGCGTGAAAATCCTGCGCCTGGGCATAGCGGGACCAGCAGGGGTAATCGGTTTCGACGTAGAGCATGACCATGCGGTCGAGAAGCGCCCGATCGAGGGTGGCCACCTGATAGGTGCCGTCCGGCGGATTGATGGAGACCACCACTTTGTGCTTCGGATGCAGGGTATGGGTGTGCAGCGCCCGCCGCAACCCCTCGGCCGGCGGCTCGATGAACTGGAAGATCGCCTGCAAGGTGTCCTCCTGCTGGGCGCGGTTGAGCTCGTCGCAGTGGACGAGCGTCTCCGCATCCGCATCGGCCGGCCACCAGGAGGGACGCGACCAGCGCATGAGCTCCCCCTCGCGGTAGGGGATGCCGACCAGGTCGCCGACTTCCATCTGCCCCAGCCGCAAAGGAACGTAGCGGCGGCCGATTTCCCGGCAGGCCTGGACAATGCCGGCGGTCTTTCCCACCCCGCGATGGCCGACGACGCAGGGGGTGAGATCGGTGTGGGTCAGAATCTCCCGCAGGACGATTTTCATCTGCTCGATATTCATCATGCACTCTTTCGCAAGGAGGGACGGCGTCTCGCCACGGAACAATTTAGCGCGGCCGACGACGCCCTGTCCATCCCAATTGCCAGGATGACGGGGTTCATGTACTATTCGGGCATGTTCGGATTAGGTCCCCTGGAAATTGCGCTCATCGCCGGTTGTCTTATCCTTTTTTTCGGCGTGCCCCGCGCCGCCCGGATGCTCGGCCGCTTGCTGCGCACCTGGCGCCGGGTCGAGGAGGTGCGGGGACAGCTGCGGGCGCCCTTCAGCCTCAAGACCTTCCTCCTGCGCAAGGGGCGGGATTACATCGCCAAAGATTGAGGCGCAAGAGCACCTGTCGCACCTTCCCTTGAAAAACCCACCCGCCTGACCATTCCCTGTGTACAACAACAGCAAAGGCGCCCCATATCGAGGCGCCTTTGCACGTTTCAAATCTGTTTTTTCTCCGGATCAGAGCAGCTTTTTCACCGCCGCCAGAGCCGCATCGTAGTCGGGCTCGTCGGTAACCTCGGGAACGATTTCGCGATAGGCGACCATCCCCTTCTGGTCGATGACGAAGACCGCGCGCGCGAGCAATTTCAGCTCTTTGATGAGAACGCCGTAGGCCAGGCCGAAGGCGCGGTCCTGGTAATCGGAGAGGGTCTGAACCTTCTCGATGCCGGCATTGCCGCACCAGCGCTTCTGGGCGAAGGGCAGATCAAGGCTGATCGTATAGGCGACCACCGACTCGGGCAACGCGGCCGCTTTCTGGTTGAAGGTGCGCGTCATGGTGTCGCAGACCCCGGTGTCGAGGGACGGAACGACAGTGATCAGTCGCACTTTGCCGGCCGAATCCCGCAGGGTGACCGGTTTCAGGTCGTTGGTCACCACCTGAAATTCGGGCGCCTGGCTCCCGACCAGAATATCCTCGCCAAGCAGCGTCATCGGGTTTCCCTTGAATTTCACGGCGGCAGCTTTTTCTCGGATCAATGTCATCGTAGCAGCTCCTCCTAAGGATTAATAAACCATTTTTCTGGTCATAGATTGTAGCCGCCACCCCTGGCCTGTCAAGGCAAATAAGGGGCGGAGGGCCCATTCAGGCAAAAAGCGCGGCCGGCGTTTTCAGAATCCGCCGGGATGGCAGAGCAGGCAACTCGGCGCGGCCGGCAATTCGTTCGGCTCCCCGGGGGCGATCTGGTGGCACAGGGAGCAACCGTTGTCGACCGCCGTTGGCGCGATCTCCCGGTGATGGGCAAAATACCCCGGCGCCCGGTCATCGATGCCGACCGGACCGCCGGCGACCTGCAACCAGTCGGCGGGATGCGCCATGGCCGTCGGATGGCAGAACGCCAGGGAGCAGTTGCCGATGGGGTTGTTCGTTATCTGCGGATCAGCGACGTAGCCGCCATCGAAGGAGAAGGGCGGCCGGCCGTGGCAGTTGCGGCAGGCGAACAGATTGTCCCGCGCCACCGCGCCGTGATTTTCCGGCGCAAAGAAGGGGGCCGCGTCGTGCGAGGGCGGCGCCGGCGGTCCCTGCGAATGACAGCCGGCGACAAAACAGCTCGGGCCGAAGGTTCCGCTCTGCAGGTTTGCGCCGTGACAGGCGGCCGTGGCGCAGGTGGTCCAGCTGAAATTTTCGTAGAAGCTCTGATGATCGACGATCACGTTGTCCCACGAGGCCGGGTGCACGCCCAAGGTATCGAAATCGGCGGCGAATCCGGGGGCGCCTTCGTCGAAATGACAGAGGAAGCAGCTGACCGCCTCTGCCGCGCCCCGCAGCTCGGCGCCATGACAGGTCCGGCAGCCGGTCAGCTCATCGCGCGCCTCCTCGCCGTGAATGAACAGCCAGCCGGAGGGATGCGCCGCATCGACGACGGGCGCATCCGAATTGTCGTCGGAGCAACCGCCGGCGAACAGGAGGGAGACCAACAAAATCGGGAGCAGCGGCAGGGTTCTCGCCATCATTTATCCCTCCTCCTGGTTAGTTCGGATGGCAGGGTGAACAGGTGCGGGCGGTCTTCGGATTGCCGTGACAGCGAAAGCACGAGGTCGGATCGACCCGTCCGTCGATGCGGTGCCGGGCGAGGTAATTGCCCCGGTGCGGCATGCGCCGGTAGGTCTCGGTTTTGTGGCGTTCAGAGGGCTTGAGCTCAACGCGGGTGGCGTGGCAATCGTTGCAGAAACTCGTCTGGTGGCACATGGCGCAGACCTGCTCCCCCTGTCGCGCCGCCAGCAGGTGGTTCTCGGTGAAAAAGACGCTGTGATCGTAGCGTTGGTAGTTGAATTGCTCGCCGCGTGCTTCGTGACATTCGGTGCAGGTGGGACGCCCCGCGCCAAGCGCCTCCGGATGTTCTGCCGGCAACTGGTATCCACCTTGAAGGGTGGCGCAGGCCGCCAGCAAAGCCAGGGAAACCAGCAGAAACGCCAACCACATCACACTTTTGTTCGCCATGGCTCAAACTCCTGATGAAAGCGAAAAACTAGCGATCGAAGGTATATTGCGCCAGCAGCCAGCCGCGCAGATCGTCATCGAAATAAGGATCGTAACTGTAGTCGGCGGCGATCCGCAGCTCCAGCCGGTCATCCATGAACCGGCGACCGCCACCGACGGAGAGAAACAGTGAATCGTCTTCGTCGTAGATGTCCTCGTCGTACAGGACGTAAACCAGATCGCCGGTAAGAAAGTGGAAGATCCGCTGCGGCGGGATCTGATCCCAGTAGACGAAGGCGCGCGCCAGCAGGTAATCGTCCTGGCTGCCGTCCCCCTCCATGCGGCCCAGCTCGCCGCCGACCTGCGACAGTCCTTCCAGCTGCCGGGTCGCCAGTCCGGAGAGGAAAAAGGAGGAGTCGCCGCGCTCGTCGTAGTCGTAATATTTACCCTTCACCCCCAATTCCCAGTCGTCGCGGTTCCACAGCGCGTCGGCGCCGAAAACGGTCAGCGTTTCGCCGATTTCGGCGAGAAAAATGAAGGGACCGCCCGTATTGTCGCCGGCATTGAAGTAATCCTCGTACCGGTAGCGCTCGAAAAAGGGCCGCAGCCGCAGCGGACCGAGATCGAAACGCGCCTCATAGTAGTGCTCCCCCCAGCCGTCCCCCCCCAGGTCGTAGGCGGAGAAACCGGAAAAGTCCACGCCGCCCGGCAGGAAGAAAGCGGTGTCGATGCCCACCGATTCCCGGCCGCCGCCGGTTTCCAGATTGCGATAGGAGAGACCGATTTCGTACAGATCACGCCGGTGATGGGCGATGCGGCCGCCGACCAGGATTTCCTCGTCCCGTTCATCGACGATATCGAGACTCACCGGGCGGCCGGTGTAGGCGGAAAGGGTGAAGAGCGGCGTCAGGTCGGTGTCGAGGCGCAGGCCGTCGATGCTTTCGCTGGTGACCCCGGAAAAGATATATTGGCGGCCCAGACGCGCCATCAAACTGGTGTCGGGCTGGCGGTATTCGGCATAGGCATAGAGAAGTTCGCCGGCCGTGCTGTCGCCGTAATAAGCGGCGAAATATTCGCTGTCGGCCAGATCGAGCCGGCCCCAGCCATAAAAATGGAAGGTCAGCGGGCCGGTTTCACCGACCTCCGCCTGCAGGTATTCGTAAACCGGCAGGGCGAAATCGTCCCCCTCCCGGGTGTTGCTTTCGAAACCGCGCAGGATGGAGTCCGAGATCAGACGGAATTCGGCCGCGGGGGCAAGGGCCGGGAGGAGCAGCAACAAACTCAGCAGGCAGAAGACAGGGGAGAAAGAGCAAAGCCGATATCCCATCGGGTCCTCCTTGCAGATGCACCAATCGAGTCGCCATGCCGGGCGGAGATTCGGGCGGGCGCCGCCGGTGGTAATTGCCCCAACCTTAGCAGGGCAATTGGCCTCTGCAATAATTTTTATTAATTTTTTTCCATAAAGGAAGAAGTGCGGGCGGGAGGCGTGGCGAACCGGTTGGCGGGAGTAGCGAACGGCTCAGGCGCAAATGCCGCAACGGCGGCAGTCCGGCTGACAGCGGGGCGTGAGCCGCCCTTGCCGGGCGCGGCCGTATTCGCTCCACAGATAATCGCGGCGCACGCCGCTGTCGAGAACCTCCCAGGGGAAGATTTCCTTCTCCCCCCGTTCCCGGGTGGTGTAAAAGGCCGGGTCCAGGCCGACTTGCCGACAGGCGGCATTGAGGTTTTTGCCGGCGGCGAGCAGCGGCAGGGTGCGCCCGGCGCGGCGATCGCCGCGGGAGAGAAAGGCTTGCAAGGTGGCGGCGCGCAGCGATTCGCAAATGAAACGGGTGTTCGGCAGGCGGCCGACGGCGGCGCGCAGACGGCGCACCTTGGCTTCAAGGACCTTCTCCCGCGTCATCGCCGCCCATTGCAGGGGGGTGAAGGGCTTGGGAATAAAAGGATTGACCGACAGGGTGATCGAACCGAGCCGCCCCTGGGTTTTTTGCACCGCCAGCCAGACTTCGCGGATGCGGCCGGTCAATTCGAGAATCGCCTCGATATCGGCGTCCTCCTCGCCGGGCAGGCCGATGAGAAAGTAAAGCTTGAGATTGGGGATGCCTTCTTCCGCCAGCAGGCGCACCGCCGCCAGAATCTGCTCTTCGCTCAAGCCCTTGTTGATGCCGTCGCGCATCCGTTGGCTTCCCGCCTCGGGGGCGAGGGCGACGGTCTTGTGCCCGGAGGTCTTCAGATCCCGCACTTCCTCCGCGCGCAGGGCGTCGAGGCGCAGGCTGGAGACGGAAAATTTTCCATTTTGCGCCAGAATGGCGCGCGTCAGCTCGCCCACCGCCGAATGGTCGAAAACGGCGGCCCCGACCAGGCCGATTTTGTCGCGCTCGCACAGCCCGGACTCGATCTGCGGCAGCAGTCGTTCCAGCGATCGCTCGCGCTCCGGCAGGTAGAGAAAGCCGGCGGCGCAGAAGCGGCAGCCGCGCGAACAGCCGCGCGACACCTCGGTGAGCGCCATGTCGCCGAATTCCGTCTCCGGCGTCAGGACGAAGGAACGGCTGTCGGCGCTGTCGAGATCGCTCAGCCATTGACGGGCGACGCGCGGCGGCGCTCCGGCCAACGGCCGAATCGCCGCCGGCGCGCCGTCGTCGCGATAGTCGATGGCGTATTGCGAAGGGACATAAACCCCCGGCAACCGGGCCAGGCGGCGCAGCAGTTCGGGCCGGGGCCCTTCGGCGATGAGCAGCGGCAGCAAAGCGGGCAGGATCGCCTCCGCTTCGCCGACGGCGAACAGGTCCATGATTTCCGCCAGCGGCTCGGGATTGAGAAAGGCGCAGACGCCGCCGGTGAGCAGCGGCGGAAAATCCTCCCCGCGCTCTTCGGCAAAGAGGGGGATGCGGGCCAGATCGAAGATCACCGGCAGATGCAGATAGTCGTTTTCGAAGGAGACGGAAAAGGCGATGACATCGAAATCGGTGAGAAAACGCCCCGTTTCGAGGGAGAACAGGGGATAGCCGGTCTTGCGGTGCTCGGCCAGATCCTCCGCGTCGGGAAGAAAGAAGCGCTCGCACAGGGTGTCGGCGCGGCTGTTGAGCAGGTGATAAACGGAGAGAAAGCCGAGATTGCTCATCGCCTGATGGTAGGTGTTCGGATACACCAGGGCCACGCTCAGCCGCCCCCCCCAGGGATTGGCGCGGCATCCCGATTCGGCCTCCAGGCGGCGGCGGGCGTTTTCAATCAGCTTGCGGGACATGGGACGATCCTGAGGGTCTGGCGCATGCGGCCATCATAACCGGGAGAGGGCGCGAGATAAACAAGATAAAGGCAAAGGCGGTGAAAACCCTCAATGCCCGATGGCGGCCGAAGGCGCATGGAGTTGGATGATCCGGCGCAGCTGGCCCCACTGGATCGGTTTGCGGACAAAGCCGTCCATGCCGGCGGCGTGGCAGGATTTCTCATCCTCCTGCCGGGCGTGGGCGGTCATGGCGATGATCGGAATGTGCCGGTTATTTTCCCTTTCGCGCTCCCGGATCATGCGGGTCGCCTCCAGTCCATCGATGCCCGGCATCTGCAAATCCATCAGGATGAGATCGTAGCGCCCCTTTTCCCATTTTTCCACCGCCGCCCGGCCATCCTCGGCGATGTCGATGGACCAGCCCTCCCGACTCAGGAATATCTGCACCATTTGCGCAATCAACGGCTCGTCTTCGACCACCAGGATCGAGAGCGAGGATTCGGCCGAACCGGTCGGCCCCGCATCCAGCTGCCGCGCTGGCGCTACGCCCGGCAGCGGCAGGGTGAAGGAGAACCGGCTCCCCTCGCCCGACGTGCTTTCCATGGCAATCCGCCCGCCCATGCGCTCCACCAACCCCCGGCAGATGGCCAACCCCAGACCGGCGCCGCCGAACCGGCGGGTGAGGGATTCATCCGCCTGGGTGAATTTCTCGAACAGGCTGGCCGCCGCTTCCGGCGGGATGCCGACGCCGGTGTCGCGAACGACGAAGGAAATCTCCCCCTTGCCTCCCACCTTCGCCGCCGCTGCAACGGCAATCCGCACCGCCCCGTGCTCGGTGAAGCGCACGGCGTTGCCCACCAGATTCTGCAGAATCTGCATCAGGCGCCCGCAATCGCCGGTCACTTCACGCGGCGTTTCGGGCGCAATCTCCAGTTGTAGATCGATCCCTTTCTTCCCGGCCCGCGCGACAAAGGGCTCGACCGCCTCGCGGATGCAGCGGTGCAGATCGAAGGGGGCTTCCTGCAGGAGCACATCCCCCTTTTCGATGCCGGAGAGATCGAGCAGATCCTTGATCAGCGCCAACAGGGTTTCGGACGAGCCGTACGCCGCTTCCACATAGCGGCGCTGCTCGACGGCAAGTTCGCCGGCGAGAGCCAGTTCGAGCATGCCCATGATGACGGTGAGCGGGGTGCGCATTTCATGGCTCATATTGAGCAGGAAACGGTCCTTGGCCCGGTTGCCCGCCTCCGCCGCCTCTTTGGCCTCCTTGAGCGTCTGTTCGGCTTTCAGCTGTTCGGTAATATCGGTGTTGGTGCCGAACCAGCGTACGATACTTCCATCCTCGTCGCGGATTGGCTTGGCGCGCGACAGGAACCAGCAGTATTCGCCGTCCCAGCGGCGCATGGGGAAAGTATCCTCCCACTCTTCGCCGGTGGCAAAACAGCGGCCAATCTTCGCCACCACCCGTTCGAGATAATCGGGATGCGGAATTTTTTGCCAGCCCCACCCCCGCATCTCCTCCGCCGAAGCGCCGGTGAATTCGAGCCAGCGCCGATTGAACCAGAAGATGTTTCCCGCCGGGTCGGCCATCCAGGCCAGGTGCGGAATGTTGTCGGCCAGGGTGCGAAAACGCTCTTCGCTCTCCCGCAGCGCCGCCTCCGCCCGCTTCCGGCGCCTCTGTTCCCCGGCTTCGCGCAGCGCCCGGCGCACTGCCGGAACCAATCCCGCCATGCGCTGCTTGAGGACGTAATCGCTCGCCCCGAGGTGCAGCATTTCCACCCCCATCCCCTCTTCAATCATGCCGGAAAGGAAGATGAAGGGAACTTCCGGACGCAGCTGCCGCGCTGCCCGCAGGGCTTCGACCGGGTCGACGCCGGGAACGGAGAAGTCGGACAAGATCAGCGCATAGCCGAATTCGCCGGCGAGCGCCGCGTGATACGCCGCGAAGGTATCGACCCGCTCGACGTTCACCGGCAGACCGCCGGCTCGCAGCAACTTCAGCACCAGTTCGCTGTCAGGGGGATCGTCTTCGAGATGCAGAATGGTCAGGGGCGTGTCCATCGTTTCCTTCACCGCAAGTTGCTGTTTATAAAATCGATATTAAAATCTTCGGGCAGTCATTCTAGCCCTGGACAGGATGAAAAGATATCCCCCTTTCGTCGTAAAATTTTATAAACCAAAGTTTAACTTTCCCCTCGTATTGGTCCGATCGGCAGCGAGAAGCAGAAGCACGCTCCCCGGTCCACCTCCCCTTCGGCCCAGATGCGCCCGCCGTGCCGCTGAACGATGCGCCGCACGCTGGCCAGGCCGATTCCCGTCCCTTCAAATTCCTCGCTGCGATGCAGACGGCGGAAGACGCCGAACAGCTGATCGATAAAATGCATGTCGAATCCGGCGCCGTTGTCGCGCACCGAAAAGACGAATTCTTCGCCCTCGCGCCGGGCGTCGATCTCAATGCGCGCCGGGTCGCGCCGCCGGGTGTATTTGACGGCGTTGCCGAGCAGGTTGACCAGCACCGTGCGCAGCAGCACCGGATCGCCGGTCACCTGCGGCAAATCGCCGATGCGCCACTCGATATGGCGGCCCTCGGTTTCCGGCGCCAATTCCCGCCGCGCCTCTTCCACCAACTGCATCAGATCCACCGGCACGGCGCGTAGCGTCGTGCGCCCGAGGCGGGAGAAGTCGAGCAGATCGTCGATCATGACGCCCATGCGCCGGGCCGATTCGGCGATGATCTCGACATAGTGCCGCCCTTGTGCATCGAGGCTGGGTCCGGATTCGGCGGCCAGCAGTTCGGCAAAGCTTTCGAGGTGCCGCAAGGGGGCGCGCAAGTCGTGCGAAACGCTGTAGGTGAAGGCCTCCAGTTCGCGGTTGGCGGCGCTCAGTTCGGCGGTCCGCGCCTCGACGCGCTGCTCCAACTCGGCGTAGGACTGCGCCAGCTGCCCCGCCATGTGGTTGAAGGCGCTGGCCAGTTGGCCGATTTCGTCTTCCGTCCGCTCCGGGACGCGGGCCGTCAGATCGCCGCCGGCAATCCGCTCCGCCGTCTGCGCCAGCTGCCGCAGCGGCGCCGAAACCATCCATTGCAGCAGTCGCTGCAGGATCAGGGCGCCACCGCCGATAGCCAACGCCACCACCAGCAGAATGCCGGCGTAGGCGGCAAGCCGCGGCGGCAGATTGGCGGGGGTCGCCGACAGCAGGAGCGTGCCGAGCCGGCGCCCCCGCTGGACGACCGGATGCACGAGTTCGAACTGGCGACCGGCGGCGCGAAACCCTTCGGCCGGTGGGTGGGTGGGCACGATGGCCAACTCCCGGCCGGGATGAAAGGAGGCGAGGACCCCTCCCTGCGCCGAATAGAGGACGGCGAGGGTGACTTCCGGGTAGGCGGCAAGCGTCGTCAATATCTCCCGCGCCGTGTGCGGATCGTCAAAAGCCAGCGCTGGCGCGCTGTTGGCGGCAATGAAGCGGGCGGTCCGCGACATCTGCTCCACCAGGCGCTGCCGATAGGTGGTCAGTTCATAGATGACGATGCCGCCCATCGTCAGGGTCAGCACGGCCACGGCGGCGGCCACCAGAACCAGCAGCAGCTTGCGCCGGATCGGCTGGTGGCGAAACGCCCGCATTCTACTCCCCCTCCCCCAGAACCGTCAGCGCCACCCGCTTCAGTCCCGCGTCGAAGGCGAGTCCGGCCTTGCCGGCGGCCGTCGAATTCAGTTCGAAGCGCAGATCTTCACCCTGCCGAACCAGACCGACCATACCGCCGCGGCGGGCAAAATCCGCAATGTCGCTGACGGTCAATACCGCCGAACCGTTGAGAGTGGCCAGAATGCCGGGCAAATCGGCCTCCTCCGTCCGGTCGATAAAGACGATATGACACCGCCGCGCCGATGCCGCGCTTTCGGAATGACGGATTTCGATCGAACGCGCCCCGATGTGTTTGACCGCCATATTCCGCCGCAGCTCGTCGCCGAGGTATCTTTCTCCCAGCACGCAAACCAGCATCGGACCGCCCGGGGTGAAAAAGGACTGCGCCGGCCAGTCGATGAAAAGGGCGATGTTGGCCAGCATCGCCGCCGTCGACCGAGCGTCCGCTTCGTTGGCCTGCGCCGAGAGAATGCCGCTGGCCAGCAGCAAGAAGACCCACAGCCCGCCGCACCCGAAATATTTTAAAATCCGTGGCCTGCGCCCCGAAACCGCTCCGATGCCCATTGGCTCTCCTTTTCGCCGCCGCTTTGATTCAAGGCGGGATCGGCGGATGCACGGGCAGGGTAAACGTGAAGGTGCTCCCTGCGCCGGGCTCGCTTTCGACCCGGATGCTGCCGCCGTGCGCCTCGACCAGCGAGCGGACGATGTGGAGGCCGAGGCCGACGCTGTCCGCCTTGCGTCCCTTGCGGGGGCGGTAAAACCGCCGGAAAATATGCGGCAGGTCCCTGGACGCGATCCCCTGCCCGTAATCGCGCACCGAAATAACTACTTCCGCGCCGGCGCTCCGCGCCGTCAACGCCACCGGCGAAGCGGACGAGGAGTATTTCAAGGCATTGGACAGCAGATTGACAAGGATGCGTTCAAGGCGGTCCGGATCGGCGTGCACCGGCGGCAAATCGGCGGGAACATCGATGACGAGCCGGGCGGTATCGAGAGCAGCGGAGGCGCGGGCCAGCAGGTCGCAAAGAAAGACCTCCAACCTGACCGCTTTCTTCTCCAGAGTAATGTTGTCCCCTTGCACCCGGGCGGCCTCCACCATATCGCCGATCATGCGCTCCATCCGCTGCGCCCCGGCGGTAATCGCCGCGATATGCTTTTGTGCATCATCGGTCCGGCAGATCGGTTCAAGCAACTCGGCGTGCCCGAGGATCACCGACAGCGGCGTGCGCAGATCGTGGGAGATGGTGTGCACGTAAAGATCGCGTTCCTGTTGCAGCTCGTGCAGTTCGGTGAGGTCGGTCATGGTGGAAACCGCGCCGAGAATCTTCCCGTCCGCAGTGCGGATAGGGGCGGCGCTGACCGCCAGCCAGAGGGCCCGCTCGGTCTGCGGCGGATGATAAACCATCACCTCGGCTAGGATCGTCTCCCCCCGCAGGGCGCGCAGGGCGGGGTGGCGCTCTTGCGGGTACGGGAGTTCGTCGGCCGTTTCCGGCCGTAGCGCCGCCAACCTTTCGCCGATCGGCTTCGCCGCCATTTCCGGCGAATATTGGAGCATTCTTTCCGTCGCCGGATTCATGCGCACAATGGCGCCCGCGAAATCGTAAATAATAACCGCGTTGGCGATGGAATGGATGGTGCCCTCGAGCTGCGCCAGCAGGCGGTCTCGCTCCATCACCGCTGCCTTGCGCTTGGTGATGTCCTGCACCAGCAGGAACAGTTTGCCGATGCCGCCGGTCGCGTCGCGCATGGCGGTCGTATTTTCCTGGACCCAGATGCTGCCGCCGTCCTTGTTTACATACTGCTTTTCCATTTCAAGATTTTCCGCCTCCCCCGCGAGAATTTTCCGGAAACCCTCTTCCTCTTTCTCGCGCTCGTCCGGATGCGTTAGTTCATGGGGCGTGCGGCCGAGCAGCGCTTCGCGGCGGTAACCGGTGATTTGGCAGAAGCGATCATTTACTTGAAGAAAGAGGGCGTCCCGGTCCATTTCAGCCAAGCCGACCGCTGCGTTCTCGAAAAAGGCGCGAAACCGCTCTTCGCTATCGCGCAGAGCCGCTTCGGTGCGTTTGAGATAGTCGATATCGGTGGCGGCGCCGTACCATTTGACGATCGCCCCCGCTTCGTCGCGAATCGGCGTCGCGCGGCTCAACAGCCAGCCAAAAGAGCCGTCGGCCCGTTGCACCCGGTGTTCGATCTGGTAGGGGCTGGCGGTGCGTATGGCGTGTTCCCAGGCCGCCTGCGTGCGCTCCAGGTCGTCGGGATGCAGCGCCGCCGCCCAGCTCCAGACGCCGTCCGACTTCTGCGAAAACCCGGCGAACTCCTTCCGTCGTTCGTTGTAATAATCGACCGTCCCGTCCGGGCGGGCGGACCAGATCAGTTGCGGCATCGACTCGGCAAACTGGCGAAAGTGGCGTTCGCTGCGCCGTAACGCTTTTTCGCCGGGCAAGCGCTCGTCGAGCAACGCCACATAACACACGACGGTGCGCATGAAATCGAGATCTTCAGCGCTGAACCGGGGCCGGCTGCGAGTGCCGAAGGCGAGGGCGCCGAAGAGCCGCTCCCCCATTTTGAGCGGACTGCAGAAATAGGCCTGCAGCCCATGGCGCCGCAGCAGCTCGACCTGCTTGTCGCCGGTTTTCTGGATATCGGTCGCGTGCCACGCTTCGCCCGATTGGACCACCAGGCCGCAGAGCGCTTCACCCGACTTAAGGCGGCTGATGCGACGGGCGACCTGGCCGGGAATGCCGCCCCAGGATTCCAGGCGCACATCGCCATTCGCCTCGACGCAAAGATGGAAATAGGCATGCAGATCGAGTTCGCCGGCGATGGTGTCGAAAGCGGCCGAGGCGACATCGACGGGCGCCGGCGCCGCCAGCAATCGTTCGGCCAGTTGCGACAGCAACGCCAGGCGGCGGTTGCCGGTCTGCAACGCCGCATCCGCCCGCCGGCGCGCCTGGCGCTCCTCGCGGGCGGCCAACTCGCGCTCGATGGTCGGCGCCAGGCGTACGAGATTATCCTTGCTGAGGTAATCGCCGGCCCCGGCATGCAGCAACTCGACGGCCATCTCTTCGCCGCCCCCCGCGGAAATCATGATGACGGGCAGGTCGGGATCGTGCTTCTTGACGATATCGAGCACCGTCGGCCCGCCGAGACCAGGGAGGTTGGCGTCGCAGAGAATCACGTCCCAGGAAAGCTGCCCCAGAGCGGCGCGCAGCTCCGGATCGGTGGCGACCCGCCGGGCGGCGACCGCCAGAGCGCTACGCTCCAGCGCCTGCACCAGCAGCCGGAAATCGTTTTCCGAGTCTTCCACCAGCAGCAGATTGAGAGGAGGCGGCATTGGAGCAAAACCGTTCGAATGAGGTTCGTTCGGTAAAAAATAGCGACTTTTTCAGGAAAGAAAAGAACCGGGCCCACACGCGCCGGCAAAGGCGGTTTAATCGCCAAGGGGCAAGGTGAGAAAAAAAACCGTCCCCTTGCCCGGACGGCTCAACGCGCAGATGCCGCCGCCGTGCGCCTCCGCCAGCAATCGACTGATGTACAGACCAAGACCGGTCCCCTTGATTTTTTCGGTGCCGCCGGCGCGGAAATAACGCTCGAAGATGCGGGGCAAGTCCTCCGGTGCGATGCCCCGGCCGCGGTCGGCCACCGAAATATGCACCGCCCCGGCCGCCCGGCGGGCCGAGACCCGCACCGGACTATCGGGAGCGTACTTGAGGACGTTGCTCAGCAGGTTGCCCATGATCCGCTCCAGCCCTATCGGGTCCGCCGGCACCGGCGGCAAACCGGCCGGCAACACCAGACGCGCCCGCGTGGTGTCGAGGAAAAAATGCATGCGTTCGACCAGGGCCGGGAGAAAAGCGGCGAGGTCCAACGGCTGTTTGCTGATGGAAAACTCCAGGCGGGCCAAATCGGAGAGGTCCTCCATCATCCGCGTCATCATCTGCGCCCCGGCCAGTATCGTCCGAACATGAATCTCCGCCTCGCTCTTCGCCAACGTCAGCAGAAGCAGCTCGGCATGCCCCTGGATCACCGTCAGCGGCGTACGCAGGTCATGGGAAATCATCTGCACGAAAGTCTGGTTCTGCTCCTGCAGTTCGTGCAGGCGGGTGATATCGGTGAAAGAGGCGACCGCCCCGACGATTTCGTCGTCGGTGCGGATGGGCGCGGCCTGCAGCAGCAGGTAGGTCGATCCATTCCGGTCTTCATCGAGCACCAGCATTTCTCCGTCCACCACCTCGCCATGCAAGGCCTTCTTCGCCGGGAACTCTTCGGCCTCCAGCGAACGCCCATCCGGCCTGCGGACGCGGGCCCCCTTCGGTACAGCACCAGCCATCTTCCCCCCGTGAAAGAATGTGGAAATCCGTTCTCCCGCCGGATTCATGTGCGAAATCTCGCCATCCGGAGCATAGATGATCACCCCGGTGGATAACGAATGGATAATCGCCTCCCGTTCCGCCGCCTGCCGGCTCGCCTGCCGCAGCAGCTGTTCGCGCTCGTCCTGCAGTCGCTTGCTGTCGGTGATGTCCTGCACCACCACCACCACCCCGGTAATTTCGTCATTGAGGGACAGAATCGGCACCGTCGAATTGAGAACCGTCGCGCGCCGTCCGTCAAAGCGCTCGATATCGATCATATTATCCAGAGAGGTCTCTCCGTCCCGAAGCGCCCGCGCCGCCGGCCACTCTTCGGGACGGATCGCTTCGCCGCTGGCGGACCACCAACCCTTGAAGGCCCTGTAGTCAGGCGTGTTTCCGACCATCGGCGTCGCCCCGCCCAAGATTTTCCTGAAGGTTTCGTTGGTTTCGGAGAAGCTGCCGTCCGGCGCAATGATGACCAGCCCCACCGGCAGATGATTGATCACCGTGCGCAGGCGCAGCCGATCCTCGTCGGCATGCCGCCGCGCCTGGCGCGCCCGTTCCAGCAGGACCTGCCGTTCGGTCAGCGCCCCCTGCAACTGCTGGAAGATCGGCTTGATGGCGGTGACGCCAACCAGCAGCAAAGAGGAAACCGTCGCCGCGATCACCTCCTCCAAAAGGTTCAGCGGGTATTCCTGGGCCACCGCCAACCATAAGGTGAGCCCCTCGCGAAAAAAGCGCACCATCAAGGCGGCGGAGATGACGATCCAGGGCAAGCGGCGGCCCGAAATCGGAATGAGCCTGAGCGCCAGAACAGCAGTCAGCCCCTGCAAAAGCAACGATAGGATCAGGAACGAATAGGCCGCCATGGGGAGGGCCCCTCCAGATTTTAAAATTTTGTTAAGACAATATCATATTTCCTGCGGCGGGAAAGGCGTAGAGGCGGGGTTTCCCCGCGAAGGGGGCGACGTTCGAGGATGAGCGAGACGACCCAGGCGTTTGGATCCACGCCCCTCGAAGGGGGCGACTAAAGCCACCAGTTCGGAATCACAGGCGGGGATGACGTTTCAATCCACGCCCCCGCGAAGGGGGCAATCGGCGAAACCGGGCGGGGTGACCCCTCCCCTACGAGGATGATGGCGTGCAGCTGGTTGGGCGTGATCACGAATGCGTCCAACTCGACCAGCGGAAAATGTGCTGGTATGGCTTGCCACCATCTGTCGATTATGATTCCCGCTTCGCTGGGAATCAGCATACCGTCCGTTAGCCGCCCCAGCAGACATTCCCGTGAAGACTGCATATCGTCACAAAATACGCACCTGCTGCGGCGTAATCGTAATCCCGCAGGCGGATCGACCGACGGCGGTGATTCTCAGGATTGAATCGCATACGCGCATCCGCCGGAAATTATGCAAAACGGCGCCCGGACATTAAAAGCCCGCGCGCCGTATTTTTTCAGGTGAAGTTTTCCGGAATTCATTAACCCCCCTCGGGAACTTTGGTTATAGCAACCCGGCGAAAAACTGGCAATCGATTTCTCCACCAGCCCGCAAAATGCAAACATCTGGACACCCCCGCCCCCGCTGGGCTATTCTCTGCGCCTGTATACGCTGAGGATGCCATGCCGCTTTTCATCGAAATTTTGACCATCGTTCTGCCGGTTTTTATCGTCATTGCCCTCGGCTATCTGCTCAAACGCCTGGAGCTCATCGACAGCGCGTTTCTGTTTCAGACCAACCGGCTGGTCTATTACATCGCCCTGCCCCTGCTGCTGTTTTACAAAATCGGCACCGCTGACTTCTTCGCCAATTTCAACGCCACCCTGGTCTGTGGCTCGGCGGCGGCTATCGCCGTGGCCTTCTGTCTTTCCTACGGTTACGCCGCCCTGCGCCGCTACCCGCCGCCGGCGCGCGGCACCTTCAGCCAGGGGGCTTTCCGCGGCAACCTGGCCTACGTCGGCCTGGCCATCGTCCTCAACGCCTATGGGGAGGCGGGCTTCACCCGCGCCGGCATCCTCATGGGCTTTCTCGTGCCGGTGCTTAATTTCTTCGCCATCATCGCCCTGCTGCTGCCGCACCGACGGGACGGCGCAGCCGGGGAAAAAGGGCTCTGGCTGAAACAGCTGCTGCTTAATCCGCTCATCCTCGCCTCCTTCGCCGGCATTTTCTGGAGCTTCCTGCATCTGCCGATGCCGGTCATTCTCGAGCGCAGCCTGCACATCGCCACCGGCATGACCCTGCCGCTGGCGCTCATCGCCATCGGCGGCTCCTTCTCCCTGGAAAAACTCAAGGGGGATCTGGTCATGGCCGGTTTCGCCACCGGCATCAAAATTCTCTGGTTGCCGCTCATCGCCGCCGGCATTCTTTACGCCCTCGGCGTGCGCGGACAGGATCTCGGCATCGGCGTTCTTTTCGCCGGCACGCCGGCGGCGACCGCCACCTACATCATGGCGCACCAGATGAAGGGGGATGCCGAACTGGCCGGGTCGATCGTCATGCTGTCCACCCTTTTGTCGGCCTTCACCTACACGCTGGCCCTGTTCATCCTGCGCAGCCTCGGCATCTGAGCCCCGCGCCGCCTGCCGGAAACCATTTTCCATGC
>Ga0172382_10003404_pt1 | contig 25250 bp, 23 predicted proteins | sample Leawel138RmetaG_FD_122245 | JGI IMG/M metagenome (GOLD analysis project Ga0172382, IMG submission 122245) | Leachate microbial communities from a municipal landfill in Southern Ontario, Canada - Leachate well 138R metaG | ecosystem: Engineered > Solid waste > Landfill > Unclassified | place...
AGCGCACCCTTCGCGAACTCGAAGTGCCCCTTGACGGGAATCACCGCGGCGACGCCGGCGACCAGCGCGGGGAACAGCGGTGCGAACGGCCAGAACACCCCCATCGTCAGGCACACCGACGCGAACCCGACGAACAGCCCCGCCAGCAGCACGGCCGGTCGCTGGGTCCGAACCACCTCCGGGTTCGTCATACCGACGCCCCCACGTGGACGAGCAACCCGGCCGCGCTGAACACCGCCACCGGCACCAGCCCGGTGAACGGCGCCAACACCAATCCTGCCCCGTAACAACGCCTCTCAGGCGAAGAGCTGCGGCGGAACAGAGCAAGGCCGACCACCAGCAGTGCCACCGCGACCGCGCCAACCGCCACCCAGGCGACCACCGCGCCCTCCGATGTGATCAGTGCGTACACCGCCGCCGCCCAGAACGCTCCGCCCGTGAGCGCCCCGATCACCGCCGCGCGTGTCCAGTCGATCGTCACCGCATCAGCCTCCCGTATCCGTCGAGAAGAGTAAGCACACGTCACCGCCCCGGAAGAAACTCGGTGCCCTGCAGCGGTGTGTACACCCGCACCGTCGGCGCGTCGCCTGCCGGGCCGAACGGCGTGAAGTTCCCCGGCGGCACGATCGACATCGGCGGCGTCACCGGCATCGGCGCCGGCTCACCCACGCCGGGGATGGCAGGAGGAACCAGTTGCGGGACAACACTGTTGAAGCTCGGCACCACGGTCGGGTCGCCGACGTCCTTGTCGAACGGCAGCCCGGCCAGCGGGCCGGCGGCGTTGTCGAAGAACGTCGGCCACTCCTGCAGCACCGTGGTCGTCGTCCCGCCGCGGTCGCTGTAGACCTCCAGCGCCGGGAACGTCGTCACGTCGTCCCCGCCCACCCGCGGCCCGGTGTCCGACGGCACGATGCCCAGCGTCCCGTTCACGCTGATGCCCGAGCCCTTGGCCAGACCCTCACCGCCCGGCGAGAACGGATCGGCGGCGTTGTACTGGATCAGCACCCCGCCGTCGGAGGTCTGCACCGCGCCGATCGACGGGGTGCCGGTGCGCACCTGGCCGGTGTCGGCGTTGATCGACGGGTTCTGCCGTGCCACCACGATGCCGTTGTCGAAGTCGGTGTAGATCGCCACCCGCGACGCCTCCGGCCCGGCCGTGGGGGAGAAGTCGCGGTTGTCGCCGAGATTGTTGTCATACGGCGGCCAATCAAAGGTCGGCGCCCACACGTCCTCGCTCGGGATGAACAGATTCGTCCGGACCACGCCCTGGCCCGGCACCGGCTCGATCCGCGCCACCACGACGTTGGCGGCCACCCCTTGGTTCTTCGGGTCGTAGCTGTGCGGGTCGAGCGCGGAGGCGGTCAGCCAGTCGCTGTCGCTTGCCGGGTCGCGGCCGAACACCTCCCGGAACGCGTCGATCTGGTTCCTCGTGCGCTCGGACTCCGCGCCACCTTCCGGCGGCGGTGCCTCCCCGTCGCCTTCCGGCGGCGGTGCCTCCCCGTCGCCTTCCGGCGGCGGCGCCTCGGGCAGCCCGCCGAACTGCCGGCCGAAGCCCAACGCCTGGAACTCGCCGCCGATTGTGGCGATGTTGCCGCCCACGACGCTCAGGTCGGCGTTGGCGCGGGTGACGACCTCGGCCAGCTGGCTCAGGCCCTGCCGGACGATCGGCGCCACCATCAGCTCGCCGGCCCGGTTCCTGGGCACGCTGGCCGCGGCCGCGACCACCCACTCGCGGATCGCCTCGAGGTCCTGCCGCCCGGCCGTCACGATCTGCGCGGACCGGTCGATCTGGTCGGCCAGGCGCCTGTCGAGTAAGCCCAGCTCACCGACGACCCGCCGATGATCGGCGTTGGCCGTGCCGTACGCCTCCGCCGCGCCGCCCGACCAGTGCGCCGCCGGCGCCGCTTCGTCGAGATCGCGGCTCAACCCGGTCAGCGTTGCGCTCTCGTCATACGACGACCCCGGCTCCGGAGTGCCGGCACCGAAGGTCGCCCGCGCCTTCGACCACGTCGACAGGAACGCCTCCAGCACACCCACCGCTGCCATGACTCCCATTGTCGGCCCGCCCCGGTGACCCCACGCGCACCAATCTGCGCATGCCCTGAACGCCGCCTGAAGTTCGGCAAGAGTTTGCCTTATCTGCACGCGCCGGAGAGATGGTCCGCGCAACGAGTGGCCATACATCGGCCCGAGGACTGTTCACCCGAGGGTTCCCGCAGATGAATCAAGATCACGTTTTTGACTCGGGAACGGTCAATATCTGGCGGGCAGTTTATTAACGCCTCTATCATTTTTTGCCGTGGCGTCCGAACATATGACTGGGGATCAACCAGAGCTCCCCGTCGACCTCGTTCGGACTCTGCTCGGCGTGCTCCGGCAGCGCCTGGGGCTGGATGCCGCCTGGTTGTCGTCGTTCGACGACGGGATGCAGGTGATCGAGGTCCTCGACGGGAACGCCGACGGGCTCGGCGTTTCGCCAGGTCAGCGTATCGGACTGCCGGAGTCGTACTGCGTGCGCGTCATCGACGGGCGCCTGCCCGCCGTCATCCCCGACACGTCGGCCGACCAGACCACCGCCGCGCTGCCGATCACCCGCGAATCGGGTGTCGGCGCCTACGTCGGCGTCCCCGTCCCCGTCCCCGTCCCCGGCCACGGCGACGCGACGGCCGGCATGGTTTGCGTGGTCAGCCGCGAGCCCAAGCCGGACCTCACCGACGAGGACCTGCAGATCGTCAAGCAGGTCGCCGACCTCATCGGGACCCTGATCGACTCGCCGGCGCCCGGCGCGGACCCCACCGCCGACCAACGCAAGGCCATCCGCCGCGTGGTGGCCGAACGCGACTTCGAGGTGGTATTCCAGGCGGTGCACGACGCCGCGACCGGCAAGGTGGTGGGTGTGGAGGCGCTCGCCCGCTTCCCGTGCGAACCGTTCCGGCCTGACGCCTTCTTCCAACAGGCGGCCCAGCTCGGCCTCGACATCGAGCTGGAGACCGCGATCGTGCGGCGCGTCCTCTCCATGATCCCGCAGCTGCCCGACGACGTGTTCGTCGCGATGAACATCTCCCCGGCGGCGGCGCTGGCCGCCCCGTGGCACGAGCTTCTGGTCGACGTCGACCCGTCGCGCATCGTCCTGGAGATCACCGAGCATGTCGCCGTAGGAAACTACGGCGCGCTCGACGATGCGCTCGAATCGTGTCGGGCGCGGGGCATGCGCATCGCCGTCGACGACGTCGGCGCCGGCTTCGCGTCGTTCTCCCACGTGCTGGAGCTGACGCCGGAGTTCGTCAAGATCGACCAGTCGATCACCCGTCACATCGACGTCGACGACGCCAGGCGCCGCCTCGCGCAGGCCATCGCCGAGTTCGCCGGACAGATCGGCGCCACCGTGATCGCCGAAGGCGTGGAAAGCCAGGGCGAACTCGACGCCGTCGTCGCTGCCGGCATCACGTGGGCGCAGGGTTTCTGCCTCAGCCGGCCCAAGCCGCACGCGCACGGCTTCCCGCCTTCCTTCGCCACCGCGGCATCCACGGAACGGGTGCTGGCCCCTGTCGATCTGTTGGGGGACCGCCCTTTTGAGCTGGCACTGACCCATTCACCGATCGGGATGGCCGTCGTGGGCCTGGACGGAGGGTTCCTGCGCACCAACCGGGCGCTGCGGGCGATGCTCGGCTACAGCCGAGGAACATTGGCCGACATGACATTCCAGCAGATCACCCACCCCGATGATCTCGACGCCGACCTGGCGATGGTCGCCGAGTGCCTCGAGGGTCGGCGGCGGTCGTACCGCATCGACAAGCGCTACATCGCCGCCGACGGGCACATCGTGTGGTGCGCGCTGACCGTGGTGCTCGTACACGCCCCACGCGACCAACCGCGCTGTTTCGTCTCGCAGATCGTGGATGTGACGGCCGACCGCGCCCGTGAGGCCGAACTGGCCCGCCAGGCCGCGACCGATCCGCTCACCGCGATCGCGAACCGGTCCGCCGCGTTTCGTCGGCTTGAGCAGCTCGACGCCGGCCACGACGGCTACGGCGTGTTGTTCTGTGACATCGAGAGATTCAAGTCCGTCAACGACTGGTGCGGCCACCATGCCGGCGATCAGCTTCTGGTCGAGGTGGCCGCCCGCCTGCTCGCCGCCGTCGACGAGGGCGCGCTGGTGGCCCGGTGGGGCGGCGACGAATTCCTGGTCGTCACCGACACCGTCGAGGAGCACGAGCTGGCGCGGCTGGCCACCCGGATCACCGAGGAGGTCGACCGCACACCCGTCACGCTGGCCGACGGGACGCAGATGCCCGTCGCGATGACGATCGGCTTCGCCGCCCACCGGCCGGGCGACGGCCGGTCCATCGACGCGGTCCTCGACTGCGCGGACCAGGCCATGTACGAGCAGCGGCGGCAACGCCGGAACACGGTGCTGCACAAGGGTAACGAGGCAATCGGGTTGGTGGAGTAGGCGCCGCGGCGGCCGCTCAGCCGGGTGCGACGGTGCTCTGGCACCCCGCCGGTGTTAGCGTCCGGTTTATGAACGACGCACGCAGGCGCCGCACGGCGAAGGACGCGCAGGAGGGCGCCGCCGAGGAGACGCCGCTCGTCGACGAAGTGCGGCAGGCGTTGCCCGATCATCCCCTCGAACTGCTCGGCATCGGGAGCGTGATCATCGAAGCGACCAGACCCGACCCTCTGGGCTTGCCGCCGTCGCGTGAGCCGAACGAGACGGTGGACCTGGACAGCCTCGTGGCGGGCTTCATCGGCGTGCCGAACGCCGAGACGACGGCCCTGCTGGCTGTGCTCGCCGAGATGCTCGAGGACGCGGATCTGCGGGCTCGATGCCGCCAGGAGGTCGACGCACGGAGCCACACGCTGCCGCGGTGGCTCACCGAACTGTCGGATGTCGAGGTGTACCGCGCGGTGCGGATGACCCACCCGCAGGGCGACCACGACGAGGTGCTCATCGGGGCCCGGCTGGCCGGCGGACATCAGCTGACCTGTGCGGTGGCCATCGCCCGTGATGGAGGAGCGATCAAAGATGGCTTCGCCGTGGCAGATTCGATCAGCAACGTGGTTCGCACCGCCGCGGAACGCAACACCGACCCGGAAACCGGCTTCGCCGTCATGGCCCTCACCGACGCGCGGTCAGCACTGGAGCACGGGCTCAAGAACAGCGGTGTCGTCCTGGAGCCGACGGATTCGTGGCCCGCCTGCCGCCCGCTGTTGCAGTGGCTGACTCGATGCCTGCACTGACCGCTTACTCAGGGTCGAGCGTCGCGAGAAGCCCGGTGAGGTCCTGGTCGAAGTAGTACACCTGCCCGAGCGCGGTCAGTCGGGCCAGCAGATGGGCCGGCAGTGACTCCCCGGCGCGCAGCGCCGACTTCAGCGCGATGATCATCGCGTCGTTGTACTCGCCGACGCCCAGACGCACGAACGCGGTGTTCAGCTCGCTGATGTTCAGCCACTTGCGGCAGTGCTCCACCAGATCCCAAGCTGCTTCGCTCAACTCGGAACTGTCCATAGCTCATTTTCGGCCATGGGTCGGCGCAGCGCTCGCCGAGACTGCGTGTGCTGTGATCGCCACGCGCATTTGACGCGCGTGGAATGCGATTTCGGCGACGGGGTGCCGGACACCAACCCGCCACCCGGCGTTCACCGGGTGATCGTGATCCGCTCATCTGCCCAGGTCAAGGTCAACCGTCCCATCGGCACAACTGAAGAGGGTGACGGATGACGGCCTCGCACCTGGCCCGAGCCATGACCACCGCGGCGATCGCGGCACTGCTGCTCGCCGCCTGCTCCACCGACACCCAGGACGAGGCGCCCGCCGAGGGCACCGACACCCCCAAGGCCACCTCGCCGATCGACTTCAACATCCCCGACGCCGAGCGCTTCCACCGCGCCGCCACCTACCCGGTGTACCTGAACAAACCCGCCGACGAAGACCCGGCTTCCGAGACCGTCGCCGAGATCTCCACCGTCACCCCCGACGGCAACACCGTCATCTACACCGACGCCGCCGCCAAGCGCATCGGCTTCCTCGACATCAGTGACCCCGCCAAACCCGTTGGACTGGGCACGCTTTCGCTTGCCGAGCTGGGACACGCCGACGACCAGCCCACCTCGGTGGCCGCGGTCGGCGAGTTCGTCCTCGTCGTCGTCGACACCACCGGCGGCGACTTCACCAAGCCGTCCGGGCGCGTCGACGTCGTCCGCGTGGCCGACCGGACCCGCGTGCACAGCATCGACCTCGGCGGCCAGCCCGACTCGATCGCGATCGCCGGGGACGGCTCGTTCGCCGCCATCGCGATGGAGAACCAGCGCGACGAGGAGTTCACCCCGCCCGGCGCCGAGGAAGGCGACCTGCCCCAGCCCCCGACCGGTTTCCTTCAGCTGATCAACCTCACCGGCGCCCCGACCGGATGGACGCCGCGCAAGGTCGACTTCGACGTCGAGGCCGCCCGCGCCGCCGGACTGGACGCCCCCGAGGATCTCGAGCCCGAGTACGTCAGCATCAACTCCCGCGGCCAGGTCGCGGTGACGCTGCAGGAGAACAACGGCATCGCCATCGTCGACGGCCGCACCGGTGCCGTGCAGAAGATCTTCACCGCCGGAACCGCATCCGTGGCCGGCATCGACACCGCCGAGGACGACGCCATCGACCAGACCGGCTCGATCACCGACACCCCGCGCGAACCCGACGCCATCGGCTGGGTCGACGACGACCACGTCGCCACCGCCAACGAGGGCGACTGGAAGGGCGGCACCCGCGGCTGGACCATCTTCGACGCCACCACCGGCGAGGTGGTCTGGGACGCCGGCAACACCGTCGAGCAGCTGGCCGTGCGCACCGGCATGCACATCGAAGGTCGTTCGGAATCCAAGGGACCCGAGCCCGAAGGCCTGGCGATCACCGAGATCGGCGGCCGCCCCACCGCGCTGGTGGCGTCCGAGCGGAGCAACTTCGTCGCCGTCTACGACGTCAGCGACGTCACCGCCCCGCAGTTCCGCCAGATCCTGCCCACCACGCCCGGCCCCGAGGGCGTGCTGCCGATCCCGTCGCGCGAGCTGGTCGTCATCTCCTCGGAGGCAGACGACGCCGAGGCCCGGGTCCGCGCATCGGTCACCGTCTACGGGTTCGGTGCCGAATTCGCCGGTGCCAAACCGTCTTTCCCGTCCATCGTGTCCGGTGACGTCGACGACGCCCCGATCGCGTGGGGTGCGCTCAGTGCGCTGTCGGCCGACCCCGCCGACGAGAACCGGCTCTACACCTCCACCGACAACGCCTACGGGCCGTCGCGGATCCTCGGCATCGACCTGACGAAGACGCCGGCGCTGATCGACACGCAGCTGCCGATCACCGACAACGGCCAGCCCGTCACCCTCGACGTGGAAGGGGTGGCCGCCAAACCTGACGGCGGCTTCGTGCTGGCGGTCGAGGGCGAGGAGGGCCCCGGCAACGAGCTGGTGTTCGTCGCCGCCGACGGCAAGATCGAGAAGCGGGTGTCGCTGCCCGCCGATGTCGCGGCCGGCCTGGGTGGTCAGGGCCTGGAAGGCGTCGCGGTCGACGGTGACGCCGTCTGGGTGGCGTTGCAGCGCGAGGTCAAGACCGACCCCAAGGGCGTGGCCAGGATCGGCCGTTACACCCCGGCCGACGACCGCTGGGAGTGGTTCGGCTACCAGCTCGACTCCACCGACACCGAGGGCGACTGGATCGGGTTGTCCGAGATCCAGGTGCACGACGGCTCGCTGCTGGTGCTGGAGCGCGACAAGCTCAACGGTCCCGACGCCCGGGTCAAGGCGATCTACCGCGTGGCCATCCCGGACGGCGGGGGAGCGACGGGTGCCGAGGCGCCGAAGGTGCTGCCGAAGACGTTGGCGCGCAACATTCTTCCCGATCTGCAGGCCAACCGCGGCTTCACCCAGGAGAAGGTGGAGGGCTTCGCGGTGGCAGGCAACGGCAAGCTCTATGTCGTCACCGACAACGACGGGCTCGACGACGCCAACGGCGAGACGGTGTTCCTCGACCTGGGGTCCGCGGGCCAGGCGCTCGGCGGGTAGGTCAGGTCAACCGGCGGCCCAGAATCTCCAGTGATCTCAGGAGCACATCCTCGGGAAACGGGTTGTTGTGCGACGCCGCGATCAGCACGCCGACGATCGCCCCGGCGACGACGCGCCGCTCCATCTCGTCGGTCGGTCCGTCGGGGCGGTCGGTCAACGCGTCGGCGATGAGGTCGATCAGCCGGACGTATTCCGTATAGACCAGACCGCGGGCCTCCGGGATCGCGTACATCATCTGCTCGCCGGCGACGAAGTCGTCGCGTTCCTCCTGGGTGAGGCCGTCGAACACCGTGCCGACGGCGTGCCGGTATGCGGGCACGATGGGCAGTTCCTTCGGTGCGGCGATGAATGCCTCGACGATCGGGGAGATCTTGTCGTCGGAGATGAGCAGCCTCTCCTTGACCCCGAAGTAGCGGTAGAACGTGCGCGGCGAGACGTCGGCCGCCTCGGCTATCTGCTCCACGGTGGTGTTGGCATAGCCCTGCTTTGCGAAGAGGCGGAACGCCTCGCGGCGAATGGCCAGGCGTGTCCGCACTTTCTTGCGTTCCCGCAGACTCTGCGGGCGATCGTGTCCCGACACCGGCCCGTTCCCTCCTCTCCCTGTCCGAATACGTTGGTGTGCAACTGGATCCCGCCGATGTGGGCGGCTACGACATCCGGGTGTCCAGGATGGTCAGCGCCCTGGACACCGACTCCTGCGGTAGGGGTTGGTTGTGCGCCGCGGCGATGACAACGCCGACCACCGCGCCGGCGATCACACGTCGTTCGAGGTCGTCCACGTCCTCCTCGAGGCGATCTCTCAGTACGTCGGCGATCGAGTCGATCAGCGCGACGTATTCGGTGTAGACCAGGTTGAGCGCCTCCGGCACCTGGTAGAGGATTCGTTGCCCGGCGATGGCGTCCACGCGCTCCACCGCGGACAACGCCCCGAGCACCTCTTCCACGGCGTGCCGGTAGGCGGCCGCGACCGTCAGTTCCCGGGGCGCGCCGGCGAATGCCTCGACAATGGGCGAACGCTGATCGTCGGACAGGAGTAACGCTTCTTTGACTCCGAAATATCGGTAGAAAGTCCTGGGTGAAACTTCGGCGGCTTCGGCAATCTGATCTATCGTCGTATTCGCATATCCTTGCGTCTCGAACAACCGGAACGCCTCCCGGCGTATCGCGAGACGCGTCTGTGTCTTCTTCCGCTCGCGCAGACTGCTGGAGCGATCAGGCGCCGACACCAGGCAAGTTTCCATCATCAAACTCTTTTCGCCAAAACGGATGTGCGCAGGCTTTTGCCCGTCTGCCATGAATGCGACCACCCCCTGCGGAAAGGTTCCCATACCGATAGGGCGATTATTCGAATATCCTCATTTGGTCACACGCGGGCAGTTCAGGGCGTCGAAAGCGACGTTTGCGAATTCCAATACAAATGACTTGTCGAGCAAACTGCCCGTCCGCCGACCGGGGTGCGGATAACGCACGGCCGGGTGGATGTCGGTGCCCTGCGCGAGAATGCGGCGACCGCCCATCCCGAATCCGAGGGAGCTGACCGTGAGCCGACCGATCCAGCGCATCAACCCGCCCCAGCTGTTCGACTCCACCGCGAACCATCACTCGCAGGGGTCCGTGGTCGAGGCGGGCAAGTTGGCGTTCTTCTCCGGCCAGGTTGCGTGGAGTCCGTCGTGCCCGTCGGCGCCGTCCTCGCTTGCCGAGCAGGCGCGGATGGTGACGGCCAACCTTCAGGTGTGCCTGGACTCCGTCGGCGCCACCCGCGACGACATCGCGATGGCGCGGATCTACGTCGTCGACCTGACGCCGGAGCGGCTGGGGGAGGCGTTTCCGGCGCTCGGGGAGTTCTTCGGTTCCTCGCTGCCGAGCCTGACCGGGATCGGGGTGCAGGCGCTGGCCGGGCCGGACCTGCAGATCGAGATCGAGATGGTGGTGCGGGTGCCGTCGTGACGGCGGTGACAGGCCTCACAGCATTTGGCGTTCAACCCTCCAGTGCGGGTAGGGTTTCTGTCGCGGGGAGGTTCCGGCACTAGCCGGTCCCCTGATTCACGCTTAATCGGCACTCGTGCAACATCTTTCGCGCAATGACGCGCACCTGATCATGCCCGCGTCACGCGAAGGGAGCCCTGTGGGGACGATGGTTGAAGCGATCACACCGCAGCAGGAGCAGTCGGTTCTTGCGGCGCTGCGCTCGCCGCGCAGGCTGCGCACCGAGGTACTCGGCGGCCTCGTCGTCGCCCTCGCCCTGATCCCGGAGGCGATCTCGTTCTCCATCATCGCCGGGGTGGATCCGCGGGTCGGCCTGTTCGCGTCGTTCACCATGGCTGTCACCATCGCGATCGTCGGCGGCCGGCCCGCGATGATCTCGGCCGCCACCGGCGCCGTCGCGCTCGTCATCGCGCCGCTGGTGCACAGCCACGGCCTGGACTACCTGATCGCCGCGGTGATCCTCGCCGGCGTGCTGCAGCTGCTGCTCGGCGGTCTCGGCGTGGCGAAACTCATGCGGTTCGTGCCCCGCAGCGTGATGGTCGGATTCGTCAACGCGCTGGCGATTCTGATCTTCATGTCCCAGGTTCCACACCTGCTCGGGGTGCCGTGGCTGGTCTACCCGATGGTCGCGGTTGGCATCCTCGTCATCGTCGCGCTGCCGAAGCTGACCGCCGCGATCCCCGGCCCGCTGGTGGCCATCGTGCTGCTCACCGCGGCCGCGATCGGCTTCGGCTGGTCGGTGCCCGACGTCGGCGACGAAGGTCAGCTGCCGTCGAGCCTGCCGTCGCTGCTCATCCCCGACGTGCCGCTGACGTTCGACACGCTGCGCATCATCGCGCCGTACGCGCTCGCGATGGCCCTGGTCGGACTGTTGGAGTCGCTGATGACGGCCAAGCTGGTCGACGACATCACCGACACCCACTCCGACAAGTCCCGAGAAGCCGTCGGACAGGGCGTCGCCAACGTGGTCACCGGGTTCTTCGGCGGCATGGGCGGCTGCGCGATGATCGGCCAGACCATGATCAACGTCAAGGTCAGCGGCGCCCGCACCCGCATCTCGACGTTCCTGGCGGGCGCGTTTCTGCTCGGTCTGGTGGTCGGCCTCGGCGACCTCGTCGCGCAGATCCCGATGGCCGCGCTCGTCGCCGTGATGATCATGGTGTCGGTGGCCACCCTGGACTGGCACAGCATCAACCCGAAGACGTTGCGCCGCATGCCGAAAAGCGAGACGTTGGTGATGGTCTCGACCGTCGCCGTCACCGTGGCCACGCACAATCTCGCCTACGGTGTCGCGGTCGGCACGCTGGCGGCGATGGTGCTGTTCGCCCGCCGCGTCGCACATTTCACCGAGGTCGTGCCCGTCGACTCCGGAGCAGCGGACACCCGCGTGTACGTCGTCACCGGCGAGCTGTTCTTCGCGTCGAGCAACGACATGGTCTACCAGTTCGACTATGCCGGCGACCCCGACAACATCGTCATCGACATGAGCGCGGCCCACATCTGGGATGCCTCCACCGTCGCCACGCTCGACGCGGTCACCACCAAGTACGCGGCAAAAGGCAAGACTGTCACCATCGTCGGGATGAACGACAGTAGCGCGCAACGACACGCGCAACTCAGTGGGCAGCTGACCGGTGGCTGAACTGCTGCAGATCGGTGAGGTCGCCGCCCGCACCGAACTGTCGGTCAAGACGATCCGGCATTACGACGAGGTCGGTCTGGTGACGCCCTCGTCGCGGTCCGGTGGAGGTTTTCGCCTCTACACCGACGACGACGTGAGCCGGCTGATCGCGATCCGCCGGATGAAGCCGCTGGGCTTCACTCTCGACGAGATGCGCGGCCTGCTCGACGCTCTGGACACGCTGGCGTCACCGGACACCGGGGCGCAAGCGCGTGCCGAGGCGTCCGCGTACCTGGCGGTGTGCCACGGTCGTGCCCAGGAGGCGTGCGTCACGCTGACCCGACAGCTGGGCTACGCGCGGGAATTCATGGAGCAGCTGGCGGCGGCATCAGGTGAGGACGTCACACCGCACTGACGTCGCGCACCGCGCCCTTGTCGGCCGACATCGCAAGCGCGGCATACGCCCGCAACGCCGCCGACACCACCCGTTGACGATCACGCGGCCGGTAGCCACCGGACGCCTGCAGCGCGGCCCGACGCCGCTGTAGTTCGTCGTCGCCGACATCGAGGGCAATGGTGCGGTGCGGGATGTCGATCGTGATCGTGTCCCCGTCCTCGATCAGCGCGATCACGCCCCCGGCCGCGGCCTCGGGCGAGACGTGGCCGATCGACAGGCCCGACGAACCGCCGGAGAACCGGCCGTCGGTAACCAGCGCGCACACCGTGGCCAGCCCGCGTCCTTTCAGATAAGAAGTGGGATAAAGCATCTCCTGCATCCCCGGCCCACCCTTGGGGCCCTCGTAGCGCACCACCACCACATCGCCCGGCCGCGCCCGGCCATTCAGGATCGCCTCGACCGCTCCCTCCTGCGACTCCACCACGACGGCCGGACCCGTGAACGTCAGCATCGACTCGTCCACCCCCGCGGTTTTGACGATGCACCCGTCCACCGCGAGGTTCCCCCGCAACACCGCGAGCCCACCGTCTGCCGAATAGGCATGCTGCACATCGCGAATGCAGCCCTCTTCGGCGTCGGTGTCGAGGGTGTCCCACCGTTGCGACTGGCTGAACGCCGACGCCGACCGCACGCATCCCGGTGCGGCATGAAACAACTCGACCGCTTCCGGAGACGCGGATCCGCCGCGAATGTCCCAGCGGCGCAACCACTGCGCCAGCGACCGGGAGTGCACCGAGTGCACGGTCTCATGAAGGTGGCCGCCTCGCCACAACTCGCCGAGGATCGCCGGGATCCCGCCCGCCCGGTGCACGTCCTCCATCAGGTAATGCCCATTGGGTGCCACCTTGCACAGGCACGGCACCGCCCGGCTGCGCTTCTCGATGTCCTCCAGCGTGTAATCCAACTCGGCCTCGCGGGCGGCGGCCAGCAGGTGCAGGATCGTGTTGGTGCTGCCGCCCATCGCGATGTCCATCGCCATCGCGTTGTCGAATGCGTCGCGATTCGCGATCGCGCGCGGCAGCACGCTCGCGTCGTCCTCGTCGTAATAGCGCCGGCACAGATCCATGACGGTGGCTCCGGCGTCCTCGTAGAGTGCGCGGCGCGCGGTGTGGGTCGCCAGCACCGAACCGTTGCCCGGCAGCGCCAGACCCAGTGCCTCGGTCAGGCAGTTCATCGAGTTCGCGGTGAACATCCCCGAGCAGGATCCGCACGTCGGGCACGCCGACTCCTCGATACGCGCCAGATCCCGGTCCGACACCGTCGTGTCGACCGCGTCGGCGATCGCCGAGATTAGGTTCAGCCGGGTGCGCACGGTGCCGTCGACCAGCACGGCGGTGCCGCCCTCCATCGGCCCGCCGGACACGAACACCGTCGGGATATTCAGCCGCAGCGCGGCCATCAGCATGCCGGGAGTGATTTTGTCGCAGTTGGAGATACACACCAGCGCGTCGGCGCGGTGCGCGTTGACCATGTACTCGATCGAGTCGGCGATCAGATCTCGGCTCGGCAGCGAGTACAGCATGCCGCCGTGGCCCATCGCGATGCCGTCGTCGACGGCGATGGTGTTGAACTCGCGCGGCACCCCGCCCGCGGCCGTGACCGCCTCGGAGACGATGCGCCCCACCGGCTGCAGATGGGTGTGGCCCGGCACGAACTCGGTGAAGCTGTTTGCGACCGCCACGATCGGCTTGCCGATGTCGGCGCCGTCCACACCCGCCGCGCGCAGCAACGACCGCGCCCCCGCCATGTTCCGCCCATGGGTGACCGTCCGTGACCTCAGCTCCATGGCCCCCACGCTGCAATCTCGGTCCGCGGCGGGGAAGACGGCGCGGATACTGGTAGCGGCACTACTACCCTCGAATCGTGGACAGACGCGCGCAGCAACGCCTGGCGCTCGGTGAGTTCCTGCGGGCGCGGCGGCGGGCGGCGGTGCGCGCCGAACTCGGGCTGCCCGACATGCCGCGGTCGCGCACCAGCGGGCTGCGTCGTGAGGAGGTCGCGGTGCAGGCCGGGGTGAGCGTCACCTGGTACACGTGGCTGGAGCAGGGCCGCGACATCAACCCGTCCAGGCAGGTGCTCGACGCCATTGCGCGGGCGCTGCGGCTGTCGCCGTCCGAACACGAGTACGTGTTGGCCCTCGGCGGCTACACCGTCGACCACGCCGTCACCGCCGGCCCGCCGCCCCCGCAGATCCAGCGGTTCCTTGATGCGCTGGGCGGCCATCCGGCGTTCGCGATCACGTCGGACTGGGGAATCGCGGCCTGGAACACCGCGTACGCGGCGCTGTATCCGAACATCGAGCGCGTGCCGCCCCCCGATCGGAACCTGCTGTGGCTGGTGTTCATGGACCCCGCGATCCGGGAGCTGTTGCCGGACTGGGATGCCGACAGCCGGCGCTTCCTCGCCGAGTTCCGCGCCGACGCGGGCCCGATGGTCGGCGAACCGTCGTACACCGCGCTGGTGTCGCGATTGTCCTCGGAAAGCCCACATTTTGCGACGGCATGGCGGGCCGCCGACATCGAGCGGTTCACCTCACGCGAGCGGTTGTTCCGTCATCCCGTGGTAGGCGAGCTGCGGCTCGAACACCACCAGGTCGCGCCCGTCGACGTGCCCGACATCCAGATCGTCGCCTACCTTCCCGAGCCGGGTTCGGTTGCAGCCGAACGGCTTCGCCGACTCGTCGGTCAGGCCGGGGATACCGCGCGGTAGACCAGATCGGCGATCGTCCGGCAGTACCGGTCATCGATCGGCTCACCGGTGTACAACGCGCGCATGTTGATGGGCGCGAAGAGCAACTCCAGCACGGTGAAGTGGTCGATGTCCTCTGCCATCTCACCGCGCTGTCGGGCCCGTTCGAACACCACCCCCAGGTCTGCGGCCCGCGATCGCCATGCCGATCGCCGGATCTCGACGCTGGCCACGTGTACGTCACCGATGAGGTGGCCGCCGTGCAATTTGCGGCCGGCCTCCGACGTCACGATCGCCGCCATCCGGCCTGCCAGGTGGAACAAATCCGTGCGCAGCGATCCGGTGTCGGGTACGGCGCCGTCGTCACCGGGCCGCTCGGCGAGGGCGTCGAGGACCAGACTCTCCGGATCCGGCCAGCGTCGACGGATTGCCTCGACGTCCAGCCCGTGCCGGTGGGCCATGGCCCCGACATCGAACCGGTCGATACCCCAGCGGGCAAGCTCGTCGTGCACCGCGGCGATGACCCGGTCACGGTCGTCGTCGGCACCTGAATGGTCGCGCGTCACTGCTAACCCCTCCGCGAATGAACCCCGACCTCACGATGCCACATCGTCGTGGTGGTCCATTCCGCGAATTTCTCCCTCGAATGCGGCACGCAGGGGGGCTCAAGCGCACCGAATCCGCATCACCGGGCGGCGTCGGGCCGCTCCTCGTCCCTCCGGGTGGCACGCAGCGAACCGGGGTGGGCCTTGGCGCTCGGGTCACGCCGGGTCTTGATCAGGCTGGCGACGGTGACGATCGTCAGGATCACCACGATCACCACCAGGCTCAGATAGGTGTCGACCTCCGGGATGCTCGGGTTGACGTCGACGTGACCCCAGTGCAGCACCAGCTTGACGCCGATGAAGGCCAGGATGATCGACAGCCCGGTCGACAGGTACACCAACCGGTCCAGCAGCCCCTTGACCAGGAAGAACAACGCGCGCAGACCCAGCAGCGCGAACGCGTTCGCGGTGAACACGATGTAGGGCTCGCTGGTCACGCCGAACACGGCCGGGATCGAGTCCAGCGCGAACAGCAGGTCGACGCTGCCGATCGCGACCAGCACCGCCAGCATCGGGGTCGCCATCCGGCGTCCGTTGGCCCGGGTGAACAGCTTGCCGCCGTCGTACTCGTCGCTGATCGGGATCAACCGCCGGGTGGCCCTGATCATGATGTTGTTCTCGACGTCGGGGTCCTCGTCGCGATGCCGGAACAGCTGGACGGCGGTGAAGATCAGCAGCAGGCCGAAGAGCAGGAACATGAACGAGAACAGCGACAGCAGCGCCGCGCCGACGGCGATGAAGATCGCCCGCATGATCAGCGCCAGGATGATGCCGAAGGTCAGCACCTTGTGCTGGTGCTCCTCGGGCACCGCGAACGTCGCCATGATGATCACGAACACGAACAGGTTGTCGACCGACAGGCTCTTCTCGACGATGTACCCGGCGAAATACTGGGTGCCGAAGTCGCCGCCGTAGGTGACGGCGAACCACACGCCGAAACCGATGGCGATCAGGATGTAGAACACCGACCACGCCGTGGCCTCCCGGAACCCGACCCGATGCGGCCGCAGTGCCGCCAGGAGGAGATCCACTGCGAGCAGGGCGACGATCAGCCCGATCGTCACCGCCCACGTCGCTGCGCTGATGTCGAGCATGTGTCGGTTGTCCTCCCGTCTCTCGATGTTCTCCCATCGTCACGAGGGATCGCAGGCCGTCAAGGGCTTCGGTGCATTGGTCGCCAATTCGTAAGACTGCCGGGCGATCAGGGGAAGGTCCACGTTCAGCGGCGCGAATTCGGGGAACAGAACGGTTCGTGGAATTCGAATGCGCAGTCGTCGGCGCCGGCGCGGCGGGCCTGAGTGCGGCACTTGTGCTGGGCCGGGCCCGGCGCACCACGATCGTCATCGACGCCGACGACCCGAGCAACCGGGCGTCGCCCGTCATCGGCGGGCTGCTCGGATACGATCGGCGACCGCCCGACGAGCTGTACGCGGCCGGGCGCGCGGAACTCGGGGAGTACCCGAGCGTGGAGTTCCGCCGCGGGGAGGTGCGGGACGGCCGCCGGATCGACCGTGGATTCCTCCTCGACGTCGACGGCGCCCAGATCCGGGCGCGGCGGGTGCTTCTCGCCACCGGCATGTCGTACTGCCCGCCGCAGCTGCCCGGGCTGGCCGAGCTGTGGGGCCGATCGGTGTTCCAGTGCCCGTTCTGCCACGGCTGGGAGATGCGGGACGGGAAGCTGGCGGCGCTGGCATCCGGCGAGCAGGGGCTGCACACGGCGCTGATGCTGCGGGGCTGGACCGACGACGTGGTGCTGCTGACCGACGGCAGCTCCGGGCTGTCCGCTGACGACAAGCAGGTGCTGCACCGGGCCGGCGTGACCGTCGACGACCGGCGCGTCGTCGAATTGACCGGTACGGATGGCCGATTGGAGAGCATCGCGTTCGCCGACGGAACCCGGCTGGCCAGGGACGGGCTGCTGGTGGAGGCGCCGGTGCGACAGCGGTCCGCGCTCGCCGCACAGCTGGGCGCGACGTGCACGCCCGGCCCGCTGGGCACCGAACCACTCGCCGTTGACACGATGGCTCGCACCAGCGCCGGTGGGGTTTTCGCGGCCGGGGACGTCTGCACCGAGCAGCCGCACATCGCCGGCGCGGTCGCGTCGGGGTCGCAGGCCGCGATGATCGTCGTGCAGAGTCTGCTGGCCGACGAATACGGGCTGCCGTTCCCGCCGGGGTAGATTCGCATTGTGGCGGACACGGTTTGGACGTTGGACTCCTCGGACGGCGCGCTGACCGTGACCACCGGGGTGGCGGGTCCGGCCGCCGCGATGGGCCACCGGCTGACGATCGCGATGGCGTGGCAGGCCACGGTGCGGTGGGCCGACGAGCCGGTGTCGATGGAGCTGACGGTGGACGTCGGCAGCCTCGAAGTGCTGCGCGGGGAGGGCGGGGTGAAGGGGTTGACGGGCCCGGAGAAGGCGCTGGCGCGATCCAACGCCCTCAAGACTCTGGAGGCGAAACGGTTCCCGCACATCATATTTCGGTCCGACCGGATCGCGAAGACGGACGACGGGTACCGGCTGACGGGCACTCTGGAGGTCCACGGGAAGGCCCGCGAGCAGGTGGTGGACCTGCGGGTGGACGATCTCGGGGACAGTTGGCGGATGTCGTGTGAGGCCGTGGTTCGTCACTCCGACTTCGGCGTCAAGCCCTACTCGATGATGATGGGCGCCATGAAGGTCGCCGACGAGGTGACGGTGTCGTTTTCCGCTGAGCGGGCGCAGTAAGCGCTGAGATTGCACACCGCAGGTCACACGTCGCGCACCGCGAGATAGTGCTGGGAGACCGGCGTGCCGTCGGTGTACTGCTCGACGTTCTGTTCGATCAGCTGGTCCTGCCCGGTCAGCCGGGTGTAGTGCTGATGCATGTGCTCGCCCCAGGACCGCACGATGAAAGTCTCCACGAACGTCGACTCCTGCTCGACGCTGCGGAACAGCCGCCACTGCGAGGCGCCGGTGCGCTGACGCGACCGGCCCAGCACCGCCATGGCCGCCAGGAACGCGTCTTCGTTGTGCGCCGGGACGCAGTAGGACGTCAGCACCAGCACCGGACCGTCCAGCGGTTCGGGCTCGAAGACCAGCGTCGGCTCGGGCCAGTGCGACGACGGCGTCAGGTCGAGATTGCCGGTGCCGGCGTGCAGCGGCCACCACAGCGACGACAGGGCACACATCACCAGCAGGCCCGCGCTGACCAGCAGGCTGGTGACGCTGTTCGTGGCTCCGGCGAGCAACCCCCACAGCAGTGACCCGATGGCCTGCCCGCCCATGAAGATCAACTGGTACACCGACAACCCGCGGGCACGCACCCACGCGGGCAGGCTCAGCTGCATCGAGGCGTTGAGCGTCGACAGCGACAACAACCATGCGCCGCCGCCGACCACCAGCGCCGCCAGCACGGCGGCGAAATCGGGCACCAGGGCCAGCACCGCGGTGGCCACCGCGAACCCCGCCGCGCCGGCCGTGAGCAACACGTTCTGGCCGAACCGGGTGCGCAGACCCGACAACACGAAAGCGCCGAGCACCGCACCCGCACCCAGTGCTCCCAGAAGTAGGCCGTAACCGGCCGATCCCAGGCCCAACTGGTTGGCCGCGATGACCGGCAGCAGTCCCCACAGCGCGCTGGCGGGTGCGATGAACAGCACGGTCCGTAGCAGGATCCGCCGCACTATCGGTGAGCTGCGGATGTACCGTCCGCCCGCGCTCAGCGCCGCGAGCGCCCGCTCGGGCGGGAAGTCGCGCTGGACCGCGGGCCGCCGCCACGAGATCAGCACCAGCACGATCCCGATGAACGACACCGCGTTGAGCGCGAACACCAGCGTCGGGCCGGTCAGCGACACCAGCGCGCCGGCGATCGCCGGACCGATCGCGCGGGCGCCGTTCATGCTCATGCTGCCCAGCGCCGCCGCGGCCGGAATCTGGTGAGCGGGAACGAGATCGGGCTGGATGGCCTGCCAGGCCGGCGCGGTGAGCGCCTGGCCACAGCCGATGACGAACAACAACATCAGCAGCACGGTCGGGGTGGTCAGCCCGGCGCCGGTCAGCACCGCCAGCAAGCCGACGCCGGCGGCCATCGCGCCCTGGGTGGCGATCAGCAGCCTGCGCCGGTCGATCAGGTCGGCCAGCACGCCGGACGGCAACGCCAGCAGCATCACCGGCAGCGTGGTTGCGGTCTGTACCAGCGGGACCAGGACCGCGGCACGGGGATCGTCGACCAGCATCCACTGCGCACCGACGGTCTGCATCCAGGTGCCCAGGTTGGACACGAACTGCGCGATCCACAGCGCGCGAAAGATCGGCGATCCCAACGGCGCGCACGTCGAGGTCGACCCTGCGAGTGCCATCAGCTACCGCTGAAGGCGCTGTGCGACGTCCCCGTACCGCTCGAAACGCTCCGGATCGGCCAGCGCGTTGTAGAGCACGACGCGGGTGGCGGTCCCGCCGTACTTGGCGGTGAGCGCGTCGGCCAGGCCGTCCCACGTCGACTCGGTCGCGAACGCGGCGATGTGCTCGTCGGTGATCTGCGCGGCCATGCCTTCGACGTCGCCGGCCTTCTGCCGCTCCCGGATGCGGGCGGTCGTCCCCTCGAAGCCGGCCTCGTCCCAGATGAACGAATAGTTCGGGGTACTGCCGTAGAAGCTCATGCTCGCCCGCACCAGTTCGCGCTCTCGGTGCCGTTCCTCGTCGGTGTCGCCGACGATAGTCATGACCGGCACGATCACCGCGATGTCGTCCGGTGGCCGTCCTGAGTTCTGCGCTCCCTCAGCGAGTTTCGGGATCACATGGCGCGCGATGTAGCCCGGCTCGCCGAGCGGATGCACGTGCACCCCGTCGGCGACCTCGCCCGCCATCCGCAGCATCCACGGGTTCACCGCCGCCACATCAACTTTCGGATCCGGTGCGTCGATCGGCCCCGCGCTCCACTGCGGGGTGATGAAGTCCAGGTTGTAGAACTCGCCGTGATGGTCCAGCTTGCCCGTCCGGAACGCCGCGAAACAGGCTTTGACCGCGAGCACGTAGTCGCGCAACCGCGGACCGGGATGCTCGAACTCGGCGCCGTACCGTCGCACCACGTGCGTGCGCACCTGGGTGCCCAGCCCCAGCCGGAACTTCCCGCCGGTGGCCTCCTGCAGTTCCCAGGCCGAGGCGGCCGTCACGAAGGGACTTCGCGGGAACGCGACCGCCACGCCCGTCGACAACTCCAGCCCCGGCGCGGCATGAGCGGCCACGGCAGCACCGAGGTAGGCGGTCCGGCCGGTCTCGGTGAACAGCAATCCGCTGAATCCGACCTCCTGGGTGCGCCGGGCGAGCTCACCGGTCGACTGCAGTGGCTGCGGAGTCGTCATCACGTCGACGTGCACGATTGGCACCCTACGCGCAGCACTACCCGCCGGCAGGCACCTTCATGACCCGCTCGGTGAAGCCCAGGATCGGCTTCTTCAGCGCGGTGACGGCATCGCCGTCCGCGTCGGCCAGCGCGTTGGTCACCATTGTCGAGATGCCCGCGACCAGCATCTGGCACGCGAACCGGTCGGCCTTGCTGCGGGCCTTGAACACCTTCGCCACGCCCGACACGAATTCCTGCTGCAACTGGGCGCGCTGGCGCATGGCCTCCGGACCTGCCGCGTTCACCTCGACCAGGAACAGCCGTGCGGTGGTCGGGTCCAGGGCGAGGAAACCCAGGTAACGGTCCAGCAAGGCCGCGAAGCGCTGCATCGGTGTGCCGGCCGCCGGCGCTGCCTGAATGGCGTCGATGACGAATTGCTGCATGCGCGCGTACGCCGACATGAAGCAATCCTGCTTGGACGTGAAGTGCTGGTAGAAGGTCGCCTTGGAGACGCCGGCCGCCGTGGTCAGGTCGTGGACCGTGGTGTCGCTGTAGCCCTTCTCGGCCATGACCGCGGCGAGCGCCTTGAACAGCCGTTGCTTCTGGTTGGCGGCGACCTGTTCCCTGGAGAGGTGGTGACGGCCGGAGGCGAGCCGGTCGGGCATGGGGGTGGCCTCCTCGAAGCCCGTTGGCGTGCTGTTGAGAAGTATAGGAGCCGACGGATCATGCACTTCCCGGAGTCGTCGAGGCCGGCGTCGCGATTCAGAAACGGGACGGTTTTTGAAAACGGCGCGGTTTATGTACGATCTGTGTGGTCTGTCTCACACGAGCGGTCGAGGCCCGCCTGGCGAGGGGTTGGGCGAGGCCTCCACCAAGAGGCGCGTCGGTGTCTGGTGGCACACAGAGGGGGAGTGGGTCGCCAGAGCCGCGCCGTCAGTCCGCCGATGACATCGGTAGCGTTCTTCACGCACGTTTCGGCGCGGCGGCGGCACTTTCGGCGCTGAGCGGGGCAGAGATCACGGGCAGGCCAGTGCATCGCTGATCCGCGCCAGGATTCTCTCCAACAGTGCGGGCGTGGTGGCGAAGTTCAGCCGCGCGAAGGAACTCGTGTCGACGTCGGAGTGCTGCGCGAAGTCCGCGCCGGGACTGAGCTGCACGCGGCACCGTTCGAGTAGCTGCGCTGCCGGGTCGACCGACAACGCCGTGCGGCCGAAGTCGATCCAGCTCAGGTAGGTGGCCTGCGGGGCGTGCGACGTCAGGCCCGGATGGGAGGCCACCCACTCGGCGAGCCGCGCCCGGTTGGCGGCCAGAAGCTCCTGAACCTCGCGCTGCCACGCACCGCCGTGCTGCCACGCCGCGACCGTCGCCACTCGGCTGAGCACACTCGGGGTGCCGAAATAGTCCAGCGGCGCGCAGTCGAGCGCCGCGGCAGTCGGGGCGTGCCCGATATGCGCCACCGCGCAACGGGTTCCGGCGAGATTGAACGCCTTGGTCGCCGAGGTGGCGGTGATCGTCAGTTCTTCGACGTCCGCCCCCAGCGACGAGAACGGAATGTGGGCGTGCGGCGGGTACATGAGGTCGGAGTGGATCTCGTCAGCCAGCACCGTGGCCCGGTAGTCGACCGCCAGTGCGGCGAGGCCGTCGAGCTCGGCCCTGGTGAACGCTCGTCCGGTCGGGTTGTGGGGATTCACCAGGACGAACAACTTGGGCCTGTGCTGAGCGAAGAGCTGACGGTAGCGGTCCAGGTCGACGGTCCAACCGTCGGCGGATTCGTCGAAGGGCAGCGCCAGCAGCCGACGGCCGGCCCGTTCGATCGCGGCCAGAAACGGCGGATAGTTGGGAACCTGCAGCGCCACCCAGTCGCCGGGGCCGGTGGTGTGTTCGACCACGATCTGCAGGACCTGGATCAGGTCGCTGAACACTCGCGTCCTGCCGGGCCGGGGCGTCCAGCCGTGATGCGTGTGCATACGTGTCTCGAAAGCCGCGATCACCGGATCGCCCTCGGCCCAAAAGGGATAACCGAGATCCTGCCGCGCGATCGCTTCTTGTAGTGCTGCGGCGACCTCGGGCGGGAACCCGAGGTCCATGTCCGCCACCCAGGCGGGTAGCACGTCGTCTGGCACCGCTGTCCACTTGGCGCCGTGACCGCCGCGCAGCCGCTCGGGGGGCGGGAACGGCGACATCAGCGGACCGGTGCCGGCATCAGCACCAGCACGTCGCGCAGAGTCTCCATCTGGCCGTGATGCTGGGCCAGCTCCTCGAATACGTGCTGCAGAGCCGCGCCCTGGGTCAGATTCCGGGCCGGCCCGAGGAACGCGGCCGGCGGTTCTCGGCGCAGGGGCGCATCAGGGGAGGCATCGGCCACGTCGCGGCGCATCTGGTCGCCGACGATCTCCGCGCGCGCGGCCAGGTCGTCGACAAGTCCCCGCGCGGTGAACTCGGCGTCGCGGTCGCGCTCGACGACACGGCCGCTGACGAAGCCGCCCACCCACGCGTCGATCACCGCCAGACAGTGATGGAGCAGCGCATACGGGGTGTTGGCGCCCGGATAGGCCTGGGTGTTGGCTCGCTCGTCACCGAGGTCGGTCACGATCTGCACCATCCCTGCCAGGGCGCGGTCGGTGTAGTACAGGTAGTCGTCGCGCGTCAGCATCGCTCTCCAAAAGTCACCGGTTGAGACGGTGACGAAGTTTGCCCTATCGCGTGTCACCGGTCAAGATGGTGACGTGAGCTTCGTGTTTGTCAGCGGAAACCTGGCGCTGGATCTGGCCGGCACCCGCAAGTGGCGGCGTACGGAACCCGAGGAACTTCTCGCCACCCCCGATGACCTGGCGCAGTGGTTCGCCGAGGCGGGCGAGTTCACCGATGGCATCGTCGTCGACGATGAGGCCTTGCATGGCGCTTTGACCTTGCGTGAGGCGGTGTACCGGCTCGCGTCGGCGCGGCTCGCCGGCGAGCGCTTCGCGAAACGCGACCTGGCGGTGGTCAACGACCTGGCGGCGCGGCCGGGCATGCGCGTCGCCCTGTCGGCCCGTGGAGTGACGAAGTCCGGCGATGCCCAGGCGGCGCTCGCCGACGTCGCCCGGGCGGCGGTCGACGTGCTCGCCGACGACACCGTCTCGATGAAGGAGTGCGGCCGCCCATCGTGCACGCGTATCTACCTCGATCGCTCGCGTGGGGCACGTCGAACGTGGTGCGGTATGGACGAGTGCGGCAACCGGGTCAAGGCAGCTGCATACCGGGCCAGGAAACGCGCCGCGGTCGACGAGGACTGACTCGCGACTCGAAAACCGTTGCCGCAACCGGATTGTGCCACGACTGCCGGACGGCACACCCATTTCACGTAACAAGGGATTTACCGTCACTGCCTTGACAGGTGACGGATAGCTGCGCAGGATCTCTCCATCGTCACCGGTCAAGACGGTGACGAATGAGAGGATCGCGAGGAACCCGATGGACCCCACCACAGTGGCCACCGACCGTTTGACGACCAGTGAGGTATCCGCGCGCCTGGAGCGGTTGCCGTGGACGCGGTACCAACGCGGCATCTTCTTGATGATTGCCACCGCGTGGCTGTTCGACTCGATCGACCTCGGGGCGCTGACCTTCCTGCTCGCTCCGATCAGCCGGGAGTTCGGCCTCACTGCGACGCAGACCGGTCTGGTCGGAAGCGCGACGTTCGCCGGCATGTTCATCGGGGCGGTCGCGGCGGGCATGCTGGCCGACCGCTTCGGGCGGCTCGCCGTGTTCAAGTACAGCATCCTCGTCTGGGGCGTGGCGAGTCTGCTGTTGGCGTTCTCCTGGGATTTCGCCAGCCTCGCCTCGTTCCGGCTGCTGCTCGGAATCGGGATGGGAGCCGAATTCCCGGTCGCTGCAGCGCTTCTGTCCGAATTCATGCCGACCGCCAAACGGGGACGCTATGTCGCCCTGATGGAAGGCACCTGGCCCGTGGGCTTCATCTTTGCCGGCGTCCTGTCATTCATCCTGCTGTCTACGACGCTGGGCTGGCGCGGCTTCTTTGTGTTGCAGGCTCTCCTGGCAGTTGCGGCGCTCATCGCGCGACGCAGCCTTCCCGAGTCTCCGCGCTGGTTGACCTCGCGGGGTCGGTTCGACGAAGCCCGGGCCACGCTGCAGAAACTGGAGCGCAATACCGAAAAGGCGAGTGGCAGGCCACTTCCGGAGCCACAGCCGCACCTGTCGATCGATACATCGTCGGATGCCACGGGCTGGCGGACTCTGTTCTCCCGGGACTACCGCACGCGAACCCTCGCGAGCTGGGCGATGTGGTTCTGCCTGCTCGGCGGCTACTACGGACTCACCACCTGGCTGGGCAAGCTGCTGGCCGACTCCGGCTTCGACGTCGTCAAGTCCGTCGGCTACATCGTCGTGATGGCGCTGTGGGGTATCCCAGGATTCCTCACAGCGGCATACCTGATCGAGAGGGTCGGGCGCAAGGTGTGTCTCGTCGTCTTCGCGCTCTGCGCCGCGGTCGCAGCGTTCCTGTACGGCACCGCCGCGAA